>Ga0136624_1000121_pt1 | contig 24051 bp, 27 predicted proteins | sample AntDrymUQ4692206_2_FD_104802 | JGI IMG/M metagenome (GOLD analysis project Ga0136624, IMG submission 104802) | Polar desert sand microbial communities from Dry Valleys, Antarctica - metaG UQ469 (22.06) | ecosystem: Environmental > Terrestrial > Soil > Desert | place: Antarctica: Dry Valley... | reverse complement strand
TCGGCGTGCTCGCCGAAGTGGTGCATCCGGGAGCGATCACGCTCGGCGACCCGGTCGTGCTGCAGAGCTGACTCCCCGACCACGCCGAGATCCGACTTCCTGGTCATCACGCGGACCTGGCGTGGCCATCCACTCGGATCTCGGCGCACGGGCGGGCGTCAGCCGGCGAACGGGTCGAGGTTCCTGCGGGCCTCGGCACCCCGGATGCGCTCGACCGCATCCGGGGTGGCCCGGTCGTACATCCGCTGGATCAGCCGTTCGCCCTCGCCGGCCCGGCCCTCGTGCTGGAGCAACCAGGCCGCGGCGAACCGTTCGATGTAGCCGAGGTCGGGGCCGAAGGAACGGCCGAGCGACCGCAGCGCCCGGATGGTCCCCTCCGGGCCGGACTGGCCGTCGGTCGGTGCGTACAGCCTGAACCGGTCGAACCGCTCGGCCAGCTCGAACCCCTCGACGTCCTTGTTCCACCGTCGGGGCGGGTCGTCGCAGACGACGCTCTGCGCGCACTCGCTGTCCAGGATCAGCAGGTAGACCGGGCCCGTCTCGGGGACCAGCCGGGCCCGGTGGGGGATGCCGTTCACCGCCGTGGCGAACGGCACGGCTGCCAGGTAGCGGGGCTTCGCGCTGAACGGCTGGCGCCAACCGCCTGCTTCGTTGGGCGTGTCGTACAGCACGATCGCATCGTCTGGGAGTCGCTCGATGACCTCGGCGGCCTGGCCGTAGTCGGGCGATTCGTTGGTGATCAAGACCCTCGCCGTGGCGGGTAGCTGGCCGACCAGCGCGGCGACGAGCAGAGCGCCCACGGCGACGCGCAGCGCCCTCACCTTCCGGTCGATGCCCTGCCACGCCATCGCCACCGCCACCGCCACCATGGCGTATGCGGGCAGCAGGAAGTAGGCGTACCTGGCCCGGTACGGCCGGATGTCGGAGTCGAACGGGTCGAGCGTGAGGAAGTAGAGGGAGAGTGCGAAGGCGACCGGACCGGCCAGCAGTGGGAGCCAGAGCCACCATGAGAGCAGCAACCGTCGCGACGTCGGCAACACCAGGGCGGTCAGCACGAGCGCGACCGTGACCGGCCACCAGGGGAACCAGGTGGCCAGCAGGGGTAGCAGGAACGTGGCGACCTCGACCGTGGCGGGGACGAACCGGTCGGCGACCCCGGCCGGGCTCGGGTCGACGAGTCCGCTGGACTGCGTTGCGAGCGACGTGGACATCCAGAAGCCGACCGTGGCCAGCGCCCCCAGGCTGACTGCGACCAACGGCCACACCTGGCCCCAGGCGAGCCGGCCGCGCCATGCCCACCAGGTCAGCACGACGGCGAGGGTGAGCAGGAACGCCGTGGGCTCGGGGACCCGTGCCAGCGGCAGGGCTGCCGCTGCGAGCCCGACGAGCAGCAGCCACCGGCGCTGACCGTCCTCCAGCCAGCGCTGTGCCGCGTACACGAGCAGCATCATGAGGAACAGTGGCAACGCGTACGGGCGGGTGTAGGCCGAGTAGCGCACCATCAGGGGCGAGGTCGCCAGCACCCAGACGCCGAAGGCCCCTGCCCACCCGGTGCCGAGCCGGCACAGCACGGCAGCGACCAGGACCAGCGTCCCGATCCCGCACAGGGCCGGGACCAGCCGCTGTCGCAGCTGACCCTCGCCGAGCAGGTGCTGCACGAGCGCCCCGAGCAGCGGGTCCAGCGGGGGCTGGCGGGTACCCGCGGTGATCTCCTCGACGCTGCCGCTGCCGTACGGGGCCATCTGCTGCAGCTCGTTCTGGTTGTACGGCTGGTTGATCGAGGCCACGACGATGAGGAGTGCACCAACGCAGACCGCGGCGAGGTACCACGGGTCAGGGCCGGCTGGCGCCCTGGACAGGAGGCTTCGTGGCGCGACAATCGTCATCGGCGTCCCCGTCCGGACAGCGCGAGGAGCACGACGAACGCCGTGACCTGCGCGAGCAGGAACGCGACCACCACCCGTGTCGCTGGTTCGTCGAACCCGGCGGCGAGCCAGCCGGCAGCGACGACCAGGGCGGCCGTCCACGCCCAGGTCGCCGACCGCGGACGCTGCAGCGCCAGCAGCAGGAGCAGCAGCACCAGGTTGCCGAGCGCCACCGCGGTCCCGATCCCGAGCATGACGAGCAGTCCGGTCGCCAGCTCCACGTCCGGGCCGAAGATCCCCCGCAGGAGCCACGGCAGGACGCCGATGGCGAGCAGCGCCGCCAGCCCCGCCGCTGCCAGCGTGGCCACGGCGGTGCCGGCGCGCAGCCTGGCGAGCCGGGTCTGCTGTCCCTGCCCCGCGAGCCGGGCCAGCCAGCCGGTCAGCTGCGGGGCGACGCCGAGGGCCACCACGTAGGGCGCGCGACAGACCGCCAGGGCGACGAACACCGAGGTCACCTCGGCAGGTGACCCGCCGACCACCGCGAGGGCGACCGGTCCGCCGGTGAGCACGACCTGTGCGATCAGTGAGCCTCCGGCGATCCCCGACATCAGCGCCATCGGGTTGCGGACCGGGTGCGAGCGCGGGTGGGAGTGCTCGAAGCGCAGCGCACGGACCCAGATCAGGCCGGTGAGGGAGCCGACCACCAGGGCGACGCCGAACGCCACAGCCCCGGCTCCGGCGAGTGCCGCCGCCACCGCCCCGGCGACCCGAACGGCGTTCTCCGACACCAGACAGGCGGCGCTGGCGACGTACCGGCGACGCCCGGCGAGCGCTCCGCGGACGATTCCGGTGAACAGCGAGCCGGCGGTGAGGACGGCGACCATGGCCGGGAACGCCACGCCCCCGTCGTCGAAAAGGATGCCGCGCGCGGCGAAGGCGACGACCCCCGTCAGCACGGCAAGCGCCCCGCCGGCCAGGGCGATCCGAGGCATCGACCTGGCCACCGTCGACTCGTGGCCGTCTCGGGCCAGTGTGGCGATGATCCAGTGCTGCACGCTGAAGGTCAGCACGGCTGCCGCGAGCGCCCAGTAGGACCACAGGATCGACACCGGCGCTGCTGCTGCCGCCCCCAGCGACCGGGTCGCGAGCGCGAAGAACACGTAGGCGAGCAGTCCCGCGAACACGCTGCCGGTGGCCAGCGCCAGCGAGTCCCGGGCGACCCGGCCTCGCATACGCGGTGGTCTATGCTCGGGTGTCGTCATCGCGAGCCCACCATCTCAGAGACCCGGTTGTAAGGTGCTGACGTGGCGCAGACGACGCGAGGACTGCGATCGGTGCTGTCGATCCCGGCCGTCTACGAGACCTTCCAGCGAGCGGTCGGATCCCCCCGGGTCCGCCGAGAACTCGTCGACAGCTACGTCCATCCCCGCGTCGGGCTCCGGGTGCTGGACATTGGCTGCGGCCCCGGAGACTTGATTACCTATCTGCCCGGCCTCGACTTCATCGGCGTCGACCTGAGACCCTGCCTACATCGATTCGGCGCGGCAGCGGTTCGGTGATCGCGGTCGCTACTTCGTGGGGCGGGCAGAGGATCTCGACCCGGACGACCTGGGCGAGTTCGACGTCGTGGTCGCCAAGAGCCTGCTCCATCACATCGACGAGGACGAGGCGCTGCACCTGTTCGCTGTCGCTGCCCGGGTGTTGGCCGACGGCGGTCGGCTCGCGACCCTCGATGCCGCCTACACCCCGGACATGTCACGGGCGGCACGGTTCGTGGTCAGCCGGGACCGGGGGCAGAGCATCCTCACGCCGGAGGGGTACGAAGCGCTGGCGCTCCGTGCGTTCGCCGACGTCCGCGTTGCTGTGCACCATGACCTGCTGCGGATCCCGTATGCGCACGTGTTCATGTCCTGCGCCGGCCCGTCGCCCGACCTGGCCGGCTCGCCGCGTGACCCGGCCGCTGGCTGAGAGTCACCCCGGGGCCAGCTCCAGCACCACGTAGTCACCACGGCGGTAGCGTACGTCGGCCAGCTCGCGCAACCGGTCGAGGCGGTACGGGGAGCGGCGGTCGAGCACCAGCCAGCGGACCCCGTAGGTGTCGCGCAGAGTGTCGACCGCCCGCGGGACGCCCCGGAAGGCGACGTTGTTGGTCCGCAGGCGTCGCGGGTCCCAGAACGGCAGGCAACATGCGCGCTTTCCGGATGCGGCCGCGCGCGTTGCCGTGCGGGCCTGGTAGGACCACCCTTCGATCAGGACGCGCCGCTCGGAGTACGCGGACAGCCAGAACATCCGGTTGTCGCAGGTACCGACCCCCGCGGTCTCCTGGCAGTGCCGGTTCGTCGCGAGCAGGTCCTCGGGGTCGGAGTGCGCCCGTAGCCACCGGGCAGCGTCGATGCCACCGGTCCCGATCATCTGTGGTTCGCGGTCCGCCGGCGCGGTCGGTGGCACGGGGTCGCGGACGACGTCGACAGCCAGCCCGGTCAGCGAGGGGAGGCCGAGGCCGAGACAGGCGACGACGGCCGTCACACCGGTCGTGCCCCGCCAGTGCGGCCACCGGCGTGATGCCCACGCGCAGGCCGCCACCAGGACGAGCACGGCGGTCGCCGCGAGGACGTACGGCTGGACCAGACCCCACACCGAGGCGTGGGCCTGCAACCCGATCACGCCACGCTCGTTCAGCGCCTGCACGGCTGACGCCAGCGCACCCGCCACGACCGCGGTGGCGACCAACAGGTGCGGCAGGCGCCGGGGCCGGTCCCGTGGCACCAGGACAGACAGGCCCCAGACCGACGCGACTGCGAACACGACGGGGGTGGTCCGAACGAAGTGCAGCTGAGCGCTGGCGTTGGCAGCGAACGTGAACGACGCCACGGTCCCCGCCACGGCCACGCCGACGAGGAACTGCGCGTGCGAGTCCCGCCATTGCCCGCGGACGAGGCCCACGATCCCGGCCGCGAACGACAGCTGCTGCACCAGGAACACGACCAGCATCAGGACGGCCAGGGCGAGCCCGGCGCTCTCTGCGCGCTCGGCCAGTCCGAGCTTGGCTGCGTCCGTCTCGTACGTGACGAGCGGGTCCCACCGCACTCCGCGGGCCTGGTTGCCGTAGACCAGTCGACGCGCCACCAGGAACACCACCGCAGAGACGGCGAACAGCGCGAGGGCGCGCCGCTCCAGCCGCCCGCGCAGCGCTCCTATCACCACGACCCCAAGGAAGCCGGCCATGACGCAGGGCAGCACGGTCGCCTTGGACGCCGAGAGCGCGCCCAGCGCGAGCGCCATCGCGACCCACAGCCGTCGCGGCGCCGGCACGTCGGTGCTGAGCAGCCGCATCCCGAGGGCGAGGACCGGGACGAGCAGCAGGTGCGCGAAGGCGATCGTGGGGCTGATGTACATGCGGCTGCTCAGCCACAGGCCGTGGTCCGTGCTCAATGACGTCGGCGCCATCGATGCCACCCCGCCAACGACGAGCAGCACCGGCGCGAGCAGACCCCATCGCGCCGACCCGGTCAGTCGGCCGGCCAGCAGGGCGGCACCCAGGAGCGTGAGCACGATCATCGGTACCAGCGACAGCCGAAGCAACAGCACCGCCAGCTCGATCCCGGTGGCCCACGACGAGGCGGCGATCTCGGCGTGCAGGAACCAGTGGTAGTACAGCGGCTCGCCATCGACGACCGGTGAGGCGACCGGGAAGTGGTGGCGCAGCTCGCCCACCAGGCTCAGGTGGTACACGAGATCCTGGTTGGGGGACAACAGGCCGGGCGGGACGATCACCAGGAACCTCCACGCCGTCTGGGCGAGGAACACGACCGTGACCAGCACGATCGCCGTCATGCCCCACGACCACGCTCACCGGCCAGACGACGACGAGCAGCGGAACCCCGGCGGCGCGCACGCCGAGGTACCAGAACAGCTCCACCGCGTACGCCAGGCAGGTGCCGAAGACGACGTCGCTGACAAAGGGGCGGGCCCGGTCACCGGCGACCAAGCGCCACAGCAGCGTCCCGGGCAGCACCAGGCCGAGTGCCACGTACCCGGAGAAGACCAGCACATCGAGCAGGCCGACCCCCCCTGGCGGTGAGGGCGGACGCGACCAGCACGTAGCCGACCGTCGCGGGAAGCCAGCCGGGACCGAGCAAGCCCCCGCCGCGGCCCGTCCCGATGCGTACTGCGTGGTCTATGGTCGGATGACGTCATCGAGAGCCCACCTTCTCACCCGCGGCAGGAATGCATGGACCGGAGCACGTTCACGTACTCGATCGTGGTCCCGGTCTACAACAGCGTGCAGCTGGTCGGCCGCACCGTGGACCGCATCGTCGAGGTCTTCGAGTCGGCTGGCCTCGCGTTCGAGCTGATCCTGGTCAACGACGGCAGCCGGGACGGCAGCTGGGACGTCATCGCCGCACGGGCCCGGTTGCACCCGCACGTGATCGCGTTGGACCTGTTGCGCAACTACGGGCAGCACCACGCCAACCTGGCCGGCTTCCGGGAGGCGAGCGGTGACTACGTCATCACCATGGACGACGACCTGCAGAACCCACCGGACCAGGCGCTCGTGCTCGTCGACGCGGCGATGGGCGGGCACGACGTCGTCTTCGGCCGATTCGACCGCAAGCAGGCGGCCGCGTACCGGCGGCTCGGCAGCACGATCATCAGCCTGATCAACCGCCGGGTCTTCCACCAGCCACCGGACCTGGCGGTCTCGAACTTCCGCATCCTGCGCCGTGATGTCGTCGACCGGATCTGCGCGTCCCGGACGGCCAACCCCTACATCACCGGCCAGGCGCTGCTCTACTCCAGTGACCGTGCGCACGTACAGGTGCGGCACGAGCCGCGGGAGGTGGGCACGAGCAGCTACAGCCTGGTCAAGATCCTCCGGCTGGTGCTCACGATCCTGTTCAGCTACTCGCTCTACCCGCTGCGGCTGGCGGCCCTGCTGGGCTTCGTGATCTCCGGGGTCAGCTTCCTGCTCGGTGCCGTCTACCTCGCGATGGGTGTCTTCGGCGACACCGAGGTGGAGGGCTGGACCACCATGGTGGTGCTGCTCGCGCTCTTCAACGGCGTCACGATCGCGCTGCTGTCGATGCTGGGCGAGTACGTCGTGCGGATCCTCAACACCGTGAGCTCCGACGAGGCGTACCACGTGGTCAACCGGGTCTCCGCTTGACCCGGCACCTGCTGGTCATCGGGGCGCAGCGCTGCGGCACGACGCACCTGCAGTCGCTGCTGGACTCCCACCCCGACATCACCACGGCACGACCGGCCACGCCGGAGCCCAAGGTGTTCTGCTCGGCCGAGTCGGTCTCGCTCGGTTTGGACTGGTACCGCCGGACCTACTTCGCGCACGCCACCACCGAGCACGTGCTGGCGGAGAAGAGCACCAGCTACCTGGAGTCCGGCGTTGCCGCCGAGCGGGCCCGGTCCGTCCTCGGCGCGGCGGACATCGTCGTCCTGTTGCGCGACCCGGTCGCGCGGGCGGTCTCGAACTGGCGGTTGAGCACCGCGTCCGGGCTGGAGGACCGGCCGCTGGAGGTCGCGCTCAGCGAGAACCTCGGCGGATCTCGTCCCTGGGACCCCACGCGCACGTCGGTGTCGCCGTACGCCTACCTGGAGCGAGGGCGCTACGTCGACCACCTGGGTCCGTGGTGCGCCGCGTTCCCAGGGGCGGTACGGGTACGCCTGCTCGAGGACCTGGTGTCGCAGGAGTCGGCGATCTTCGAGCTGTACGCCAGCCTCGGCGTGGACGCCGGCCACCGGCCGCCGGAGCGCGACCAGCTGGTCAACCGGAGCGAGGGCACGGCACCGGGCCTGTCGGAGCCGCTGCTGGCGCGTCTGCGAGAGTCCTTCCACGACAGCGACGTACGACTCGCCGCCGTGCTGGGGCGCGAGTTGCCGTGGTCGAGCAACTGAGGGGAGAGGCGTGACCGAGCAGATCCGCTTCAACGAGACATCTCCTGAGGGTTCGGAGCTGGCGTACCTGCAGGAGTCGGTCGAGTCCGGGCACATGTCCTCGTCGGGTCCTTTTTCCCGGCGGGCGGGCGCGCTGCTGCAGCAGCAGACCGGTGCCCAGGAAGTGCTGCTGACGACGTCGTGCACCGCCGCGCTCGAGCTCTCCGCGATGCTGCTGGATCTCCAGCCCGGCGACACGGTGGTCGTCCCGTCGTTCACCTTCGTCACCACCGCGCTGGCCTTCGCCCGGCAGGGGGCCCGGATCCTGTTCTGCGACATCGAGCCCCGCACGCTCGGGCTGGACCCCGAGCACCTGTCGACGCTGCTCGACGACTCGGTCCGCGCCGTCGTGCCGGTGCACTACGCCGGCGTCGCCTGCGACATGGACGGCGTACGCAAGGTCCTGGCCGGCCGGCCGGACGTGTCGATCGTCGAGGACAACGCGCACGGCCTCTACGGCCGACTAGGCGGGCAGCCGCTGGGCAGCCTGGGCCGGTTCGCCACCCTGAGCTTCCATGAGACCAAGAACATCACCTGCGGCGAGGGCGGGGCGCTGCTGGTCAACGAGCCAGGCGACGTGGACCGGGCGCGGGTGCTGTACGACAAGGGGACCAACCGGCGGGCGTTCTTCCTCGGCCAGGTGGACAAGTACTCCTGGAAGGACACCGGCTCGTCGTTCGGCCTGTCGGACACCCTGGCGGCGTACCTGTGCGCGCAGCTGGAGCAGGCGCCGGTCATCCAGGCCAAGCGCCGCGCGGTCTTCGAGCGCTACGTGCGGCTGCTGGCCCCGCGCTCGGCCCAGCTGGGGTACTCGCTGCCCGTGGTGCCCGAGGGCAGCGACCCGGCGTACCACATGTTCTACCTGCTGCTGCCCGACCGCTCCGCACGCGACGCGGTGCTCGCCGGCATGCGGGCCGACGGCGTGCAGCCGACGTTCCACTACGTGCCACTGCACGACTCCGACGGCGGCCGGCGCTTCGCCGCCCGTGAGTCCGAGTGCCCGGTCACCGTCGACGTCAGCGGCCGGCTCGTACGGCTGCCGTTCCACAACAACCTCGGCGAGGCGGATGCTCAGCGGGTCGCCGACAGCTTCCTGTCGTCGTTGACCGCCCACCGGACGGGGAGGTGACGACGATGACCGCGACCCAGCAGGGGTCCTCCTCGATCGAGCAGCCCGACTACTGGTGGTACCGCGCCCGCGCCGACCTCCTGCACGCCGCCCTCGGGTCCTACCTCGGGACGCCGCAGCGGGTGCTGGACGTCGGTAGCGCGGACGGGCCGAGCGTCGGGTGGATGCGCGGGGCGCACGACCGTTTCACCATCGACGTCGACCCGCGCGGTCTGGTCGCCGGGGAGGGTGTCTGCGCCAGCGCTCTCGCGCTGCCGTTCGCGGAGGCGACGTTCGACGTCGTTGCCGCGTTCGACGTGCTGGAGCACTGCGAACCGGAGCACACCGCGATGGCCGAGCTGGTCCGCGTGCTGCGACCCGGTGGACGGCTGCTGATGTCGGTGCCCGCGTACGAGTGGGCGTGGACCGACCATGACGTCCGGGCGGGTCACCACCGCCGCTACACCCGGCCGCGGCTGGTGTCAGCCGTCGAGCGCGGCGGCCTGGACGTGCTGCGCGCGACGTACGGCTTCAGCGGTGTGTTCCCGTTCTTCGTCGCGGAGCGGGCACTGCGCCGGGTCCGGCAGTCCAGCGGTGCGGCGCCCCAGGGGCTGACCCCGGTGCCGGCACCGCTGGAGCGGCTGCTGCTCGGCCTGGCCGGCGTGGACGCCCGGCTCCTCGCCGATCGCGACCTGCCGTTCGGGTCTTCGGTCTTCCTGGCCGCGGTCAAGCCATGAGGATGCTGGTCACCGGCGGGGCCGGGTTCATCGGCAGCCACTACGTCCGCGGAGTCCTGAACGACGCCTGGGGCGGTCCCGTACCCGAGCGGGTACGCGTGCTCGACAAGCTGACGTACGCCGGCAGCCTGACGAATCTGGACGCGGTCCGCGACGACCCGCGACTGGAGTTCGTCGAGGGCGACATCTGCGACCGGAAGCTCGTGGACCGGCTGATCGCCGACACCGAGGTGGTCGTGCACCTCGCTGCGGAGAGCCACGTCGACCGCTCGATCAGCGGGGCCGCGGACTTCGTCATGACCAACGTCGTCGGCACCCAGACACTGCTGGACTCCGCGCTGCAGCACGGCGTCGAACGCTTCGTGCACGTCTCGACCGACGAGGTCTACGGCTCCATCGAGCAGGGGTCGTGGGACGAGCAGCAGCCGCTGCAGCCGAACTCGCCGTACTCCGCGTCCAAGGCCGCGAGCGACCTGCTGGCCCGTGCCTACCACCGCACCCACGGGCTGCCGGTCTGCATCACCCGCTGCTCCAACAACTACGGACCGCACCAGTTCCCGGAGAAGGTGATCCCGCTCTTCGTCACCAACCTGATTCAGGGGGCGACGGTGCCGCTGTACGGCGAGGGCCGCAACGTGCGTGACTGGCTGCACGTCGACGACCACTGCCGGGCCGTCCACCTGGTCGTGGCCGGCGGCCGGCCCGGCGAGACGTACAACATCGGTGGCGGCACGGAGCTGAGCAACGCCGAGCTCACCGCTTTGCTGCTCGAGGTGTGCGGCGCCGGCTGGGACCGGGTCGAACATGTCACCGACCGGCTCGGGCACGACCTGCGCTACTCGGTGGACAGCACCAAGATCAGCCACGAGCTCGGCTTCCGGCCCGCGATCGACTTCACCGACGGGCTGGCCGCCACGGTCCGGTGGTACCACGAGCATCGCGACTGGTGGGAGCCGTTGAAGCACCGGTTGGGCGTGTGAGCGCAGCCACCCAGTCGGATCACCTAGCCGGCCGATGCCGCCCGGGGCGTACCTGGCGCTGCTCGAGCAGTCCGAGCAGGTAGTCGCCGTACCCGCTCTTGAGCATGGCCTCGGCCCGCATACGCAGCTCGTCGTCGGTGAGGAAGCCCTGCCGCCAGGCGATCTCCTCCGGGGACCCGATCTTGAGGCCCTGCCGCTGCTCGACGGTGCGGATGAAGTTGCCCGCCTCGTTGAGCGCGTCGAACGTGCCGGTATCCAGCCAGGCGGTGCCGCGGGCCAGGACGGTGACGGCCAGCTTGCCGCGCTCGAGGTAGGCCCGGTTGACGTCGGTGATCTCGTACTCACCGCGCGCCGACGGCTTCAAGTCACGGGCGATGTCGAGCACGTCGTTGTCGTAGAAGTACAGCCCCGGCACCGCGTAGTTGCTGCGCGGCTGCTGCGGCTTCTCCTCCAGTGAGACCGCCGCGCCGGTGTCGTCGAATTCGATCACGCCGTACGCCTCCGGGTCCTTGACCCAGTAGGCGAACACGGCGGCGCCGTCGATGTCGCCGAACCGTCCGAGCTGCAGACCGAGGCCCTGGCCGTAGAAGATGTTGTCGCCCAGGACCAGCGCACAGCTGCCCGACCCGACGAAGTCCGCGCCGATGACGAACGCCTGCGCCAGCCCTTCGGGGGCCGGCTGCTGCGCGTAGCTGATCGCCACCCCGAACCGGGAACCGTCCCCGAGCAGGCGCTCGAAGGCGGGCGCGTCGAGTGGGGTGGTGATCACCAGGATGTCGCGGATCCCGGCCAGCATGAGGGTGGACAACGGGTAGAAGATCATCGGCTTGTCGTAGACCGGCACCAGCTGCTTGCTGACCCCGTCGGTGATCGGCAGCAGACGCGACCCGGAGCCGCCGGCCAGGATGATTCCGCGCATGGGTCGTCAGTATGCCCGCCGAGATCCGAGTTGCGCGCCAGCGCGAGCACCTTTGGTGACCAGCGACTCGGATCTCAGCGTAGTCAGGACAATCGGCTTGAAGTCCACGTGCAACCACTCGCAGCCTCGCGCCCGGACAGCTGCCGCCGCGTGCGTGACGAGGGTGGTGCCGCGCCGCCGTCGGTCACGGCGTGCACGAACCCGACCAGCCGGTCCGCGTCGTATGCCCCGACCCAGGTGACACTGTGCCGCCCGAGCCGCACAGCCCACGGCGTAGACGACTCGGGTCCGCCGAAGGCGCGCGCGTGCAGCGCCGACAGCTCGGCGTCGTCCACGGCGAACCGCTCGACGTACGTCATGGGCGGCGCAGCCTGGTGAGTCATCGTGTCGATCCGGGCATGGGTCGTCAGTATGCCCGCCGAGATCCGATTCCCTGGCCAGCGCGAACACCACGGGTGACCATCGACTCGGATCTCGGCGGGGTCGGGGCAGCAGCGCCGCACCGCCTACTTGTCGACGTCGCCGACCACGAAGAACATCGAGCCCAGGATGGCCACCATGTCCGCGACCACACGGCCCTCGAGCAGCTGCGGCAGCACCGAGATGTTGTTGAACGACGCGGTGCGCAGCTTGAGCCGCCACGGGGTCTTCTCCCCCCGCGACACCAGGTAGTAGCCGTTGATCCCCAGCGGGTTCTCGGTCCAGGCGTACGTCGAACCTTCGGGGGCCTTCAGGATCTTGGGCAGTCGTACGTTCACCGGCCCCTGGGGCAGCTCGTGCAGCCGCGTCAGGCAGGCGTCGGCGACGTTCAGCGAGACCTTGACCTGTTCCAGCAACACGTCGAAGCGGGCGAAGCAGTCGCCGGCGCTGCGGGTGACGATGCGCAGGACGCCGTCGTCGAGCAGCTCCTGGTAAGCCAGGTAGGGGTCGTCGCGCCGCAGGTCGAGATCGACGCCACTGGCCCGCGCGATAGGCCCGGAGACGCCGTACGCGTGGATCAGCTCCGGCGAGAGCACGCCGACGCCGACCGTACGGGCACGAAAGATCTCGTTGCCGAACACGAGGTCCTCGATCTGCGGCAGTCGCGACCGGACTGCGGCCACGGCCGCCGAGGTGCGCCCGAGCCACCCGGCGGGCAGGTCCTCCTTCAGGCCACCGACCCTGTTGAACATGTAGTGCATCCGCCCGCCGGAGACCTCCTCCATCACCTGCTGGATCGTTTCCCGCTCGCGGAAGGCGTAGAAGATGGGCGTGATGGCGCCCAGCTCGATCGGGTACGACCCCATGAACATCAGGTGGTTGAGCACCCGGTTCAGCTCGGCCAGCAGGGTGCGGATCCAGATCGCGCGGACCGGCACCTCCATGCCCAGCATCCGCTCGACGGCCATCACCACGCCGAGCTCGTTGCCGAACGCGCTCAGCCAGTCGTGCCGGTTGGCGAGCACGATGATCTGACGGTAGTCGCGGACCTCGAACAGCTTCTCGACCCCGCGGTGCATGTAACCGACGATCGGCTCGCACGTCACGATGCGCTCGCCGTCCAGCGTGAGCCGCAGTCGCAGTACGCCGTGCGTGGCCGGGTGCTGGGGGCCGATGTTGAGCACCATGTCCTGCGTCGCGAGGTCGACGCCGCCGCCCCGCTCGTGACCGAACCCGGCTGCCCCGTCGCCGATGCCGACGGTGACGGCGCGCAGGTCCGCGGCGCGCTCGGTGGCCGGGGTCTCGCTCACGGCAGCATGGTGTCACGGACGGCCGGGCGCCCGTCGGTACAGTGACGGCTCGACTTCCGGAGGGTACGCGTGGGCACACCAGCCGCACAGCCGGCACTTGTGGTCGTCGTGGGGGCCGGCCGCAGCGGGACCAGCAGCGTGGCCGGCGCGTTGCAGGCCCTCGGGATGCGGGTCCCCCAGCCCGAGGTGGAGGCCGATCCGAGCAACCCGCGTGGCTTCTTCGAGCCCCGGTGGGTCGTGGACTTCCACTCCGAGCTGATCCACGAGGCTGAGATCGGTGTCAGCGACCCCCGCCCGCAGGCGGTGGTCCAGGCCGAGCGGGTGGGCAGCCGTACGACGCACCGCCACCGTCTGGCGGACTGGTTGACCGGTCTGGACGCGGCGGGTGACGAGCTGATCGTCAAGGACCCCCGGACCAGCTGGTTCCAGGAGATGTGGCAGCAGGCTGCGCTCGAGGCCGGGCACTCCGCGCGCTTCCTGACCATGCTGCGCCACCCGGCGGAGGTGTCAGGCAGCCGGCAGACGCACTACCGTAAGGACGAGTCCCTGGCCGCCCGTCGTGCCGGCACCATCACCCGCGTCGCCGGCTGGGTGAACGTCAACCTCGCCAGCGAGCAACGCCACCGCGATCACCCGCGGGCGTTCGTCCGCTACGCCGACCTGCTGGCCGACTGGCGATCCACCCTGCACGGCGTACACGAGCGGCTCGGCCTCACCTGCGCCGCGGAACTCGACTGGAGCGGGCCGCATGCCGTGGACGACTTCGTCGACCCTGCGCTGCGCCGGCACGACGCGGACTGGGCCGACGTCGAGGTGCCCGAGCAGCTGCGCGACATCGCCGAGGAGGTCTGGCGACAGCTGGGCACGCTGGCCACGAGTGACGCTCGCGATGCTCAGGTGCAGAAGGCGCTCGATGAGCTGCGCGTCGACTACGACCTGATGTTCGCCGACGCGCATGCGCTGTCCCGCAAACCACCGGTGGCCCGCCGCGGACGTGGCCGGCGACAGAGCGGCGCGCCATGAGGATCCTGATGCGCGGGTACAAGCACCCGCTGCGCCGGATGCTCCCCGAAGCGGTGCTGGACGCGGACATCCTGGGCAAGAACTCCGGCAACCTCGTGTTCAGTGAGGCCGCCTTCCGGGCGCTGTCGCGCACGGGCACCGAGGTGACCGTGTCGAACTTCGAGGACCTGTTCGGCGAGGTCGACCGGGTGAACGCGGAGTTCGACGCGGTCGTGCTCCCGTTCGCCAACGCCTTCCGGGACAGCTACCTGCCGACGCTCGAGCGCTTCACCGAGTTCATCCGCGGGCTCCGGATCCCGGTTACGGTTCTCGGCATCGGTGCGCAGTCCGACCTGGACTACAGCTTCCGGCCTTTGCGTCGGGTGAACGACGCGGCCAAGGCGTTCATCGCTGCCGTGCTGGACAGGTCACCGACCATCGGGGTGCGTGGTGAGTTCAGCGCCTCGTACCTCCGCAACCTCGGCTTCGACGCGGTCGACGTCATCGGCTGCCCGTCGATGTTCATGGCCGGATCCCGGCTACCGGCCACCCGGGACACCGGGCCGCTGGACGCGGGGTCACGGGTCGCGCTCAACCTCACGCCAGGTGTGCGGCTGCCGGGGCTGGTGGAGCACCATCTCGAGCGCTACCCCGAGCTCGGGTACGTCGCCCAGGGAAACTTCGACCTACGCCTCATGCTCTGGGGAGTCCCGGTACGCAACCTCGACGAGGACTACCCCAGGACGCTGGACCACCCGCTGTTCGCCGAGGACAGGGCGCGGATGTTCGTCGACGCGAGCACCTGGATCGAGGAACTGCGCCACGTCGACTTCTGCTTCGGCACCAGGATCCACGGCAACATCACCGCACTGCTCGCCGGGACGCCCGCGCACGTCATCGCGCACGACTCGCGTACCCGTGAGCTCGCGGAGTACTTCGACATCCCGCACACCCGCGTGGACCAGCTGCCCGCGGGCGCCGATGCGGGTGACCTGCTCGCGGAGTCGAGCTACGCCGAGCTGCATGCCGGGCATGCCGCCCGATACGCCCGCTTCACCGACTACCTGCGCGTGCACGGCCTCGAGCACACCCTCGCCGACGCCGACGCCGCGGCACGGATGGACCGCCGGCTACGCAAGCTGCAGCTGCCGCCCGCCGTACGGGCAGCGAACGGCGTAGGCGCTATTGCGCTGCTGCAGCGCGCGTACTGGTCGCACGAGGCCAGCCGTCGCGCCGCCGCCGCCCTGGAGAGCCGGGTCGCCGAGCTCGAGCGTCGGTTGGTGAGCGCTTCGCTGAAGTAGACAGCCGTCCTCGCGCAAGGGAGACTTAGCCGGATGAACGGCAGTCTCGGGGTGGCGCTCTCCGGGTTCGTGCGCCCCGCCGTGGACTCCTCACCGCGAGCCGCCGATGTCTGGCTCGGCGGCTCCAACACCTATGCCGCGTTCTTCCTCTGCGCCGCCGTGGTCAGTGGCGCGACCGCGAGCCTGCTCAATCGATCGTCGAGCGTGGAAAGGACATGGTATGGAACTGCATGACAGGCTTGAACCGGTACTGACCGTTGCGCGGGAGTCCGCCCCTCAGGTCGATGCAGAGGCGACCTTTCCGGTGGCGTCGGTCTCCGCGTTGAGGAGCTCGGGACTGTTGGGCCTCACGTTGCCGGACGAGGTCGGCGGGTTGGGCGCGGGCCCGCACGAACTCGTTGACGTGGTCAGTTCCCTGGCCGCTGCATGCGGTTCGACCGCAATGATCTACCTGATGCACATGAGCGCCTCGATGACGGTTGCGGCGGCGGCACCTCCTGGGCTTCCCGACCTGGTGCCTGCTCTCGCCAACGGGGACGCGTTGGCATCGCTGGCGTTCTCCGAGGCCGGTTCGCGTTCGCACTTCTGGGCGCCGGTGTCCAAGTCGAGGAGCAACGGTGCCGGTGTCCGACTGGACGCTCGCAAGAGCTGGGTGACCAGCGCGGGTCACGCCGACGTGTACGTGACCTCGACGCTGAACGCGGACGCTGACACGGTGGACCTCTTCGCGATCCCCGCGGACACGGTCGGGGCCACGGTCTCGGGAGACTGGCGCGGACTTGGGCTGCGTGGCAACGCCTCCAACCCGATGAACTTCGACGTCGAGGTGCCAGCGGACCACCGCATCGGGGTGGCCGGCGGCGGGTTCGATCTGATGTTGCAGACCGTGATGCCGTGGTTCAACCTCGGCAACGCGGCCGTGTCGATCGGACTGTGCGAGGCGGCCGTCGACGCCGCCGTCCGTCACACCTCCGCCGCCAGGCTGGAGCATCTGGATCAGAGCCTGTCCGCCCTTCCCACCATCCGCGCCCAGCTGGCGAAGATGTCGATCGACCTGGGATGCACCCGGTCCTACGTCGAACGCTCCGCCGGACGTCTGGCCCAGCCGGTCGAGGACACCATGCTGCACGTACTCGGTGTCAAGGCTGCCGCCAACGACGCGGCACTTCGCATCACCGACGCAGCGATGCGCGTCTGCGGGGGGGCCGCATTCTCCGAGCACCTCCAGGTCGACCGATTCTTCCGCGACGCCCGAGCCGGTGCGGTGATGGCCCCGACCGCGGATGTCCTGTATGACTTCTACGGCAAGGCGATCACCGGCCAACCGGTGTTCTGACCCGAAGGAGACCGAGGTGAGCAAGCCGCTGATCGTGGGTGCCGTCGCCTACACACCCAATGTCGTCACCATCTGGGAGGGCATCCGCGACTACTTCGCCGGCAGCGCGTCGGAGATGGACTTCGTCCTGTTCTCCAACTACGGCCGGCAGGTCGACTCGCTGATCGACGGCACTATCGACCTGGCCTGGAACACCAACCTGGCCTGGGTCCGTACAGTGGCCCAGACCGACGGCGCCTGCCGCGCCCTGGCCATGCGCGACACCGACACTGTCTTCCGAACAGTCTTCGTCGCCCGCACCGGCAGCAACCTCGGCGGTCTGGATGGCCTGAAGGGCAGGCGGTTGGCGCTGGGATCCAAGGATTCCGCCCAGGCGGCCATCCTGCCCGTGCACTTTTTGGATCACAACGGCCCGGGCGCCGACGAGGTGGAGCTGCTACGGATCGACAGCGACGTGGGCAAGCACGGTGACACCGGCCGCAGCGAGCTGGACGCCCTGCGCGCCGTCCTGGACGAGCGCGCCGACGCGGCCGCGATCGGCATCAACACCTGGGAGGCCATCGGTCGGGAAGAGCTGATGCCGGGCGCTTTCGAAGCCTTCTGGGAGTCGCCGACCTACAGCCACTGCAATTTCACCGCGCTGCCGCGGGTGCCGGAGGAGCGCACCGGACCCTGGCTCGAACGCCTGCTGGCCATGGACTGGGACAACCCCGAGCACCGTCCGATCCTGGAGATGGAGGGGCTGCGGCGGTGGGTGTCGCCGAAACTCGACGGCTACGCCTCACTGGTCGAGGCAGTGAAGGAGCAGGGGATCTCGGCCAGATGGTGAGCCACGGGCTGGTTCTGGACCTAGTCGAGCGGGTGGGCACGGTGGCGAGGCACGGCACCGTCTCGGTCCCGCTGGGCGAGGGCGACCCGGAGGAGCTCGCTGCCACGGTCGCCGCGTGGTGTGCCCGTAGCGGGAACGAGCTCGTCGAGGTGCGGGGCAGCCGTGCCGTCGTCCGTAGGGGACGTAGCCCCGATCCGCTCGCTGAGCTGGCGCCCGACCTGGTGCCGGGGACCCGCCTCTGGATGTACACGAACTTCGACTGCAACCTGGCCTGTGATTACTGCTGCGTGCGCTCCTCACCCCAGTCCGCACGCAGGGCACTCGGCCTCGATCGGGTCCGTCGGCTGGCCACCGAAGCCCTGGCCGCCGGCGTCTCGGAGCTCATCCTCACCGGCGGGGAACCGTTCCTCCTCCCCGACATCGACGAGCTCGTCACCGTGTGCACCGCTGAGCTACCAACGACCTTACTGACGAACGGGATGCTCTTTCGCGGTCGCAGACTGGAGGCTCTGCGTCAGATGGACCGCACGCAGCTGGCGCTGCAGATCAGCCTCGACTCCGCCACCCCCGAGCAGCACGATGGACACCGCGGCCGCGGGTCCTGGGAACGCGCCGTCGCCGGAATCCGCACCGCCCACGACGAGGGCTTCCGGGTGCGCGTAGCCGCGACGTTGCCGTACGAGCAGACCCACGAGCTGGCCGCGTTCCACACCTTCCTCGACTCACTCGGCATTGCTCGCGAGGACCAGGTCATCCGCGCGCTCGCCCACCGTGGCGCGGCCGACAATGGCATCGAGCTGACTCTCGAGTCGCTGATCCCCGAGGTCACCGTCACCGCAGACGGGGTCTACTGGCACCCGGTCAGCGCCGACCACGACGACCAGCTCGTCACCCGCGACATCTTCCCCCTGCAAGACGCGATCACCGAGGTACGACGGCGATTCACCGAGCAGAGGGCGCAGGCCACCGCCGCAGCTCAGTGGTTCCCGTGCGCCTGAAACTGGTCGGCGTGCCACGAGGGCACGTCGCATGCTGACGAGACGCCGGTCCTGTGGTCACTGTCCTGTGCCTTCGGGGGTTGCGAGTTCCGCTACGGTTCGGCCGACCGTGTGGGCGTCCATAGTGCCGCGCTTGTAGGCGCGGATGAGTGCTCGGCGCCTGGCTCGCTCGTGGTCGCGTGCGGCGAGGCGGTTCAGTCTGCGGATGCGATGTCGGTCACGTTTGGCCGAGCGGCGTCGTCGGGCGTTCCTCACACTCCCGCGCACGCCCTCGTCCTGACCATCGACGAGAACCTCACCCTTGCCGAGGTCCCGCCACGTGCGTGGCTGCGGCAAGGACGCTGGGGAGGACTCCGGGGAAACGCTCGTCGAGGTCGTCTGAGCGGAGTCGCACGAAGCACCGGGTGCCTTCCTGGCGGGTGCGGGTGACGCCGGCGCTGCGCAACACCTTGAGGTGGTGGCTCAGGGTCGACTTCGCCACCGGTGCGCTCAGTTCGCTCCAGGCCTTCTCCCGTCCGTCGGCCAAGGTCTGAACCAGGTGCATCCGGATGGGGTCGGCCAGGGCCGCCAGCACGCTGGTCAACGTCAGGTCGGCGGTGTCGGGATGCTGTGCGGTCTTCACGGTCACCAGTATGCCGTGTACCTTGTTCGACGTACTACGAACGTCGAACAAGGAGGAAGAGATGGCGCCCGTCGCTGCTCAGGAACCCCGCCGACCAGCGTGGTGGTTGGCGGGCTTGTTCATGGCCATGATGGCCAACGGCACCGACGAGTTCGTCATCGCCGGGGTGCTGCCCGATATCAGCGCCGACCTTGCCGTGTCCGCCGCGGCCACCGGGCAGCTGATCACGGTGTTCGCCGTGTGCTTCGCCCTCGGTGCCCCGCTGCTGGCGCTGCTCACCGACCAGTTGCCCCGGCGCGCCGTGCTCGTGGCCGCGCTGGTGGTGTTCGCCGGTGCCAACGCCGCCGCCGCGTTGGCACCGGGTTACTGGTGGCTGATGTGCGCGCGGGTGTTGGCAGCACTCGCGGCGGCGCTGGTGGCCGCAGCATCGTTCGCCATGGCGGCCGGCGCCGCCCCCGAAGGCAAACAGGGGCGTTACCTCTCGGTCGTCACGGCCGGACTGACCGTCGCGCTGTTCACCGGCGTCCCGATTGGAACCTTCTTGGGCGGCGCCTACGGCTGGCGGTCGACCTTCTGGCTGCTCGCCGCGGTCGGCGTTGCCGTAGCGGTGCTCCTGGGCGCCATCGCACCACAGATCCCCGGTAGCCAGCCCGCCCCGCTCGCCGAGCGGTTGGCGCCGCTGCGCAGCCGCCCAGTCGCCCGCCTGGTCGGAACGATCTTCCTGTGCGGCAGCGGTGGCTTGATGTTCTACAGCTACCTGGGCCCGATCACCACCGAGTTCGCCGGCGGGAGCTACCAGCTGCGCGGCCTGGTGCTGTTGCTGGTCGGCGTCGTCGGCGTCGGCGCAGTCTTCCTCGGTGGCCGCGTCACCGACGTCTGGGGACCCCGGCCCGCGCGGCTCGTCGTCATCGGCGGCCACGGTGTCGCCCTACTCGCACTGGCGGCGTTCGCGTTCACCGGGACCCGCAGCGCACTCATCTTTGCGGTCCTGGTGGCACTGTGGTCACTGTTCGCCTGGGCACTCAACCCACCCATGCAAGCCAGCATCCTCACCGCGGCCCCCGATGCGGCGATGACCGCTCTCGCGCTCAACATCTCCGGGCTCTACCTCGGCACCGGCGTCGCGGCCGCACTCGGCGGCATCGTCCTCAGCCTGTGGGGCGTCACCTACATCCCGCTCGTCGCCGGACTGCTCCTCCTCGCCGCCCTCGGACTGGCATCGATGCCAGCGGCAAAGCCTCCACCGCCCACGCCCTAGGCGGTGAGCGAGCTGAGCAGCACGATGTACTCGCGGAGGAATCCCGCGAACAGCGGCAGGAGGATCAGCGCTGTCGAGATCACCGGCTCACCCGCACGGAGATTCCGCGACTGGGCCATCGACCACGCGGCAGGCTTCCGCTGACGAGTCGCACTGACACCCCGTCGTGCGGCCGCCCAAGCCGGGGGAGATGCTGTGGAGATGACCAAGGCGTACTGGGTGAACACGTTCCGTTCGGTGAGCGACCCGACGAGCCTGGCCGCGTACATCGACCTCGCCGGACCCGCCATGCGGGCATCTGGGGGCCGCTTCCTCGCTCGCGGGGTGCCAGCCCGGGTGTTCGAAGCCGGAGTCCGGGAGCGCACCGTCATCATCGAGTTCGACAGCGTCGAGCAGGCAGTCGCGGCATACGAAAGCCAGGGCTATCAAGAGGCGCTGCGCGCCCTCGGTGAGGGAGCCGAACGCGACCTACGCATCATCGAAGCCATCTCGTGACAGCCGTCCGCGCAGCCGAACGCTACTACGGGGCCGCGAGCACCCCAGCGAGCTGTCGCGATCATAGTCAGTACCCGGCTGTGAACCTGGTCCGGTGGTGCTTGGGCCGCTCGGCTTCATCCAGCAGCACGACCGCGAGGTCCTCCATCGAGATCCTCGAGATGCCCGCGAGGTCGACGAGCAGCTCGTCGGTGCCCAGCCGGTAGTTGCCAGTCCGCTCTGCTGGCTCCAGCACCGCGGCCGGGCTCAGATAGCCCCAGTCCACCACGGCGTCGGCGCGGCACGCCTCGAGCTGGGCGGTGCATGCCAGCGCGAGGTCGCGGAAGCTGGGGCCGGGCTGGAAGTGCGGGTGGTCGATCACGGTGACACCGCCAGTGCCGGGCACGGTCAGGCTGCCGGCGCCGCCGACGACCAACAGCCGAACACCGGTGCGGGTGAGCCCGGCCAGCAGCGCCTGGGTGGTCGTGACGAGCTCACTCTCACGGCCGGGCGCGGGGCGAGTCGCACTGATCACGACGTCGTGGCCGGCACTCAGCACGGTCACATCCTCGACGTTTCCGGCGTCGCCAGCACGGGGATCGGCAGCGGCGTGCAGTTCGTGGAGACGGGCCGGATCGCGGACCACGGCGGTGACCTCGTGAGCACGAGACACTGCCTCGGCCACTACTCGGCTTCCCACGTTTCCGGCGGCTCCGAACACGGTGATGCGCATGACTCTCAGCTCCTGTTGGATCAGTTGGTGCACTCGGATCAGTGCGTCGATGAGGCACGCCGGACGGAGGGTCCGGGCTGCCCCCGAGGTAGTCGCGCGTGTGAAGGGGGCCGCGTCTGTGCCACTGCGATGGCGGCGAGGACGACGAGTCCGCCCAAGGCCTGCACTGCGGTGAGCTCCTGGTCGAGCGCGAGCCAGCCCAGTGCGGTGGCAACCAGGGGGCTGAGCAGGCCGAGGAAGGTGACGTGGGTGGGGGACAGCGCGCGGATGCCCCGGAACCAGAGGGGATAGGTGAGGGCGGCGCCGATGATCGTGAGGTAGCCGTAGCCGACCAGGTTCTCGGTGCTCAGCGTCGGGGGTGGTGCTCCTTCGACGAGCAGGGCGGCCGGGAGCACCACCAGGCCGCCGGCGACGAGTTGCCAGCCGGTGATCGCGAGCAGGGGCGCGGGTGCGGGCCACCGCTTGCTGAGGACGACCCCGGTGGCCATGGCGACCGCGGCGCCGAGTGCGGCAGCGACACCGACGCCATCCAGCTGCGCGTCGGCTCGGAGCACGAGCAGGCTGACGCCGGCCACGCCGACAGCGCCGGCGATCGTGGTGCGCAGGGTCAGGCGCTCACCGAGCAGACCCGAGGCGAGACCCGCGACCAGGAGGGGTTGCAGAGCGATGATGATCGCGGCGACCCCGCCGGGCAGCCGGTAGGCGGCGAGGAACAGCAGCGCGAAGAACAGCCCGATGTTGAGGGCGCCAAGCACCACTGCGCGCCACCACCACATCCCTTGCGGTAGGCGACGGGTGAGCATCACAAGCAGGAGGCCGGCCGGCAGGGCACGCAGCACTGCAGCCAGCAGTGGTCGGCCTGGCGGCAGCAGCTCGGTGGTGACGAGGTAACTGGTCCCCCAGATCATGGGTGCCAGCGCAGTCACCAGGATGATCACGACTCGGTTGCTTAGCACTAAGCCAATCTACGTGTTGCTTAGCACTAAGCCAAACTGTCACACCGCTAAGGCATAGGCTGTGGCGGTGGCCGATCACGTGGACAGTGTGCTGGAGCAATGGGCCGCCCAGCGCCCCGATCTGGATGTGTCACCGATGGCGGTGATCGGGCGCCTGTCGAGGGTCTCGCTGCTGATCGGTGTTGAGCTGCGCCGCACGTTCAGCGCGCACGGGCTCGACCCCGCGTCGTTCGACGTGCTCGCCACGCTGCGCCGTGCTGAACCGCCGCACCGCCTGACCCCTGTCGAGCTGATGCGGTCGTCCATGGTCACCTCGGGGGCCGTCACCCAGCGCCTCGACCGCCTCCAGGCCCGCGGCCTGGTGACACGCACCCCCAGCGAATCTGACGGGCGCGGTGTGCACGTGGCTCTCACCGACGACGGCCGCGCGCTCATCGACCAGGCCCTGCCCGACCACGTCGACACCGAGAACCGATTGCTCGCTGGGCTCACGCGTACCCAGCGCGACGCCCTCGCTGACACACTGCGGAATCTCTTGGAGTCCCTGGGCGACAGCACAGACTGACTCGCGTAGCCCCGGCCTCGGTGCCGAACGCGACGCAAGACTCGCACCGGGACCGCAACACAAGGGAGACAGGCACCAGGAGTAGAGCGAGGTGACCACAAGAGGATCCTCAACTGGGCGCTGGGATAGTGCACACGAGCGGACGGAAGTTCAGCCTGCATCGATGAGTGGCACGTCGTAGTCGGCGATGCGGCGGTCGGCGGTGACGATCGTCAGCTGCTCGGAACGAGCCTGCGCAATGAGCAGCCGGTCGAATGGATCACGATGATGCATCGGTAGGTCCCCGACCGCGAGCCCATGATCGGCGTCGAAGCGGAGGACCTGAACGCCGCTTTGCAGCACGTGCTCACGCAGGTCGCGCGGCACCGAAAGCTTGCCGAGCGCTGCCTTCACGCCGATCTCCGCGAATGAGACGACGCTGAACAGCAAGTCTGTCGCCTGCTCGATTGCCTCCTGCGCGGCTGGGGAGACGCGTCGTGACCCCCCCAGCTCCCAGAGCACGACGTGCGTGTCCAGCAACAGCCTCACGTCGGCTCGTCGAGCATGTCCTCAAGCTCAGCGTCAGTGAACTCGAAGTTGTCAGCCAGCGAGATGCGGCCACCAAGGGAACCGCGGGCAGCGAGGAAACGCCTCCCTGGCGATGAGGACAACTCGATCCCGACCAGCCGTGCCACGGGGACGCCATTGCG
>Ga0136624_1000120_pt1 | contig 24083 bp, 22 predicted proteins | sample AntDrymUQ4692206_2_FD_104802 | JGI IMG/M metagenome (GOLD analysis project Ga0136624, IMG submission 104802) | Polar desert sand microbial communities from Dry Valleys, Antarctica - metaG UQ469 (22.06) | ecosystem: Environmental > Terrestrial > Soil > Desert | place: Antarctica: Dry Valley... | reverse complement strand
CCCCACCTTCTCAAGGTTCGACAGGTGCGCATGGACGGTCGACGAGGACGTGAGCCCGATTGCCTTGCCGATGTCGCGCACGGTAGGCGGGTAGCCGTGCCGGGCCGAATACCTCTTGATGAAGTCGAAGATCTCCTGCTGGCGCTTCGTGAGGTTGAGATCGGCCATTCAGCACCCCTCTTCTCTGACTCGATTTGGCGGTTCAGCGAACATGTGTTCGTAGAGTACCGGTCCACCGGACGGAACGAGTGCGAGCGGGGCGGCGCTATGATCGGCGTCGCTACGCGCCTGTGGCGGAATTGGTAGACGCGCAAGGTTGAGGGCCTTGTCCTGCGAATGCGGGGTGGGAGTTCGAGTCTCCCTGGGCGCATCGAGCAAACCCCTCTGTGAAGCGCTCCGGGCCGGCGCCCAGGTCGGCGCTGACCAGCCGAATTGGTTCAGCGGTAACACCGGCCTGACAAAGGCTCCGGGTTAGGAACCCAGCGCTGCGCTTTGGTGGTGGCTCAGGAGGAGTGTCGAACGCGTCGGGTGACGCTTCGAGGCGCTCTCGCCAGACCGCCGCCTCAGCCCTCTGAGCCGCTCCGCGCACCTGCCGCGAGCCACGAAGCTGCCGCCGTGTGGCGAAAGGTCGTGCAACCTCAGGATGCCGCGAAGACCCGCGTCTCGCAGCGCGGCCTTGTGGTCGCCGGCTGAGATCGCCCGCCGGTCCCAAGGGCCGTCCGCCGAGCCCTTCGAAGGCCGTGGTGAGCGTGAGATCCTCTGCGTGCTCAGAGCGTCGCGCCAGTAAGTCGCGCAGAAGCCCGGCGGTGCGCGGGCCCAACTCGACCGAACGCGGCCGTCGCCCTTCGTCGAGCCCGCCCCCTCACCCCCGTCCCTCGTTCGCTTCCGGCTGGCGGTCACGAGGAAACCGCGGAGTCGAGATCGACATCGGTCCAGCGCAGCTCGAGCGCCTCCGAGATCCGCAGACCCGACGCGATCAGGACCTCGGCCAGCGGCCGATAGCTCTCTGAGCAGGCGTCGAGGTAACGCGGGTCCTCAGCGAGCCGCAGATAATCCATCTCACGGTGGTCAGCAGCGACCTTGAACTGCGTGCGCCTTCCGCGCTGGGATGCCGCCGGGTTCTTCGGGATGAGTCCGTCCTCGAAGGCGTGCTCGAGGGCTGTGCGCAGGGGACCAGCGGATTCGGGGGTCCCCAATGGCCGCCAGGTCTCCCTCTACGGCCAGTGGCCACCCCGACGCGCAGCGATACCGACTTGGGCTTCGAGCTTCGACCCGGACGAGCTGCTGCCGATCCTCGCGACGGCGGCCGTGCTCGTCCTGACCGCGTGGCTGCTGCCGGTGCTCGCCACGCTCATGGCGCGCGCGATCCCGAGCAGCCGGCCAGGCCGAGCAGTGCGAGAGAGCAGATTGTAGACCCGCGGCTCGCCCAGGTCGAGGTCGGGCCCGGCGACGTCTTGGACGGGCTGGCGGCGCCTGGAGCCGCTGCGCCCGGGCGCTACTCGGCCGCCGCGACTACGACCCTCCCGGAGCCGATCCGCGCGACTGGGGCCCGCCCGAGGGATCTGCGGCGGTTGGCCACCTCTCCCAGGCCGCCCGGCCCAGCGACCCGTGAGGTCCTGACCGGAGAAGGGAAAGCGCTCAACGAGCGCCAGGCGATCCCGCAGCCGTGCGCGCGTGTCGCCCGGCAGCGGGTAGCTGGCGATCATGTGCTCGAGCTCCGCCCTCCTGGGCGCGTTCCCAGGCGCCGGGGATCCTCTAGGTCGCGATCCGCGCCGCCGGCCTGCTCGACGTCGCGGCCTTGGAGCTGGTGCAGCTCGCGGGTGGCGACGTGCGCGCGTTCCCACGCGGGGCGCAGCGCCGGGTCTGGGGGGCCGCCGGGACCGGGGAGCTCTACGTTTCGCAGCAGGTAGTCCTCAAGCGCAGCCGCGGCCTGGTCCCAGAGCGCTGCCTCGACAAGCGAATCGGGGCGCTCGCACCTCGGTCGACGACCTGATGGACTCGAGCCCGACCCATTACGATCGGCTCTGGCCCTCACCCCCTCGTCGAAGGGGTCGAACGAGCCCTCAGGGAGATGGACTGGGTCGACGATGTCGAGGTCCGGCTGCGCGAGGAGGGCCACGTCTTCGCCGGGGAGGCACTCGTCGTCCCGGCCGACGATCACGACCTGCTCGAGCGCCTCGACCATGCCGCCGAGGAGCTGCGCGCCCTCGATTGGCGCTTGCACGACCTGGTCGTGGCGCCGGTCGCGCAGCTCGAGCAGCACCCCGACGCACCCGCCCCCCAAGCCGGAGAGACCTCGGCCGTGGGGGAGCGGCATCGCCAAGGGTCGAACGAGGGGTAGGAACAGCGGCCGTAACAGACGGCTCGTCCGCGGCGCGCGGACCTTACGTGCCACAGGCGACCGCGCGCGACAGCAGCAACTCGCGCTCGCGGTCGTTGTCGCACAGGTCGGCCGCGCGCAAGAACTCCTCGCGTGCCTCGGCCAGCCGCCCCAGGCGGACGAGGAGGTCGCCGCGCACGCTGGGCAGCAGGTGGTAGCCGCGCAGGGCGGGCCCGTCGGCGAGCGAGTCGACGAGCTCAAGCCCGGCCTTCGGGCCGAACGCCATCGTCACCGCGACCGCGCGGTTGAGCTCGACGACCGGGGAGCCGGTGAGCGCCGCCAGACCGTCGTACAGCGCGACGATCCGCGCCCAGTCGGTCTCCTCGACGCTGCGGGCGCGCGCGTGGCAGGCGGCGATCGCGGCCTGCAGCGTGTAGGGGCCCAGCGCGCGGCTGCGCTCCTCGGCGCGCTGCAGCCCGGCCAGGCCGCGCTGCACGAGCAGGTGGTCCCAGCGTGCGCGATCCTGATCGGCGAGCAGTACCGGCTCGCCGTGCGGCCCGACCCGCGCCCGCAGCCGCGAGGCCTGCAGCTCCATCAGGGCCAGCAGGCCGTGGACCTCGGGCTCGCGCGGCATCAGCGCGGCGAGGATGCGCCCCAGGCGCAGGGCGTCCTCGCACAGCGCCGGCCGGATCCAGTGCTCGCCGGCGGTCGCCGCGTAGCCCTCGTTGAAGACCAGGTAGATCACCTCGAGCACCGCAGAAAGGCGATCGGCCAGCTCGTCGCGGGCCGGAACCTCGAACGGCACGCGGGCCTGCGCGAGCGTGCGCTTGGCGCGGACGATGCGCTGCGCGACGGTCCCTTCGGAGACGAGGAACGCCCGGGCGATCTCCGGCGTCGACAGGCCGCCGAGCAGACGCAGCGTCAGCGCGACACGCGCCTCCCGGGACAGGACCGGGTGGCACGTCATGAAGACCAGGCGCAGGATGTCGTCCTGCACGTCGTCGACCTGGGCGGCGAGGTCGGGCTGGTCGAGCTGCCCGAGGATCTGAAGCTCGCGCCCGATCAGCTCCTGCTTGCGCTCGAGCGTGACGCGGCGGCGCAGCGCGTCGATGCCCCGGTGCTTGGCGGCGGCCATGAGCCAGGCACCCGGGTTGTCCGGGATGCCCGACTCCGGCCACTGCTCCAGCGCGGCGACGAGCGCGTCCTGGGCCAGGTCCTCGGCCACCGACACGTCGCGGACGATGCGAGTCAGCCCGGCAATCAGCCGGGCCGACTCGATCCGCCAGACGGCGTCGATCGCACGATGGGTGGCCGACGCCGCCAGGGGCTCAGTCGAGGAGCGCAGCTCGATCGGTGATCGGCCGGGCACCACAGACGGGCTCTCAGTTCTGCGCGGCCGTCTGCTCGCGCATCCGCGCCTCGGCCTCGCGGAGCTCGGGGGTGAGCTCCTCGCCGAAGTCCTCGGCCTCGAAGACCTGGCGCAGCTCGAGCTCCACGCCGCCGTCGAACGGGGCGCGCTTGAGCCACTCGATCGCCTCTTCGCGCGACGCGCACTCCCAGACCCAGAAGCCCGCGACGAGCTCCTTGGCCTCGGTGAACGGGCCGTCGACGACGTTGCGCTGCGCACCGTCGAAGCGGACCTTGGCGCCCTTGGAGCTCGGGTGCAGACCTTCGCCCGCCAGCATGACGCCCGCCTTTACGAGCTCCTCATTGTACTTGTTCATCGCCTCCAGGAGCTCGGTGGTGGGCATCTCGCCCGCCTCGGACTCGGGGCTCGCGGGGACCAGGACCATGAAACGCATTGCTGCCTCCTCGTGGTGGTTGGGGTGGTTTCTACTCGCACGTCGAACGAGGCCGGACGAAATCGACACGCTCCGCAAGATTCTCTGGGCTCCGGAGAGCTTGCCGATCGAGGAGTAGCGCGCGGAGTGCGGCGGTGAAGCCGCTCGGAAGTGCCGAGCTGGCATCGAGGGTCGCTCGAAGCTGAGCTGCCGCTACCGTTGCGAGAAGCCGCATCCGGCGCTGACGGGCTACCTTTGGATCTCATGGAGGACGACGATCCCACCACCGAGGAGCTGCGCATCGTCCAGGGCGAGCGCGAAGACGCATCGAAGCGGGCCGCCGATCGCGCGGACAGCGATGGGGAGACGGCCCAGCACGACCGGCGCGCGGAGAAGTCCGCGTACCTGAGGCAGAAGCTGGAGGAGCGCGAAGAGGCCGAGCGCCGCGCCGAGGGGCAGCAGCGCGAGTAGCTTCTCCGGCTTGCTCGCGCTGCTCGAAGAGCTGATCGACTCCGCGTCGCGTCGCACCGCCTATGCGGACGCGCGCCATGTGAGGGTGCGCAGCGAGGCGGTGGCCCTGCGCAACGGCGAGCTGGACTCGCTCGACAGCCACGAGGAGGAGGGCATCGGCGTACGCGTACGAGCCGGAGGCGCGTGGGCCTTCGCCGCCGCCCGCGGGTCCGACCGGGCTGCCGGCGCCGCCGCGCTCACCCGCGCGCTGGAGCTGGCTCAGGCCCAGCCGCGAAGCCCCGAGCGCCCGCTCGCCCCCGAGCCGCCCGCCCGCGGCTCGTTCGCCTCACAGGCCCAGCTCGACCCGTTCGCGGTCTCGCTCGAGGACAAGCTCGCCCTTCTCGCCGAGGCCGGCGCCGCGCTGCGCTCCGAGCGCCGCGTCTCGGTTGCGCGCGCCTTCGCCTCGGCGCGCGTCGAGGAGAAGGCCTTCGCCTCGACCGAGGGGGCGCTGTGCGAACAGCGGATCACCGAATGCGGCGGCGGTCTCGCCGCGGTCGCCGTGGGCGAGACCGGCACCCAGGTCCGCTCCTATCCGGGGTCGCACTCTGGGCACGTGGCCCAGGCCGGATACGAGCACCTCCTCTCGCTCGACCTGCCCGGCAACGCGCCGCGCGTCGCCGCCGAGGCCGCGGCACTGCTGGACGCGCCGCCCTGCCCCGCGGGGCGCACCGCCCTGGTGCTGGCCGGCGAGCAGCTCGGCCTGCAGATCCACGAGTCCGTCGGGCACGCGGTCGAGCTCGACCGCGTCCTCGGGGGCGAGGCCTCCTATGCCGGCACCAGCTTCGTGCCGCCCGACGGCGCCGGCTCGCTGCGCTACGGGTCGGAGCACATGAACGTTACGGCCGACGCGACGCTGCCCGGCGCGCTCGGCAGCTTTCGCTGGGACGACGAGGGGGTCGAGGCCCAGACGATCCCGATCGTGAGGGACGGCGTGCTCGGAGGCTTCCTCTCCTCACGCGAGAGCGCCGCCGCGATCGGGCTGGCCCGCTCGGGCGGGTGCATGCGCGCGGAGGGCTTCGCGCGCCAGCCGATCGTGCGCATGACCAACGTCGGCCTCGAGCCCGGCGAGGCCGGGAGCCTCGTGGAGTTGATCGGGTCGACCCCGAAGGGCGTGTACCTGGAGACCAACCGGTCCTGGTCGATCGACTCCCGGCGCCTGCACTTCCAGTTCGCCGGCGAGGCCGCGTGGGAGATCGAGGACGGGCGGCTCGGGCGGATGCTGCGCGACCCGGTCTACGCCGGCACGTCACCGCTGTTCTGGGCGGGACTCGACGCCGTCTGCTCGCCGGAGGCGTGGAAGCTCGCCTCGGTCACCAACTGCGGCAAGGGAGAGCCGGGACAGATGGCCGGGGTCTCGCACGGCTGCGCCCCGGCGCGCTTCGTCGGCGTGCTGGTCGGATCGGGGTGAGCGCGCCGGAGGTGTCGGACCTCGCCGAGCGGGCGCTGGCGGCGACCCGCCCCGGCGAGGCGCTGGCGACCGTCACCCGGGAGCGCTCGCTGATGCTGCGCTTCGCGCACTCGGCGCCCACTCAGGCGACGTCTGTCGACGACCTCACGGTCGAGATCGCCGCGCTGCGCGATGGCCATGTCGGCCGCGCGGCCACGAACGGCGTCGACCTCGACGCGCTCGAGCGCTGCGCGGGCGCCGCCGGCCGCGCGGCCGAGGCGGCGGCGCGCAGCGCGGGCGCCGGGGACTACCCGGGCTTCCCTGCGCCCTCCCCCGCACGCGGTCACCGGACTCGAAGCATTCCCCATCCGTGCCGGATCCTTCACGAGGGACACGACGTCGACACCGCCGTGCTCGACCCGGGACGCGGCGGCGAGGCCCTGGACGCCGCGTGCGCCGCCGCCCGGGCGGCCGGCGCGGAGGCGAGCGGGATCTGGACCACGGCCTCGGTCGAGACCGCGATCGCCTGCTCGACCGGCACCTTCGCGCTCGACCGCCTCACCGACGCCTTCGTCAAGGTCGTGGCCTTCGAGCCCGGCGGGCGCAGCGGCTACGGGTCGCAGACGGCGGTGGCGGCTCGGGCGCTCGACCCCGCGGCGGTGGCCGCCCGCGCCGCGCAGAAGGCGGTGGCGGGCGCCGGCGAGCCGGTCGAGCTGGCGCCCGGGACGTACACGGTCGTGGCCGAGCCGCCCGCGACGCACGAGCTGCTCGGGGTGCTCGCGAGGACGGCGTTCGACGGGCTCGCCCACGCGGAGAGCCGCGGGGCGCTGACCGGGGGCCTCGGCACGCGCGTCGCCGCCCCGACGGTCAACCTCTCCGACTCGCCCCGCCACCCGGCGACACTGCCCCGAGCCTTCGACGCCGAGGGCGTGCCCAAGGCGCCACTGCCGCTGATCCAGGACGGCGTCGCGCACCGCGTCGTGCACGACACGCGCTCGGCGGCGCTGGCCGGCGGCGCCTCGACGGGGCACGCGGTGGCCGCCGGCGGCGGCGCGGAGGGCCCGCTGGCGACGAACCTCGCGATGGCGGGGGGCGGCGCGGCGGACGAGCGCGAGCTGTGCCGCGCGGTGGAGCGCGGGATCTACGTCACGCGGCTGTGGTACACGAACGTTCTGCGCCCGCGGGAGACGCTGTTCACCGCCGTGACCCGCGACGGCACGTTCCTGATCGAGGACGGCGAGGTCACGCGCCCGCTCGCCGACATGCGGCTGACCGACTCCGCACTCGGCATGCTCAGCCGAGTCGAGGCGCTCGGCGCGCGCTCCGTGCTGGTCTCCGACGGAGAGCTCTACGGCCGGCGCTTCGCGACCGGATCGGTCTGCCCGCCGCTTCGCATCGGCGCGGTGGCCTTCACCGGCTCGGCGGCGCGCGGCTGAGCCGCGCCGGGGGTGGGTGCCTCTATCCGCGGATTACTGCACCCACACCCTCGGGCGACCGTGCGGTGGCCAGAGCTTGCAACAAGCGTTCGGGACGCGCGAGCTAGATCTTGAGCAGGACGATCACGTTCACCACGTAGACGACCGCGAAGCCGACGGTCCAGCGGTTGAGGTTTCGCTCGACCAGCGAGCCGCCGCCGAAGGGCCCGCCGCCGCTGCCCATGCCAAAGGCGCCGGAGAGCCCGGCGTCCTTGCCCGAGTGGAGCAGGATCAGCACGATGACGACCACCGACAGGATCACCTGCAGCCCACTGAGGATCGCTTCCATCGCGAGCGCAGGTTAGCGCGAGCCACCTGCCGGCTCTCGCAACGCGTCCAGGCGGCGCAGGATCTCGATGGCCTCGTCGCGCAGCTCGCGGTCGACCGCGCGGTGGTCCTCGGGTGAGAGCTTGCCCATCTCACGGTCGAGCTCCGCATCCCTGATCTCGCGGTACTTGGCCTCCTTGGCCGCCTCAAGCTCCGCCCGCTGCACCTCGTCGACCTCCAGGTCGGACTGGCCGGTGACGAGCGGGCGCAGCACCACGAGCGCCACCACACCGGCGAGCAGCAGCAGGGCGAGCGCGTACTCCACCCCGCGAAGGCTAGGTGTCGTGGTCACCGCTCGCCCATCCTGACCTGAGGTCGCAGGGTGGAAGGCCCGGTCGGCGCGCAGGGCGTGGGCATTCGGTGGGCGCGGATCCTGCGCGAGCAGCGCTACAAGGCGCTACGCGCCCGACAGCTCCTTGCCCAGCCGCGCCTTGTACAGCGAGCGCACGCGGCGCACGCGCGCCTCCGGCGAGGGCCACGCGGCGATCAGCGCGCCGAGCAAGAAGATCCCGCCCCCGATCCAGATCCAGGAGACGAGCGGTGAGACGATCGTGCGGAAGGTGGCGGGCGGGGGCTGGCTGCGGTAGCGCTCGGCGATCGCCGCGATCACCACGGCCTGAACCTCGTCGCCCGCGTCGGCGAACTTCGCGTTGGCCTCGCGGATCGGCCCGTCCAGGGCGGAGACATCCGGCCGCACCGCGGTCCAGAAGTCGCGCGTGAGCCCCCAGCGCACGTCGACCTCGCTCGTGGCCTCGCCCTCGAAGTAGCGCCCGATCGCGCCTTTGGAGGCGTCGCGGGTCGGGTAGAAGTTGCGCGCGGGGTGCAGCACCTGCTCGTGGCCGTCGTCGTCGCGCAACCGCAGCACGGCGCCGAAGGAGATCGGCGCGCCGGTGCCCGCGCCGTCGCCGCCGAGCCGCGCCGTCGCGCGCTCGTAGGTGACGGTGTATCCGCCAGTGCGCAGCGTGTCCCCGGGCGACAGCCGCGAGTCGGTCTGCTCGGCGAACGCCGACGAGCCCGCAACCCCGAGGAACAGCACGACGATCCCGGCGTGGACCACGTAGCCGCCGTAGCGGCGCCGGTTGCGCCCGAACAGCCGGCCGAGCGCGACCGGCCACGCCTCGCCGGTCATGGTGCGCCGCGCCGACGCGCCGCGCCAGAGCTCCTGGCCGACGACGGCTAGCACGAGCGCGGCGAGGCAGAACATGATCAGCGCCGTGACGCTCTCGGCCGCGCCGGTCAGCGCGACGAGCGCGACGAGGACCGCGAGCATCACAACCGCTGGGATCGCCACCACCCGTCGCAGCCCGGCGGGCGTGACCCGCCGCCACGCCACCATCGGCCCGATCGCCATCACGAGCACGAGCACGAGCGCGAGCGGGGTCACGAGGCGGTTGAACCAGGGCGGCCCGACGCTCGCCTCGGCGCCCACGGCATCTGATATCAGCGGGAAGAACGTGCCCCAGAAGATCACCAGGCAGAGCGCGACGAGCACGAGGTTGTTGAGCAGGAAGAAGGCCTCGCGCGACAGCAGCGAGTCGAGCCGCGCCTCGCTGCGCAGGTCTGAGAGACGCCAGACCACGAGCGCCGTCGAGCCCACGAGCACGAGCGCGATGAAGGCGAGGAACTGTGCCCCGATGGTCGACGCGCCGAACGCGTGGATCGACTCGAGGATCCCCGAGCGCACGAGGAAGGTGCCGACCAGCGCGAGCACGAACGTGGCGACGATCAGGCACACGTTCCAGACCCGCAGCATCCCGCGCTTCTCCTGCACCATGACCGAGTGCAGGAAGGCGGTGCCCGTCAGCCACGGCATCAGCGACGCGTTCTCCACCGGGTCCCAGGCCCAGTAGCCGCCCCACCCGAGCTCGGTGTAGGACCACAGCGCGCCGAGGAGGATGCCGGTGCCGAGAAAGGTCCAGGCCACGAGCGCGAACCGCCGCGTCGCGCGGATCCAGTCGGCCCCGGTGTTTCGGGTCACGAGCGCGCCGACGGCGAACGCGAACGGGATCGCGAAGCCCACATAGCCCGTGTAGAGCATCGGCGGGTGGATCATCATCGCCGGGTGGCGCAGCAGCGGGTTCAGGCCCGCCCCTTCGACCGGCGCGACGGCGAGCGTCGTGAAGGGGTTCTCCCACCCCACCATCAGGAGCAGGAAGAAGGCGGTGACGACGCCGAGCACGGCGGTCGCGTACGGCGCGATCTCGCGCAGCGAGCGGCGGGTGAGGAACAGCACGACGCTCGAGAAGACCGAGAGCAGCAGCGCCCAGAGCAGCAGCGAGCCGTCCTGGGTGGCCCACATAGCGGTGGCCTTGTAGAACGTCGGAGTGTCCGTCGAGGAGCCCTCGGCTACGAGCTTGAAGGAGAAGTCCGAGCGCAGGAACGCCGCCTGGAGGACCACCGTGGCCGTCACCGTCAGGCCGGCCAGGCAGTAGATCGCCCGGCGCCCGGAGACCACCCATGCCCGCTTGTGAGTGCGTGCCCCGTAGAGCGACGCCGCCGCCGCGTAGCCAGCGGTGAGCAGCGCGACGACGAGACAGGCCGAGCCGAGGCCGGCCACCTACGTGCTCTCTTCGTCCTTTGTGAACTTCGAGGGGCACTTCGTGACCAGCGAGTCGCGCTCGGCGACGAACGTGCCGCGCTCGAGCTCGCCCTCGACGATCACCTCGCGGCCCTCGCGAAACGGGTCGGGAATCACACCCTCGTAGGCCACCGGCACCGAGGTCGTGCCGTCGCGGTCGCGGATCTCAAAGCGCAGGCGCTCGCCCTCGCGATCGACCGAGCCGTCGACGACCTTGCCGGTCAGCTCATAGGAGCGACCGGGCTCGGCCGATGTCACGACGTCGGACGGGGTGCTTGCCCGAGTCGAGGCGCTGAAGCTCGTGTAGACGAGCGCGCCGGCCAGCAGGACGGCGACCGACAGGGCGAGCACGAGCCGAAGGCGGCGCTTGCGGGACGGGTCCATCGACCTCCAGTATGACGACTGACGCACGCGGCTCGGGTCGTCTGCCACCCTCCGCGCGGTGCTTGGAAGAGCCACAGGGATCATCGCCGTGCTCGGCGCGCTTGCCGCCTGCGCCGGCCTGCCTGCCGTCGCGACCGCCGCCGGCCCCGCGCCGCCGCGCCCGATCTCGCTCGACGGGACGTGGGAGGTCACGGACGCACCCACCGACGCGCGCGTGGTCGGCGCGCCCGGCGACTGGCGGCCGACGACCGTGCCCGGGGTCTTCAGCGCCGACGCCGACCCGCCGCTGAGCGAGGGCACCGTGAAGCAGTACCGGCTGCGCTTTACGGCCCCGCCGACCCGCTCCTTCGACTGGGCCGTGCGCTTCGAGCAGGTGCGGCGCGTGGCCGCGGTCCACCTGAACGGGCGCTACGTCGGCGGCAGCATCGACCCGTACACGCCGTTCGAGGTGCCGGCCGAAGGGCTCGTGGCGGGCGCGACGAACGAGCTGGTGGTCACGGTCGACAACCGCAAGGACAAGCGCGTCTCCGAGGGCTGGTGGAACTGGGGCGGGATCGTCCGCCCGGTGACGCTCGTGCCGCGCGGGAAGGTCACGCTCGAGGACCTCGGCCTGCTCTCCGACGTGCGGTGCGCGGGCGCCGCGAGGCGCTGCCGCGCGTCGCTGCTCGTGGACGGGATCCTGTCGAAGCTACCGCGCGCTCGACGCAAGCCGGCGACCGTCCTAACCGTCCGCCTGCGGGCTCCGAGCGGCCGTGTGACGCGCGGACGGTTCCCGCTAGCCGGCTCGGCGTTCGGCCGCCGCCGAGTCGCGGAGAGCATGCCCGTCCCGCGGCCCCGGCTGTGGTCACCGGAGCGCCCGGCGCTGTATCGGGCCACGGTCACCCTGTCGCACCGTGGGCGCACGCAGCAGGTCGAGCGGCTGCGGGTCGGCCTACGCTCGGTCGAGGTCAAGCGCGGGCTGCTCTACCTGAACAACCGGCGGATCCGGCTGCGCGGCGCCTCGATCCACGAGGACATCCCCGGCCGCGGCGCGGCGATCACGACGGGCGACATGGACACCACCGTGCGCGAGCTGCAGGAGGTCGGTGCGAACGTCACGCGGGCGCACTACGTGCTGAGCGAGCGGATGCTGCAGCGCCTCGACCGCGCGGGCATCATGGTCTGGAGCCAGGCGCCGGTGTGGCAGCGCGACAGCCGCCGCTCGAACATGCTCTTCACCGCCCGCGAGCGCAGGAATGCGCTCGCCCAGGTTTCCGACACGGTCAGGGCGGCACGCAACCACCCGTCGGTGATCACCCACTCAGTCTCCAACGAGCTCGCCTTCCAGCCTGACCGCAAGAGCACGACGCGCACCTTCCTCAGGGCGGCGAGCGCGGAGGCGCGGGACCTCGATCCGACGCTGCCGATATCGCTTGACATCAAGACGCGGGTCGGCTTCGGCGAGCAGTTCACGTTCCGCGCGTTCGACATGATCGGCATCAACCAGTACTTCGGCTGGTACAACCACGTGCCGGGGATCGACCTGCTCGGGCCGTTCCTGCGTGAGATGCGCGACCACTACCCCGGCCACGCGCTCGTGATGACCGAGTTCGGCGCCGAAGGGCGACCCGACATGACCGGCGCCCCGCCCGAGGACAAGGGGGGGTACGCGTTCCAAACCCGCCATGTGGACGAGACGCTCGACGTCGTGGACGGGCTGCCCTACATGTCGGGCGCGATCCACTGGACCCTGCGCGAGTTCGAGATCTTTCCCGGCTGGCGCGGCGGGGCGCTGCCCGGCCCCGGGCGCAACACCCGCCACCACAAGGGCGTCCTGACCTACGAGGGGCAGCGCAAGCCGGCCTGGGACGTGCTGCGCGATCACTTCGCCCGGACTCCGCTCTACCCCTGACCGGGATTACAGGGGGCAACTGCGCCCCATCTGCAAAGCCCCCGGCCGCAACTTTCCCCTCCGCCCCGTGTGTACTATCCCGACCACTGAACGCCGAGTCCACGGGCCCCGATGCGGGCCGCCGGGGAGCGAACCGGGTCGTACCAGGGGCCAGCGGCCCCGCGACCGGCACGTCAGGCCCGACGACGAAGGGACCGCATGAATTCAACGAAGAGCCTACGGCTCCTCGCTCTCACGCTGCTCGCCGCCGTGGCCGCCCTGGCCATCCCGTCCGCCGCGTCCGCCGGCCCACGGCAGCTTTCGGTCATGCAGGACGATGCCGAGCTGCTCGGGCCTTCGGCCGTCGACCCCGCGGCCTCCATGGCCGAGATGAAGGCCCTCGGCGTCGACGTGGTCCGCACCAACATCGTCTTCTTCAACGTGTACCGGGGCTCCGAGGCGCGCAGACGGCCTGCGGGCTTCGACGCCGCCAATCCCAACTCGAGCCGCTACGACTGGTCGCGCTGGGACCGGCTGGTCGACCTCGCCGAGCAGAACGGCATCAAGGTGCTGATGACGGTGACCGGCCCGGGGCCGAGCTTCACCTCGCAGGCCCCGAGCGCCTGTCCCCGGCGCCCGCCGTGCACGTTCCGCCCCCAGCCGGCCGAGTTCGGCAAGTTCACCGCGGCGGTGGCCAAGCGCTACCGCGGCCGCGTCGACTACTACTCGCTCTACAACGAGCCGAACCTGCGCGAGTGGGTCACGCCTCAGCAGACACGGCCCGGCGGCCGGCGGGTTCAGACCGAGGCCGCGATCTACCGCAAGCTCTGGCGCGCCGGCTACAAGTCGATCGCCCGCAATGACCCGGGGCGGCGCAACCGCGTGCTCTTCGGCGAGGTGGCGGCCATCGGCGAGCCGCTGTCGCTCATCCGCGCCGCGCTGTGCCTCGACGAGAGCGGCGACCGCTTCCGGGGGAGCCTCGCCCGCAAGCACGGCTGCACCGGTCGTCCCGCGCGGCTGAACGTCGGCGGGTTCGCCATCCACCCCTACAACGCCGGCGCCTACGGGAACCCGCAGTCGCGACTCAAGGGGCGCAACACTCAGACCTCGCTGCCGATCGCCTATCTGCCGCGCCTGCACAAGGTCATCGACGGCGCGGCCAGAAAGCGACAGATTCGCAGGCGTGCGCCGATCTTCGTCACCGAGTTCGGCTTCCAGACCAGCCCGCCGGACCGCTTCGGGCCCAGCCTCGCCCAGCAGGCACGCTACATCAACGAGTCCGACCGGCTGTTCTGGGGCAATCGGCGGGTGGCGATGGTCTCCCAGTACGAGCTGGCCGACGCCGAGAGCCGCTCGGTCTTCAACAGCGGCCTGCGGTTCGCCGACGTTCGCGGCCGGCGCGAGAAGCCGTCGTATGACGCCTACCGCCTGCCGATCGTGGTCACGCGGCGCTCGTCGCGCTCGGTCGAGGCGTGGGGGCAGGTGCGCCCGGGGGGCCGTGCAACCGTCCAGCTGCAGGCGGCGCGCGGGGGCCGTTCGTTCCGACGAGTGCGCAACGTGCGAACCAACAGTCGCGGGTACTTCCGCGTGAGCGTCCGCCGCTCCGATGCGGCGCGGCTGCGCTATCGCATCTCGTGGCAGGACCCCGACGCGGACTTCCACACGAGCCGCGTCGCGAAGGCCGGCAAGCGGCTGCGCTACTACCGCAACTGAGGGGGCCGCTCCTTCCTGCGCGGCCCTCGAGCCGCGCAGGCGACGAGGGAACCGGCTCGTGACGGCCTGCCCGCGTGGCGGTGGCGCTGAGCGCTCCCGCCTCGGGTCGGGTCGAGCGGCTTTCGCCGAGGGGGCCGCGGTGGGCCTGGCGGCCCTGTTTGCGCTGCTGCTGATGGACGCCTACGTGCGCGACTCGCCCGCGCCGCGCGGCGACGAGCAGATCTATGCCCTGATGGCCGACGATCCGTTCGCGGCGCACACCTTCCCGTTCGCGTTCCGGGTGGGGGTGCCGACGCTCGTCAACATCCTGCCGCTGGGCCACGAGCTCGCTTTCAGCCTCCTGGCCTGGCTCTCGACCGCCGGCTGTGCCGCGCTCGCCCACGTCCTGATGCGGCGCTTCAGCCTCGGGAGGGAGCTGTCGGCCGGCATCTCCGTGGCTTTCGCCCTCAGCCCGACGCTGTTCGTGGCCTCGCTGCGTCAGGGCTACAGCGTCGACCCCGAATCGGTGTTGGTGATGCTGGCGGGAGCGCTCGCGATCGTGGACCGTCGCCCAGTCGTGCTCGGAATCGTCGTTCTCGTCGGTGCTTTCGTCCGTGAGTCGGCTTTGTTCTTGGTGCCGCTGGCCTACGCCGTGTGGGCAGAGCGGCTCTTGGACCGGTCCGTGGCCGCCCGTGTCCTCGCTGTGTGCGCCCCCGGAATCGTCAGCTACCTGGTCCTTCGGCTGTCCGTGCCAACGGTCGCGCGCGAGCAGGTGCTGGGCTACAAGTCGCTGCTCGGCGGGCGCCTCGAGGTGCTGCGCGTCGCCGCGCAGAGCCCGCAGTTCCCGCTGCGCCGTGTGGCTTATGCCTTCGGGCCGCTCTGGCTGGCCGCGCCCTTCGCCCTTCGAGATCTGCCCTTCGCGCGCCGGGGCCTCGTCCTGATCGGCGCGTGCGCCGTCTCCTTTACCTTCGCGCTGGACTGGGGCCGGATCATCGTGCTCGCCGCACCGGTGGTCCTCGTAGCCGCGGGATGGGCTCTGCGAGACAGGCCCCGGCTCGCTGTCGCCGCCGTGGCCGCCCTGCTCGCGCTCGACCTCGGCTACGTGGTCTACATGGAGGACTTCGGCGGCGCCCAGGACGGCATCATCGACGTCGGGCCCACGCGCTACGAGATCCGTTGAGAGCCTCGTTTGGTGCCACGGGCTTGCGCGCCACCAGCATCAGGGTGTGACCGAACAGGGCCGCGCGCGACCTCGAGCCGAGTGCAGCGTCGAGCGCCCAGAGCGAGCGTTGGAGCGCCGGGGCCATGCGCCGCCAGCTGTAGGTCAGGGCGTGCAGCTCAGCCGCCAGGCCGGCTGCGCGGGCCTCGCGCAGGAGGGTCCGGGGGGAGAGCGGCAGGTCGTCCGGTGTGCCGTGCACCGCAGACCCGACGCCGGCCAGGTTGGCCAGCGCGAGGGCCGCGCCGACCGGGTGCCGGCGGCCGGGCTCGACGGCGATCAGCAGCCCGCCCGGCCGCAACAGGCGAGCGGCCTCGACGAACACCGGGGCGAGCGGCGCCTGGAAGGCGACGTGATGCAGCACCAGTCGGTAGAGGACCGCGTCGAAGGCTGCGTCGTCCAGCTCGAGCTCGCCCGCGCGGCCGCCCAGCCCGCGCTCCAGCACGCCCTCGGCGGCCAGGGTGAGCGGCTTCGCGGCGTCGAGGTCGACGCCGGTGATCCGCCACGCCCCGGCCGGGAAGAGGTGGCGCCCGGGGTTCCAGCCGCAGCCCACAGAGAGGGCGTCACCGCCCGGCCCCAGCCGGGGCGCGAGCAGCTCCCGCTCGCGCCGAAACAGGTTGTCGTAGTGCAGCTGAAGCGTCGCGGGCTTCGCGAGCCGGCGGTCGAGCAGGTTGTCCGGGTCGTAGGCCTCGCTCACGGTCGCGTCAGCCGGTCACGTGAGAGCTGATCCGGGTGATCAGCGGGCCTCGCTCGCTGTCCACGAGATCGAACGTCACCGCCCCGGCGGTGGGAATCCCCGACGCGCCCTGCGAGTAGCGGCCTTGCACCTGCGCACCGGCGGAGGTGCTGCGCACGGCGTCGATCTCGAGGTCGTAGCTGTCCGAGAGCGCGAGCTGGTCGGAGAATTCGTCGCGGACGGCGTCGAGCCCCGAGGCGGTGGGCTCGCCGTCGAAGACGAACTCGACATCGGGGGCGAGGCGGCGCGTCACGGCATCCAGGCGACTCGCTCGAGTACGCGCTCTCGAACTGCAGGACACTGTCATCGGCCTCCTCCTCGGACACCGAGCCGCCTCCCGGTGCGGGAGGCGTCGGCTCCCCGTCGGTGGTGGGCTCTGCGTCTGTGGTGGGCTCTGCGTCGGTGACCGGCCCTCGTCGGTGGAGCTCACAGAGGTGTCCGACTGCCGGGCTGCCGACCGGAGCCTCTCCGTCACCGAGGGCGCCCGAGAGCACGAGCGCGAGGAGGACGACGGCGGCGAGGCCGCATCGCCCTCCGCCGCGGCCATCGCGGCGGTTCCGAGCTCGCCCGCGGAGCTGAAGCGCTCCTCGCGGCGCTTGGCCATCGCGCGCGCCACGACGGCATCGAAGGCGGGCGCCACGCCGGGCGCGAGCGCGGTCACCGCGGGTGGGGGCTCGAGCAGGTGGGCCATCAGCTTGTTGGCCTCCGTGGGGCCGGGGTAGGGCACGCGCGCGGTGAGCGTCTGGAAGAGCAGGCAGCCGAGGGCGTAGACGTCGATGCCGTCAAGCGGCGGACGGGGGTCGAACCCGCGACCTCGAGCTTGGGAAGCTCACGCTCTACCAACTGAGCTACCGCCGCGTGGTCGCGATTCTACCCGCACCCCGCGTTCGCGGGCGGGCCGGGGGTGGCGTTCGCGGACGGGCCCCGGGGGTGGCGTCCGGGCGGGCCCGGGGCTTGCAAATGGGGCGCTGCTCCCCTCTGACGAATACCCTCCGGAAGGCCGATGCACCGCTCCCGCTCCCCCTTCGTGGTCGCCGCGGTCACCGGCGTCCTGGCCCTCCTCGCGCTGCTGGCCTACGGGCTCGTGCAGAGCGGCCCCGATGACGGCATCGACACCGCCCTGGCCCGCGGCGAGCTTCCGGTCGCGCCGGGCTTCGCGCTCGAGCGGCTCAACGGCGAGGGGCGCGGGTCGCTCGCCGACTACCGCGGCAAGGTCGTGGTGCTGAACTTCTGGGGCTCGTGGTGCACGCCCTGTCGCGACGAGTCGCCCCTGCTGCAGCGGTGGCACGAGCGCATCTCGGCGAGGGGCGGCACCGTCCTCGGCGTCGACGAGATCGATGTGACGAGCGACGCGCGCGCGTTCGTGCGCGAGCTCGGGCTCACGTACCCGATGCTGAAGGACACCGACGAGTCGCTGAGGCCCGACTACGGCATCACCGGCTACCCCGAGACGTTCGTCGTCGACCGGCGCGGGCGCATCACCGCGCTGCGACGCGGGCCCGTGGACGAGCGCTTCATGCGCGAAGAGGTGCTCCCACTGGTGGAGGAGCGCCTGTGAGGCGGGCGGCAGCGGTGGCGCTGGCCCTAATGGCCCTCGCCCTCGTGGCGCCGGCCCTCGCGCCCGCCGCAGCGCCGGCGGCCGAGTGCCCGCGCACGACGCTCGGCGACGTCGAGAACGAGGTGATGTGCCCCGTGTGCGGCACTCCGCTGGGCCTCGCCACCGAGGCGCCCCAGGCCGAGCGCGAGCGCGAGCTGATCCGCCGCCTGGTCGACGACTGCCGTTCCAAGGAGGAGATCAAGCAGACGCTGGTCGCTGAGTTCGGCGACAACGTGCTGGCCCTCCCCGGCGACGACGGCTTCGACCTCGCCGCCTACCTCGTGCCGGCGCTCGCGCTGCTGGTCGGTGGCGGCGCGCTGGCCTTCGCGGCACTCGGATGGCGGCGCGCCCGCGGCCGCCGTGACGGCCCGCCGGGCGCGCCGTCGGCAGGCGCCGCCGCGTCGGAGCGCCTTCAGGCCGACCTCGACCGCTACGAGCTGTGAGCCATCTGCTGATCGCCCAGGGCACGGTCGACACGACGGTCCTCGCCGCGTTCGGCGTCGGCTTCTTGTCCTTCATCTCACCCTGCGTCCTGCCCCTGGTGCCCGGCTATCTCTCCACGATCTCCGGCGTCTCCTTCTCCGACCTCCAGGCCGGGCGGGGGCGGATGAAGGCGCTCGGTCCCGCCCTGCTCTTCTGCCTCTCCTTCTCCGTCATGTTCGTCGCGCTGGGGATGACGGCCACGGGCCTTGGCAGCTTCCTCCAGGACAACCGAGCACTGCTGCGCCAGGTCTCGGGCGCCATCATCATCGCCCTCGGGCTGCTCTTCATCGCGACGCTGTTCGTCGGGCGACTGAACCGCGCATGGCGCTCTGAGGCACTGCTCTCGCGCGCCTCCACCGGGGGGCCGGTCGTGGCCGGGCTGGCGTTCGCCGTCGCCTGGCTGCCGTGCACCGGCCCGACGCTCGGCGCGATCCTCACCGCGGCGGGCACAGAGCAGGACGTCGGACAGGGCGGCGTGCTGCTCGCGTTCTACGCACTCGGCCTCGCGGTGCCGTTCCTGCTGAGCGCACTGGCCTTCTCGTCGGTCTCGGGCTTCTTTCGCTTCTTCCGCGACCACTACACCGCGATCACAGTGGTCTCGGGGGTCGTGCTGGTGGCGATGGGCGTGCTGCTCTACACGAACGAGCTGACGCGTCTCAACTCAGAGGCCCTCGCCCTGATGGACGACCTCGGGATCAACTTCTTCGACAACTTGTGAACCTCATTCGGTGCTCCGCTCGGGCTGGTAGCGGATCGGCCTGCCCGCCCGCGCCACCCGACTGCGCAGCTGCTCGCCGCTTCGATCCCGCCATCGCAGCTGATAGCGCAGGCGCTGGGCTCCCGGGCGGCGCACGATGACGCGGAAGATGCCCGAGCGGTTGGTGAGCGGCCTTCGGACCCTCCGGAAGCGCCCACCGGGGCGTGTCGCCACGATCGTCGGGCGCGCCCGGCCAGGCGCGGGGCGCACCCGGCCCCAGACCTCGACCGCGCCGCCGGCCGCGCGCGAGACCACGAGCGGCATCCGGTAGGCGCGCCAGGCCGGCTTGAGCCGGCCGCCGACGTAGTGCAGCCCGCTGTTGATCACGTCCACGTCGGGCTCGTCGTAGAGCTCGAACTGAGCCACCGACTTGACGCGCGGGTCGCGCGCGAACAGGCGCTCGCTCTCGTTCAGAGTCCGTGCGTGCACCGTCGGGTTGAGGCCGAGCTCCCGGTCCGGCGGACTTGACTGAAAGCCGAACTCCGTCACGTACACGTCGCGGCCCGAGCGCGGGATGCGCCCGAGGCGGGCGGCCCGCTCGGCGAGGTCGTGCACCCGGTACAGCGCGGACATCGGCAGCGAGTCAGTGGTAAACGGCCGCTCGAACACGGTGCCGGTCGCGTCCTTGTTGTAGGGGTGCACCGCGATCCCGCCGATGGGCAGGCGGCGAGGCGCGACACAGCCCTGCATCCTCCTCATCCGTCCCGTGAACGGGCGGCCCTCGGGGTCGAGGCACAGCGCCGCGTAGAGCGTGTCGATCGGCGAGGAGATCGCCGCCACCTCGCCGAAGAGCACCTTGCCGTAGAGCGCGGGGTCGTGCCGGGCGATGGCGCTCCAGCCCTGGTACCAGAGCCTGCGATAGCGCTTGGCCGCCACGTCGACCGGGCCGGCCGTGCTCGCACGCAGCTGCGGATAGAGGTAGTGCTCGAGGTTGGGCTCGTTCCAGATCGAGTACATGCTCACGCGCCCGCGGTAGCGCCGCGCCACGGCCTGCGCGAACTGGCCGAACTCCTTGGCCTTGGGCTTCCAGTAGCACGACTTGCCGAGGTCGCGGTACCCGCCGATGAAGTGCGGGCAGCGTCCGGGCTCTTCGGAGGCCCAGCGCGGCAGGGGCGGCGACAGCGTGAGGAAGACCTTGAGCCGATGCCGGCGGGCGCGCTCGACGAAGGCGTCGTACACGCGCCAGTCATAGCCGGGCGAGTCCGGGTCGCCGGCGTCGAAGCGCTCGGGGCGCTCCTCGGAGTGCGACCGCGGCGTGACCCGGTCCCAGATGACGAAGGCGCGCACGACGTCCACGCCCAGCGCCTTCGCCTCGGCCATGGCGCCCTCCGGATCGTTGGCGCCGAGGACGAGCACGCGCTCGTCCTGGAGGATGGAGAGCTGGCGCGACGATGCCGAGGCCGCCGCCGGGAGCAGGACGAGCACGGCCAGGGCGAGCACGGACAGGGCGAGCATGGCCGGCGCGAGTGCGGCCGGCGCAAGTGCGCCGGCCCGAAAAGGGCGATGCATCACATCTCCTTCGGGGCGTCGACGCCGAGCAAGTCCAGCGAGCGTGCGATGACCCGCCGCGTGGCCTCGCTCAGGGCGAGCCGCAGATCCTCGTCGCCGCCCTCCTCCGCGGCGCCCACCACCTTGCAGTCGCGGTAGAACGCGGAGAAGGACTGCGCGGTCTCGGTCACATAGGTCGTCATCCGGTGGGGCGCACGGCGCTCGGAGGCGTCGGCGACCTCCTCGGGCAGCTCCAGCAGGCGCTTGACGAGGTCGCGGGCGGAGGAGTGCAGCTGCTCATCGCTCGCGGCGATGTCGGCGCGCAGCGCGCCGCTCACCCGCTCGTCACCGGCCCTGCGAAGGATGCTCGCGATCCGCGCGTGGGCGTACTGGGCGTAGAAGACCGGGTTGTCCTGGCTCTGGCGTCGCGCCAGCTCGAGGTCGAGGTCGAGGGCGGTGTCGTGGCTGCGCTGGAGCAGGAACCATCGGGTGGCGTCGACGCCGATGTCGTCGATCAGGTCGTCGAGCGAGACGAACTCCCCGCCGCGCTTGGACATCTGCGCGCGCTGGCCGGACTCGAGCAGGTTCACCAGCTGCATGATGATGACCTCAAACGAATCCGGCGCACCCCCGAGCGCCTGCCATGCCGCCTGCAGGCGGGCGACATAGCCGTGGTGGTCGGCGCCCAGGACGTCGATGACGCGCCCGTAGGAGCGGGCGCGCTTGTGCTCGTGGTAGGCGATGTCCGCGGCGAAGTAGGTCAGCTCGCCGGTGGAGCGCATCAGCACGCGGTCCTTGTCGTCTCCGAACGTGGTCGTGCGCAGCCACACCGCCCCCTCGTGGGGATAGACGTGCTCGCGTTCCTCGAGGCGGTCGAGCACACGCCGGACCGCCCCGCCCTCGTGGCTCTCGCCCTCACGGCTGAAGCGGTCCATGCGCACGCGGAACCGCTCGAGCGTCGCGCGGACGCCCGCGAGCATCGCGTCGACCCCCCGCCGGGCCAGCTCGTCCTCCTCCAGGTCGGCGGCGCCCGCGATGCCGTCGGCGATCTCGGCGACATACAGCCCCTGGTAGCCGTCCTCGGGGGGCTCCTGACCCCGTGCGCGAGCGCGGATCGAGGCGGCGAAGCGCTTGATCTGGCCGCCCTGGTCGTTCACGTAGTACTCGCGGTCGACCTCGTTGCCGGCGAAGTCAAGGATGCGACAGAGCGAGTCGCCGTAGGCCGCGTGGCGCCCGGCGGCGACGGTGATCGGCCCCGTCGGGTTGGCGCTCACGAACTCCACGTTCACCCGCTCGCCCCCCGCGGCGGCGCCCGACCCGTAGGCGGCGCCCGCCCCGAGGATCCCGGCCACCGCCTCGCAGCACCAGGCGTCGGACATCGTGAGGTTGAGGAAGCCGGGCCCGGCCACCTCGACGCTCCCCACCGCTCCACCCAGGCGCTCTTCGAGAGCCAGCCCCAGCCGTTGCGCGATCTCCCGCGGGGAAGCCCCCATGGCGGGGGCGAGCAACATCGCGGCGTTGGTGGAGTAGTCGCCGAAGCCTGCCTGCTTGGGCCGTTCGAGTACGGGCACACCGATAGAACCCCCTCCGCGCAGCGAAGCTGCGGTGTCGGCCACGGCCTCGGCGAGTTGCGCTACGGGGTCGGCCACCGTGGGCAGGCTAGTGGGGCCCCCGATCAGCCCAATCCATGTGCTCGCCCTCAGCCCGTCGGCGTGACGCGGTACGCGTCGAAGACCGAGTCGATGTTGCGCAGGCGCTGGATGCACATCCGCAGTCCCTCGGTGTCCCCCACCTCGACCACGAAGCGGTTCTTGACCATCGGGTGCACCACGGTGCAGCGCGCCTCGAGGATGTTTACCCCCGTCTCGGCGAACGTGCGCGAGAGGTCCTCCAGCAGCCGGTGGCGGTCCCAGCCGTCGATCTCGATCTCCACACGAAAGGACGAAGACGAGGTGCCCTCGTCGTCCCAGGAGACCTTCGTGAAGCGCTCCGGGCTCTTCATCAGCGCGCGTGCGTTGGGGCAGGACTCGTGGTGGATCGTGATCCCGCGCCCGAGCGAGATATAGCCGAGGATCGGGTCGCCGGGCACCGGCCGGCAGCACTTCGCCAGGCGCAGCATCACGTCGTCGATGCCCTCCACCGTGATCCCGTACGACGAGGCGGCGCCCGTGGGCTTGGGGGTCTCCTTGCGCTGGCCGAGGTCGGCGACCGCGCCGCCCTCCTCCACCGCCGACCCGCCCTCGCGCAGGCGCTGCATCACCTTCTGGGTCACGACCTTCGACGAGACCTTCGCCTGGCCGAGGGCGATGTAGAAGTCATCCGCCTTCTTGAAGCCGATCTCGCGGATCACGTCGGCCAGCAGCGGCGACCCGGCGACCTTCTGCGCCGGCAGGCCCTGGCGCTTGAGCGACTCCTGCAGGATCTCGCGCCCGGTGCGCTCGGAGTCCTCGCGGCGCTCGCGCTTGAACCACGCGCGGATCTTCGACTGCGCGCGCGTGGTCTTGGCGAGCGAGAGCCAGTCGCGGCTCGGGCCGCGCTCCTTCTTCGAGGTCAGCACCTCGCAGATGTCGCCCGACTGAAGCTCGTAGGCCAGCGGCACGATCTTGCCGTTGACCTTGGCCCCGACACAGCGATGCCCCACATCGGTGTGCACCGCGTAGGCGAAGTCAAGCGGCGTCGCGCCCGCGCCGAGCGACTTGACCTCGCCCTTGGGGGTGAAGACGAAGACCTCTTCGTCGAAGAGGTCGGCCTTCAACGTCTCGGCGAACTCCTGCGGGTCGGAGAGCTCCTTCTGCCAGTCGACGAGGTGCTTGAGCCACTCGACGTGGTCTGCCGACTTGCTGCCCTTGCCCTTGTAGGTCCAGTGCGCCGCGATCCCGAACTCCGCCGTGTCGTGCATGTCCTGCGTGCGGATCTGGATCTCCAGCGGCCGCCCCTCGGGCCCGATCACGGTCGTGTGCAGCGCCTGGTACATGTTGAACTTGGGCATCGCCACGAAGTCCTTGAAGCGCCCGGGAAGCGGCTTCCACAGCGAGTGGATGACCCCGATCGCGCCGTAGCAGTCCTTGACCGAGCCCACGAGCACCCTCATCGCGGTGAGGTCGTAGATCTCGTTGAACTCGCGACCCTTCTTGGTCATCTTCGAGTAGATCGAGTAGAAGTGCTTCGCGCGGCCTGAGATCTCGCCCTCGATCCCGACCGCCTCGAGCTCCTTCTCCAGGTAGTCGCCGGCGCGGGCGACGTAGCCCTCGCGCTCCTCTCGCTGCTGGTTGACGAGCCCCTTGATCTCGTTGAACTTGCGCGGGTGAAGCGTCGTGAAGGCGAGGTCCTCCAGCTCCCACTTGATCGCGTGGATGCCCAGGCGGTGGGCCAGCGGGGCGAAGATCTCGAGCGTCTCGCGCGCCTTGTTCTGCTGCTTCTGCTTGGGCATCGCCTCGATCGTGCGCATGTTGTGCAGGCGATCGGCGAGCTTGATCAGGATG
>Ga0136624_1000118_pt1 | contig 24185 bp, 24 predicted proteins | sample AntDrymUQ4692206_2_FD_104802 | JGI IMG/M metagenome (GOLD analysis project Ga0136624, IMG submission 104802) | Polar desert sand microbial communities from Dry Valleys, Antarctica - metaG UQ469 (22.06) | ecosystem: Environmental > Terrestrial > Soil > Desert | place: Antarctica: Dry Valley... | reverse complement strand
CCGTGGAGATGCCCCACAGCTCGACGTACTTCTTGAGCGTCTGATGGTTTCCGCCGGCCGGCCTCAGCCCGAGAATCCGCAGCGCCTGCGTGAGGGAGCGCGACTCGGCCACAGCGCGCCGCGCCTCTTCTTCCGTGAATCGTGGCCCGCGCATACGTACGCATGTTCGCGCACCGGTCGGATCGAAAAGCCCGCGAAACTCAGCTGGGGAGCCAGGATTTGAACCCGGTCTTGAGCAGCCAAAGTGCCCCGTGCTCCCAGATACACCACTCCCCAAAGGTAAGAGTCGAACCTACCAAGCCCTAACGGTCCTTCTCCTCACGCGGCACCCGGCCGCCCTCGGCGCCCGACTCGTATGCGGGCCCGGTGGGTGGGGCTATGCCCAGCACGCGCATCGCCTTGAGGCCGAGCGAGAGGCGCTCGCGGCCGTCGCTGGAGCCCACGTCGAGGCCGGTCAGCTCGCGCACGCGGTCGAGGCGGTAACGGATCGTGTGGCGGTGGGTGAAGAGGCGCTCGGCGGTCCTCGCCACGTTCCCGTCCGCTTCGAGGAAGGACTCGAGCGTGCGCAGCAGCTCGGTCTCGTACTGGCCGTCGTAGGCGACGATCGGGGCGACCGTCTCGTCGTGGAAGCGCTGCAGCTCGCGGGGGTCCTCGCTCATCGCGGGCAGCAGCAGCCGGTAGGCGCCCGTCTCCTCGAAGGTGATGCGCGACTCCCCGCGCGCGTCGGCCACGTTCGCGGCCAGCAGCGCCTCGGCGGCGGCGCGGTGCAGGTCCGTCGGGTCGGCGGCGGGACGGCTCACGGCGACGACGAGGCCGTATCCCGGGAGGCTCAGCTCCAGCTCTGAGTGGACCGAGGCCGCCGTCCTGCCCCCCCGCTCGTCGCCGTGGCCCGGCACGAGGATCACGAGCTCTGGCACCGGGGGGCGGCGAGCGGTCCCGCCGTGGCGCTCGGCCGCACCGACGTGGCGCTCGGCCGCACCGCCGTGGCGCTCGGCCGCACCGCCGTGGCGCTCGGTCGTCGCGCCGCGGCGCTCGCTCCTCGCGCCGCGGCCGGACGCCGGACCGAGCTGCACGCGGGCGACCAGCGAGGATCGCTCGACGGCGAGCGCCCCGCGCCAGGCGGCAGCCAGCACACGCGCGCGCCAGTCACCCTCCTCGGGGCCGTGCGGGCGCGCGCGGGCGACGATCGCCGTCGCGCCGTCGCCGAGGTCGGCGCCCAGCTCGCCGGCGCGCGCGAGGATGTTCTCCCGGTCGGTCAGCTTGCGCGAGAAGAGGTCGGACAAATAGCCCGCCATCGCCGCCTCGCTGGCCCGCTCGGGTGCCCGCGCGCGCTCGACCTCCTGCGCGATGAGCGTGGTGACCATGCGCATCAGCGCCACGTCGGGCGGCGCGCCACGGGCCCGCAGGCTCAGCCGGCCCACGCGGGCGTCGGCCACGCGGAGGTCAGTCGCCTCGGTGCGACCCTCCCCGGCGAGCACAGCACGCTCGTCCTCGGGGGAGAGGCAGGCCACCGCCATTACGGCGCCGGCGGCGTCCGAGACCACGACGCTGGCGTCGAGCGCATGGCCCGCGGCGCGGGCCACGGCGGGCAGGCCGGCGCCGGACTCCACGGCCTCGGAGACCTCCTCGAACGCACCGAGGACGGGGCTCGAGGCAGCTTGCGGCGTGCGCTCGGGCGCGGCGGGCATAGCGCCGATTGTAGTTTCCGGGGGCGTTGCTCTCAGCGCAAGCAACGCAGCCCGGTCGCCCGGTGCGGAGCGCAGACTCTCACACGTAGCGGTCGTAGGACCAGACGATCGCAAGGCCGAGCGCCCCGCCGATCCCGAGCAGGACCGCGAGCGTGAAGAGCGTCAGCACTCCTGCCGTCACCTTCTCCCACAGCCGGCCGTAGGCCGCGATGACGGGCAGGAGGATGAAGGCGATGTAGCCGGCGCCCACGATTCCCGCGGCCACGGCGATGGCGAGCTCGGTGGTGGTGAGGTCGAGGCTCATGTCGGCTTGGCCCGCTCCGCGGCCGGCGGCTCGACCTCATTGTGGCGGATGCGCTCGACGGTCAGCGCGGCTGCGGCGCCGGCGCCGAGGATCGCCGCGCCGAGCGCCCACCCGCCGGCCACGTCGGACCAGTAGTGCACGCGCAGGTAGATGCGCGACAGGCCGACGACGACTGCGACGGCCAGCGCCACGCCGACCAGCGCCACCTCCCTCCCCATTCCCCGCACCAAGCGGGTGAGGACGAGCGCCACACCGACCCACAGCGTGGAGTAGGCCGCGTGCCCGCTGGGGAAGCTCGACCCCCCCGCGTCGGTCAGCGGCCGCGAGGGACGCGGGCGGTCGACGCCCTCCTTGGCGAGCCTGACGGCCAGGTAGAGCGCCAGCGAGCCGGCGATCAGGGCCGCGAGGTCGATGAGTCGCCGCTGCACCATGAGCAAGACGCCGGTGGCGAACACGAGCGTCGCGACCATCACGAACGACCCCAGGTCCGTGACGACGCTCACGACGTCGACCGCGGCATCGGTGCGCAGCGAGCCGGCGACGTCGAGCAGCTCTCGATCGGCCGGCGGCGTGGCGCGCCCGCCTTGAAGCGTCACCGCGTAGAGCACGAAGACGTAGAGCCCCACGGTGGCGACCGCCGCCGCGGTCATCAGCTCGATCGCGAAGCGCCCGGGGGCCAGGCGGTGGAGCAGGCTCCGCGCGCGCGGAGCGGCGTAGGCATAGGCCGGGCGCAGGACCCTCCGCTCGATCGGCGCAAGGCGAGCGACGATCGGGCGCAGCGCGCGACGGTCGCCCTGGCGCTCGAGCCAGCCGGCCAGCCGGCGTCGCTGCCCGGGATCGCGCAGCCTGCGGTAGGCGAGCACGCCTCCGACCACCACCGCCACGACGATCCCGAGCGCCAGGGTCGCCTGCCCCGCCACCGCCGCCACCTGGTCGAACGAACGGTAGAATACGACCCCTAGGACCGAGAAGAGGACGACCCACAGACCGCAGCCGATGACGCTGAAGGGAAGGAAGCGGCGGTAGGGAAACCCCGATGAGCCCGCCACGAACGGGGCCAGCGCGCGCATCAACCCGATGAAGCGCCCGATCAGGATCGTCTTGCCGCCGTGGCGCTCGAAGTAGGACTCGACCTTTTCGAGCCGGCGCTCGTCGATCTTGACCTTCTCCCCGTGCTTGAGCACGAACCCGCGACCGAGCTTGCGCCCGATGAAGAAGCTGGCGGTGTCGCCGAGCACGCAGCTCGCCCACACGATGCCGATCAGCGGCAGCAGGTCGATCTCCCCCTGGCCGGCGATCACCCCGCCCACGATCACGGTGGTCTCGCCGGGGACGATCAACCCAACGAACGCCCCGGTCTCGAGGAAGGCGAGCACGGCGACGAAGACGTAGGTCAGCCCTCCGAGCGTGCTCGCGACGTCCTCGATCGCCTGCTTGGGGTCGGGCAGCCGCGGGAGAACCCCGGTGACGTAGAGAGTCACGACGGTGGCCACGATCCCGGCGAGGACGAGGACCTTCCAGTGCCTTCTCACAGGGGCTCCGCGACCATCGAGCCGGGGATGACCGCCGCGGCTTCAGCGCCGGCGCGGTCGGCGAAGACGCCGAAGGCCGTCGGCCCCGAGCCGGTGACCCGCGCGGCGAGCGCGCCCGCGTCACCCAGCTGCGCCAAAGTCTCGATGAGGGCCGGACGCAGGGACAGCGCAGCGACCTGAAGGTCGTTCTCGAGGCGGGAGGCGAGCAGCGCAAGTGGCGCTCTGGCCAGCCCGCGCACGCGGTCGGGCTCGAGCCGCGAGCGCGGTGCCGCGACGCCCGCGGCGCGCAGGCGGTCCAGCTCGCCGTAGACGTGGGGCGTCGAGAGGCCCTCGGCGCTCGTAACGAGGACGAACGCCATCGGCGGCAGCTCGATCGGCTCGACGCGCTCGCCGACCCCCTGGACGAGCGCCGACCGCGGCGCGAGCTGGCTCGGGACGTCGGCGCCGAGACCGGCGGCGACCTCCCGCAGGGCGCGGGGCTCGAGGCGCTCGCCGGCCAGCGCGTCGGCGGCGCGCAGGACGGCCGCGGCGTCCGCGCTGCCGCCCCCGAGGCCCCCGGCCACGGGGATGCGCTTTTGGATCTGCACGCTCAGCGGCGCGAGGTCGGCCCGGGGCGCCGCGGCGCGATAGGCGGCGAGCGCGCGCGCCGCAAGGTTCTCTGCCTCGACCCCGGGGCACGAGACGGTGTCGCTTTCCCCGGCGGCCGGCTCGACCCGAACCTCGTCCACCAGATCGAGGGCGACGAAGATCGAGCACAGCGGATGCAGGCCGTCGGTGCGCGGGGCGCCCACCTGCAGGAGCAGGTTGAGCTTTGCCGGTGCGTGCTCGACCCTCACGCCCGCTGACCGGCGAGCCGCAACGCCTCGAGTCGCGATCGCCCGACGAGGTCGGCCAGGCGCTGGAAGTCGCCGGGGACGAGGCGCTCGGCGCGCGCGTCGGGCGGGTGGCCGAGCGCCTCCAACGCGTCGCGGGCGCGCTCACGCAGATCTTCGGGCGCACCGGGCGCGAGCGCGAGCGACCCGCCGAGCGCCTTGCGCCGGTGCGCGAAGGCGGCGTGCACCAGCGCGACGACCGGCGGCTCGGGCCAGCGTGCGGTTCGCCGCAGCGCGACGAGTGCCGAGTCCACCCGCGGCTCGGGCCGGAACACGGTTCGCGGCACGCGGCGCACGACCTCGACGTCACACGCGAGCTGGGCGAGGACCGAGGTGGCGCCGTAGCTCTTCGTGCCCGGGCCCGCCGCAAGGCGCTCACCGACCTCGCGCTGGACCATCGCCACCCACAGCCCCACCGCAGGCATCACCGCGACCGAGCGCAGCAGCACGGTGGCCGCGACCCCGTAGGGCAGGTTGGCCACGAGCTTCGTGGGCGCCGGGTCGAGGGCGCCGAGGTCGAGCCGGACGGCGTCGGCGATGTGCAGCGTCGCGTTGTCGAAGGGCTCGAGCGCCTCGCACAGCGCCGGCTCCAGCGAGCCGTCGACCTCGATCACGTGCACGTGGGCCACACGCGCCGCGAGGTACTCGGAGAGTCCGCCGAGCCCCCCTCCCACCTCGAGCACCACGTCCTGTCTCGATAGGGCGGCCGTGCGGCCGATCACTCCCAGCAGGTTGTCGTCGACCAGGAAGTTCTGGCCGAGCTCCGTGTTGGGGCGCACGCCGAAGCGCGCGAGTCGGTTCAGGCTCGCCTGGCGCGGTAGCCCGCCGCCGCCCGAGCTCACCAGCGAAAGGCGCGTTGCGCGTTGCGCGCGACCACCGCATCGAGCGACTCGATGTCGGTCTCGCGCAACCCGGCCAGCAGCTCGGCGGTGTGCACGACGTTGGCCGGCTCGTTGGGCTTGCCGCGCAGCGGCACGGGCGTGAGGTAGGGCGAGTCGGTCTCCACGAGCAGCAGCGCGTCGGGCACGTCGCGCGCGGCGGCGCGCAGGGCCTCGGAGGTCGGGTAGGTCACGTTCCCGGCGAACGAGCAGAGGTACCCGCGTTCGACGCATTCGTCCAGGCGGTCGGCCGCCGAGAAGCAGTGGAGGATGACCGTGGCATCGGCGGCGTGCTCGGCCAGGATCGCGAACGTGTCGGCCTCGGCCTCGCGCGTGTGGATGACGGCGGGCAGCCCGGTCCGCGCCGCCACCCCCAGTTGGGCCTCGAAGGCGCGGCGCTGGTCCGCGCGGGGGGCGCGGTCGCGGTAGTAGTCGAGGCCGGTCTCGCCCACTGCGCGAGCGAGCGGATCGGCGGCGGCGCGCTCGATCGGCTCGAGGTCGGCGTCCACGAAGCCGGCGGTCTCGTGCGGGTGACGCCCCACGATCGCGAACACCTCGTCGTGCTCGCGCGCTGCGGCGAGCGCCCGCTCGATCGAGCCCGCGTTCATCCCCACGGTCGCGAGCCGAGTCACGCCCGCGCGGCGCGCGCTCTCGACCAGCTCGGCGTCGGGGGCGCGGCAGGAGTCGAGGTGGCAGTGGGTGTCGACCACGGCGCCGCCCGGCCTCAGGCAGGCGAGGGCTCGGGCGCCTCGACCTTCGGGAAGAGCTGACCGAGATCGGCGATCCTCGCGCCGCCGGGCACGGCGCCGAGCCGCGCCGACTCGATCGAGCGCTCCTCGCTCCCGAGGGCGGCGAGCAGGCGCTCGGTGGAATCGGGCATGTACGGGTGCGCGAGGATCGAGACGACGCGCATGCCCTCGGCGAGCCCGTAGAGCACGCCGTCGAGCCTTCCGGCCTGATCGGGATCCTTGGCGAGCTGCCACGGCGCCTCGTCCGAGACGAAGCGGTTCAGAACGCGGACCCGTTGCCAGATCTCGTCCAGCGCGGCGCTCACCTCGACCGCGTCCAGGCGCTCGCAGACGCGCCGGCTCAGGTCGCTGAACTCGTCGACGAGACCCGCCGGCGCCTCCGCGTCGGGCACCACGCCGTCGCGATAGCGCTCGATCATGGCGAGGCTCCGGCTCGCGAGGTTGCCGTACTCGTTCGCGAGCTCTGACGTGTAGCGCGACTCGAAGCCCTCCGGCGAGATCGAACCGTCCTGGCCGAACGAGACCTCGCGCAGCAGGTAGTAGCGCAGGGCGTCGGTCCCGTAGAGGTCCATCACCTTGAAGGGATCGAGCACGTTGCCGAGCGACTTCGACATCTTGTGGTCGTCCATCAGCAGGTAGCCGTGGACGAAAAGACGCTTCGGCAGCTCGATGTCCGCCGCCATCAGCAGCGCGGGCCAGAAGACGCCGTGGAACTTGAGGATGTCCTTGGCGACCAGGTGGAGGTCCGCCGGCCAGAACCGATCGGTCAGGTCTTCGTCCTGGCGCGCGTAGGAGAGCGCGGAGTAGTAGTTGAGCAGCGCGTCGATCCAGACGTAGACGACCTGCTCGGTGTCCCAGGGGACGGGGACGCCCCACGAGATGCGCGCGCGGCTGAGCGAGAGGTCCAACAGGCCGCCCCTGATGAAGGCCAACGCCTCGTTGTAGCGCGACTCGGGGCGCACCCAGCCGGGGTTCTCGGTGTAGAGGCGCTCGAGCGGCTCCTGAAACGCGGACAGGCGAAAGAACCAGTTGTCCTCCCGCTTTCGCTCGAGCACGATCAGGTGAATCGCGCAGCGGTCGCCTGCGAGCAGCTCGGAGTCGGTCTTGAAGTCGGCGCAGCGGGGGCAGTAGAAGCCCTCGTACGTGCCCTCGTAGACGTGGCCGTTGTCCTTCAGGCGCGTGACCACCTCGGAGACGACCGCAGCGTGCTGGGGGTCGCTCGTGCGGATGAAGAAGTCGTTCGTGGCGTTGACGCGCGCGGCGACGGCCCTGAATCGCTCGGCGTTGCGATCGGCCAGCTCGCGGGGGGGCACGCCCTCGCGCTCGGCGGCCTGAGCGACCGGCTCCCCGTGCTCGTCGGTGCCCGTGAGGAAGAAGACGTCCTCGCCGCGCTGGCGCATGTGGCGCGCGATCACGTCGGCCGCGACGGTGGTGTAGACGTGCCCGAGGTGGGGCTCCCCGTTGACGTAGTAGATCGGAGTGGTGAGGTAGAACGACACTGCGCGCGATGCTACTGGCGCGGCTGCGGCGCGCCGCCGGGTCAGGGCGCGCGGCCCGGGCGCCGGCCGCTGGGCGTAGCGCCTACCTGATCCAGCCGAAGCGGCGGCGGTCGGTGAGGCTGACCAGCAGTACACCGACGAGGAACGCCGCGAACCACACGACCCCGTCGGGGTCCACGACGTTTCCGAGCAGCCCAAGGGCGACCGCCAATACCGCCAACGCGATGACGGTGTAAGCGATGCGCGGCACGATGCTCGTACGGTACTCACCGGCCGCCGGTCAGCGGCTTCAGGAGCGACCGCAGCCGGCCGCGCTCCCCTCCCCGCCGCTCGCCGTGGCCAGCACCGGGCCGACCCAGGCACAGTGCGGCCAGCAGGAGGCCGGTGCAGGCGAGCGCCCAGCCGAGGTCGGGTCCGGTGCTGCTCGGCTCGGGCGGCGAGCCCGCCGACGGGCGGCGCGCGGTGAGGTCGGCCGGGGACCCACGCTGCCCGGTCGCAGGAGAAGCGCCCACGGCGCGCCCGGGGCCGATCTCGGGCAGGTCCCCCATCGAGCCCTTCCCGCGCGCGGGATCGAGAGAGTCACCGACGACAGCGCCGCCCAGCCGCTCGGGCGCGGCCACCGCGCCAGCCGCGGGCTGGCCCGCCCGCTCGCCGACAGCCCCGGGCAGCGGTCGGGCGGCGGGGACACCGGGCGCCGAAGGGATCGGCCGCGGTCCGAGCAGGGGGACGCGCCGCCCTGCGGGCAGGGGCGCGCGACGACCGCCCGGCGCGGGCACGCGGCGGGTCACGGGCACGCGGAACGGCTGGCGCACAGGGGCCGGTGTGCGCACCGGCACAGGCGCGCGCACCGGCACAGGGGCGCGCACCGGCGACGGGGCGCGCACCGGCTCGGGCGCCGGGACGACCGGCACCTTCACCGGGACGGGCGCGGGGCGCGGCTCGGGCGCACGCGGCGTGCCGGGCGGTGACAGGAAGCCAAGCGGATCGACGTACGCATGGCGGCTGCCGGCCTCGCGCACCCCGAAGTGCAGATGTGGGGCCTCGGCCGAGCGCCGGCCGCTCGTGCCCACCGTCCCGATCCGCTCGCCGGCACCCACGGCATGGCCCTTGCGGACGCCGACCGACGCCAGGTGGAGATACGAGGCGTCGAAGCTCCCGTCCGCGGTCCTGATCGACACCGTCAGGCCGCTCGAGCCCGCGACGCCCGCGAAGCGCACGGTGCCCGCCGCGGCCGCGACCACCGGCGTGCCGGGTGCAGCTGCGACGTCGATGCCGCGGTGCTGCCCGCCGGCGTAGGGATCGTCGCCGTTGCGGTAGGCGGTGAGCACCTCGCCCTCGACGGGCCAGGTCCACGAACCGGCGCTGCGGGCGTCCGAGGGACCGAGGAGGAGTGCGCCGCCGACCACGAAGAGCAGCGCGGCCAGGCCGGACAGGAGCGGGCGAATGGGCATGTCCGCGACGCTAGGTCACGATCGCCCGCCCGTGGGAACGGCGCGGGTGAATCGTCACCGTGCGCTCGCGTCGCGTTACACGCCGATCCGAATCGTTACTCGGCCGGCGCGCGAATCGTTACTCGGTGAGCGCCTTGTAGAGCATGTTCGCGCTCCCTCCCGTCAACTCCGCGACCGCGGCGGCCGCCGGCCGGGGCTTTGCGCCCGCCTCCACGAGGCGGCGCAGCTGCTCCAGCCCCGCGGGCGGCCCACCGGACCCACGGTCGCCCCCGCCGGCGACCGGCTCGACGACCAGGACGACCTCCCCCTTGGGCGGCCCCCCCACGTAGTGCTCGGCCAGCTCCCCGGCGCTGCCCCGCACGACCTCCTCGTGGATCTTCGTCAGCTCGCGACAGACCGCGACCCGGCGGGCGGGATCGATCTCGGCGAGCACGGCGAGCGTGGCCGGCAGGCGCCGCGGGGACTCAAAGGCCACGAGCGTGCCGCCGCGCTCTGAGAGCACCCGCCGCAGCTCCCCCCGCTTGCGCGGCAGGAAGCCCACGAAGCGCCACGAGTCGGCGGGCAGCGCCGAGGCCACCAGCGCCGCGATCGCCGCTGAGGGCCCCGGCAGCACCTCGACCGAAAGGCCGGCCGCCACGCACGCGCGCACGAGGACGAAGCCGGGGTCAGAGACCAGCGGCATCCCGGCGTCGGACACGAGCGCCACCGTGTCCCCGGCTCGCATCCGCTCGACCAGCTCGGTCGCGCGGCGCTCCTCGTTGTGCTCGTGGTAGCTCACGAGCGCGGCCGACACCCCGTAGCGGTCGAGCAGCGTGCGCGTCCGGCGCGTGTCCTCGCAGGCCACGACGTCCGCCTCGCGGAGCGCCGAGAGCACGCGCAGCGTCACGTCCTCGAGGTTGCCGATCGGCGTGGGGCAGACGACGAGGCTCATCCCTCGCCCTCGAGGGCCATCAGCGCCGCACCGAGCATCCCGGACTCGTTCCCGAAGGCGGCCGGCACGATCCGGACGCCCTCGCGCACGGGCGGGAGCGCTCGTGCAGCCACCACCTCGCGCGCGGGCTCCAGCAGCAGGTCGCCGGCCGCCACTGCCCCGCCGCCGATCACGATCACTTCGGGGTCGAGCGCGTTCACGATCCCCGTGAGCCCGGCCCCGAGGCGCAGGCCGATCTCCCGCAGGACGGCCCGGGCCTGCTCGTCGCCGGCGTGCGCGAGCTCGGTGACTATCCCACCGGTGATCTCGTGGCCGTCGGCGAGCCGCCTACCGAGCATCGACTCCGGGGTCGTGGAGGCCGCGAAGGCGCCGGCGCGCCCGAACGCCGCCCCCGACGCCAGCACCTCCAGGCAGCCGCGGCCGGGACAGGACCCGGGGCACTCCTCGCCGTCGTAGTCCACCACGACGTGTCCCAGCTCGCCCGCGAACCCGTGCGCTCCGCGGTACAGGCGCCCGTTGAGCACGAGGCCCCCGCCGATCCCGGTGCCAAGCGCCAGCAGGACGGCGTGGTCGGCGCCGCGCGCGGCGCCGTAGCGGTGCTCGGCGAGCACGGCGGCGTTCGAGTCGTTGTCCACGACGACGGGCAGCCCGAGGCGCTCGCTCATCACGTCGCGAAAGCGCAGATCGTCGATCGGGAGGTGGTTCGACCACGCGGCGCGCCCGCGCCCCCGCTCGACGAGGGCGGGGATCCCGAATCCCACGGCCTCGACGTCTGGGGCCGCCGTGCGGACCTCCTCTACGGCGTCCTGGACGATCGCGAGGGTCTCGCGCCGATCGGCCCCGCGCCAGAACCGGTGGACGCGGTGGCGAACCCCGAGGCCCGCGTCCACGGCGGCCCCGAGCAGCTTGGTGCCGCCGGCATCCATCCCGATCACCCGCCGCGGTGGCATCCGGCAACCATACGGCCGCCGGCAGGGTCCACCGGCCTGGCGAACGGCGCGGTGGCTATAAAGCCCCCGATGAGCGACTCAGGCGACCGCCCCGAGTACAAGGTCTACCGCTCACGGCGCGGTGGGTCTCGGGGCGGCGGCGACCTCCAGGGATTGCGCGACCGGCTCCGCGGCGACGGCGAGCGCCCACCGAAGCGCCGCGGGGAGCGTCGGCGCATCACGCCGGGCCGCGTCGTCAAGTCGCTCGTGCTCGCCGCCGTCGGCTGGCTGGCGCTCTCGTTCGTGCTCTTCATGGTCAGCGCCCAGCTCCAGGGCGGCGTCTCGGGCGAGGCCGAGGACGCCCTGGGCGGGAGCGGCAACCTGTTCAGCGGCGCGACGATCCTCGTGCTCGGCTCCGACGAGCGCAAGGGCGACTCGATCGACGAGACGGCACAGGCCGGGCCCGGGCGCGCCGACTCGATCATGCTCGTGCACGCCGAGCTGGGCAGCGTGCGCAAGCTCTCGATCCCGCGCGACGCCGCGGCGGTGATCCCCGGGACGGGCGGGGCGCCGCAGAAGATCAACGCCGCCTTCGCGATCGGAGGCCCGAGCCTGATGATCCAGACCGTCGAGGGCTTCCTCGGCAACGGCCTCCAGGTCGACCACCTGATCGAGGTCGACTTCGCCGACTTTCCGGCCTTCATCGACTCGATGGGCGGCATCACGGTGAACAACAAGACGAAGATCTGCGCCCCCGAGTTCGACAACTTCTTCAGGGGCTTCAACCTGCGCAAGGGCGAGCGCGAGCTGAACGGGCGCCGCGCGCTCGGCTTCGCGCGCGTGCGAAAGAACCCCTGCGCCCCGGCGGAGAACGACCTGGCCCGGGCCGCCCGCCAGCAGGAGGTGCTCAACGGGATCCGCGGTCAGCTGCTCTCTCCCACCACGTTCCTGCGGCTGCCGCTCGTGAGTTGGCGCGCGCCGCGCACGATCGACACCGACCTCAAGGGCCCGGGGCTGCTCGGCGTGGCGGTGGATCTCGGCACGGGCGGCTCCGGTGAGACCCGGGTGCTCCAACCGTCCTCGTTCGGAGACAACCTCGAGTTCGCCGACTCGGAGAAGTCCGCCGCCGTGGACGAGCTGCTCGGTCGCGACTGACAACGCTCCTTACCCGGTCCCCGCTGCCGCCGAGGCCCGCCACCTTTCCCGCCCGAGTCGCGCCGCCTAGGACTTGGCGGAAGAGGAGGCCTTTGACGCCCCCTTGTCCTTCTTGGTGTCCGAGGACTGCTTGGAATCCGCGGACTTCGAGTCAGAGCCCGATTTCGAGTCGGAGGACTTCGAGTCGGAGGACTTCGAGTCGGAGGACTTCGAGTCGGAGGACTTCGAGTCGGACGAGTCCGACGAGCCGGAGTCCGAGTTCTTCTCCTTGTCGGCCTTCGCGCCCTTCTTGCCGTAGTCGGTGTTGTAGAAGCCCGAGCCCTTGAAGTGCACGGCGATCGGGTGAAAGACGCGCTGGACGGGCCGCCCGCAGGCCGTGCACTTCGAGATCGGGTCGTCGGCCATGCGCTGCATGACCTCGAAGGCGTGCCCCTTCTCGCACTTGTACTCGTAGATGGGCATTGGCACTCCGAGTATAGGAATGCCGAACGCCGCTCAGCCGGGCGGCGCGGGTGCGTCCAGGTCGTCGAGCATCGACACGCCGGTCGAGTGCCAGACGAGCCAGGCGGCGAGGTGGCCGATCGGCCGGAGGATCACCACGACACCCGCCACGGTACTTGAGTTCCCCGTTTCCCCCCGGTCCGAAACCGCGAAACCCCGCAATTAGCGGGCACGAAGGGTAAATCGGGCGCGGAGGGCTAGGGTGCGAGCAGCATGCCGACCGACGCCGTGACCATGGAGAAGATCGTCGCGCTGTGCAAGCGGCGAGGCTTCGTCTTCCAGTCGTCGGAGATCTACGGCGGGCTGGCGTCGACCTACGACTACGGCCACTACGGCGTGCTGCTGAAGTCCAACGTCAAGGCCGAGTGGTGGCGCTCGGTGGTCCAGGAGCGCGACGACATGGTGGCGCTCGACGCGGCCATCCTCATGCATCCGCGCACGTGGGAGGCCTCCGGCCACCTGGACGGGTTCACCGACCCGCTCGTGCAGTGCCTGGGCAAGTGCAAGCGGCGGTGGCGCGCGGACCACCTGCGCGAAGCTCAGCCGGAGGGCGAGCTGAAGTGCCCCGAGTGCGGCGGCGACCTCTCAGAGCCGCGCAACTTCAACCTCATGTTCGAGACCCACATGGGGCCCGTCCAGGACGAGGGGTCGCAAGTGTTCCTGCGCCCCGAGACCGCCCAGGGGATCTTCGTCAACTTCAAGAACGTGATGCAGTTCGCCCGCAAGAAGCCGCCGTTCGGCATCGCCCAGGTCGGCAAGGCCTTTCGCAACGAGATCACCCCCGGCAACTTCGTCTTTCGCACGCGCGAGTTCGAGCAGATGGAGATCGAGTTCTTCGTGCCGCCGGACGAGGCGGTTGCCTGGCACGGCCTGTGGATGGAGCAGCGCTTGCGCTGGTACACCGACCTCGGGATGCGCGCCGACCACCTCCAGTTGCGAAAGCACGGCGCCGACGAGCTGTCGCACTACTCGAGCGCGACGTCTGACATCGAGTACCTGTTCCCGATGGGGTGGTCGGAGCTCGAGGGGATCGCCAACCGGGGCGACTTCGACCTGACCCAGCACGCGAAGTTCTCGCGCGAGAAGCTCGAGTACGTGGACTCGGGCGGCGGCGAGCGCTACGTGCCGCACGTGATCGAGCCCTCCGCGGGCGCCGACCGGGGGACGCTCGCCTTCATGGTCGACGCCTACGACGAGGAGGAGGTGGAGGGCCGGGAGCGCGTGCTGCTGCGCCTGCACCCCCGCCTGGCACCGGTCAAGGTCGCGGTGCTGCCGCTGGTCAACAAGGACGGCCAGCCCGAGCGCGCGCGTGAGGTGTACGAGGATCTGCGCCGGCGGATGCCGGCCGAGTTCGACACGGGCGGGTCGATCGGCAAGCGCTACCGCCGCCAGGACGAGATCGGGACGCCCTGGGGCGTCACCGTGGACCACCAGACGATGGAGGACGGCACGGTCACGCTGCGCAACCGCGACACGCTCGAGCAGTCGCGGATCGCAGTGCACGAGCTGGGCGACGAGCTCGAGCGGCGGCTGGCGGCGCCGTGGGTGAGCCCGAAGGCGGGGTAGGGCTCGCGACGTATGCTCGTACACCGGATGAGGCGGACGCAGATCTAGTTGGAGGAGCGCCAGATGCGCGGCTCGAAGAGCGCGCCGCGGCCACTGGAGCAACGCGCTCCGAGCTGATCGACAGGCTGTGGACGCCTATCTGGAAAGCCCCGACGAACGGGACGATCACGCGCGGCTAGAGCGGTTCAGGGAAGCGGTCGACCACGTGGCCGGCATCGCCCCGATGTTCCCTGGGCTGCGAGCGCCGTACTGAGGGTCAGCGCTGCCGGGCGATCACGCCAGCCCGGCGAGGCGGTACAGGACGAGGCTTCCCGCGACCGCCACGTTCAAGCTCGCGCCGCGACCGACCATCGGGATCTCGACGCAGGCGTCGGCGGCCGCGACGAGGTGGGCGGGGACGCCCTCGCGCTCGTGGCCGAGGAGGACGACGGTTCGTTGCCTCGCGGGCTCGAGGAGCACCAGCGGCGTGGCGTCCTCGGCGAGCTCCACCGCGACGACGCGCCACCCCGCAATTCGCTGATCGGCGACCCACAGCGGGGCGACGAGCAGGTGATCCCAGCAGCTGTGCCGCCGGTCGCGGCGGCGACGGCGCAGGTCCCGGGGGCGGGACTTGGCGGCGCTCAACGCGCCGAGGTGGCAAGCCTTTCGTCGTGCATCGCTGGCGGCGCACGATACCGGCGCCGAGCAAGCTAGGGATAGCTGACATCGAACGTCGGTTACGCTCGATGTCAGTTACCTCGGAAGTCAGTAACCTGCTCGCATGTTCGTCAACCGCGAGGAGGAGCTCTCCAGGCTGACTCGCTGGTGGGACTCGCCCGGCGCCGGCCTCGCGCTGGTCCGGGGGCGCCGGCGCGTGGGCAAGACCGCCCTGCTCGAGCACTTCTCGCACGGTCGGCACTCTGTGTTCCACACCGCCGCGGGTCGCCCGCCCCTCGATGAGCTGAGGCTGCTGTCGCGCGCGGTCGAGGGCGTGACGGACATCGGCGCGCGCGATCTCGATCGTCGTCCGTTCACCGACTGGGATGACGCGCTCGACACCCTGGCTCAAGCGGCGAGTCGTCGACGGCTGCTGCTGGTGATCGACGAGTTCCCCGAGCTCGTGCGGGCCACGCCGGAGCTGCCCGGCATCCTGCGCGCCTTCTGGGACCGGGCGAGGGACCGCACGAAGCTGAGGATCCTCCTGTGCGGATCCGCCGTGCGGACGATGCACGCGATCCAGGAGGAGCGAGCGCCGCTGTACGGCCGCTTCGACCTCACGCTGCTGATGCACCCGTTCAAGCCCGATGAGGCGGGGGCGATGCTCACGGAGCTCCGACCCGCGGATCGCGCGCTCGTGTGGGGCCTGGTCGGCGGGGTGCCGCTCTACCTCGAGTGGTGGGATCAAAGCGCGAGCGTGCGGGAGAACCTCGCCCAACTCGCCTGTTCACCGGGCGGGCGCCTGCTCAACGAAGGCCAGCTGGTCCTCGCCACCGAGGGCGACCTCGGCGACCTGGGTCACCTGACCCTGCGCGCGATCGCCGCGGGCAGGACGCGTCACGCCCAGATCCGGCAGGCGGTCGGCGGCGAGCCGGCGCGCGTCCTCGACCGGCTGATCGAGCTGCAGCTCGTCGAGCGCCTGGTGCCCGCGGGGGAGCACCCGGCTCGCACGCGCAGACGCACCTACCGCATCGCCGACAACTTCCTCGCCTTCTGGCTCGGCGTCCTGGACCGTCACCGCTCGTCGATCGAGCGCGGCCTCGGCGACACCGTCCTGCCGGTCCTGCTGGAGCAGCTCGACGACCACATGGGCGAGCGCTGGGAGGCGGCGTTTCGCGCGCACCTGACGCGGATGGCGGCCGAGGGAATGCTCGGGGAGGACATCGTGGAGATCGGGCGCTGGTGGCGCGACGCGCCGCCGGTGGAGATCGACGCCGTCGTGCTGGCGGGCCGGGGGCGGGAGGCGGTGCTGGTCGGGGAGGCGAAGTGGGCGCGGCGAGTGGACGCGCGTCGCGAGGTGCGCGCAATGGCGGACAAGGCTGAGGCGCTGCCGCGGCGGGTCGAGGCGCTGCGCTACGCCGTGTGCGCGCGGGAATCGGTCGACCGAGCCGGTGACTCGCTGGTGATCACCGCGGCGGATATGTTCGCGTAGCGCCCGGGATCACCCTGGACCCGCGGAGGATCCGGCTTCCCGGGCCGTCCGGCGTGTGACTGGAAGCCATCGCGCTCGCCGAGGTCGAGCCTAGAGCCGAGCCGGGCGACAGCGCAAGGACGGATCCCCGCCCGCCGCGGCATCGCGCACCCGGGTCGAGGGGGTGAGCCCGAAGGCGAGGAGTCAGACTGCTACGCTACGTAGCAAATGCTGGAGCGGACGATTCCTCAGCGTGAGCTGCGAAACGACATCGCCCGCGTCCTGCGTGAAGCAGAGGCGGGAACCGAGTTTGTCGTGACGGTGAGAGGTCGACCGGTGGCGCGGCTCGGCCCCCCCGAAGGGCGCCCGGTTCGCAAGGTCGACGTCGACGGCGCGACCCTCGCGGCCATCCTCGCCTCGACGCCGGTCGACCCCGGCTTCGCGAACGACGTCGCCGACCTGCGGGAGGCCGAGGCACCGGCCGAGGAGCCGTGGGCCGGCGGTTGAGCCGGGCCCTGCTCGACACCTCGCTGTTGATCGGCGATCCCGGGCGGCATCCGCGCGGGGGTGCGATATCGGTCGTAACGCTCGGAGAACTGCGGGCGGGAGTCAAGCTCGCTCGGAACCCGGACACGCGCGCGGCGCGCCAGGCCCGGCTGGCGGCGGTCCGCCATGCCTTCAACCCGCTGCCGGTGGACGAGGCGGTGGCCGAGCACTACGGGGACACGCTGGCGACGGCCCGCAGCGCCGGGCGCATGACCAAGGCGACCGACCTGCTGATCGTCGCGACCGCCGCGGCGGCGGGACGGACGCTGCTCACGCTGGACGCCCGCCAGGCCGGATTGGCGCGAGAGATCGGCATTGACGTCGAGGGCCCGGGCGGATCCTGATTGACACTGGGCGTAGGCGCATCGTGACCCTAGGCTGAGGGCATGCGTACGACCGTGACGCTCGCTGACGATGTGACCGCGGCGGTCGAGCAGCTGAGGCGCGAGCGTGCGATCGGGGTGAGCGAGGCCATCAACGAGCTCGCGCGAAAGGGACTCGCGTCCAAGTCCCCGCGGCGACCTTTCGTCCAGAGGACCGCAGACATGGGCGAGGCCTACGTCGACTACACGAATGTCTGGGAGGCGATCGAGGCTCTCGACGATCCAGCGCATCGGTGACCTTGATCGACTCGAACCTGCTGCTCTACTCGGTCGACGAACGCAGCCCTTTCCACCAGGCAAGCGGTGACTGGCTGACCGACGTTCAACGGTGGTTCGGGCGTGGCTTCCGTGGCAGAGCCTTGCGGGCTTCCTGAGGGTGGCGACCAACCCGCGGGTGTTCGCGCGGCCACTGGCGCCGAGCGCGGCTTGGGGCCACGTCGAGGCCTGGCTCGCCTCGGAGCCGGCCTGGGTTCCCCAACCCGGCAGTCGCCACGCCGAGGTGCTCGGGGACCTGATCGTTCGATACGGGCTGCGCGGCAACCTGGTCCCCGACGCCCAACTCGCCGCGCTCGCGCTCGAACACGGCCTGACCGTCTACTCGGCCGACACCGATTTCGCGCGCTTCACCGAGGTGCGCTGGGAGAATCCAGTGGCGGCCGGAGCGAGCACGCGATGAAGGGCTGCCGCCGGTTCAAGCCAGCCCTGCGAGGCGGTGCGTAGCCCCGCCGCGAGTCATGTGGAGCGGGCGTTTTGCGCGGCTGCCGCCAGCGACCGCGAGATGTCTGCCGCGCCAGCGGCTTGACGCTGCAAGGTCGTGGCATCGAGGTTGAGGCTCGCCGCAGTAACGCCCAATTCCTCTGCCACCAGTGCTTCATACGCCTCGTGCTCGGCCATCATGCGCAGCGCGATGGCCCGCGAGCTCGGGTCGCCCTGACGCGCCGCCTCGCTGAGCGCCTGCCACACGGAGCTGTCCGGGTCGATCGGCACCGGACGGTGCTCGCGCACTCCGACGGTGCAGTGCCAGCAACGATCCGTCTGCTCGTCGGCGCGGAACCATTCGTGCTCGCCACAGTCTTCGTCCCCAGGCGGAAACACTGGCGTCAACAGCGGGACGCGTTCCCGCATCCACGTACGAAGCCGATAACGCGGACGACGGCTCATGCGTCCTGAGTCTAGGGCCTTGTCCATCCGCCACCACCTCCGCCTCGCTTTCGACGGTTGCGAAGTTTGCGGGCCTTTTCCTCGGTTCGGGCCTTCCCTCGGACGTCATCGGGCAGCTTTGGGTTGCGAGCGATCTCCCTGATCTCGTCGTCCGTCATGCCGACGAACTCCGCGTGCCGCCTGTTGCCGCGGGGCCTACTCACTGAAGCCGAGAGTCGCAGGTCGTGCTCGCCGTCTGCGGAGCTTCCGCTCCGGCTCCGTTGGACGACGTGCTCGACATGGCAATCGGGTTAGAGTTGGTTGTCAGGTCGCCCCGCCCCCAGCGACTCGAGGAGGAGATGGCCGGACCCGCTGACTTCCGCGAGTGGTTTCTGACCGCTACGGGCCATGGTCCCTACGCCTATCAGCGCGCGCTGGCTGCGGCGACCGGGCCACCGAGCGTGCTTGAGGTGCCGACGGGGAGCGGCAAGACACAGGCCGTCCTAGCAGCGTGGCTCTTCCAGCGACAGCGGGGCCTCGGTCCGCGCCGGCTTGTCTACGCCCTCCCGATGCGAACGCTTGTCGAGCAAACGGCCGCGGCGGCCACGGACATGCTCAAACGACTCGGGCTCGACAAGCAGGTCGCGGTCCACGTCCTGATGGGCGGGCAGGAGCGACCGGCCGAGGACTGGCGCCTGCGCCCGGAAGCCGACCAGATTCTCATCGGCACGATCGACATGCTGCTCTCGCGCGCGTTGAACCGCGGCTACGCCGACGGTCGGTACGCCTGGCCGATCGCGTTCGGCCTGCTCAACGCCGACTGTCGCTGGGTCTTCGACGAGGTGCAGCTGATGGGTCCCGCCCGCGCCACGTCGGCACAACTCGATGGGTTGCGGGAGAAGCTCGGAACCGCAATCCCATGCGAGACGATGTGGGTGTCGGCAACCATCGATCGGGCGGTGCTTCAGACCGTCGACCGGCCGGGGGTGGGTGACGTCCTGCGCCTTGCGGACGACGACCGGCGCGGCCCGCTCGCAGCCCGCCTCGATGCCAGGAAGGTCGTCGAGCGGATCGACCTTGCGGACGAAGCGCCACCCACTGTCGCCAAGCGGGTCGCGCAGCTCTGCCTCGAGCGACACGTTCCGGGCACTCGCACGATCGTCGTGCTCAACACGGTGCGGGATGCTCAGGAGGCGTTCGCTGCACTCCAAGAGGAGCGTCCCGCCGACGGCCCCGCTGCGGTTCTCCTGCACTCGCGCTTTCGTCCTCCCGACCGAGCGCGTCACTTGCGCTCAGCGCTGGAGGGCCCTCCTCCCCCCGGCACGATCGTCGTGTCCACGCAGGTCGTAGAAGCCGGGGTCGACCTCACCTCCCGCACGCTGATCACCGCGGTCGCGCCGTTCTCGTCCATCGTTCAGCGGCTGGGTCGGTGCAACCGGGCGGGTGGCGACGACTCGGCGACCGTCCTCTGGTTCGATAGAGGACCCCTCACCGACGACAAGGCCTCCAAGAAGTTGGCGGCGCCGTACGCGCCACTAGACCTGGAACGTTCGCGCGCCGCGTTGATCGAGCTCGAAGGCGAGTCGCTCTCACCCTCGCGGCTGGAAGGGGTCGACGTGGAAGAGACCCGCGACGCGCCGGCCGTCCTGCGACGACGCGACCTCCTGGACTTGTTCGACACGGCGCCCGACCTGTCCGGCACCGACATTGACATCGCCCCGTTCATCAGACCTGACGACGATCGGACCGTGACGGTCTTCTTCCGGGACCGGTCCGCCGGCGCGCCAACAGAGCGCGACCCGCTGCCGACACGCGACGAAACCGTCCAGGTTCCACGAAGCGATCTAACCAAGCGCGCACGCTGGATTCCCGACCACGTCAACGGCTCGTGGCTCTCTCTAGGCGGAAACCAGCTTCCACCTCCGGGAGCGACGGTGATGCTCGATGGTGCGGAGGGCGGCTACGACCCGCTGATCGGCTGGTTCCTGAAGGCGAGGGGAGCGGTCGAGCCCATCGTCCCCGAGGTAAGCGACCCCGTCGAGGGGATGGCGCATACCGACGCCGGCAGCGAACCTGAGGAGTTAGCCAGCCACCTCTCGGCGGTAGCGGAGGCAGCAACCGGTTTAGCCGAGGCCCTCGACCTCGACGATTGGGCCGCAGAGCTGCGGGCGGCGGCGGCGCTTCACGATGTCGGCAAGGCGCACGAGGTCTTTCAAACGCTGATGCGGACGGCGATCGGGACTGTGGAGGACAGCCGGCTGTGGGCGAAGAGCGGTACGCGGGGCGGCCGCTACACCCGGCGGTACTTCCGCCACGAGCTCGCGTCAGCGCTGGCTCTGACAAAGATGGACGGCGGGATCCCGATCCCAAGCCCGCATCTGACGCGCTACCTCATCGGGGCGCATCACGGGCGGATACGGCTCTCGATCAGGCCGGCCCCAGGCGAAGAGGCACCCGAGGACGCAACGGAGAACGGCCGCTTCGCCCTCGGAGTGATCGACGGCGACGATCTGCCGCCGGTGCAGACGCCGCTCGGCACGACGCCGGCCCTGTCGCTCGACCTTGCGCCGATGGAACTCGGTGCCGAGGACTCCTGGGTCGACTCGGCGCTCGCGCTGCGAGACGATCCGGCGCTCGGACCGTTTCGGCTCGGTCTGCTCGAAGCCGTGCTGCGAATGGCCGACTGGAGGGCGAGCGGTGCCTGATCTCCGGCTCTCCGGGTGCGGCAGTCGGCCGCTGATCGGTTACCTGAAGGCGCTCGGCCTGTTGCGCGCCGTGAGTCGTCAGATCGACTTCTCGGTGCGCGGGCGGTGGGATGGGACGGCGTTCGAGCTGCGCACGACGCTCTCCGAGCGCGGACTAAGCGAGTTCCTGCGCGACGACTTTCGGCCCAGTCCGGTGCTCTCGCCCTGGAATGGGGGAAGCGGCTTCTACCCCCGCAAGAACACAGCAGCAGTTACAGCTCTTGCGGCAATCGAACACGCCGAGGCAGAACGCTTCGCCGCATACCGATCCCTGATCGCGGACACTCGCAAGATTCTCAGCGAGTTCGGGCTCGTTGAGAAGCCGGCAGATGCTGAGAAGGAGGCGCTGGTGCGGGCGCTCAGAGCGAGGTGGACGGACGAGGCGATCGAGTGGCTCGACGCCGCGATCGTGATCGCCGGGAACTCCCCGGCCTATCCACCGTTGCTCGGCTCCGGAGGCAACGAGGGCAGGTACGACTTCTCGTGCAACTACATGCAGGCGATCATCGGCGCGTTCTCCAGCGCAGAGCTGCTCGACGCCGCGCTCTTCGGCTCGAGCGCGCAGCTCGACCGGATGGCGCTCGCCCATTTCCAGGGCGACTTCTCGCCGACCAACTCGCCTGCCGGCGACGCGTCCTCCCTCGGCAACCCGTGGGACCTCGTCCTTGCGGTCGAGGGCAGCCTGGGCCTCGTCGGTGGAGCCGCGCGCCGGCACGCGGACGGAGCCGTCGGCGGGATGATGACCGCGCCGTTCACCGTGCGCTCGACGGCCGCGGGATACGGCGCGGCGGTCGCCGGCGAGAAGGGCCGAGCCGAGCTGTGGCTCCCGCTGTGGGACGGCTGGGCGACCTACGCCGAGATCACCAACCTCATCCGCGAGTCGCGAGCGCAGGTGAAGAGCGGCCGTACCCTGCGAGCGGCACGCAGCGGCCTCGACTTCGCGCGGGCCGCGGGGGAACTCGGCGTCGCCCGCGGCATCAACGCGTTCGAGCGATACACGATCCTCGAGCGCTCTGGTCAGGCGAATCTTGCCGTACCCGCCGGCCGCATCGATGTCGGTCCGAGACCCTCGGCCGCGGCCCTCGCAGGCATCGATCGGTGGCTCGGAAGCCTGCTGCGCTTCGCGAACGGCGACAACTGTCCGACCGGCGTGGCGCGCGAGATACGCAGACTCGAGCGCACCTGCTTTCAGATGGCTGCCCGCGGCGACCAACTCAGCACGGTCGCAACGGTCGAACAGATGGGCGTTGTCGAAGGAACACTCGCTCGCTCGTCCACGGCGATCGACAGCGGCCTGCGGCCCCTCCGGACCGCGCCCGCCGGTCCGTGGATCGCCGCAGCCGCCGACGGCTCGACCGAGTTCGCCGTGGCGGTGAGCATCGCGTCGATGCGCACCGACGATCGCAGGGCACCTGCCATGCGCGACTACCTGCACGGGACCAGCGCGCGGGGACGCGAGTTCGACCGCGACCGGCGCCACCTCGTCAGCGCTCCGTCGCCTGCCGGGCTACTCGCGGCGATCCACGCGCGCAGCCACCTTGAGAGTCAGCGTGCAGGCGACGAGCCAGGTGCGGCGAACCGCAGACTCGGCTTCGAGCACGGAACGTGGTGCGACCTCCGCGTGTGCCGCACACTCGCGATCGGAGGACTCGACACGGCTCGGGTCCTTCGGCTGGCCCGTGGCCTCGCGCTACTCGACCATCGCTATGAGAAGGGCGGCGTCGGCCGTCAGCGGGAGCTCACACCGAGGCCAGCGCCCGCCTACGACATGCTCGCCCTCGCCTGGTGGTGGGGGCCGCCCCGTGGGCAATCCGAGGCCGCCTCCCTTGGGCCCCGGCCCGGGTGGGCCGCGCGGCTGGCGCACGGAGCAGCCGAAAACGTGCTTCGTGACGCGTCGGTCCGCCTGCGAATGGCGGGCATGACACCCGTCGCCAGCTGGCATGACCTTCAAGTCGGAGCGCCGCCAGGCGACTTGCTCGCGGCGGCGTTGCTCAGCCCGCTGAGCGGCGGCGACGTCGTCCGATTGCGTGAGACCGTGACCGACACCACCCAGGAGGAGAAGCGATGATTGATGGACTTGCCGGAGAGGCCCGGATCGTGTTGAAGGCGAGCTATTCGCCGACCGTGGGGTCGATGTTTCAGCCGACGGGCTTCCCCGACCTCGGCGCCGCGGAGTTCGATCGTCCCGATGCGAACGGCAATACGCACAAGGCGCTGTTGGTCGAGTCCGTGCAGTCGCTCACCAACCACCTGGAGAGCACCGCGTGGGATCGCGCGACCGATCGCCCCACCCAAGTGATCGAGAGCCTCCCGTACGTCGAGGTGCGCGACAAGGAAGGCCGGGGGTTCCTGACCTCCTCGCGCCTGGACCCACATCGATTGGCAGGAGCCTATGTCCGGAACTCCTCGCTCGACGGGACCGGCATGGTCGACGTGGTGACGGAGCGCCTCGGACTGCAGAAGGGTGTGCCCGTCGACTGGCGCGGCGTGTACGCGGGCATCTTCCGACTCGACCCGCTGTGCCTGGTGCACGGAGTCTTCTTCTCGGATCCCAAGTGGAGAGACTTCGGCAACCCGAAGGTCCGCCGCGCCGTGACGGCCGTGATGGAGGCCCACGACGTTCGGCCGGTCGTATCGGGGGGCGTCAAGCGCGACGACGTCAATCCCACCATGGGCGAGAGCCGCACCTCGGCCGAGGGATACGGCTTCGTGCCCTTCGGCCGCACGGAGTACACCGCGGAGCGGATCGAGCTAGGTGTAGCCGTGGACGTCGAGCAGATCCGGGGATACGGGCTGAGCGACGCCGAGACGAACCTCCTGCTCGCCGTCGCCCTGTGGGAGATCCGCGCCCTACTCGATCAACCGCTGCGGCTGCGCACCGCGTGCGACCTCGACCTGGACCGCGTCGAAGTCCGCCGCCCCGTCGATTGGGAGCTTCCGAGCGCAGACGACCTTGCCTCGGAGATCGCCAACTCGGGAGTCACGTTCGACACCGCCCTCCACAGCGCGCGATTCGGGTAAGCCGTGGTCGGACTCGAGATCCGTTTCGACCTGGGCCGCTACCACGCGACTCCCTGGGGCGCCCACGTCAACGACGGCGCGGTCGAGTGGCCGCCGAGCCCGTGGCGACTGCTGCGCGCGCTCTACTCGGCGTCGCGGACCAACACCCTGCTCACGGACCGACGTGAAGCCGCCGACCGAGCGCTTCGG
>Ga0136624_1000115_pt1 | contig 24316 bp, 19 predicted proteins | sample AntDrymUQ4692206_2_FD_104802 | JGI IMG/M metagenome (GOLD analysis project Ga0136624, IMG submission 104802) | Polar desert sand microbial communities from Dry Valleys, Antarctica - metaG UQ469 (22.06) | ecosystem: Environmental > Terrestrial > Soil > Desert | place: Antarctica: Dry Valley... | reverse complement strand
GCTCCACCACTGCCCGACCCGCTCGCCGCTCGCCCGCTCGCCCGCCAGAGCCGTGGCGCCTTTTCGGCGGACCGGGCGAGAGCCGCGCGACCTCAGCCCCCCGACCACCAGCCCCCGACCCCGACGGTGACGCCGTACGCCCCAGCCCCCTCCTCCGTTCGAGTGAAGGGACCCTTTACTCGAACCTATTGGATGAAGGGTCCCTTCACTCAAGGGGAGGGATGGGAGGGGAGGGATGGGCGGGGAGGGACGGCAAGGGGAGGGGCGGGCGAGGGAGAGGGACGGGCAAGGGTCGGGCGGTCAGCCGGTGGCGCTCCGGCTACCGCCGGCCAGCCGGCCCGCCCGGGCGCGCAACCCGGCGGTGCAGCGGTCCACCCAGTCCAAGCCGTCGGCTATGCGCTCACCGAGTTGGTGCCCGACGTCAGCGGTGGAGGCGGGGAGCAGCTGGGCCTGCCAGCGCACGCGCTTGCTGCGTGCGTCCGCGAGCCCCCGGTGTACGCGCTCGACGTCGGCTCGCAGGTCGTGCATCTCGCCCGGCTCGCGGGCGTAGCGGGCCCGCTCCACTGCGCGGATCACCCGGTGCAGCGACTCCTCGCCGCCCGCGCTCAACCTGGCCCGCTGGGCAAGGTCCAGACCCGTTCGGCGGGGAGTCATTGCCGGATCCCAGGCGTAGCCGAGGTCACGTGCGACGTCGCGCACCTCCGCCCAGGCCGCCTGCGCGTGGCGGCGCGGATCGCTGGACCTTGCCCACCGGCGCCGGCGGATGGCCAGCCGCGCGATGGCCGGGACGAAGAGCAGCGCGAGGGCCCCCAGCGCCACGAAGACCAGCACCCTCGGGGTCCCGGTGGCGGCCTGCTCCTCTTCGGCCCCCAACTCCGGGGCGGCAACGGACGGGTCGACGCTGGCTGCGAGCCGCTCCAGCTGGACAGCACTGAGACCTGACCCTTGACCCGTGGTGGAGCCGCCGAAGTTCTGGTTCCGGCCGCCGCCGCCCCCTGCGTTGGCTTCCTCGTCCTCCAAGCTGAGTGGCTCGAGGTCAGCGGAGGCGTAGACGGGAGGCGGGGTGAGCCCGTCCGCCCGCGGGGTGGGCTCGAAGGGAACCCAACCGACGCCGGAGAAGTACAGCTCCGGCCAGGCGTGCGCGTCGTGCAACGTCACCGACCAGGTGCCGTCGGGCAGTCGACGCCCCGTGGCGAAACCCACGTTGACCCGGGCCGGGATGCCCTCGAGGCGGGCCATGATCGCCATCGTGGCGGCGAACTGCTCGCAGTAACCCCGCCGGTCCTGCAGGAACGATGCCAGTGCGTCCGTGCCGTTGCCGGAGCGAACCGACAGGTCGTAGGCGAAGGTCCGCAGCCACTGCTGGATTGCCAGCGCCTTGTCGTAGTCGGACGCGAGGTCCTCGGTGATCCGTTTGAGCTCCTCGCGCAGCCGTAGCGGTAGCTGCTCCGGCAACTGGGTGTAGGCGGCTATGAACTCCGGCGGTGCGCTCGGTGCGTTGCGCAGCTGCTCGACCTCGGGGTCGACCTCCAGGCTGTTCACCGCGTACTGCAGGCCGCGGGTGTCGTTGCGGTAGGAGAAGACGTTGCGGGTGAGGGTGTCATAGCGCCAGTCGCCCTCGACATCGATCGCTATGGCGGGGTACGGCAGCGGGAGGCGCGGATCCATCAGCTCGCCGACTGATATCTGGCTGCGTACCGTCTGGCGTGCTACGCCTGCACCGAGACCGATCGGCGGCGGAAGCCCCTCGTCGACGTCCTGCTCACCGCGGGCCCGGAGCTCGGCTGGGATCCAGGACGTCCCGTTGAAGGTGTCCAGGGTCACCATGCGCAGGTAGCCGGGGTTACCAGAGTCGGTGCGGACCCGGATGATCTCCCGGTTCTCCGGTCGGGTGAGGTCGCGCTGCAGGTCGACGATCGGGTTGATGACCGTGATCGTGCCGCCGCTCCCGCCCAGCCCGAACCCGGAACCGGTGCCTCCGAGCACACCCTCGTCGAGCCCGGGCAGCAGCGGGGGTACGACGATCGCCAGACCCAGCGCCGCCGCTCCCACGCGCCGACCCACCTGTCCAAGGGGGGCAGTCTCGATCTCGCCGCGGTAGCCGCGAGCAGCTGCCCGGTCGCTCAGGCTGCGGCCAATGGGGCGCCCCCAACGGCTCACCCGCTCCCGCGAGTCGGCAAGCAGCAGGGCGAGATAACCGGCACCGCCCACGGCGAAGGGAGCCCAGCCCACACCGTCCGCCAGCACCGCGACCGGCACCGCGTGCATCGCCAGCAGCGGCAGCCCGGCCAGTGCGGCGCGGCGCAGCGTCACGGCCAAGGTATCGACGAGCCAGGCGACCAGTCCCACCCCGCCGACCGCTAGCGCGACGATGCCCTCGTAGGTGCGCACCGGCGCGGCGAAGCGGGCGATATCGGTGAACCCCCGCTCGGCAACTGCCCGCAAGTCCTCGATCGCTCCCGGTCCGGGGAGGAAGCCGAGCACCGCGTCGGTGCGGGCGTAGATCAGGGTGAAGAGAATCGCCAGCCCAGCCAGCTGGACGAGGGGTACGACCAGTCGCGGCAGCGATGACCGTCGCGCCGCCTCGCCGGTCGCTGCGACGGTGAGCACCGCGCCGAGACACGGCAGGAACCAGCTGGCGTCCTGGAACACGGCACCGAGGGAGACCGTGGCGAGCAGCGTCGCCAGGCCGGCGAACAGGGCGAGCCGGGTGCGTCCGTTCACGCCGCACCTCCCGCTGGCTCCAGCTCGCTGGGGCTGGCGCCACGTGCAGCCGAGGGCCACAGCGCGGCGAGGTCGTTGCCCGCGCGCACCGGTACCACCCTCCAGCCCGAGCTGCGCAGCAGCGAGGCGGTGGCGGCGTACGACGCCGCGGCAGCTGCCGGCCGCGGCGAACGCCCGCGAGCGCGCCCTCCAGCCTGACTGCCAGCCTGACTGCCAGCGGGGCCGCCAGTGGGGCCGCCAGTGGGGCCACCAGCCGGGCCGCCCGTGGGGCCGCTAGCCCGACCGCCAGCGAGGTCGGCCCAGTTCGCCGTGTCGAGAAGCAGTGCGACCGCAGCAATCCCCGCGTGCCGTAGTCGAGCAAGGTCCTGCGCCTCGGTCGGCGAGAGCGCGCCGAGTACGGCGACGAGCAACCCGTCACCGCCGCCGCGGCGCACCGCGTCGACCGCCGTCGTGAGGTCGCGGGTGCGGGAAGGAGCGGAGACCGCCAGCGCCTCGAGCAGCAGTCCGGCGAAGTCGGTGGTCGTGTGGCCGCCCTCACGGCCAGCGCTGGACAACGTCGCTCCGGTGTCGGTGACGACGCGCAGCGCGTACCCGCGGCCCACCAGGTGCAGTCCGAGGGAGGCGGTCGCGGACAGCGCCCATTCGTACGACGACGCTGGGCCCTCCCCACGGTGCGCCGCTGCCCTCCCGTCGAGCAGTACCGAGCAGCGGCTCTGCCAGGGCTGCTCCTCCCGCCGGACCATCAACTCACCGAAGCGTGCGGTCGACCGCCAGTGCACGCGGCGCAAGTCGTCCCCGACGCGGTATTCGCGGGTGGCGACGTCGTCTTCACCGGTCGCCGCTACCGAGCGGTTGCGGCTTTCCCCACTCCCCGACCACTCCCCGCCGAGGGCGACGGCGGGCAGTTCGCGAACGACGGGGGTGACGGTTAGGTAGTCGCGCGCAGCAAACGATCGGGTGACCTCGACCAGCCCGAAAGGGTCGGTGAGCCGGATGCTCAGCGGGCCGAGCCGGAAGCGACCGCGTACGTCGGAGCGCACCGGATAGCTCACCTCCCGACGCCCGCGCGGCTCCACCCGGTCGATGACGAAGCGCGGCCGGGACCCGAGCACGTAGGACAGGTCGTCCTCGACAAGCATCAGACCGGTGGGCAGCCGAGAGTCGTTGGACAGCCGGAGCACCACTCGGGACTCCTGGCCGGCGGCCACCCGCGGAGGCTCCAGCCGGCGGGTGCACTCCAGGCGGTACCGAGTGCGGTTGGCCACCGCCAGGCTGACCAGCGGAAGGGCACTCAGCAGCACCCCGACGCGCAACAGGTCGCGTTGCCCGAGCAGGATCGCGCAGACCGCCGCGGTCAGTCCGGCGGCGGCGAAGCAGCGACCGCGCACGGTCAGCCCGGCTAGCGCGGCGCGCACAACACCTCCACTCGCGGCATGGTCACCTGCGGCCCCGTCCGTCGGTGGAGTCCGGTAGCGGCACCTTGGCGACGAGGTCGGCGACGACTTGCTCCGTCGTACGCCGGCCGAGTTGGGTCTCTCCTGTCGGCAGCAGCCGGTGGGCGAGCACCGGCACGGCGAGTGTCTGCAGGTCGTCGGGAAGCACGTGGTCGCGGTCATCGAGGGCCGCCACCGCCCGCGCCGCCCGGACGAGGTGCAGGGTGGCGCGGGGGGAGGCGCCGAGCCGCAACTCGGGAGAGGTGCGGGTGGCTGTGGTCAGCGCAATGGCGTAGCGGCGTACCTCCTCCGCGACGTGGACGGTGCGGACGGCCTCCACCAGCTTGGCGATCCCCCGGGCGTCGGCGACCGGCTCCAGGTCGTCCAGCGCTGGGGCCCCCCCGTGCACGTCGAGCATGTCCAGCTCGGCCGCCGGATCCGGATAGCCCATCGACACCCGCGCCATGAAGCGGTCGCGTTGGGCTTCCGGCAGCGGGTAGGTGCCTTCCATCTCCACCGGGTTCTGGGTGGCGATCACCATGAACGGCGCCTCCAGCCCGTACGTGACGCCGTCGACGGTGACCTGCCGCTCCTCCATGCACTCCAGCAGCGCCGACTGAGTCTTCGGTGACGCCCGGTTGATCTCGTCGCCGACGACGATGTTGGCGAAGACGGCTCCGGGCTTGAACTCGAACTCCCGCCGCTCCTGGTTGTAGACGCTCACCCCGGTGATGTCGCTGGGCAGCAGGTCGGGGGTGAACTGCACCCGGCGTACGGAGCCGTCGACGGAGCGCGCCAGCGCCTTGGCGAGCATCGTCTTGCCCACGCCGGGCACATCCTCGATAAGCAGATGTCCCTCGGCCAGCATCACCGTCACGGCGAGGCGCACCACCTCGGGTTTGCCCTCGATCACCCGCTCGATGGCGGTGCGGATGCGGGCCGCCGAACTGGCCAACTCCTCGAGCGGGGTCACTCCACCGCCGCCGTAGGTCGTCACGATGCCGTCACGCGGCCTCCCTGGCCCGTCGTGGTCGCCCTGTGCGGGCGCGTCGCTGCTGCCGTCCCGGCCAGTGTCCCAGGTCCGTCTCGCTATGGCCCGCGTCCTCCGACTTCCGACTACCTGCAGGGGGTGAGACGAGCGAGCCGGGGCGCGGGTTCCGTCGGTGCATCCGCTGCCGATTCGCTGACGCACGGTGAGGGCCAGCCGACTGCGGGTACCGTTGAGGGCTACGCCAAGCGGTGCGCACGGGCCGCCGAGGAGGAAATCGCACATGCCCGCCGCTGCCGTCCCGCTCCCAGCCGAGACCAGCTCGGCTGGACCTGTCGACCTGCGGGAGCGGATCGCCGCCGGCTTGGCGCAGGCCCGGCGCCGCAGCATGACCCTCACCGACATCGTCGACATCCCCGATCTCACCCGCCAGCACTCCCCGATCATGTCCCCCCTGGTGTGGGACCTTGCCCACGTCGGCAACCAGGAGGAGCTGTGGCTGCTGCGCGATGTCGGCGGCCGTGAGCCGCTGCACCAGGAGATCGACGACCTCTACGACGCCTTCAAGCACCCCCGCCGCGACCGTCCGCTGCTGCCCCTGCTCAGCCCCGCAGACACCCGCAGCTACGTCAGCACCGTACGAGAGCGGGTGTTCGACGTGCTGGAGACGGTCCCGCTGGAAGGACGGCGGCTGCTCGCCGACGGGTTCGCGTTCGGCATGATCGTGCAACACGAACAGCAGCACGACGAGACGATGCTGGCCACTCACCAGCTGCGCACCGGTGAGCCGGTGCTCGACGCGCCGACACCGCCACCCGCCCCCCCCGACGCGCTCACCCTCCCGACCGAGGTGCTGATCCCGGCCGGGGCGTTCGAGATGGGCACCTCGGTGGAGCCATGGGCGCTGGACAACGAGCGGCCCGCGCACACCGTCGACCTGCCGGCGTACTGGCTGGACACCAGCCCAGTCACCAACGCGGCGTACGAGCAGTTCATCGCCGCGGGCGGTTACGACGAGCCTCGCTGGTGGACCCCGGCGGGCTGGGAGCACCGCTGCGCCGAGCGGTTGGTTGCGCCGCAGTCCTGGGCCCGGGACGGCGGCGAATGGGTGCGCACCCGATTCGGTCGGGTGGAACTAGTGCCACCCGACGAGCCGGTGCAGCACGTGTGTTGGTACGAAGCCGACGCCTACGCCCGGTGGGCGGGCAAGCGGCTGCCCACCGAGGCAGAGTGGGAGAAGGCCGCGCGGCACGATCCTGCGGTCGGCCGATCGCGCCGTTATCCCTGGGGTGACGAGGACCCGACCGCGGAGCACGCCAACCTCGGCCAGCGTCACCTGCAGCCTGCTCCGGCCGGCAGCTACCCGGCGGGCGCGTCCGCGTACGGCGTACGACAGCTGATCGGTGACGTGTGGGAGTGGACGTCCAGCGACTTCACCGGCTACTCCGGCTTCGGCGCCTTCCCCTACCGCGAGTACTCCGCGGTCTTCTTCGGCCCGGACTACAAGGTGCTGCGCGGCGGCTCGTGGGCAGCGGACGCGGTGACGGTGCGCGGGACCTTCCGCAACTGGGACTACCCGATCCGCCGGCAGATCTTCGCCGGCTTCCGCTGTGCCCGCGACGTCGCACCCGGCGGGGGCTGAGCATCCGCGGATGTGCCGCCATCTCGCCTACCTGGGCGTGCCGCAGTCGCTGCGGGCGTTGCTCGTCGACCCGCCGCACGGGCTGTACCGCCAAGCGTGGGCGCCTCGCCGGCAATCCCACGGTGTCGTCAACGCGGACGGCTTCGGCGTCGGGTGGTACGCCCACGTAGATCCCGCGCCGGCCCGCTACCGCCGGGCGGTGCCCATGTGGGCCGATCCCTCGTTCGCCGACCTCGCTCGGGTCACTCATACGCACGCGCTGCTCGCGGCTGTCCGGTCGGCGACCCCGGGAACCGGCCCCGAGGAGGCCGCTGCTGCGCCGTACGCCGCGGGCCGCTGGCTGTTCAGCCACAACGGGGCGGTCGAGGGCTGGCCGGAGAAGCTCGAGCCACTCGCCGCCCGGCTGCCCGCCGCTGCGCTGCTCGCGTTGGAGGCACGTTGCGACTCAGCGTTGGTGTGGGCCCTCGTCGTGGACGCGCTCGACTCGGGTAGCCCACCCGAGATCGCGCTGGCCGACACTGTGCGGACTGTGGCGGCGGCGGCGGACGCCAGGCTGAACCTGCTCGTGACCGACGGGACGACCATCGTCGCGACGACGTACGGCGACTCGCTGTGCTGGCGCGCCGATGACCACGGCGTCGTCGTTGCCTCCGAGCCTGCCGACGACGGTGCTGGCTGGCAGGACGTACCGGACCGGCGTCTCCTCGTTGCCACCGCGGCCGACGTCGTCGTCACCCCCTTGGAGACGCCATGAGCCGGCTGACCGTACAGACGCTGATCGCCGCGGACTTCGCTGCCGAGGCGCTGCGTGCCGACGTCGCGCGCGGGCTCACCTCGACACCGAAGACCCTGCCGCCGAAGTGGTTCTACGACGCCCACGGCAGCGAGCTGTTCGAGGAGATCACCCGGCTTCCGGAGTACTACCCCACCAGGGCGGAGGCGGAGATTCTCGCCGCGCGCGCCGGTGACATCGCCGCGGCAACCGGCGCGGAGAGTCTTGTCGAGCTCGGCTCCGGCTCGTCGGAGAAGACTCGGTTGCTGCTGGATGCGCTGCATACCGCGGGGACGCTGCGCTGTTACGTGCCGGTCGACGTGAGCGAGAGTGCGGTGCTGGCCGCGAGCGAGGGCTTGCTCGCCGACTATCCCGAGCTGGAGGTGCACGCGCTGGTCGCCGACTTCGAGGAACACCTGGACCGGTTGCCCGCCGAAGGGCGCCGGCTCGTCGCCTTCCTCGGCGGCACGATCGGCAACCTGGAACCCGAGCAGCGTGCGCACTTCCTTACCGACGTGCGCTCCGGTCTGGATACCTCCGACGCGTTGCTGATAGGTGTCGATCTGGTCAAGTCACCGCAGGTGCTGCTTCCTGCGTACGACGACGCGTCCGGCCTGACGGCGAGGTTCAACAAGAACGTCCTGCGCGTGGTCAACCGCGAGTTGGACGCCGACTTCGTCGAGGAGTCCTTCACCCATGTCGCGGTGTGGGACGAGGCGGCCTCCTGGGTGGAGATGCGGCTGCGGTCGGTGTGCGAGCAGTCGGTGAAGGTGCGGGCGCTGCGGATGGTGGTCGACTTCGCCGCGGGGGAGGAGATGCGCACCGAGATATCGGCGAAGTTCACCCGGGATCGGGCGAGTGCGGAGCTGGCGGCGGCCGGGCTGGACCTGCGGGAATGGTGGACCGATTCCGAACAGCGCTTCGCGCTGTGCCTGTCCGTCCCCCGCTGACCGGGACTACCCGCGCCCACCGATGCTGCTGCCGTGTGCCGGATGTGGTTGGAGCGGCGGGCCGTCGACCGCGCAGTGCGAGCGGCGCGGACTCTTCGGTTGCTCCTCCGCGGTGTCTTCCTGGTCGAGCACGTCGTTGCGGATCGTGGCAAAGGCGAGCAGCCCGCCCACGGCAAGCAGCGCGGCGCAGACCATCATCGCCGTGCGGAACCCGGCCGCGAGGGCATCGGGACGGGTGTAGTCGTTACCGGAGAGACCGACAACCAGGGGGAGCGCGGCGACAGCCAGCAGCCCGGCGGCGCGGGCGACCGCATTGTTGACGCCACTCGCCACACCGGCGTGACGATCCGCCGCGGCGGCCAGCACGGTCGCGGTCAGCGGCGCCACGGTGAGCGAGAGCCCCAACCCGAAGACCGCGGCTGCGGGCAGCACCTCGGTGAGGTAGGAGGGGTCCGTGCCGATGCGCAGCATGAGCAGCAGACCGGTCGCACAGACCAGCGGTCCGGCCGTCATCGGCAGCCGCGGTCCGATGCGCGACGCGAGTGCACCGGCGCGGGCGGAGAGCAGCAGCATGAGGGCGGTCACCGGGAACAGCGCCGTTCCCGCGACGATGGGGGAGTAGCCGCCCACCACCTGAAGGTGCAGGACGAGGAAGAAGAACACCCCGCCCAAGGCGGCGTACACGGCGAAGGTGACGAGGTTGGCGGCGCTGAACTGCCGCGAGGCGAAGATCTCCAGCGGCAGCATCGCATGGCGCGAGCGCCGCTCGGTAACCACAAAGGCGCCCAGCCCGGCAATCCCTGCGGCCAGTGCGGCGAGCACCACGGTGTCCGGTCCGTGCTCCGGCCACCCGATCAGTCCGTAGGTCAGGCCGGCCAGGCCCACTGCACCGAGGACGGCGCCGAGGATGTCGAGCCGGCGGGCCGCCTGCGGGTCGGCCGATTCGGGCACATGGCGAGCCGCGACGAACAGGATGACCACGGCAAGCGGCACGTTGATGAGGAACACCAGCCGCCAGCTCACCGCGTCGACCAGCCAGCCGCCGAGGAACGGCCCGAGCGCACCTGCCACGCCGCCCAGGCCCGACCAGGCGCCCACCGCACGGGAGCGGTCCGCCGGGGCGAACGACGCCTGCAGGATCGCCAGGCTTCCCGGGGTGAGCAGGGCGCCGCCCACCCCCTGGAGCGCGCGTGCCGCGACGAGAGTGGCGGTGTTGGGCGCGAGCCCGCACAGCAGCGAGGCCACGGCGAACCACGCCACTCCGACCATGAAGACACGTCGCCGCCCGTAGCGGTCACCGAGAGACCCCCCGAGCAGGATCAGCGCGGCGAGGGTCAGCGTGTAGCCGTTGATTGTCCACTGCAGACCGGACAGCCCCGCATCGAGTTCCTGCCCTATTCGCGGCAGCGCCACGTTGACGACGGTGGCGTCCAGCAGTGCGAGGCCGGAGCCGAGCACGGTGGCGAGCAGCACCCACCGCCCGGCCGGCTCGTCGAAGCGGATTCGGCCTACCGTCGTTCCGCCAGCGGTGCTGTCGATCGGTGTCCTCCTCGCCCGCTTTCGCTCACCCTCGTCTGCGGCCCGCAACAGTGGTGTCGTTCGGAGGATTCCCCCACCACGCTCCACTGAGCTGACCAGTGCAGACAAAGGAGTCCAGCGGTTCCTCGACGCGTGAGTGGTTGACGGTGGAGGAGAGTGGAGTACAGTGGGGCGGCCGGGAAGGTGCGGCGGTCGACCCGGGATGTCGGGGGAGGTGGAGCAGGTGTTCTTCGGCTCCTACTCCCCACGCCTCGACGAGAAGGGGCGGTTGTTTCTGCCGGCCAGGTTCCGCGAGGAACTGGTGGAAGGTGTGGTGCTCACCAAGGGCCAGGAGCGCTGCCTGTACGTCTTCCCATACGCGGAATTCGAGCGGATGACCGAAGTCCTCCGGCGCGCTCCGCTCACCGACAAAAAGGCGCGGGACTACCAGCGCGTGCTCTTCGCGGGGGCGGAGCAGGAGCACCCTGACAAGCAGGGCCGCATCACCGTCGGCCCACGGCTGCGGGCATACGCGGGTCTCAGCCGCGACTGCGTCGTCAACGGCGCGGTGACGCGCCTGGAGATCTGGGACGCGGCGGCCTGGGAGGCGTATCTGGCCGAGAAGGATCCGACTTTCGCGACGCTGTCCGAGGAGGTGTTACCCGCGATCTTGTGACCTTCCGAGGTACGACGCCGTAGCAACAACGACGCCGTAGGGCGAGGTCTCCTCCCGCTCCTGCCTCCCCCTGGCGCACTTCCCCGGTGCCAGGTGGTGGCGAGGCCGGCGGGCGGGGACCTGGCTCTACGAGTCACCGCACGAGTCACCGCACGAGTCACGCACCAGAGTCACCAGCGGACCAGCAGGACGTGAGCGCACTACCGGGTCGGAGGTCGAGATGGACCGCACATCCTCGCGCGGCATGTCTGCGAGTGACACGGCTGTGAGTGACACGGCTGTGAGTGATACCCCAGTCGGTGACACTGCGACGATCGTCCCACCCGCGCCCGCACCGATCGCCGACGCCGGAGCTTCGCTGGCTCCAGGGCCACCGTCGCTGTCCGAGGACGTCCGCGCCAGCCTGCTCCTGCTGGCGACCGTGGCCGGGTTCGCGCTGAGTGTCGTCCTCGCCGTCGTGTTGCTGACGAGTCCGCAATGAGCGGCGACGTCGGCGGGAGCGCCTCGTCGGCGACACGCCGCGGAAGTAGCGCCGAGCAGCAGCACCTGCCCGTCATGCTGGAGCGGGTCATCGCCCTGCTCGCGCCCGCGCTCGCGACGTCCCAGCCCGTCGTCGTCGACGCCACTGTCGGCCTCGGCGGGCATGCCGAGGAGTTGTTGCGACGATTCGGAGAGGTTCGGCTGATTGGGATCGATCGCGACCCGCACGCTCTGCAGCGGGCGACGGCGCGGCTTGCGGCGTACTCCGGGCGGGTCGACTTCGCCCACGCCGGTTACGACGAGCTGCCCGGTGTCCTCGCTGACTTGGATCTCTCCCGGGTGCAGGGCGTGCTGTTCGACCTGGGCGTGTCCTCGCTCCAGCTCGACCAGCCGGCACGCGGCTTCTCCTATGCCCGCGACGCGCCGCTGGACATGCGCATGGATCCCTCGCGCGGCCGTACCGCCGCGGATGTCGTGAACACCTACCCGCCACAGCGGTTGGCCCGAGTGCTGCGGGACTACGGCGAAGAGCGCTTCGCCCGCCGCATCGCCGACGCCATCGTCCGTGCGCGGGAGACGGCGCCCATCATGAGCACCAGCCAGCTGGTCGACCTGGTCCGCGCCAGCATCCCTGCGGCAACCCGGCGCACCGGGGGCAATCCGGCCAAGCGCACCTTCCAGGCGCTCCGTATCGAGGTCAACGGGGAATTGGAGGCGCTGGGGCGGGCGCTGCCGGCCGCGCTGGACGCCCTCGCGGTCGGCGGACGGATCGTCGTCCTCTCCTACCACTCGCTGGAGGACCGGCTGGTGAAGCGCACCCTGGTGGCGGCGGCGACCAGCACCGCCCCGCCCGACCTGCCGGTCCTTCCTCCCGAGGCAGCGCCGCAGTTGCGACTGTTGACCCGCGGTGGGGAGACGGCTGACGCGGCTGAGTTGGCCGCCAACCCGCGGTCCAGCTCGGTTCGGCTGCGGGCGGGCGAGCGGTTGCGGGAGGCGGCGTGAGCACCGCTCCCCTGCAGGAGCCCACCAGGCGACCTCCGGCTGTCGCGACGCCGGAGCGGCCGCGGCTGGCCGTAGTCCGGCCGCAGCCGGGCTCACTCGACCGCCCGGTCCGGCCAGGGCGGGCGCCGTTCGTCCTTCTCGTCGTCGGCTTGCTCGCTGCTGGGCTGTTCGTCCTGTTGATGCTCAACACGACACTCGCCGAGAACTCATTTGTCGTCCACGATCTCCAGCGCAACACCGCCGAACTGGCCGACCGCGAGCAGGCACTGCAGCAGGAGGTCGCATTGGCGGGCGCGCCGCATGTCCTCGCGGAGCGCGCCCGGGGTCTCGGCATGGTGGCCAACACCAACCCGGTGTTCCTCGACCTGCGCGACCGCCGGGTCCTCGGTGTGCCGCAGCAGGCGGTCGCACCGCCACCGCCGAAGCGCAAGCCGCGGCGCGGGTCGAGTGATGAGTTGCTGCGCCAATTGGCTCGAACCGGTGGCGCTGTCCAATTCGCGCCTGATGAGGTCCGCAAGGCCAGGCAGGGAGATCGATGACCCGGCCGAACGTCCAGCCGCCCGGCACCATGCGGCTGGCGGATTCCGGCCGACGCCTGCAGATCATTGTCTTGGTCATCGCGTTCCTGCTGTCGCTCTTCGCCGGACGGCTGCTGCAGTTGCAGGGCGTCAACGCTTCGGCGTACGCCGCGCAGGCGGAGGAGGAGCGTCGGCGCATCGTCACCCTGCCGGCGTCGCGGGGGGACATCACCGACGTCGACGGCGTGGCCTTGGCGACCACCGTCGAGGCTCGGGACGTGACCGCCGACCCGTCGCTGGTCACCGACCCCGCCGCCACCGCCGCTGCGCTGGCGCGGCTGCTCGGAGGCAAGGCCGCTGCGTTGGAGGCGAAGTTGCGCAGCGACGGGCGCTACGTCCTGCTCGCTCGCCAGGTCTCCCCGGAGCGCGCTCGCGCGGTGCTCGCCCTCGACGTCGATCCCGACCAGGAGGGCCAACAGCTTCCTGGGATCTTTGCGATCCGCGCCCACAAGCGGGTCTACCCCTCCGGTGACCTGGCCGGCAGCATCGTCGGTTTCGTGGGGCGTGACGGGCATGGGCTGGCCGGCATGGAGCTCGCCGCGGAGGACCGGCTCGCCGGTCGAGACGGGCGGGCGACCTACGAGACCGCGCTCGGCCGGCGGCTTCCGAGTGGGGCCACCGACGCCGAGCAGCCGGTGCCCGGGGCGGACGTCCGGCTCACCATCGACCGCGACGTGCAGTGGATGGCGCAGCGGACGATTGCCACCAAGGTGACCGAAGTCGCCGCGGAGAGTGGCACGGTCGTGGTCATGGAAGTCGACACCGGACGTCTGCTCGCGCTGGCAACTGCGCCGGCCGTCGACCCGCGTCGGCCTGGGGACAGCCCGGCCGCCGACCGGGGGAACCGATCCCTGTCGGAGGTCTACGAGCCGGGCAGCACCGGAAAGGCGATCACCGCGGCCGCGGTCATCGAAGAGGGAGCCGCCGGTCCGCGCACGAAGTTCACCGTGCCTCCGCAGCTTTACCGCGGTGGCAACGAGTTCAACGACCACAGCCCGCACGGAACCCTGAAGATGACTCTCGCCGGGGTGCTGGCGCAGTCCAGCAACCTGGGCACCATCCTTGCCACCGAGCGGCTGGGCAAGCGCCGCGACGAGGTCCTCCACCACTACCTGCAGGCCTTTGGAGTAGGACAGCCAACCGGGCTGGACTTTCCGGGCGCCAGCACCGGACTCCTGCCTGCGCTGGCGGACTGGAGTGCGACGACGTCGTACACCCTTCCCTTCGGCCAGGGTTACTCCGTCAACACGGTGCAGATGGCGTCGGCGTACGCCATCTTGGCGGCAGGAGGCGTTCGGGTGCAGCCCTCCGTGGTCGCTGGCTGGGTGGCACCCGACGGCAGCTACACGCCGGCCCCGGCTCCGCAGCGGCGCCGGGTGGTCAGCGAGTCCACCGCCGACCAGGTGAGCAGGATGCTGGAGATGGTCGTCGGCGAGGGCGGGACAGCGCCCAACGCAGCCATCCCCGGGTACCGGGTGGCGGGGAAGACCGGCACCGCGAACCGGGTCGACCCGCAGACGGGTGGCTACCGCGGCTACACCGCATCCTTCATCGGCTACGCGCCGGCCGACGATCCGGCGTACGTCGTCGCGGTGACCCTGCAGGATCCCACCCGCGGCTACTACGGCGGTCAGCTCGCCGGCCCAGTATTCAAGGAGGTCCTGTCCTTTGTGCTGGCCAGCGAGCGGGTGCCCCCGACTGGCACTCGCCCGCCGGCGATGCGGCTCGAGTGGTAGTGACGAGTTAGCCTCGACGTCCGTGTCTACCTCCGCCCGCGCTCGTCCGGAGGCGGTGCGGCCACAGCCCCTGCAGGCGGCTGTCGAGTTGCTGCAGGCAGCCGTAGTGGACTCGACCCCCCACGGCGCGGTAGTGACCGGCGCGGTGGTCACCGGCGTGACCCACGACTCGCGCGACGTGCTGCCCGGTGACGTCTACGCCGCGCTCCCCGGCCAGCGCGGGCACGGGGCCGAGTTCGCCGGACAGGCGGTAGCGGCCGGCGCCACGGCGGTCTTCACCGATCCTGCCGGGCAGGCGATCGCCGCGGCAGCGACCGGCGACACGCGCACGCCCGTCCTCGTCGTCCCGGACGTCCGTGCCCGGCTCGGCCAGCTGGCCGCCTGGGTCTACGGCGAGCCGGCACGGGACCTGCTGCTGATCGGCGTCACCGGGACCAACGGCAAGACGACCACGGCCTACCTGCTCGAGGGCGGCCTGCGCGCCGCGGGCCATCGCACCGGTCTGCTGGGGACGATCGAGACCCGCATCGGCCACGACGTGACGCCCAGCGTGCGGACGACGCCGGAGGCTACCGACCTGCACGCGCTGCTCGCGGTCATGCGCGAGCGCGGCGTCACTGCTGTTGCCATGGAGGTGTCCAGCCATGCGCTCGCCCTCGGCCGAGTCGGCGGGCTGGTCTTCGATGTCGCGCTCTTCACCAATCTGAGCGCGGACCACCTCGACTTCCACGGCGATCTGGAGGACTACTTCTCCGCCAAGGCATCGCTGTTCACCGCCCAACGCTGCCGGCAGGCCGTGGTCGACGTCGACGATGCGTACGGCCGCCGCCTGGCGGCGACGGTCGACGTACCGGTGACCACGGTCTCCGTCGGAGGCGGTGCACCCGATGCTCCGGCCGACTGGTGCGCCAGCGAGGTCGTGGCGGAGCGCTCCGGTCTCTCCCGCTTCCGCGCCCGCGGTCCCGCCGGGCAGGACATGGAGGTGGCCATCGGATTGGCCGGCGACTTCAACGTTGCCAACGCGCTGCTCGCGGTCGCGGGGCTACGCGCGGCCGGCGTCGACGGGGCAGCCGCCGTACGCGGCCTGTCCGAGGTGTCCGTTCCGGGGCGCATGGAGCGGGTGGGCGACGGCCAACCGTTCACCGTGGTCGTCGACTATGCCCACAGCCCGGACGCGTTGTCCCGCGCCGTCGCCGCGCTGCGCCCGGCGACCCGCGGGCGGCTGCTGCTGGTGATCGGCTGCGGCGGCGACCGGGACCGGCAGAAGCGACCGCTGATGGGCGAGATCGCCGCACGCTCCGCGGACATTGTTGTGGTGACCGACGACAACCCCCGCGCCGAGGAGCCAGCGGCCATCCGCGCCGCTGTGCTCGCGGGCGCGAGAAAGGTGCCGGCGCTGCACCGTGCGGAGGTCATCGAGGTCGGTGACCGGCGCGCGGCTATCCGGGAGGCGATCCACCGTGCCCGCCCCGGTGACACGCTGCTCGTGGCAGGCAAGGGTCACGAGACGGGCCAGGAGGTCGACGGCTCGATCCTGCCCTTCGACGACCGTCGAGTCGTCCGCGCCGTGCTGGCGGAGGTTCCGGCGTGATCGAGCTCTCGCTGGCCGACGTCGCGGCGGCGACGGCCGGTGAGCTGAACTGCGTACCGGAGGCCACGGACCGGGTGACCGGTCCGGTCGTCGTCGACTCCCGGCAGGTCGCGCCGGGTGCCCTGTTCGTCGCCCTACCGGGGGAACGGGCCGACGGTCACGACTACGCCGCCGCCGCGGTCGCCGCGGGTGCCGTCGCTGTCCTCGCCGGTCGGCCGATCGGTCAGCCGGCCGTCGTCGTCGGCGACGTGCTGGTGGCGCTCGGCCGGCTGACCCGCTACGTCGCGGATCGGCTGACCGCGGCGACCGTCGTGGGGGTGACCGGCTCCTCGGGGAAGACCAGCACCAAGGATCTGCTGGCCCACCTGCTGGCCGAGCGTGGACCGACGGTGGCCCCGCCCGGGTCCTACAACAACGAGATCGGCGTCCCGCTCACCGTGCTTCGCGCCGACCGCTCCACGGCGCACCTGGTGCTCGAGCTGGGCGCCCGGGGGGCCGGACACATCGCCGCCCTGTGCGCGCTGGCTCCGCCCCGCATCGGCGTCGTCCTCAACGTTGGCGCAGCTCACCTGGGGGAGTTCGGGTCCAAGGATGCGGTGGCGCGGGCCAAGGGCGAGCTGGTCGAGGCGCTGCCTCCCGAGGGATTGGCTGTCCTCAACGCCGCCGACCCACTGGTCGCCGCGATGGCCGCCCGCACCAGCGCTCGCATCGCCACCTTCGCCGTCGAAGTCGCGGCCACGAGCGCGGCCCGGGGTTCGGCGGACGTGGTCGCCCGGTCGGTGTCGCTGGACCCCCGCGGGCGACCGTCCTTTGTGCTGGTTGCGCCCGCGGGCGAGGCGGCCGTACACCTTCCGCTGTACGGCGCGCACCACGTCCCGAACGCGCTCGCCGCGGCCTGCGTCGCGGGAGAACTCGGTATGCCCGTTGCCGAGGTAGCCGCCGCGCTGGCGGAGGCGGTGCCGGCCAGCCGCTGGCGGATGGAGGTCGTCGAGCGCGCCGACGGGGTGACTGTCATCAACGACGCCTACAACGCCAACCCCGACTCGGTTCGCGCGGCCCTCGAGGCGTTGGTGGCCATGGCCGGCGGGCGTCGCAGCTGGGCGGTCCTCGGAGAGATGCGCGAGCTCGGTGCGGCCGCTGCCGAGGAACACGAGGCGGTCGGTCGCCTCGCCGTCCGCTTGGGCGTCTCCCGGCTGGTGGCGATCGGGGACGCGGCGGCCAGGGTGCACACCGCCGCGACCCAGGAGAACTCGCCGGTGGAGTCGGCGATGGTCCCGGACGCTGATTCGGCCCTAGCGCTGCTGCGCGCCGAGGTGGCTCCCGGGGATGTCGTGCTCGTCAAGGCCTCCCGGGCCGCCGGCCTCGAGCGGGTCGGTGAGTCCCTGCTCGCCATGACTGCGCCTGCCTCCGGCTCCGGGGGGTTCTCGTGAGGGGAATCCTCTTCGCCTCCTCGGCGGCGCTGCTGATCTCCCTGCTCGGCACCCCGTTCGCTATCCGACTGTTCCAGCGCCGCGGCTACGGCCAACTCATCCGCGAGGACGGTCCGACCACGCATCACATCAAACGGGGCACTCCCACCATGGGTGGCGCCGTCATCATCGTCGCCACCGTGGTGGCCTACGGCTTCGCGCACGTGGCGACCTGGACGATCCCCTCCGTCTCCGGCGTCCTGGTGTTGTTCTTGATGACCGGGCTCGGGACGGTCGGTTTCCTCGACGACTGGATCAAGATCAGCAAGCAGCGGAGCATGGGCCTGCGAAGCGGTGCCAAGGTGATCGGGCAATCCATTGTCGGTATCACCTTTGCGGTGCTCGCCCTGCAGTTTCCGGACCCCACGGGGCTCACGCCCGGCTCGGAATACCTCAGCTTCGTCCGCGACACCGCCTTCTATCTCACCCCGCCACTGTTCGTGCTCTGGGCCTTTCTCATGATCGCGGCCACCTCGAACGGCGTGAACCTCACCGACGGACTCGACGGGTTGGCCACCGGGACGTCGGTCATGGTCGCTGGGGCGTATGTCCTGGTCGGCGTCTTCCAGTTTGGTCAGCGGTGCGGCATCGTGTTCGACAGCCAGTGCTACGAGGTGCGTGACCCGCTCGACCTGGCGGTGGTTGCCGCCGCCCTCATGGGGTCCTGCTTCGGATTCCTGTGGTGGAACGCCGCGCCGGCGCGCATCTTCATGGGCGACACCGGCTCGCTGGCGATAGGGGGAGCACTCGCCGGCTTGGCGATCACCTCGCGCACCCAGGTGCTGCTGCTGCTCTTCGGCGGCCTGTTCGCCATCATCACCCTGTCCGTCATCTTGCAGGTCGGGTCCTTCCGGCTGACCGGCAAGCGCATGTTCCGGATGGCGCCCTTGCAGCACCACTTCGAGGTGGTCGGCTGGCACGAGGTCACCATCGTCGTCCGGTTCTGGATCATCGCGGGGTTGTGTGTGGCGGTCGGGCTGGGCGCGTTCTACGGCGAATGGGTCACCGGGTGAGCCGTCCTCCGGACTGGCTCGCCGCGGCCGGGCGGGCTTCCCCGTGGGGCGAGCTCGACGTCTGTGTGGCGGGCATCCGGGCGACCGGCTACGCCGTCGCCGACGTGCTGATGCGCTTCGGTGCGCAGGTCACCGTCATCGACGAGGAAACGGGTGACTGGCAGCAGGAGAGGGCGGCGGATCTGCGCGCCCGCGGCGCCACGGTCCTGCTGGGCGACGCGGTGCCGCCCGGTCTACCGGCGGAGACTCAACTCCTCGTGACGTCACCCGGCTTCTCTCCGTGGGCGGCGCTTCCGCAGGCGGCTGCCGCGTCCGGGGTGCCGGTCTGGGGGGATGTCGAGCTTGCGTGGCGGCTGGCCGACCGGCGTACGCCGTGGCTCGCGGTGACCGGCACCAACGGCAAGACCACGACGGTCCGCATGCTCGCCGCCATGATCACCGCCGCCGGTCACCGAACGGTCGCCGCGGGCAATGTCGGCACGCCGCTGCTCGACGCGGTGCTCGCCGACCCGCCGTACGACGTGCTCGCCGTGGAGTTGTCCAGCTTCCAGCTGCACTGGACCACGTCGGTCGAGGCTTACGCGGCGGCGGTACTCAACGTCGCGCCGGACCACCTGGACTGGCACGGGTCGATGGAGGCCTACGCCGCCGCCAAGGGGCTGGTCTACCGGGGGGAGCCGTACGCCGTGCACAACGCCGACGACCCGGTGGCCACTCGGCTCGCCGCCGGCAAGAAGCGGGTGCGTGGCTTCACCCTCGGTCCGCCGGCAGCCGGTCAGCTCGGCGTTGCCGACGGTGTGCTGCTGGACTGCGTCGCCGAGGTCGACGCCGCTCACCGGGTCGGTCGCGACGGCGGAGTCGAGCTCGCCACTCTCGACGACGTCCGGCCGTACGCGCCGCACAATGTTGCCAACGCCCTCGCCGCCGCCGCGCTCGCCCGCACACTCGGCGCCGGCCGGACCGTGCCGCCGTCCGCCGTCCGGGCCGGCCTGCGCGGCTTCGCCCCCGAGCCGCATCGGATCACCCACATCGCCGACATCGCCGGCGTGGGCTGGGTCGACGACTCCAAGGCGACCAATCCGCACGCCGCCACCGCGTCGATAGCGGCGTACGCGTCGGTGGTGTGGGTCGCCGGCGGCCTGGCGAAGGGCGCGCGCTTCGACGACCTGGTCGCGGACACCCGCGAGCGGTTGCGCGCGGTTGTCCTGCTCGGGCGCGATCGGGCCGACATCAGGGAGGCGTTGACGCGACACGCGCCCGATGTGCCCGTTGTCGAGGTCGCGGAGACGGAGACTGTGGCCATGGCGGCTGTCGTGAAGGCTTCGGCGCGGCTGGCTCACCCGGGCGATACCGTGTTGCTGGCGCCGGCATGCGCGTCCATGGACATGTTCGACAACTACGGTGCCCGCGGCGACGCCTTTGCGGCTGCCGTGCGCGACCTCGCCGAGACGTGAGTGCTGCGCAGTCGACGGCGCCCGCGCCCAGCTCCGTGCGCGCCGTCCTCGGACGCTACGCACGGCTGCTCGACCGCCCGCTGACGTCCTACCTGCTCGTGCTCGGCACAACTGTGCTGCTCACCCTGCTCGGGCTGGTGATGGTGATGTCGGCCTCCAGCGTGACGTCCTTCAGCTCCTCGGGATCCTCCTTTGCCATCGCGCAGAAGCAGGCGATGTGGGTCGCCTTGGGTCTGCCCCTGCTGTGGATCGGCTCGCGGCTGCCGCCGCGGGCCTACCGGCTGCTGGCCTATCCGCTGCTGCTGGCCTCGCTGGTGTTGCTGGCGCTCACCCTCGTGCCCGGCGTCGGCGTCGAAGTGCGAGGCAACCGCAACTGGATCGACTTCGGTGGCCCGTTCCGGCTCCAGCCCTCCGAGCTGGCCAAGCTGGCGCTGGTGCTCTGGGGGGCCGACCTGCTCGCGCGCAAACGCCGGTTGCTCACGCAGTGGAAGCATCTGCTCGTCCCACTCCTGCCGGTCGCCGCCGTCACCGTCGGCCTGGTTCTGCTCGAGGGCGACCTCGGTACCGTGCTGGTGCTCCTTGCGATCGTCTTCGCCCTGCTCTGGGTCGTCGGCGCGCCGCTGCGGCTGTTCTCCGGGCTGGCGGTCGCCGTGGGAGCGGTGCTGGTCCTGCTTGTCCGGGACAACCCCGAGCGGGTGAGCCGGGTCGTCTCCTTCCTCGACCCGTTCGCCGACTACGAGAACTCCGGTTGGCAGGCCGCACACAGCTTCTTCGCGCTGGCCTCCGGCGGGTGGTGGGGTCTCGGCCTGGGCGGGAGTCGAGAGAAGTGGGGCTCGCTGCCGGAGGCGCACACCGACTTCATCTTCGCCATCATCGGCGAGGAGCTCGGGCTGGTCGGCACCCTGGCCGTGCTCGTGCTGTTCGCCACCTTGAGCTATGCCGGCGTACGAATTGCCAGCCGCTCCACCGACCCGTTCGTGCGACTTGCCGCGGGGGCGGCCACCGCATGGTTCCTGGTCCAGGCGATGGTCAACATGGGCGCGGTGCTCGGCATCTTGCCCATCACGGGCATCCCGCTGCCGCTGGTCTCCTACGGCGGTTCGTCCCTGCTCCCCACTCTGCTCGCATTGGGCATGCTGCTCTCCTTTGCTCGTGCGGAGCCCGGGGCGCGGGAAGCGATGGCCCGCCGCCCGGCCGGCCCGCTGCGCCGTACCGCCGCCCGGCTGCGGGGGAACTGAGCGGTGCATGTCGTGCTGGCCGGGGGTGGGACCGCCGGCCACGTCGAGCCGGCGCTCGCGGTCGCCGACGCCCTGCGCCGTCGCGATCCGCACATCGGGATCACCGCACTGGGTACGGCGACCGGCCTGGAAGCCCGGCTGGTTCCTGCCCGCGGCTACGACCTAGAGCTGGTGCCGCGGGTTCCGCTGCCGCGGCAGGCGACGCCCGCGCTGATGCTGGTCCCGGGGCGGGTGGCCGGCGCCGTCCGCGTTGCCGGCCGGGTGCTCGACCGGGTGGGGGCCGATGTCGTCGTCGGGTTCGGCGGCTACGTCGCGCTCCCCGCCTATCTCGCGGCTCGCCGCCGCCGGTTGCCCATCGTCGTGCACGAGGCAAACTCCCGGCCCGGGCTGGCCAACCGTGTCGGCGCCCGGCTCACCCCCTGGGTCGCCGTCGGGACTCCGCAGACAGTGCTGCCCCGAGCCCGCTACGTCGGGCTGCCGCTGCGCCGGCCGATCGCCGACTTGGACCGCGCGGCGCTGCGGGAGCAGGCACGAGCGAGCTTGGGGCTGCACCCGCAGCTGCCCACCTTGCTGGTCTTCGGCGGATCCCAAGGGGCGCGCCGCCTCAACGAGACCGCCGCCGCGACGGCCCCCGCCCTGGCCGCTGCGGGCATCCAGGTGCTGCACGCCACCGGTCACGGTCACCAGGTACGTCCCGATCTCCCGACCGCCCCGACTGCGGACCCCCCCCCGGCCGCGGACACAGCGCCGGATGTTCCGCGCTACCTCGCGGTGGCCTACCTCGACCGGATGGAGCTTGCCTACGCCGCAGCCGACCTGGCGCTCTGCCGGGGCGGGGCGATGACCTGTGCGGAGTTGGCGGCGGTCGGACTTCCGGCGGCCTACGTGCCGCTGCCGCACGGCAACGGCGAGCAGGAGCTCAACGCCCGTCCGGTGGTGCGTGCCGGGGGAGGCCTCCTGGTCAAGGACGCCGACCTCACCCCCGACTGGCTGCGCAGTGAGCTGATCCCGCTGCTCACCGACCCGCTGCGGCTGGCGGAGATGAGTCGGGCAGCGGCGGCCTTCGGGCGGCGCGACGCGGACGAGACACTGGCGGACATGGTGCTTGCCGCCGCCGGTTCCTCCCGGCGGGACCACTCGTGAGGTCGACCGGCAAAGCCCCGGCGAGCACGCCCCTGCCCGCCGAGCCACTGCCTGCCCAGCAGTTGGGTCGGGTGCACTTTGTCGGCATCGGGGGCGCCGGCATGTCCGGTATAGCCCGCATCATGCTCGCCCGGGGCATCTCGGTGTCCGGCAGCGAGATCAAGGACTCTCGCGAAGTGGGCGCGTTGGTCGCGTTGGGCGCGCGCGTGCACCTCGGCCACGACCCGGCGTACCTCGCCGACGTGGACACCGTCGTCGTATCTACCGCCATCCCGGAGCGCAACGTGGAGCTCGTCCATGCGCGGACGACGGGGTTGCGGGTGCTCCGGAGGGCGGAGGCGCTCGCCGCCGTGATGGTCGGACGGCGCGGCGTGACGATCGCGGGCACGCACGGCAAGACGACGACGACGTCCATGCTGACCGTCGCGTTGCAGCACTGCGGCGCCGACCCGTCGTTCGCGATCGGCGGCAACCTCAACGACTCCGGTGCCAATGCGCACAACGGGTCCGGGGAGTTGTTCATCGCCGAGGCCGACGAGAGCGACGGATCGTTCCTGAGCTACCTGCCGGACGTCGCGGTCGTGACCAACGTCGAGCTGGACCACCCCGATTTCTACGGTGACGCGCGTGCCGTCGAGGACGCCTTCGCCGCCTTTGTCGACCGCATCCGTCCCGGCGGCTTCCTCGTCGCCTGTGCGGAGGATCCCGGGTCCCTCCGGTTGGCTCACCGCGCCCGCTCGCGCGGTCTCGACGTGCGCACGTACGGCAGCCGGTCCGATGCCGACGTACGCATGGATCGGCTGGCGACGAGCGGCGGACGGTCGTCGTTTCAGGTGGTTGCGTACGGCCGTCGGGTGGGCGAGGTGTCGTTGCTCATGCCTGGTCGGCACAACGCGTTGAACGCCACGGCGGCGTTCGCGACCGGCCAGGGGCTGGGCTACTCCGGTGCTGACCTGCGGGAAGGGCTGGCGACGTTCACCGGCACTCGTCGGCGCTTCGAGCTCAAGGGTTCCCGCGGCGGGGTACGCGTCTACGACGACTACGCCCATCATCCGACCGAGATCGTCGCGACGCTGACCACAGCGCGCGAGGTCGCCGGTGGCGGCCGGCTCGTCGTCGCCTTCCAGCCGCACCGCTACACCCGCACTGCGGCTTTCGGCCCGCAGCTCGGGGCCGCGCTCGGGTTGGCCGACGACGTGGTGGTGATGGAGGTCTACAGCTCTGGTGAGGACCCCATCCCCGGCGTCAACGGCGCCTCCGTCGCTGCGGCAGTGCCGGCGCCGTCCGGGTCGGTGACCTTCGAGCCGTCGTGGAGCGCGGTCGCCCAGCTGCTCGTCGAGCGAGCCCGGTCCGGTGATGTGGTGCTGACCCTCGGTGCGGGCGACGTGACCATGATCGGCGGCGAGGTGCTGACGCTGCTCCATGACCAGGAGAGGGCCTCATGAGTTCGACCCGCGACCATCCCAGGACCTGCGCTGGAAGCACGGCGTGGCCGCGTCGCCGTACCAGTGTCTGGCGGGTACGGCGGCGGCTGATCGGTCTCGTGCTGGTGGCCAGCGTGCTGCTCGGTGCGGTGGCCGGGGCGGTGTGGGCGGTGTGGTGGTCGGACCTGCTCGTCGTCCGCGAGGTGAGGGTTGCCGGCGAGCAGCGGCTGAGCGCGGACGAGGTCCGCACGGCCGCGGCGGTTCCCGGCGGCGTCCCTATGGCCCGGTTGGACACCGACGCTATTCGCGCGCGGGTGGCCGGGCTGCGCGAGGTGGCGGGAGTGGAGATCAACCGGCGCCTGCCAGGCACCGTCGAGGTCATCGTCGCCGAGCGGCAGCCGGTCGCAGCGGTTCCCAGGTCGAACGGGGGGTTCTCTCTCGTCGACCGCAACGGGGTGTCCTTCGCCACGGTGCGACGGCCCGGC
>Ga0136624_1000114_pt1 | contig 24346 bp, 27 predicted proteins | sample AntDrymUQ4692206_2_FD_104802 | JGI IMG/M metagenome (GOLD analysis project Ga0136624, IMG submission 104802) | Polar desert sand microbial communities from Dry Valleys, Antarctica - metaG UQ469 (22.06) | ecosystem: Environmental > Terrestrial > Soil > Desert | place: Antarctica: Dry Valley... | reverse complement strand
GGCTGAGCCGGCGATCAGCCCTGGCAGGTGGTCGAACGTGGCGTTGATGGCGTCGTTGACGGCTACCCGAGTGGCGATGGGTTTGGAGTCGATCTCCACGAAGGGCAGGTCGTCGGTCCATCCCGGTACGCCCATCTGCGAACCCCAGGCTGCATCCCAGCGCTCGCGCACAGCGGGGTCTGCGGCGTCGAGCCGCTCATTCCACGCTCCGTGCCACTGCGCTCCACGCCTCGCGGCGTGCTGGCGATATGCGGCGACGAGCGCTTCGGGGGCCCAGAACGGCTCGTCGGGGATGCCCATGACCTCTTTGGTGCGGGTCACGTCGTCGGGTGTGAAGGGATTGCCGTGCGCTTTGTAGTTGTCGGTGTGGTCTGGCGACGGGTGCGCCACGTGCGATCGCAGCACGAGCAGGCTCGGCCGGTCCGTGACGTCCTTGGCGTCGAGCAGCGCCCGCTCCAGCGTGTCGACGTCGTCGGCCACCTCGCCCAGCTCCACGACGTCCCAGCCGTAGGCCCGGAAGCGCCCGACCACGTCGTCGGACAGCGCGAGGTCGGTCACGCCGTCGATGGTGATGTGGTTGTCGTCGTAGATGCAGATCAGGCGACCCAAGCCAAGGTGCCCGGCCAACGACGCCGCCTCGTGACTGATGCCCTCCATGAAGCAACCGTCGCCGGTCACCACGAACGTGAAGTGGTCGACCAAACCCTCGCCGAACTCATCGCGCAGCACGCGCTCGGCTACGGCCATGCCGACCGAGTTGGCAAAACCCTGGCCCAGCGGGCCCGTTGTGACGTCGACGCCAGGAGTGTGGCGGGCCTCGGGATGTCCCGGTGTGCGCGACTCGTACGAGCGGAACGCCTTCAGGTCGGACATCTCGAGGCCGCACCCGGTGAGGTACAGCATCGAGTACTGCAGGATCGAGGCGTGACCGTTCGACAGCACGAAGCGGTCATGATCGGGCCAGCGGGTGTCCGTCGGATCCAGGCGCATCACCCGCGAGAACAGGACGTGGGCCAGCGGGGCCAGCGCCATGGCCGTGCCCTGATGGCCGCTGTTGGCGTGCAACGGCGCATCCATGGCCAAACCCCTGATCAGCGAGATCGCCTGTTCGTCCTGTTCTGGGGTCAGCGTCGAGGCCACGGGACCGACTGTATCGCTAGGCCGCAGGAGGCAGCAGCGTGAACGGGACGATGTGCCAACGTCCGTCGTCAACGCGGCAGTGGGCGAACACCTGCCCGTAGTCGTCGAACTCCAACTCGCCGCGCACGAGGCGATACGTGAACTTGCCAGGCTCGACGGTGAACGGACTCACGTTCCTCGCCACCTGCTCGTCGCTCTCGTGGAGCCCCTTTCGGAAGACGACCTCGAACACACCCGATCCCGGCTCGCCGTCTGGGCAGAAGATCAGACCGATGAGGTGCGGAGTGACGGTGACCGGCACCGGTGACGGCGCAGCCATCGAGAACATCACGCCGGTGAGGTCGACGCGTGTGGAAGGTCCTGGCGCCTGGCGCAACTCGAAGTTCTCGGCGAACACTGCCGACACGATGTGCATGCCGAAGAATGTAGGTCAGCCACGGGCGTCGGTCAGGTGCCGACCTACTGGTCGGTAGGCAGACCGCCGGTACCCTGGCACGTCATGCCGACGTCTACCACGCCCGTGACCGCCGAGACGTCGCCTCGTCGAACGCCGGTGGTCGCAAGCCCTTCCCCTGCGCGTTCCACTCGCCAGCAGATCCTCGCCGCCGCCGTGGTGCTGTTCGCAGCGAACGGCTACGAGGGCACGTCGCTCAACGACATCGCCGCCGAGGTCGGCATCCGCCGCTCCAGCCTGCTGCACCACTTCCCGTCCAAGCAGATCTTGTACGGCGAGGTGTTCGAGCAGCTCGTGTCGGACTGGTTCGCACGGTTGGGCGACGCCGTGATCTCCAGCGACACCGGCTGGGACAAGGCTGAGGTGGTGCTCAACGCCGGCTTCGACTTCTTCGCCGACAACGCCGACTACGTGTGCCTCGTGCGGCGGGCGGCGCTCGACGGCAGCACGCACCTCACCGTCGATATCGCCTCCGTGCTGCGTCCGATGTTCGAGAAGTCGGTCGCCTACTTCGAGCGGGAGATGGCTGCAGGCACGTTCCGCCGCCACGACCCGCGCCAGCTGCTGATCACCGGTTACGGCGCCCTGCTGAGTTGGTTCTCCGACGCCGCCTTCGTTGAGGGACTGCTCGACATCGACCCGTTGGGGCCGGGCGCGCTGGCGGCACGACGCGAGCACGTGATCGGCTTCTTCCGGGCCGCTCTCGTCGGATGACCCAGATGACCAGAGCCGGCCAGCACGAGGCGCTCGACGACGAGACGCATGCCCGCTGGATGAAGTTCGCCCGGCCTGGCAGACGCCTGTTCGTGCACCTCGTCGGCCTCGAGATCGAGGACGTGCGCGCCGACTACTGCCGGATGCGGCTGCCGTTCCGGCCCGAGCTGCGCCAGGGCGGCGGCGTGTTGCACGGTGGCGCTCTCTCCACGTTGCTCGACTCGGTGATGGTGCCGGCGGTCGGCAGCATGCTCGACCGGGGGGCGCAGTTCTCCACCGTTGATCTGCACGTGCAGTTCATCGGGGCCGCTCGTGACGAGGATGTCGTCGCCGAGGGCTGGGTGACGCGCCGCGGGCGCTCGGTGGTGTTCGGCGAGAGTGAGGCGCGCGGTGCCGACGGCGGGCGCCTGATCGGCAAGGCCGTGCTCACGTTCAACGTCGCGCCCGGCTGAGACGCTCTGGCTACGGTGACGGCCGTGCGAGGGCGAACCCTGTCCGAGGCGGCTTCCAAAGCGCTGCTGGCCGGCGTCGGTGTGGCGGTGGTCGACGAGGTCGTCGTACACGACGCCGATTCGGCAGTTGTGGCGGCGCAGCGGCTCGGTTTCCCGGTGGTCGCCAAGCTGTGCGGCGACGCTGTCGCCCACAAGACCGAGCGGGGCCTGGTGCGTCTGCGGCTGGCGGACGGCGATGCGGTGCGAACGGCGGCCACGGAGCTGCTGGCTGCAGCCCGATCCGACGACGGCGATGTCGGAGTGCTGGTGGCGCCAATGGTGCAAGGGGCGCGGGAGTTGATCGCCGGGACGCTGCGCGATGAGCGGTTCGGGCCGACGGTCATGTTCGGCGTCGGCGGCGTGGCGGCCGAGGCCATCGCCGACGTCGTGTTCCGTCCAGCCCCGCTCACCGAGGCCGACGCGGCGTCGATGATCGCTCAGCTGCGCAGCCGAGCGCTGCTGGATGCGTTCCGTGGCGAGGCGCCCGTCGACCGGGACCAGCTGGTGCGCACGCTGGTCGGGCTCGGCCGACTCGCCGCCGAGCGCGGCGACATCGCAAGCGTCGACGTCAATCCGTTGCTGGTCACGTCGGACGGCCGATCCGTTGCGGTCGACGCCCTCGTTGAGCTGCGCCAGCCCGACGTTCCGGCGCGCCCCGGCGCTCCGACATGCGATGAGGGAGCCGCAGGCGTCGATCCGTCCGACGTTCGGTTCCAGGCGCTGTTCCAGCCACGGGGCGTCCTGATCGCCGGCGCCTCGAGCCATCCCGGCAAGTTCGGCTTCGTGTCGCTGCACAACGTGCTCGCCGGGGGGTATGCCGGCCGCGTGTTCGCCACGAACCCCAAGGGCGAGCATGTGCTCGGCGTCGCCACCGTGGCTGACGTAGCCGACTTGCCCGACGGTGAGATCGACCTCGTGTTCGTGTGCACTCCGGCATCGGCGAACGAGCAGTTGCTGCGCGCCTGTGCCGCCAAGGGTGTGCGAGCCGCCTTCCTGACGTCGGCCGGATACGCGGAGGCGGGTGACGATGGGGTGCGGGCCCAGCGCCAGCTCGTGGCCCTCGCCGACGAGCTCGGGATCCTCCTCATCGGGCCGAACGGGCAGGGCGTCGTCAGCACGCCGGCCAAGCTGTGTGCACAGATCGTGGCCCCTTACCCGCCTGCCGGCCCCATAGGCGTGGCCAGCCAGAGCGGCAACTTCGTGTCGAGCTTCATGAACCTCGCCCGCCAGACGGGTGTCGGCATCTCCCGCGCCGTGTCGGCCGGGAACGCCGCCGCCGTGGGGGTGGTCGACCTGCTCGAGTTCTACGCTCACGACCCTGCCACCACCGTCGGCCTGGCATACCTGGAGGGCATCACCGACGGCGCCGCGCTGATGCGCCGCCTCGGCGCCGTCACCGAGCTCATCCCACTCGTCGTGCTCAAGGGCGGAAGCACCGAGGGCGGGGCTCGGGCGGCGGCCAGCCACACCGGAGCCCTGGCCACCAACGATGCCGTGTTCGACGGGGCCTGCCGTCAACACGGTGTGTGCAGGGCGGCAACGGTGGAGGAGGCGTTCGAGGCGGCGGCCACGTTCGCTACCCAACCGCCCCCTCACGGGCCGAGCGTCGCTGTGCTGACGACGGCAGGGGGCTGGGGCGTCGTGACGGCGGATGCCATCGCCGGCGATGCCGACCTCGTGTTGTTGGAGCTGCCCGACGACCTGCGCCAGAAGATCGATGGCCTGCTGCCGGCACGCTGGAGCCGCAACAACCCGATCGACTGTGCCGGAGGCGAGCGGCGCGACACGGTCCCGGACGTGATGGAGCTGGTTGCCCACCATCCCGACGTCGATGCGGTCGTCTATCTGGGACTCGGCATCCAGTCCAACACGGCCAGGATGATGCGCGAGGGTGGCTTCTATCCCGACCACGGGTTGGAGCGCATCGTCGAGTACCACGAGCGTCAGGACCGCCGCTTCGCAGAAGCCGCCCACGAGCTGAGTGTGGCGACGGGCAAGCCCATTCTCACGGTCTCCGAGTTGGCCGTTGCCGACCCCGAGAACGCTGGACCGGCAACGGTGCGGGCCACCGGACGGATCTGTTACCCGAGCGGGGAGCGTGCGGTACGGGCGCTTGGCCATCTTTGGCGCGACCAGCGCCACAGGGCGGGGCGTTGATGCCGGCCGACGACGCCTTCACCGCCCTGCGCGCCCACGACCATCGGCGCCCGCCTCATCGCAGGGGCGCCGGCCCGCTCATGCTGCTGGCGTTGATCATGCTGCTTCCAGCCGTGGCTCTGTTCGGCCTGTGGCGCTACGCCGACGCTCGGGACGACGAACCGCAGGCGCTCGATCTCATCGCGGACGTGGCACCGGAAACGCCCGCCGAGCCGCTGCGTACCGGGCTGATGTCATGGCGTCGGGTGCCGACACTCGTCGCCCAGGACGCAAACTTGGATCAGTTCCGCGATGATGCGTCGCGTTTCGCCGACACGCTCGGCAATCGATCGTGCGTGACCGTGTCGCTCAACGGCACGCCCATCGCCAGCCATGCCGCCGACCGGGCCGTGATCCCGGCCAGCTCGATGAAGCTGCTCGTCGGGGCCGTGGCGCTCGAGGTGCTGGGCGGCGACCACACGTTCACCACGACGCTCGTCGGCACCGTCGAGAACGGTGTCGTGACGGGCGACCTGACGCTCGTCGGTGGCGGCGACCCGCTGCTCACGAGCGCTGCGTTCCCCATCGAGAACGACGTCGAGCCCGTGTTCAACGAGACATCGCTCGACGCCCTCGTCGACCAGCTCGTGGCGTCGGGCGTCACGAGCGTGTCGGGCAACGTGGTCGGTGACGGGTCTCGGTACGACGACGAGCTCTACGCCCCGGACTGGGCGCCAGCCGACCGTGGCGTGGAAGCTGGACCCGTAGATGCGCTGCTCGTCAACGACGCCCGCGTGACCAGCCAGGGATTGCGCAGCGAGAACCCGAGTCTCGGCGCCGCCCAGGAGCTGGTCGCGGTCATGCGCTCCAGGGGGATCACCATCGGAGGTGAGGCCGTACCCGGTACGGCTCCCGACGGGGCGGCAGAGCTGGCCTCCGTCGACTCGGCGGCGCTGTCAGGCGTCGTCGCCGAGATGCTGACCACGAGCGACAACAACACTGCCGAATCGTTGCTCAAGGAGCTTGGGTACAGCGAGGGCAGGCCGGGCACTCGGGAGGCGGGTCTGGCCGTCGTCCGCCGGCAGCTCGATGCGTGGGGCGCGGACCTGTCGGGCACGAACCTGACCGACGCCTCGGGCCTGAGTGCCACAAACCTCGTGCCGTGCTCGGTGATCCACACTGTGCTCGCACGTTCTGGCCACGCCGACGACCTGGCGAGAGGCTTGGCCGTGGCAGGGGAGTCGGGGACGCTGTCGGACGTGTTCGTCGGCACGCCAGTGGCCGGACGCCTGGCGGCCAAGACGGGCACGCTTGCCAACGCACCGTTCGACGCCGATCCACCGGCGGCCAAGGGTCTGGCCGGTTACCTGCCGGTCCGCGGTGGCGGACGAATCGAGTTCACACTGTTGCTCAACGGTCCGATGATCAACGACCAGGCGAACTACCGTCCGGTTTGGGACGACATGGTGACCGCCCTGGCGTCGTACCCGGCCGGGCCCCGTCCCCGAGAGCTCGGCCCGCGGCGCTGAGACCACCACCGATGGTCGAACCACCCCGAAGTCTCGACGGCCTCGCCATGTTCCCGCTCGGTCAGGTGCTGCTGCCGACGACGGTCATGGAGTTGCACGTGTTCGAGCCCCGGTATCGCCAGCTCGTGATCGACTGCCTGGGTGCCGATCGGGACCCTCCCCAGTTCGGCACCGTGTTGATCGAACGAGGAAGCGAGGTCGGTGGCGGCGACCAACGCGCTTCGACGGGCGTCATGGCCGAGATGCGCCAGGTGCAGGCGCTCGACGGTGGGCGCTACGCCCTGCTGGCCGTCGGGATGCGCCGCATCCGCGTCGTCGACTGGTTGCATGACGACCCCTACCCACGCGCCCGCTTCGAGGAATGGGAGGATCCGGACATCGCCGATCCAACGCTGACCGAGACGCTGGCGGCGACGAGACGGCACGCCGAGATCGTGCGCGAACTGATGCAGGGCACGGGTCGGGAACCTGCACTGGACCAGCTCGTGAGCGACGAGGCGCCCGAGGTCGCGGCGTACCAGATCGCCGCCCAATTACCGATCGGACCGTCGGATCGCCTGGGTCTGCTGACGGCACCGACGATCAAGGAGCGCTTCGCACGCCTCGACCGCGCCCTCGACGACTTGGAGTCGGTGCTCCGATTCGGACTCACGTGATAGAACGGCACCCGTGGCCCAGCAAGTGAACGACCCGTCGGACCGCCCAGCAGGCGCGACACCACCCCCGCAGGTCGACCTCGGTGACGTGGTCGCCACCGTCAAGGCGTATGCCCGCCAGGAGACCATCGGCCCGCTCAAGGGCGCCGCACGGTGGCTAGCCGTCGGCGCGGCGGCGGCGTCCGCCCTCGGCATCGGTCTCGTGCTCGTGCTGCTCGGCTTGCTGCGGCTGCTGCAGACCGAATGGGAGCGTTCGGCGTCCGGTTCGCTGTCGTGGCTGGCCTACGCGATCGTGCTGGTGGTGTGCCTGGCGCTGCTGGCGTTCACATTGTCGAAGATCAAACAGAACTCTCTCAACAAGGAATCTCACTGATGGCGAAGTCTGCGACCGCGCTGCCGCCCGCCGGCCCGATCACTCCGACCGACCTCGAGAACAAGTTCCGTGGGCTCCAAGAGGGGATCTCAGGAGCAGTCGAGGACCGCAAGCGCACGATCGTGATCGCTGCCGCTGCGGGAGCGACCGTGCTGCTGCTGGCGTTCTTCTTCCTCGGCAAACGCAGCGGCAAGAAGCGGCGCACCGTCGTCGAGATCCGGCGCCTGTAGTCCCATGGCACGCTCGGCGCGCCGTGGGCGTTTCACACCGATGGCATTGCTGCGCACCAGCGCCATCACCAAAGGGTTTCTCGGCGGCAGCAGGGGATGGCGAACGTTCGGGCTGGCGTACTTCGGACTGCGGGCCCTACGCCGGCTGTTCGGGCGGACGCCAGAGGTGGTCAGCGTCGACGAGCTGGCACCCGGCCAGCGCATGCAGATCACGGCGATCCCGCCACGTGACCGGCGCCACCGCCGTCGCTCCTAGGCATACGTCCCGGCACTCATGACCGAGTCGTTCCAGGAGGGTGACCGGGCGCTGCTGCTCGACGTCAAGCGGCGCCGCTACCTCGTCAAGCTCTCGGCCGATGGCGAGTTTCACAGCCACGCCGGCTACGTAGCCCATCGGGACATCATCGGCGCCGACCAGGGGATCGTCGTGCGCTCCACGAAGGGAGCCGAGTACACCGTGCTGCGCCCGACGCTCGAGGACTTCGTGACCGAGATGCCCCGCGGCGCCCAGGTGATCTACCCAAAGGATCTGGCTCCGATCTGCATGCTCGCCGACATCGGCCCCGGCGTACGGGTCTTCGAGACCGGGGTCGGCTCCGGAGCGCTGTCCATGACGATGTTGCGCTACGGCGCCGACATCCTTGGCTACGAGCTGCGCGAAGACTTCGCCAACCGTGCCCGCACGAACGTGTCGAGCTTCCTCGGCGAAGCGGCGTTGGAGCGGTTCCGAGTCGAGCTGGCGGACAGCTACATGGGGATCGACGCCGCCGACGTCGGTGACGGGTTCGACCGGGTGGTGCTCGACCTACCAGAGCCGTGGCAGGTGATACCTCACGCCGAGAAGGCGCTGCGCGCAGGCGGCATCCTCGTGGCGTACACGCCGTCGATCACCCAGGCGGCCCAGGTGCGCGAGTGCTTCTCGCGCAAATGGATCGATTCCCGCACGATCGAGGTGCTCCATCGCAGTTGGTACATCGCCGACCGAGCCGTGCGCCCCGATCACCGCATGGTTGCCCACACCGGCTTCCTCACCGCCTCCCGCTACATCGGCGGGTAGCCCCTCGCTACAGGGGTGCGGGCGGTCAGGCCTCGATGTAGATGCACTCGCCGGGGCACTCCTCGGCGCTCTCGATGACTGCGTCGAGCTGGCCATCAGGGATGTTGGCCATGCCTTCTGCACCCTGGGTGTTGCCCTTGGCCTCTGCGTACACCGTGTCGCCCTCCTTCACATAGGCGAGACCGTCGTCGAGCAAGGTGAACACGTCGGGGGCGATTTCCTCGCACAGCCCGTCTCCCGTGCAGAGATCTTGATCGATCCAGACCTTCATCGGCGTCCAACTCCTCGAAGTGTGGGGTACTCGTACTGGGTACTGGTCAAGAGTTTACACGGCGCAGGTCGTGGAAACATGCCCAACGTCGGCGATGACAGACGTCACTCGCGACGCCCAATCACCAGGCCACGTCATGGCACCCGTGGTGGGAGTCCGGCTCCACCTGGAACGTGCTGTGGGTGATGTCATAGCGGTCGACGAGCAGGGTGCGGGCGGCGTCGAGCACGCGATGGTGATCGGCCGTTTCGGCCGTCATCAGGTGCACCGACATGGCGTCCATGCCCGACGTGAGCGTCCAGACGTGCAGATCGTGCACTTCGATCACGTCGGGTAGCTGCTCGAGGTCACGCTCGAGCGTGGCCAGATCGAGCTCGGGCGGTGACGACTGCACGAGGATGCGAACAGCCCTGCTACCGAGTCGCGACGTGCGCGGAAGGATCCACAATCCGATCACTGCTGCGCACACGGGATCGACCCACGTCCAGTCCGTGATGCGGATGATCACGGCGGCGACGATCACACCGACCGATCCAAGAGCGTCGGCCACCACCTCGAGGTAGGCACCTTCGACATTCAGGCTTTTACGTGTGCTGGCTCGACACGCCCCTCCTGGTGGCGCTCTGGTGGCGAGCGGAGACCGTGATGGCGGCGAGCGCCATCGCCAGGCCGAGCACGTCGGTGAGCATGTGGCCGGCGTCGGAGAGCAGCGCCGGTGAGTTCGTCCACAGCCCGGCGACCACCTCGACGACCAAGAACCCGCCGATCAGCACGAGCGCCACGGTCAGGCGGCGTCGATGCAGGCCACCGGCGCTCAGCGCCCCAGCAGCGTGGTCATGATCGTGACCCACCCTCGCGACGGTAACGCGTGCGTGTAGCGTTCTGGTGAGGCAGTATGACACGACCATCAGGCCGAGGACAGGCCGAAAGGACGACGGTTGTCAGATCACGACGACACCGAGTGGCGGGCCGAGATGCAGCGGCTCGAGGCCGAGGTGGCAGGCCTGCGGGGTCGCCTCTCGGATGCCCCGCGTCGTGTCCACGCGCTGGAAGAGCGCCTGCTCGAGACGAAGGGCCAACTGGCCCAGGCCGTCTCGCAGAACGAGAAGCTGAGCTACACGCTGCGTGAGGCGCGCGACCACATCGCCTCGCTGCGCGACGAGGTCGACAAGCTCACCCAGCCTCCCTCCGCCTACGGCGTGATCGTCGGAAAGAATGAGGACGGCACCGTCGACGTGCTCACATCCGGGCGAAAGATGCGCGTCACGCTGCACCCAGACATCGATCACGAGCAGCTCGAGCGCGGCGCCGAGGTGGTGCTGAACGAGAGCTTCAACGTCATCCAAGCGCGCCTGCCAGAAGGCATCGGCGAGGTCGTCAGTGTCAAGGAGGTGCTCGAGGACGGCGTGCGGGCCCTCGTCGTCGGGCGGGCCGACGAGGAGCGGGTGTGCGAGCTGGCTGACTCCATCCGCGGAATGCACCTTCGCGCCGGTGACACGCTGCTGCTCGACCCCAGGGCCAACCTGCTGCTGGAGCGGCTGCCTCGGCCGGAGGTGGAAGACCTGCTGCTCGAGGAGGTGCCCGACATCGCCTACCACGACATCGGAGGCCTCGACAGCCAGATCGAACAGATCGCCGACGCAGTCGAGCTCCCGTTCCTGCACCAGGAGCTGTTCGCCGAGCACCGGCTCCCGGCGCCGAAGGGCATCCTGCTGTACGGCCCGCCGGGCTGCGGCAAGACGTTGATCGCCAAGGCTGTCGCCAACAGCCTGGCGAAGAAGGTGTCTGCCAGCACGGGCGGGGAGAAGGGGCGCAGTTACTTCATCAACATCAAGGGCCCCGAACTGCTCAACAAGTACGTCGGCGAGACGGAACGCCAGATCCGGCTCGTGTTCCAGCGCGCCAGGGAGAAGAGCGAAGAGGGTTGGCCGGTCATCGTGTTCTTCGACGAGATGGACTCGATGTTCCGCACCAGAGGATCGGGCATCTCGTCTGACATGGAATCGACGATCGTTCCCCAGCTGCTGGCCGAGATCGACGGCGTCGAGGGCCTGCGCAACGTGATCGTGATCGGCGCAACCAACCGAGAGGACCTCATCGACCCTGCGATCCTGCGCCCTGGTCGGCTCGACGTGAAGATCAAGATCGAACGCCCCGACTTCCAGGCGGCAACGCAGATCTTCGCCAGGTACCTGACCGATGAGATCCCCATCGCTGCTGGTGAGGCTGTGCCAGGCATGATCGATGCGACCGTCGCCGAGATGTACCGTAGCGACGACGCCAACCGGTTCCTCGAGGTCACCTACCAGAACGGCGACAAGGAGATCCTGTACTACAAGGACTTCGCCTCTGGAGCGATGATCGAGAACATCGTGCGCCGGGCGAAGAAGTTGGCCATCAAGCGCGTCATCGCCGGCGGAGAGCGCGGCGTCGGCACGAGCGATCTGCTAGCCGCCATCAAGCAGGAGTACAAGGAGCACGAGGACCTGCCGAACACCACGAACCCCGACGACTGGGCGCGGATCTCGGGTCAGAAGGGCGAACGGATCGTGTTCATCCGCACGCTCGTATCGGAAGCCAAGGACGACGCCAAGACCGGTGGCCGAGCCATCGAACGAGTCGCCACCGGTCAGTACCTCTAGCACCGCCGTCGTTCGCGGTCATGTGGTGCTCCGCTCAGCACGGTGCGGTACCGGTAGGGTCCGGTCATGGCACTGCCCAAGGTCTGCGGCATCGAGACCGAGTATGGGATCGTGGTCCGTGGCGCCGACGGGAACCCGGCGACGGCGTCGTCGCAACTGATCAACGCGTATGTCGCCGCCGTTCAGCGAGGACGCGGCGGGTCCGCCGTCACGTGGGATTTCGAGGACGAGCACCCCGCTACCGACGCCCGCGGCTTCACGCTCGACGATGCCGTCGCTCCGGAGGTGGAGACCACGCTCGTCAACGCCGTGCTCACCAACGGTTCGCGCTACTACGTCGACCACGCCCATCCCGAGATCTCGACGCCCGAGGTGCTGGACGCTCGCCAGGCCGTGCGCTTCGACAGAGCATCGGAGGAGATCGTGCGCAGGAGCATGACGCTCGCCAAGCGGCTGCTCCCTGATGGCGCGGAGATCGTCGTCTACAAGAACAACTCCGACGGCAAGGGCAACAGCTACGGCTGCCACGAGAACTACCTGCTCGCCCGCTCGGTGCCTTTCGGCCAGATCGTGCGCCAGGTCACGCCGCACTTCGTGACCCGGCAGGTGTTCTGCGGAGCCGGCAAGGTCGGCTGCGAGTTGTCGGGAGCCGACCCCGCCAGCGTGCCGTATCAGCTCAGCCAGCGGGCCGACTTCTTCGAGGAGGAGGTGGGGCTCGAGACGACGATCAAGCGACCGATCATCAACACTCGTGACGAACCGCACTGTGACCCGAAGAAGTACCGGCGTCTCCACGTCATCGTCGGCGACGCAAACATGAGCGAGGTAGCTACATATCTCAAGGTCGGCACCACTTCGATCGTGCTGGCGATGATCGAGGACGACGTCCTGGGCGATGAGTGGACGCTGGCAAACCCGGTGGCGGCGATCCGCCGTGTGAGTCATGACCCCGGGCTGAACGTGGCGATCCGGCTGCAGAGCGGTGTGCGGGCGACGGCACTCGAGGTTCAGTGGGGACTGCTGGAGCGGGCCCGCAAGTACGAGCTCAGCCACGGCTTGGGCGCGGTCGACGAGGAGGTCGGCGCCGACGTGCTGCGCCGCTGGGAGCACGTGCTCACTGCCCTGGAGGCGGATCCGGACTCCGTGGCCGACACCGTCGACTGGGTGGCCAAGCGGCGGATCGTCGACGGCTACCGAGATCGCCACGGCCTGGCGCCCGGCGACTTGCGTCTCAAGGCCATCGATCTGCAGTACCACGACCTACGCGCCGACCGCAGTCTCGCCGCAAGGGCCGGCCTGGCGACGATCATCGGCGCCGACGAGGTGGAGTCGGCCATCACCGAGCCGCCGACGGGCACGAGGGCGTACTTCAGGGGCAGATGCCTGGCGAAGTTCGGCGACAGCATCGTCGCTGCCAACTGGGATTCACTGGTGTTCGACCTCGGCGACGAGCCGCTGCGGCGGGTGCCGATGATGGAACCATCGCGCGGGACCGCCGAGCATGTCGCTAGCTTGATCGACAGCAGCGACACAGCGGCCGAACTGCTGGAGCGACTCGGCTCGTGACACGAGGAGAGTGACCGCAATGGCTGAACAGAAGCACAGATCGAAACAAACCCCCTCCCGACGCGACGACGTGGAGACCACAGAGGACGCGCCTGCCACATCGGAGAGCGGTGAGAAGCTGAAGGCGGAACTGGACGACCTGCTCGACGAGATCGACGAGGTGTTGGAGAGCAACGCCGAAGACTTCGTCAAGTCCTACGTGCAGAAGGGCGGTCAGTAGTCGCGATGGGGATGCCCATGTTCCCACCGCACGACGACCCAGGATCCAACTTTCCCGATCTGCTCCGCCGCACGGGGCTGAAACAGCCGGCGGTCAGCGGCCATGGTCCCGACGACCTGCCCCATGCAACCACGTGTGTCGCCGTGCGCTACGTCGACGGCGTGGTGATGGCAGGTGACCGGCGAGCCACGGCCGGCAACCTGATCAGTCATCGCACCATGGAGAAGGTGGTGGAGGCGGACCGTCACAGTGGCGTTGCCATCGCCGGCGCCGCCGGACCGGCCATGGAGATGGTTCGCCTGTTCCAGCTGCAGCTGGAACACTACGAGAAGGTCGAGGGCTCTGCGCTCAGCCTGGAGGGTAAGGCGAACCAGCTCTCGATGATGGTCCGCGGCAACCTGCAGGCAGCGTTTGCCGGCATGGGCGTGGTGCCGATCTTCGCAGGGTACGACCTGCGCCGCCGGTTGGGCCGCCTGTGGGCGTACGACATCACTGGGGGGCGGTACGAGGAGCGCGAGTACGTCGCCACCGGGTCGGGCAGCCTGCACGCCGGAACCGTGATCAAGGTCGGCTACACCGAGCAGCTGGACCGCCAAGGGGTGCTGAAGCTCGTGGCCCGCTCGTTGTGGGAGGCCGCCGACGCCGACAGCGCCACCGGGGGGCCCGACGCGCTACGAGGTATCTATCCGGTCGTGGCGACGATCACCGCCGACGGTTTCGACCAGGTCACCGACACAGAGCTGGCCACCACGTTCGCCACGGTCGCCGAGGATGTGCGCGTGCGATGAACATGCCGTTCTACGTCGCCCCCGAACAGGTGATGAAGGATCGCGCCGACTACGCCCGCAAGGGCATTGCCAGAGGCCGGGCACTCGTCGGCATTCGCTACGCAGACGGCATCGCCATCGTCGCCGAGAACGCCTCGGCCACGCTGCGCAAGATCAACGAGATCTACGATCGCATCGCCTTCGCCGGCGTCGGCCGGTACAACGAGTTCGACCAACTTCGCGTTGCCGGGGTCCGTGCGGCCGACCTGAAGGGATTCCAGTACAGCCGCGACGACGTGGATGCACGCAGCCTCGCCAACCTGTACTCCCAGCACCTGGGACAGGTGTTCACGCACGAGATGAAGCCGATGGAGGTGGAGATCCTCGTCGCCGAGGTGGGACACAGCACCGACGGCGACCAGATGTTCCACGTCCTCTATGACGGCACCGTGTTCGACGAGCAGGACTACTCCGTGCTCGGCGGCGACGCCGACACCATCACCGAGCGCGTCAGGTCTGGGTTCTCCGACGACCTCGATCTCGGCGCCGCAGTCCGGCTGGGGACAGCTTCGCTCTCTGGCCCGGATCGCACGCTGTCGCCGACCGATCTTGAGGTGGCCCTACTGGTCCGAACGAACGGTCGGCGCTGCTTCCGCCGTCTCGACGACGACGCGCTCGGCGCCCTGGCGTCATCGCCGACGGAGCCGACGGAGCCGACGGAGCCGACGGAGCCGACGGAGCCGACGAAAGATACTGGCTAACGATCAGCCGCGAGCGCCGTCAGCAGGTTGGTCGGCGTGTCCTTCGGCGAGATCTTGGGCCAGGCCTGTTCGATGCGGCCACGTTCGTCGATCAGGAATGCCGAGCGCTGGATGCCCATGTACGTGCGCGCGTACATCGACTTCTCCGTCCACACCCCGTACTGCTCGGCCATCTCGTGGTCGGGGTCGGACAGCAGCGTGAACCCGAGGGAGTACTTGTCGTCGAACTTGGCCAGCCGTGCGGGTTTGTCGGGGCTGATGCCGAGCACGACGGTGTCGCCGATCTCGGCAGCGATGTCGCGTAGGCCGCAGGCCTGCGTCGTGCATCCCGGCGTGTCTGCCTTCGGGTAGAAGTACAGGAGCACTTTGCGACCGGCAAGGTCGGTGAGCTTCGTCGTGTCGCCACGTTGATCGAGGAGTGAGAACTCCGGGGCACGGTCTCCACTCGAGGGCATGGACGTGGACGCTAGTGGTCCGGTACCGGATGGGCGATCGTCGTCATCAGGCCGTTGGCTGCCTGACGGGAATCCAATCGGGTGTGCTGAGCGACGATCGGAACCGAGCTGCGGATGACGCAGCAGTAGTCCGTATCGATTGGAATCGGTTCCGGATCATCGAGGTCGTTGAAGCGCTGGTGGAAGGCACGGCGTGCGCCGATCTGCAGCCGGTAGGGGCCGAGGGGCTCCGCATCGGTGAGGTAGATGTGAAGCTCGATGTCGGCGTCGACGTCCCCGGCGTTGAGCATGCACACGCTGTCGTGGCTGGTCATAGCCGGTTCCGGGCCGGTACTGGTTGGCGGGATGTAACCGTCTGCGATCACCCACGTGGTGGCTCCGATGGGAGTGCCCGGTTGGCTCATCTGTTGTCCGCTCCTGTCAGAAGTCGTTGGCGCTTCGGGCTGTGAGCCCGCCATCGCACACGACAGTGCTTCCGGTCACATACGAGGCTCTGGTCGACAACAACCAGGTGACGGCCTCTGCGACTTCTTCGGGCCGTCCGAGCCGTCCGAGCGGGATCTGGGTGCCGGCGCTGCGCTCCAGCCCCTCGAGATGCGCCGCCCGTTCGGCGTCGGGGATACCGATCGAGAGATGGGGAGTGTCGATCGATCCGGGTACGACGGCGTTGACGCGGACTCCGTGGCGGGCGTAGTCGACGGCGAGTGACTTGACGAGAGCGATGATGCCGCCTTTGGAGGCGCTGTAGGCGGCGTTGCCTCCCCCTGCGAAACCGATGAAGGCCGAGGGAGATCCGGTGCACACGATCGATCCGCCGACGCCGGCATCGATCAGCGCGCGCAGCACGTGCTTGGCGGTGAGGAACACACCCGTGAGGTTGACGCCGAGGATCTGCTGCCACGTGGCGAGCGGGAACTCGTGGGCCGGACCGTTGACCTCGATCCCGGCGTTGGCGAACGTCGCTGTCGGTGGGCCCAGGTGGTCGGTGATCTTGGCGACGCATCGCCTGACGTCCTCCTCCGAGGAAACGTCGGCGGCGATCGGGACGACTCCGTTCGCGCCGCGACCGATCGATTCGGTGGCGACTGCCTCGACTCTGTCGCCGTCGATGTCGACGAGCCCGAGCTTGTGGCCGTCTGCGGCCAGGGCGAATGACACGGCCCTTCCGATACCGGAACCGGCGCCAGTGACGAGAGCCGTGACGGTCATTCGTCGAACGCTTGGTGCGTGGTGATGTGCTTCTCGATCGCAGCCCGCACGGCGTCCGGGTCTCGGCTTCGCAGGGCGTCGAGCAGTTCCTGGTGTTGGGCGGCGAGGGCGTGCTGCTTGCCGTACACCGGTGCGTCGCGACGGAAGTACGCCCGGACTCGCGGTTGGATGGCACGCCACATCTGCAGGCAGTGGGGCTGTCCGGAGCGGATGATGACGTGTTCGTGGAATCGTACGTCGGCGTCGGCCAGGCGCTCGGGATTCTCCTGATCGGCGGCGATGTGCATGTCGTCGACGAGTCCCTGCAGGAAGATCAGATCGTTCTCGTCGAGCATCGGGAGCGCTCGTTCGAAGGCGAAGCGCTCGATGGTGAGCCGGATGGGAACCAGCACCTGCTCGATCTCGTCCTGAGAGACGCCGAGGACCTCTGTCCCGCGATAGGGGGACGACACGACGAGCCCCTCCTGCTCGAGCTGGCGCAACGCCTCACGGATGGGAGCGCGACTGGTGCCGAGCTGTGCGGCCACATCCATCTCGATCAGACGATGCCCCGGTCTGAGCTGGCCGCGTGTGATGGCGTCTCGGAGAGCGTTGGCGACACGGTCGCGTCGGGACTCGCTCGGTAAGCGTGGCAATTGGGTGGCGCTCATAGGACCTCCTTATCTGATCACGGCCTGGAGCGCTGACACCCGTCGTCGAAGATCGGCACTGTCTTCGCCGGTCGACGATGCGGCGCCGAGCCCGCCGCCGATGCCTACGGCGATTGCTCCGGCCGAGATCCAGGCGGCTGCGTTGCTCGCATCGATGCCGCCGGTTGGCATCAGTTCGAGCCCCGGGAACACGGCGGCGACCCCACGCAAGTAGCCGGGTCCGACCAGATCGGCAGGAAACAGCTTGGTGAGCCGCACTCGGGAGGTGACTGCCTGTTGCATCTCGGTCGGAGTCAGCACGCCCGGCACATAGGGCATCCCGATATCGGCGGCGGCGCGAACCACGTCGTACGACCAGCCTGGGGAGACGGCGAAGTTCGCACCGGCGGCGTGTGCCGCTCGCAGCTGTTCGCCGTCGGTGACAGTGCCGGCGCCGACGAGGATCTCCCGGTCGTGATCCCGGCGTAAGCGCCCGATCACTGCTGCCGCTCCGGGCGTAGTGAACGTGATCTCGACGATGCGGACCCCATGCTCGATGAGCACCATCGCCGCTCGCAACGCCTGGTCCTCGGTTTCACGACGAATCACGGCAACGAGTCGTTCGCATCGCAGACGATCGATCAGCCCGGCCGTCGGGTCGTCACTGCTATCCATGGGTTGCCTCTGTGCCGAGGTGATCGCCGCGGACACCGATCACCTCGGCAGCGCACTCGTGTGCCAGGTCCAACGCTCGCTCGTGGGGCAGATGGCGCAGCCAAGAGAACAGGTAGGCGCTCACGAAGGCGTCGCCAGCTCCTACGGGATCGATGACGAGACGCCGATGCGCCGCCTGCTGCACCACAACCCCGTCGGGCCGTACAACGGCGGCGGTGGAGCTCTCGTGGACGATCACGGTCGCCGTCCGGCGCGGCGGCAGCCGGCGTGCCAATTCCGGGGGGTCTGCGGTCCCGAACAACGCGCACGCCTCCGCCTTGGAGGTGAAGATCAGATGGGCAGCATCGATCAGCGGTCCGAGCACGGCACCCGGTGACCGATCCCCGAGCAATCCCGGTCGAATGTTGGCATCGAACGAGATCGGCACGCCGTGCGCAACGGCGTGAGCGGCAAGGCGGTTCACAAGGTCCTCGCACGCAGGCGAGATCATCGCCGTGATGCCGGTCAAGTGAAGGATGCGGCACGACAGCAGGAGGTCGACGTCGAGATCCGCATAGGTCATGCGGCTCGCCGCTGATCCGCCCCGGTAATAGAACGCTGTGGCGTCCTCGGAGTCGGAGAGCTCCTTGATGTAGAGCCCGGTCGGGGCATCGTCGTCGATCTTGGCGCCTGACGTGTCGACGCCGTGGCGCCGCAATGTTCGCAGCCCCTCGCGCCCGAGTGGATCGGCACCGACATGACCTGCCCAGGCGACGTTGCATCCGAGGCGCGCCAGCCCGATCGCCACGTTGACCTCGGCCCCACCGACGCTCTTTTCGAAGTGCGTGACATTCTCGATCGGTCCGACCGTCATGGGAGTGAGCACGCCGAGCAGCTCACCGATGGTTGCCACGTCGAAGCGCGGTTCAGACGCCATGGATCCCCAGGTCGCTCGTGCCCCACCGAGCGACGGCGTCGAGGTCGAGGCAGACTCCCAGGCCAGGAGCGTCGGGGATCTCGAGCATGCCGTCGGCATCGAGGCGGAAGCCGGGAACGGTGAGCTCGTCGATGTACGGCGACCCGGTCTTGTACTCGACCAGGTCGGTCAACGGAAGGGCTGAGGCGAGGTGCAGGTCGGCAACGAGCCCAACCGCTGTGTTCCATCCGTGAGGGATGAGGCGGGCGCCGAACTGATCGGCGGTCCAGCCGATCCGCCGGGACTCGCTGAGCCCGCCACCCTTTGTGGTGTCTGGCTGCACGATGTCGAATGCCCCCGCCTGCAGGTAACGAGCGAACTCCTGGCGGCGGGTCAGTACCTCGCCGCCGGCGATCGGCACGGGCGCGAATCGGCGCAGTTCCGTGTAGCCATGCAGGTCATCAGGGGGGAGTGCTTCTTCGAACCAGGCGACGTCGTAGTCGGCCAGCATTTGCGAGGTTCGCAGCGCCCACTTGTAGCCGTGTGGCCAGTGCGCGTCGGAGGCGCCGGTGTCGACGGCGAGTATGGCATCGGGCCCGACGGCTTCGCGGGCCGAACGCACGATGGTGTCATCCATCTGGGCGCTGTGCCGCCCGAATGGCCCCCAGCCGATCTTGAACGCGCGGAACCCGAGTGACCGCCATCGTTCCAGCTCGTCGCGCATCGGGGCAGGATCGTCCGCCAGGATCGAGGCGTACGGCTGAACGCGGTCCCGATACCGACCACCCAGAAGACGACCGACCGGCTGCCCGGTGGCCTGCCCGAGCAGGTCCCACAGGGCGATGTTGATTCCGCTGATGGTGTGGGTGATGGTGCCGCCACGGCCGAACCAGAATGTGTGCTGGTGGAGCTTCTCACTGACCCGGTCGGGCTCAAGGGCGTTCTCGCCCAGATACAGGGGCGCCAGCGTCGCCAACGCGCCCTCGACCAGCGCCGCACTCGAGAACACGCTGCCGATCCCGACCAATCCGTCCTCCGTGTGCACGGCGATGATGGTGTGGGCGACGTCGTCTCGGTGGAGCTCTTCGATCCAGCCTCCGGGTGGCGTCGCTCCGGTCAAGCCGCAGCACTTGATGTCCGTGATCTTCATCTCGGCTCCTCCCGCTGCCGTGGCGCCTCGATATCGATGACCACTGCCTCATCCGGCGCGAGGTCAACGCAGCCGGCGACCGTGCGGCCTTCACGATCGGGGGCAGTCGACACCACCACGCGACCCACCGTTTCGATCTCGACCCGTTGCCACTGCGGTGCGAGGTTGAGTGCCACAACCTTGCGATCGTCACCGGCGCTTCGCTCGTAGACCCATACCTCGCCGTTCGGCGTGGCAGGGACAAACCGGCAGTAGGCCCCGGCGTGCAACGCCGCGCTGCGACGACGGAGCGTGAGCACGCGTCGGTAGAGCGCCAGGCTCGAGGAATCGTCGCCGAGCTGTGTGGTCACCGCTCGTTCGGACAGTCGATTCGCTACCGGCAACCAGAGCAGGTGCTCATCCGCATCCGAGAAACCGCCGTTGCGCCCGGTCGTCCACGGCATAGGTGTTCTGGTCGGATCGCGAGACGCCCCACCGGCCATCCGGGCGAATCGGTCACGTTGGCGTTCGACTGGCACCACTTGGTCTTCCAGGCCGAGCTCGTCGCCGTACAGCAGGGTCGGGGTGCCGGGCAACGTCAACAGCATCACCGCAGCGACGCGGGCCTGGGCCGGCCCGAGGCGGGTGGCGAGCCGCGAGCGGTCGTGGTTGCCGAGAGCGAGGATCGGCCAGGCGCCCGGCGGCGCGGCGTCGAGCATGGCGTCAACCTCGTCGGCGAGAGCGCCAGCCCGCCACGGAGTCTCGATGAGGCGGAACGCGAACGGCAAGTGCAGGACGTCGAGTCGCTCGCCGAAGTACTTGGCCCAGTCGGTCCATGGCATCCCCTCGATCTCACCGATGCAGATCCGATCCGGATAGCTGTCTACAACTTGCCGGATCTCGCGCAGCGCATCGAAGACGTCCGGGTGACCCCGGTCGTGGACGTGGTGCTGGGAGGCGAAGTCGATGTGTTGCAGGTCGTACTCGTTGGCCTGCGGGACGTCCCAGACGGGATTGTCACGGAGCTCTGGGTCCTTCATGAGCATGTGCGCCACGTCGATCCGCACGCCGTCGGCACCCCGGTCGAGCCAAAATCGCAGCACCTCGAGCATCGCCCCTCTGACCTCGGGATTCCGCCAGTTCAGATCGGGTTGCTCGACGAGGTGCGAGTGCAGGAAGTACTGGGCGGTCAACGGGTCGAGCTCCCACACCGAACCACCGGCCTCGCTGGTCCAGTTGTTGGGCGGTCCATCGTCGTCGGCGGGATCGCGCCACAGGTACCAATCGCGGCGAGGGTTGGTGCGCGACGATCGGGATTCGATGAACCATGGGTGCTGGTCCGAGGTGTGGTTGGGAACGAAGTCGACGATGACGCGGATGCGTCGTCGATGGGCCTCTTCGAGGAGCCGGTCGAAGTCGGCCATCGTGCCGAAGACGGACTCCACATCGCAGTGATCGGTGATGTCGTAGCCCTGGTCGAGCAAGGGTGAGCGGTAGAACGGGCCGACCCACAGCGCGTCGATCCCCAACGTGTCGGAGAGATAGCCGAGTGCCATCCTCAGTCCGGCAAGGTCGCCGACCCCATCCCCGTTGCCATCTCGGAAACTGGGGAGGTGGTTCTCGTAGATCACCGCCCGCTGCCACCACGGAGTCTTCATGCCTTCGTGGCTCCGGCGAGTATCCCTCGGATGAACTGCTTCTGCATGGCGACGAACACGATCATCGGGATGACCATCGAGACGAGAGCGGCAGCGGTGAGCACCTGCCACCCTTCGCCGCGAGATGCGACGAGGTTGCTGACGGCGACGGTGAGGGGGGCGACCTGCCGGTTGCCGCCGAGAAACACCAACGCCGTGAGCAAGTCGTTCCAGTTCCACACGAACTCGAAGATCGCCAACGATGCGAGGGCAGGCCGGGACACCGGCAAGACGATGTGAACGAACGTCTGGAGGTGCGAAGCGCCGTCGAGCGATGCCGCCTCGAACAGCTCGCCCGGGAGCCCTGCGAAGAATCGGTGCAGCAGGTAAACGGCGAACGGCAGGCTGTAGCCGAGGTGCACCAGCCACAGCCCGACGAACGTTCCGGTGAGACCTATGTCGTTGTACAGGCTCAGCAATGGGACCAGCGTGATCTGCTGAGGAATGATGAGCAGGGCGACGAAGAGCATCAGCAGGCCGCCGCGAAACCTGAACCGAATCCGGGAGAATCCGTAGGCCGCGATGGCGGCAACGGTGACCGTCAGCGCTGTCGCCGGCACGCTGACGAGCACACTGTTGGCCATGCTCTGCCACAGGCCGCCGCGGTCGAGCACGTTCGAGTAGTTCGACCACGTGAGCTCGCCGGGCGATGTCGCTGCGTTCCACCAGCCGCTCGTCGAGACCTCGGCGGCCGGCCGGAACGAACTGATCACGAGGCCGAGCACCGGGATCAACCAGATCACGCTCACGACGGCGAGCGTGACGTGGACCGAGAGCCGCCGTGTCATCAACGGCCGACCGCCTCGCGCCGGTAGACGCGCACGTTGTAGACCATGATCGGTGTGACCGCCAGCATCAGGATCGTGGCGATCGCACTTGCTCGGCCCTGGTGCCGGTCGGAGAACAACTGCTTGTACATCGACGTAGCCAGCACATCGGTGTCGTACGCGCCATTGGTCATCACGTAGACGATGTCGAAAGCCTTGAGAGCGATCACGGCCATCGTCGTCATGACAACGACGATCGTCGGAGCGAGGAGCGGGAGCTTGATGCGCCGGAACAGCTGCCACTCGGAGGCACCGTCGAGACGCGCCGCCTCGGAGAGTTCGCCAGGGATCGAGCGCAGACCGGCCGACAGGATCACCATCGCAAAGCCCGCCTGTGTCCATAACGTGGCCCCGATCAAGGCGACGTTGTTCGTCGTCCGATCGACGAGCCACGCCACCGGAGTCACCCCAGGAATGGCCGTGACGATCGCGTTCAGCGTCCCCGTCTGGGGTGCGCCCGGGGGCCGGTAGTCAAGCATGAACCGCCAGATCACACCAGCAGCGACCGCCGAGATGGCGACGGGCAGGAACAGCACCGATTTGACCACCGACTCGTAGCGGACTCGATCGGCGAGTACGGCCATCGCCAACCCCACTGCGACCGACAACACCGGCAGGGAGACGACCCATAGCACGCTGTTGCGCAGCGAGATGAGGATCTCGTCGTTGCCGGCCGCCGTGGTGTAGTTCTCGGCACCGACGAACTCGTCGCCGTCACCGTCAAACAGTGACAACCGCAGGGTGCTGAGCGCCGGACCGACCAGGACGATGGCGACGATCAGCACGGCAGGGCCGACCCAGACCGTTGCGGCAGCGACACCACGAAGCCTCGTCGGCATGCCCGAGATGAGCCGGCCACCAGCCTTCAGGTACACCCCTGAGATCACCGCCAGCGCGACGACAGCAACGACAGTCTGGACGAGGCGGGTCGTGACCATGGGCGAACCTAGACGCTCGAATCGCGATCAGTCAGCGTAGGCCTCGACTCGCACCTCGTCGAGCCCGCTCAGGATCTGGTCGAGCTCGTCGGGATTCTCGACATAGTCGAGCCCGCTCTGCCAGAACGCCTCAACCAGCGCTGTGGGCATCAAGGCGTTGCCGAGGTAGTGGGATCCCGATGCCTCCTGCAGCACTTCACTTGCCCGCCTGAGAAACGGGTCTGCGTAGATCTCGGCCTCGACCTGACTGTTCGGGGAGAGCCATCGGCCAGTGGCCCCGACGAGCGATCCGGCCTCCGGCGTCGCCATGTATCTCGCCAACGCCGTCGATTGCTCTGTCTCGTTCAGGACCGAGATGATCTCGCCCGACACCGACTGGATGCCCTCGAACTCCGGATTGAACGTCGGCGCCGGGAAGAAGTCGAGGTCGACACCCGGCTCGAGATCGGGAAAGTTGGAGGCGATGATGCCGCCCATGAACGTCGCCTGCTGGTGCAAGTAGCACTGCGGCGGGTCGCTGTACATGGCGTCAGCGCCGTTGGCGAAGTTGAGCGTCAACGACGTCGTGACGCCCCCGTACGTGAGCGTCTCGTCGGTGGCGAACTCGCCGTACCTCTCGAAGGCACGCTTGACCTCGGGCGCTGTCCAGGGCACCTCACCTCGCCACCATTGCTCGTGGAACTCCGGGCCGGCCTGGCGCAGGAGGATGTCGTCGATGAAGTCTGCGGCGGGCCATCCGCTCGCGGCACCGCTCTCCAGCCCGATGCACCAAGGTGTTACCCCATCGGCGGCCGCCTTCTCGCGGGACCATTGGATGAGTGCTTCCCACGATTCCGGATCGGTCGGTCCGTCGTAGGCGTTCGGGTCGTACCAGATCAGGCCGCC
>Ga0136624_1000113_pt1 | contig 24434 bp, 26 predicted proteins | sample AntDrymUQ4692206_2_FD_104802 | JGI IMG/M metagenome (GOLD analysis project Ga0136624, IMG submission 104802) | Polar desert sand microbial communities from Dry Valleys, Antarctica - metaG UQ469 (22.06) | ecosystem: Environmental > Terrestrial > Soil > Desert | place: Antarctica: Dry Valley... | reverse complement strand
TGCTCGAGGCGCTCGAGCTGGCCCGCTGGGACGACCTGCCCGACGCCGCACTGCCCTGGGACAGCGTGGCCCGCCTGGCCGCGGCCCAGGGCATCGGCGAGGCGGACGTGGTCTGGGACCTCGCCGCGGGCATGGCGCCCGAGCACGGCGGCGGGGCCTAGCCCTTGGGCGCCGCCAGAGCCAGTCGCACGATCTGCCGCTGAGCGGCCATTCGCCGGATCCGACGTCCTCACATGTGCGCTGGGGCGGGTTTTAGCCTTATACCAAGTAAAAAGCGCCCCAGTGCGGTTGGACCGGCGGCTCGACACGCGCTACCAGGACGAGTGGCGTCCGCTCAGGAGTACTCGTAGAAGCCGGCTCCCGTCTTGCGGCCGAGCCTGCCGGCCGCGACCAGGTCGTGTAGGCGCTGCGGCACCTCGGCGCCGATCGACTCCCCGATCGCCGCGGAGACGTCGAGCCCGACGAGGTCGAGCAGCGCCAGCGGCCCGATGGGATGACCGGCCCCGAGCTTCATGCAGGTGTCCACCGCGGCAGGCTCCATGTCCATCGAGTCCATCAGCCGGACCGCCTCGAAGGCGAACGGGAACAGGAGGCGGTTGACCACGAAGCCTGGAACGTCGGGGACCTCCACCGCAGTCTTGCCGAGCGCCTCGCACAGCGCGGTCATCTGGGCGCGCGTGCCCTCGCTCGCGGCCGCGGGGAAGGCCAGCTCCACCAGCGCCATCTTCTCCACGGGGTTGAAGACGTGAAGCCCTGCGAACCGGTCGGCGCGCCCGCTGGCACCGGCCAGGCCCTCGATCGACAGCGAGGAGGTGGTCGTGGCCACCAGCGCGTCGCCCGGGAGCAGCACCCCGAGGCCGCCCAGGAGGTCTGCCTTCAGCTGTGCGTCCTCTGCCACCGCCTCGATGACGAGAGAACGGTCACCGAGCCCATCGAGGTCGGTCACGATGTCCGCCGCGCCATCCAGTCGCCCGCCCGCCCGCGCCGCCGATTCCTCGCTGCGCGCCCATAGGACGGTGTGCATCGAGGGGCCGGCGAGGCGCGCGAGACCGCACGCGATCTCGCCGCTTCCTGCGATGCCCAGCCGGATAAGGGACCCTGGTTGACTCACCAGTCAATCGAGTACCCTACCCGCGAGCGGGCGCGAGGGCATTCGCCGCGGCCACCCCAAACCGACCTTCCGGAGGTACCGAGACCATGCGAGATTCCAATCGCGAGGTAGTGATCGTCGACGCCGTTCGCACACCGGTGGGTCGCGGACACGCCGAGAAGGGCTACTACCGCTCCACCCACCCGAGCAACCTCCTCTCGCGCACCTACGGTGAGCTGATCGACCGCTCGGGAGTCGACGCATCCGAGGTCGAGGACGTGATCACCGGCTGCGTGCAGCAGTTCGGCGAGCAGGGCTTCAACATCGGCCGCAACGCCTGGCTCGAGGCGGGCCTGCCGATCCAGACGCCGGCCACCACCATCGACCGCCAGTGCGGCTCGGCCCAGCAGGCGGTGAACTTCGCGGCCGCCCAGATCGGCGCGGGCGTGCTCGACTGCGCGATCGGCTCGGGCGTCGAGCACATGGGCCACATCTCCTTCGCCGACGGCATGCAGACCCAGGTCGAGCACGGCGCCGCCTTCTCGCCCCAGCTGCTCGAGCGGTACAACCTGGTGCCACAGGGCCTGTCCGCCGAGATGATCGCCGACCAGTGGGAGATTCCGCGCTCGGAGCTCGACGAGCTGGCCGTGCGCTCGCACGCGCTCGCCCACCAGGCCACCGAGGAGGGGCGCTTCGAGCGCGAGATCCTGCCCTTCCAGGTCAACGGCGACACGTACGTGTCAGACCAGGGCATCCGCCCCGACACGAGCATCGAGAAGCTCGCGGCGCTCAAGCCCGCCTTCAAGGAGGACGGCAGGATCACAGCGGGCAACTCCTCGCAGATCTCCGACGGCGCCGCCGCGGTGCTGCTCATGGAGCGGGGCAAGGCGGAGGCGCTCGGCCTCAGGCCGCGGGCGCGGATCGTCGATCAGACCACGGTCGGGGTGGACCCCGTGATCATGCTCACCGGCCCGATCCCCGCGACTCGCAAGCTGCTGGAGCGCAACGGGATGACGATGGACGACATCGACCTCGTGGAGATCAACGAGGCGTTTGCCCCGGTGGTCGCGGCCTGGCAGCGCGAGCTTCGCCCCGACATGGACCGCGTGAACGTCAACGGCGGCGCGATGGCCCTCGGGCACCCGCTTGGATCGACCGGCGCGCGCCTGCTCACCACTCTGTTGCACGAGCTGGAGCGCTCGGACAAGCAGGTCGGGCTCGTGACGATGTGCTGCGGCGGAGGTCTTGGCACCGGCACCCTCATCGAGCGGGTCTAGACGCCTGCAAACCGTCGCGTGGCGTTGTCATCGGCCGCCTCGTGGGCGTTCGCCCACGTCGACGACCTCTTCCTAGCCACGCTCGGTTTTCGAGGTCTAGGGGGTCGGGTAGGTCTTTCGGGTGGCCGCTGATCGCGAAGAGCTGCTGGCCGGCCGGTATCGCAAGCTCGGCACGATCGGGACGGGTGGGATGGCCCGTGTCGTGCTGGCCGAGGACGAGCGCCTCGGCCGCAAGGTGGCCATCAAGCGCCTGCACGCCGACAGCCCGGCCGAGACCGCGAAGCGCTTCGACCGCGAGGCGCGCCTCGGCGCCTCGCTGAACCACCCGAACATCGTCGCGATCTACGACGTGGACTCAGACGCCGAGGAGGTGCTGATCGTGATGGAGTACGTCGAGGGGGAGACGCTCAAGCAGGCGCTGGGCCGCGGACCGCTCGACCCCTCCATCGCCGCCTCGGTCATCGCCGACGTGGCCTCCGCGCTCGACCACGCCCACGCGGACGGTGTCGTGCACCGCGACGTCAAGCCGGCCAACATCCTGCTGCGCTCCGACGGCGTGGCCAAGCTGGCCGACCTTGGGATCGCCACGGCCGCGGAGGGAACACAGATCACGGCGACCGGCATGGTCGTCGGCACCGCCTCCTACATGTCCCCGGAGCAGCTCGGGGGCGACGAGGTGGGCCCGGCCTCTGACGTGTACGCGCTGGCGGCCGTGGCCTACGAGGCGCTGTCCGGCCGGCGCGCGCGCCAGGGCTCAAACGCGGTCGAGGTCGCACACCAGACGGTCAACGAAGCGCCCCCGGACTTGCGCGACGTGTGGCCCGATGGGCCCGCTGGCGCGGCGTCGGTGATCCGGCGGGGGATGGCGATGGCGCCCGAGGACCGCCCGTCGGGCGGCGAGCTGGCGACGGAGCTGCGCGAGTCGCTCGCGGGCGGCGGGACGCCGGGGGGAGACGCGACAGAGGCGACCCGCGCGATGCCCGTCTCGCGGCCCGTGCCGCCCCCTCCGATGCCCGTCCGCGACCCGGCCCCGCGTGCCCCGGCCGACGCCCCGGCTCGGCGGGTCGCCGCCGACGCCCCCGCTCCGCGGGACCCTGTCCACGCCCGGGCTCAGCGGGACCCCGTCGACCCCCCGGGGGCGCGGGGCGGGCGGGGGCGTCCGCGCTGGCTCGGGCTCGGGGCCCTCGCCGCGCTGATCCTCGTTGCCGTCGTGGCGATCGCCCTGGCCTCCGGTGGGGAGGAGCCGGCGAGCGACCGCGCGGCGGGCTCCGGCGCGCAGGGGAGCCCCGGCGGGGCGGAGCGAGAGCCGGCGCCCGCTGAGGACCCGGCGCCGGGCGAGGGGGAGCCGGCGCCCGCGGAGGAGGCCGCGCCGGAGGAGGAGCCCGCGCCCGCGGAGGAGGCCGCGCCGGAGGAGGAGCCTGCGCCCGAGGAGACCGAGATCGACCCCGCCGCGGGCGCCGAGCTGGACAGCCAGGCCTTCGCGCTGATCCAGCAGGAGCGCTACGCCGAGGCCGTCCCGATCGCGCAGCGGGCCGTGGCCTCCTTCCCCGAGGGCAGCACCGAGCAGAACTACGCCTTCGCGCTCTACAACCTCGGGACCGCGCTCAACCGCTCGGGCAGCCCGGACGAGGCGATCCCGTTCCTGGAGAAGCGACTGGCCATCTCCGACGACCGGCGCAAGGTGGTCCAGCAGGAGCTGGACGCGGCACGCGAAGCGGCAGGGTAGACGACGCGGACTCACGGGATTCGCCGCCGCCCGGGACCATGTGCGTCGGACCGCGCTTACCCGGCCAGAGATCTCCCGCACTCCCCATGAGGCGAGGTCGCGCGATAACCGTGTCGCGGCGCCGCTGCCATCGCCTGCCGGTATTACCGACAGCAGGGGTCTCCAAGCTAGCCGGGCCGGTCCGGCGCCCGCCCGCCGGCCTCGAGGCGGGCCACCAGCTCGTCGAGGCGCAGCTCCTCGAGGCCGCGCCCGACGGCCTCCAGCTCGGCGGCGCACAGCTCGACCAGCTCGCGCCCTTCGCGCACGAGGTCGAGCGTCTCCCGCAGCCCCGCCTCGCCGGAGTCGAGGCGCTTGATGATCTCCTCGATTCGCGCGGCGGCGGACTCGTAGCTGGGGCGCTCGCTCATCCCTCCGCCTCGATCCGCGCGGTCACGCGGTCGTCGTGGAAGCGCACCGAGACCCGCCCGGCGGAGCGCGCCGCGGCGGCGCTCACGACAAGCTCGCCGGCGGCGTCCTCCACGAGCGCGTACCCGCGCTCGAGCGCGCGCTCGGGGTCGTGGGCGTCGAGCGCGAGGCGCAGGCGCTCGAGGTCGCGCGCGCTCCGGGTTCGGGCCGCGTCGCGTTTGCGCCGCAGATCACCGGCCACGCTGGGGAGCGCGGCCACGGCGCGGCGGTGGTCGGCGGTGGCGGCCGACGCCCGGCGTGAGAGGACGAGCAGCTGGGTCGCGGACGCCGAGCGGCGACCCTGCACGCCGCGCCGCCCCGCCGCGCGCAGCTCGCGCACCATCTGGTGCAGCCATGTGCGCTGGCGAGCCACGTGCTCCGCCGGCGCGCGGGTGAGATCCTCCAGTCGTCGCGCGCGCTCGACGACGGCGCGGCGGCCACACGTGGCGAGCCGGCGTGCGTCGGCGGTCAGCGCGGTCCGGGCCTCGCCGCAGTGGACCCGCACCGCGGTCTCGGCCGCGTGGGTCGGCGTCGAGCACGAGACGGCGGCCACATCGTCGATCAGCGTGCGGTCGGTGTGGTGGCCGACCGAGGCGATCACGGGCACCGCCAGCAGCGCAACCGTCCGGCACAGGGTCTCGTCGGAGAACGCCATCAGGTCCATCACCGAGCCGCCGCCGCGCGCCACGACGATCGCCTCGACGTCGCCTGCGACCACGAGATCCTGCAAGGCCCGGGCGATCATCGGCGCGGCGCGGCGGTCCTGAACCGGCGCGAAGGCCCACACGAGCCGGCCCTCCCAGCCGCGGCGTGCGAGCCCGGCCAGCACGTCGTCGCGGGCCTTCCCGCGCTCGCCGGTCACGATGCCGAGCGATCGCGGCAGCGCCGGGCGGGGCAGCGCCTTCTGGGGCGCGAAGAGCCCCTCGGCGTCGAGCTTTCGCCGCAGCCGCTCGATCTGCGCCAGCAACTCCCCTTCGCCGGCCACCCGCAGCGCCGTCGCGCGGAATGTGAACGACGGCGACGAGGTGGCGCTGCCCGGGTAGTAGTCGCAGCCGCCGCCGAGCACGACCTGCACGCCGTTGGCCAGCTCGACGCCGAGGCGGTCGTAGTCGCTGCGCCACATCGAGCAGGGCAGCGCGCCGTTTAGGTCGCAGAGCTCGAAGTAGACGGCCTTGGGGCGCAGGCCCAGGTTCGAGACCTCGCCGAAGACCTGAACGCGCGCCAGCCCTCGCAGCCGCCCCCGCAACGCGGCGGCGTACTCGCCGACGGGGAAGGGGCCCTTCAGGGCGCTGCCCTCCAGGCCGGTGGGTCGGATGGGCCGTGCGGCGCTCACTTGGGAGAATCTAGGTCATGCGCCGCCTGGCCCTCGGGATCGCTCTGCTCCTCGCTCCCGTAGCCGCGGCGGCGAGCGGGACGGAGCCCTGGCCGCCGGACGTGCGCGCCGCCGGTCAGTACGCGGCCGGCGTCGCCGGGGGCGACTCTGTCTCATTCGCGGTGCGCACCAGCCGCCGCCTCTACGGCTACCGCATGGCGAAGACCACCCGCTCGGCGAGCGTGGTCAAGGCGATGCTGATGGTCGCCTATCTCAACCACCCGAGGATCCGCGGGCGACCGCTCACCCGCTCGGCCCTCGCGCTCGTCACTCCGCTGATCCGCGTCTCGGACAACGATGCGGCGGATGCCGTGCAGGCTTTCGTGGGCAACGGCGCGCTGCGCCGGCTGGCCCGGCGCGCCGGCATGCGCAGGTTCGCCGCCGCGCCGTTCTGGGGCGCCACGCAGATCACCCCGGCCGACCAGGTCAGGCTCTTCTTCGCGATCGACCGCTACGTGGTGCGTCGCCACCGCGACACGGCGCTGCGCCTGCTGCGCTCGATCGTCGGGCCTCAGCGCTGGGGCATCGCGCAAGCGCGCCCCCCCGGCTGGGCGCTCTACTTCAAGAGCGGCTGGGTGCGCGGCATCGAGAACCAGGTCGCCCTGTTGCGCCGCGGGCGGCGCCGCGTGTCGGTGGCCATCTTCGTCTCGGGCCTCGAGGCCTCGCGGGGCCGGGCGGTCCAGCGCGCGGTGGCGCGCCGGCTGCTGCGGGGGCTCGACAGGGACTCCATTCCCCAGTGAGAGGAGCACCCGAACGAGGTCCTCTGCGGCGCGGCGCGCCGCCGGTAAGCTCCCCGGCCCCGTGGACCTGACCCTCTCGCCCAACGAGCAGGCGTTCCGCGACGAGCTGCGCGGCTGGCTCGCCGGCAACCACCCGGGCGAGGAGCCCGCGGGCGACGAGGCCGGCTTTCAGTTTCGCGTCGAGTGGCAGAAGCGCCTCCACGAGGCCGGCTACGCGGGCCTGTCGTGGCCCGAGCAGTACGGCGGCAAGGGCGCGACGCTGATCGAGCAGGCCATCTTCGGCGAGGAGATGGCGCGTGCGAAGGCCCCCTCGACCGCGAACGTGATCGGCCTCGTGATGGGCGGCCCGGTGGTGATCGCCCACGGCAGCGACGAGCAGAAGCAGCGCTACCTCGAGCCGATCCTCTCCGCCGAGGAGATCTGGTGCCAGGGCTTCTCCGAGCCCGACGCGGGCTCGGACCTAGCGTCGCTGAAGATGCGAGCGGTCAAGTCCGACGGGGGCTGGTCGGTCACCGGCCAGAAGGTCTGGACCACGTTCGCCCATGTCGCCAAGTGGTGCATGCTCGTGGCCCGAACCGACCAGGAGGCGCCCAAGCACAAGGGGCTCACCTACTTCCTCCTCGACATGGAGCAGGACGCGGTCCAGGTGCGCCCGCTGCACCAGATCACCGGCGAGGCCGAGTTCAACGAGCTGTTCCTCGAGCAGGCCTACATCCCAGACGAGAACGTGATTGGCGGCGTGGGCGACGGATGGGCGGTCGCGATCACCACGCTTATGCACGAGCGCGCCGGCCTCGGCGCCGCGGCCGCCGCTTCGGTGCGGATCGCCCTCGGGCAGCTCCTCGACCTGGCCAACGAACGCGGCGTGGGTGACGACCCGATCGTCCGCCAGCGCATCGCCGCGCTGCTGATCGAGGTCGAGGCGCTGCGCCTGAACGCGTGGCGCGGGCTCACGCAGATCATGAAGACCGGCGTGCCGGGGCCCGAGGGCTCCGTGGTGAAGCTCCAGTGGTCGGCCGTGAACCAGGGCCTCACCGAGCTGGCAATGGAGATCCGTGGCGAGGAGGCGGCGATCAAGGAGTCCGACTGGACCTACCGCTTCCTGCGTGCCCGCGCGAACTCGATCGAGGGCGGCACGACGGAGATCCTCAAGAACATCATCGCCGAGCGCGTGCTCGGGTTGCCCAAGCTGCGCTGAGGACGAGCCCGAGCCTTGAACTTCGACTTCACGGACGACCAGCAGGCGATCAAGCGCACCGCGCGCGACCTGCTGACGCAGCGCTTCAAGCCCGAGACCGTGCGCGAGCTGGCGGAGGCCGGCCACTACGACGACGCCCACTTCTCCGAGCTCGTGGACCTCGGCTGGGCCGGGATCTTCGTCGACGAGGAGCACGGCGGGCAGGGCCTGGGCACGGTCGAGCTGGCGATCCTGATGGAGGAGCTCGGCTACAGCCTCGCGCCGGTGCCGTTTCTCTCCAACGTCGCCGCCGGCCTGATGGTCCAGCACGCGGGCAATGACGAGCAGCGCTCGCGGTGGCTGCCCGGCATCGCCTCGGGCGAGGCGCGGGGGACCGTCGGAGTCGTGCGCGAGGGCGTGGCGGCTCTGGTGCCCGACGCCGACTCCGCCGAGTTGGTCGTGCTGCTCGACAACAGCGCGGGAACGGTGCACGCGGCGTCGGAGTGCGAGATCGAGCCGGTGGAGACGATCGATGCCACGCGGCGCTTCGCGCGCGTGAGCGCCACGGGCGCCGGCGATCCGCTCGAGAACACCCTGCCCGCCTGGGACCGCATCTGCGCCGCGATCTCCGCGGAGCTGGTGGGGGTGGCCCAGCGCATGCTGGAGATGACCGTCGCCTACGCGCGCGAGCGCAAGCAGTTCGACCGCCCGATCGGCGCGTACCAGGCCGTCTCGCACCGCTGCGCGGACATGCTGCGCGAGGTCGAGAGCGCGCGCAGCACCACGCTGTGGGCCGCCTGGGCCGCGGAGGCGGAGCCCGAGACGCTGCCGCTGGCCGCCTCGATGGCCAAGGCGCTGGCTTCGGACGCGGGCTGGAACGTGGCCTCTTCGGCGTTGCAGGTGCACGGCGGCATCGGCTTCACGTGGGAGCACGACCTGCACTTCCTGCTCAAGCGCGCCAAGGTCGACGGCGCTCTGTTCGGGTCCGCGCGCGAGCACCGCGAGCGCGTGGCTTCGCTCAGCGGCCTCGGCGCGGGCGCGCCGACGGCCGCCTAACGAGCTTCGAAGACCGCGAACACCGTCAGGCGGCGCCGGAGGATCCAGCCGACTCCGGCACCGGCTGGCTGCGCAGGCTCGGCATGCCCGGCTCGTCGTGCCCGGCCGCGCCGCGGCGCTCGGAGCCCCGGGCGACCTCGTCCAGCCGGGCGATCTCGCGCTCGCCGAGGGTGCGGGCGGGGTGGTCCTCGGGGAGCCCGGAGGTGAGTGTCCGGATGCGGTTTCGCAGGTGCGGCGCGAAGTGGGGGGTCGAGGCGCCCATCAGCTGGCGCACGTCCTCGACGGTCGGCTCGCGCTCGAAGCGCCCGGGCTGCTCGTACTCGCTCACGCTTTGCGCAGGCTATCCCCTGGGACCCCGCGGCGCAGCTACGGCGTCCCGGCCTGAACCGGGATCAGCTGCGTGACCTGGTCGATCCGCGCCTGGGCGGCGACCGAGACCTGCGAGTCGTCGCCGAGGATCCAGACGCGGTTGTAGACGGCCTGGCCGGGATCGTCGTTCTCGTAGCCCGGCTGAACGCTGAGGAAGTAGCTCTCGAGCGCCTCGGGCAGCGGATCCGCATCGTCGGTGACGAGCAGCGGCGCGAACGTGCCGTTGGTGGCCAGGGCGGCCGAGGCTGCCGCGTCGAGTGGGCGCTCGGTGCTCGCGAGCGTGAAGTTGTAGCCCGGCGCCCTGATGTTCCAGCCGAAGCCGCCTTTCTCGTAGCGGGCGAACTCGATCGCGTTCTCCACGGGGTCGGGCCCCTCGATGCGGCTGACCTTCCCGAGCTTGGCCAGCTCGGTCGCGACCTCCTCCGAGATCACGGTCTCAGGCCCGAGCACGAAGATGTTCGGCTTCTCGTGCTCGGCGACGGCCCTGCGTGTGGCGTCGGGCAGCTCGTCCTTCTTCGTCAGCAGGACCGAGTCCCCGGAGCGCGCCGCCCACGCGGCGGCGGGCATCGCGTACTCAGGCTGCTCCCCCGAGGCGACCACCACGTCGCGCGAGGGCCGCCCTCTCGCGGCCGAGAAGAACCGGTCGACCGCCGCGCTTCGCTCGTAGGCGTCCTTGCCCTTGATCACCGCGGTCTTGAAGCCCTCGGGCCGCGGCGGCTGGTCGCCGATGCGGATCACCTGCGCGTCCTTGGAGAGATCAGACCCGCGGGGGTCCAGCCGCTCGAGCGCGTCAGACGTGACCGGCGACAGCTCGTCGCCGTCAGAGACGAGAATCGGGGCGCCAATCGGGCTTGCCGCGAGCGCCGAGGCGCTGACCCCGGCCTGCCAGTCGTCATTGTCGACGAGCACCACGGCGGTGGGACGGGTGCTCTGGCTCGTGCCGGGGAACACCGCGCTGGCCACGCCGGCGGTGTCCGAGATTGCGTCGCCGCCGCCGACGCGGATCGTGTTCTTCGTCGCCGTCGCCGGGAAGCCGAGCTTCTCGTCCGCCTCCTCGTCGCTCGCCCGCGGCCCGGGCACCGCCGACTCGGGCGCCGGACTGGAGTCGTCGCCCACCTCACAGCCGGCCGGCAGCGCTGCCAGGGCGACGAGAAGGGCCAGGGCAAGGTAGGTCCTCGCACGCACGCTGCCGCACTCTAGCCGCCGTCCCCGACCTCCCGCGCCAGGGCCGCGGGTATCATTGGTTGACTAGTCAGTCAATCGTTGGTTGACTGGTCAGTCAATCGGAGTCCCTTCGCCGCGTCAGGGACGAGCCGAGACCCAAGGAGGCACACCCAAGTGGATTTCAGGCTCACCGACGATCAGCTGGAGTTCCAGCAGCACTGCCGCAGGTTCGCCGACGAGGTCATCCGGCCGATCGCCGACAAGTACGACCGCGAGCAGGCCGTCCCGTGGGAGGCGATCAAGGCCGCGCGCGAGTGGGGCCTGCACGGCATCGACCACCTCTACAAGATGGGCAGCGACCCGGGCGGGCTGTTCGGCGTGATCTACGCCGAGGAGCTGCACCGCGGCTGCGCGGGGATCGCCCTCGCCATCTCCGCCTCCTCGCTCGCCGCCGCGGGCATTGCCGCCTCCGGCACGCCCGAGCAGATCGGCAAGTGGGTCCCCGAGTGCTTCGGCGAGGGCGACGAGATCAAGCTCGGCGCCTACGCGGTCACCGAGGCGGGCGCCGGCTCCGACGTGAAGTCACTGCGCACCACGGCCAAGCTCGAGGGGGACGAGTGGGTCCTCAACGGCACGAAGGTCTTCATCTCCAACGGCGGGATCGCCGATGTGAACGTGGTCGTGGCCACCGTCGACCCCGCGCTCGGCCATCGCGGCCAGGCCTCCTTCATCGTCCCCGGCGGCACCCCCGGCCTCTCGCAGGGCAAGAAGGAGGACAAGATCGGCATCCGCGCCTCGCAGACCGCCGAGATCGTGCTCGAGGACGTCCGAGTTCCCACGGACCACCTCCTGGGCGGCAAGGAGAAGCTCGACGGGAAGCTCGCGCGCGCCCGCTCCGGGCAGAAGTCAGGCCCCTCCAACGCGCTGGCCACGTTCGAGATCACGCGCCCGATGGTCGGCGCCTCGGCGATCGGCATCGCCCAGGCGGCCTACGAGTGGACGCTCGAGTACCTGGAGGACAAGTCCGACGAAGGCGGCCCGCTGCTCGAGCAGCAGCGCATCCAGCAGGTGCTGGCCGACGTGGCGACCGAGATCGAGGCCTCGCGCCTGCTCGTGTGGCGGGCGGCGTGGATGGGCCGCAACGGCGTGCCGATGACCGGCGGGCAGGGCTCGATGTCAAAGCTCAAGGCCGGCGACGTGACCATGTGGGTCACCACTGTCCTGATGGATCTGGTCGGCGACTACGCCCAGACCACGGACTGCCCCCTCGAGAAGTACTTCCGCGACGCGAAGATCTACCAGCTGTTCGAGGGCACGGCCCAGGTGCAGCGTCTGGTCATCTCACGCATGCAGCGCGCCGAGTACGGCCAGCGAAAGCAGGAGGATGCCCAGGTCCTGGACCAGGCGCCGGGAACGGCGTCCGGGGGCGACGCAGAGGCCTCCAAGGAGACCGAGCCCGCGGCGGCGTAGTGGCTGACTGAGCTGAGCGACTCGTCTCAGCGCCGCGGCGGAGCTCGAGGAAGGTGATCGGTCACAATCCCTCCTCGTGGGATTGTCGCTGGACCCCGGCGTCGTCGCGCTGATCCTCGGCGCGAGCGCCCTCTACGTGCGCGCGGTCGGTGTCCTGCGCCGCCGCGGGTACGAGGTTCCCGCCCGTCAGCAGCTGGCCTGGCATGCGGGCATGGCGCTCGTCGTCGCCGGCCTCGTTTCGCCCATCGACCGGCTCGGCGAGGACCTGCTCTCGGCGCACATGGCCCAGCACCTGCTGATCGCCGACCTGGCCGCTCCGCTGCTGCTCGTGGGCCTGCGCTCGCCCGTCTATGCCTTCCTGCTGCCGAAGCCCGTGCTCGTGCCCCTCGCCCGGCGCACGCGACTGCGGCGGCTCTTTCGCCGGCTCCGGAATCCGCTCGTGGCGATCCCTGCCTGGATCCTCATCCTCTACGGCTGGCACTTCGCGTTTCTCTTCGAGGGCGCGCTCACCAACAACCTCGTGCACGCGCTGCAGCATCAGTCGTTCGTGGCCGGGGCGCTGCTGGTGTGGTGGTCGGTGATCGAGCCCAAGCGCCGCCGCCTCCCCGGTGACCTGTGGAAGGTGCCCTACGTGATGGGCGCGCGGATCTCCGGCATGTTCCTCGGCATGGCGTTCATCATCCTGCGCTCGCCCGCGTACGTGGACTCCTACGGGCGCACCGCGCCCGAGCACGGGCTCTCGGCGCTGACCGACCAGCAGTTGGCCGGCGGCATGATGCTCGGGCTGGACCTCCTCGTCATGCTGTTCACCGTGGGCTTCTTCTTCCACCGGTCGGGTCAGGAGCACGACCGCACCGAACGCGCCGTGGCGGTGGCGGGGTGAAGGCCCTCGCCGTCGTCCTGCTCGTCGCGATGCTCGCGCTCGCCGGCTGTGCGCTGGGCGACGAGGACCCGAGCACGCCGGCCGGCGGTTCGCAGGGCGACCCGGAGGTGTCTATGGACGCCGAGCCCGGCGAGGCCGAGGCCATCCGCGCCTGGAGCGCGGCGCTGAACGACGGCGACTTCGACGAGGCGGCGTCCTTCTTCGCCGCGGATGCCGTGGTCGAGCAGCTCGACGAGATCCGGCTCGAGGACCGCGACGCCGCGGTCGAGTTCAACCGCAGCCTCCCCTGCAAGGCCGACGTGACCGACGTGGAGGACGAGGGCGAGACGGTGCTCGCTTCCTTTCGCTTGCGCGACGGTCCCGGCGGGCCGTGCGAAGGAGGCGCGCGCGTGCGCTTTCGCTTCGAGGGCGGCAAGTTCGCCGAGTGGCGCCAGCTGCCCCAGCCGGCCGCCCCGGACGGAGACATCGCACTCGCCGGCTGAGCCGAGGGCGGGCGCGGCTCCTGGCCTGCACTAGTCTAAGGCGCGTGTTGGAGCAGGTCCCTGAAAGAGACGAGGAGGCACGGTCATGGCAGGCCTAGGCGGTCGGATGTCCACGGTGTTCAAGGCGAAGATCTCGAAGCTGCTCGACCGAACCGAGGATCCCTCGGAGACGCTCGACTACGGCTACCAGAAGCAGGTCGAGCTGCTCCAGAACGTCAAGAAGGGCATCGCCGATGTGGTGACCTCCAAGAAGCGGCTGCAAATGCAGTCGACCAAGCTCGAGCAGCAGGTCGTCAAGCTCGACACGCAGGCCCGCCAGGCCGTCTCGCAGGGCCGCGAGGACCTGGCGCGCGCCGCGATCGAGCGCAAGACCGTCGCTCAGACCGAGCTGCAGTCGCTCGACGCCCAGGTCACCGAGCTCGAGAGCCAGCAGGAGCAGCTGACGCAGAACGAGAAGAAGCTGCGCACGAAGATCGAGACCTTCCGGACCAAGAAGGAGGTCATCAAGGCCCAGTACTCCGCCGCCGAGGCGCAGGTCAAGATCTCCGAGGCGGCGAACGGGGTGGGCGAGGAGATGGCCGACCTCGGCCTCGCGATCCAGCGTGCCGAGGACAAGACCGAGCAGATGCGCGCCCGCGCCGGAGCGGTCGAGGAGCTGGAGGCCGCCGGGACATTCGAGGATCTCGGCCAGCTCGGCGGCGGCCAGGACGACATCGACCGCGAGCTGGCCTCGCTGGGGGCGGGCGCCCAGGTGGACGACGAGCTGGCCAAGATGAAGGCGGAGCTGGGCTCGGGGGGCGGCGACTCGCCCCAGCTCGGCGAGGGCGATAGCAAGGCGGGCGCATGATCGTCCGCATCGCGGGCGAGGGGCAGTTCCGCCTGCCCGACTCAGACGCGGAGCGCCTCAACGAGCTGGACAACCGCGCCGTGAGCGCGGTGGAGGAGGGCGACGAGGCGGGCTTTCGGGAGCTGTGGTCGCAGATGCTGGAGCTGGTGGCCGTGGACGGCGAGACGCTCGACGGGGACGACCTCGTGGAGTCCGAGGTGATCCTGCCGCCGCGCGACATCTCCTTCGCCGAAGCGCAGGGGGAGTTCACGGGCGAGGGGCTCATCCCCGACTGAGCGGGTGCGGCCTCGATGCGCGCCGGCAGCGGTAGCGAGTTGAGGGTGCGCCGCCCCCCGTTCCTCCACGATCCAGGCCACGCCTGACACCCTGGACGAATGTACGAGTTGCATCATCCGCAAGAAACGGAGACGATGCGGCGGGTGGAGGCGTCGGGCCAAACAAGGAGGGACCAGTGTCCGACATCACCGAGACGCCCGCGATACCCCGATGCGGGCGGGCCAAAGGGAAGGCGTGGGTATGAACGTGACTCCTACCCCCACCGCCTACACGAGCTACCGCGACACGGTCAGGGACCTGATCCAAGCGGGAGAGTCGTTCGGTGAGGTCGAGGCCGCAATCGACAGCACCGAGCTCAAAGAGGACGCGAAGGCCGCACTGTGGCTGCTCGCGTTCTCCATGCGCGACCAGCGGGATCGGGGAACTGCTCGGGTGAGCATCCCGGCGGGCCCCTCTGGCTGCTAGCCCAACGCGTACCAAGCAGTTCACGTTTGGACGCGCAAGCGCGTGGCCGGCGAGCGAGCCGGCCGCCCGCTACAGCGGGATCTCCCAGAGGGGAAACCAGCGCGTGGTGTCCTCCTCGAAGGGGATCTCGTTGGCGAGTTGGGCCTTCAGTCGCAGTTCGCGCGGGGTGTCGCGCTTCTTCTCGGAGCCGATCGGCACGAACGGGTAGAACGCGCCGCGCTTGAAGTTGTAGATGAAGTAGACCCGCTTGCCCTTCCGGGAAGGATTCGGCATGGATGCCGAATGCTTCGTATCCTGTTCGAAGGCGAACACCGCCGCCAGCAGGCGGTCGCCGTAGCCGCCGCCCTGGAGCTCGGTCGAGATCGTGTTCAGCGAGACCACGAGGTCGTCGAAGTCGGGGTCGCGCAGCACCATCCAGCGGTAGCCGAACTCGTCGTCGGCCGACTCGATCGTGGCCTCCATCTCATCCGCCGTGCCACGCAGGAGCTCCTCGGCGTCGCGCAGGATCTGGTCGAAGTCCGAGGTCTCGAGCGCCTGGAAGACGATCGCGGCGGCCCCGGCGCTCTCCATCGACAGCTCGGTCTGCATCGCCACGTGCGCCGTGGTCATCGCGAAGAGGCGGTCCGGCGCGACCCCCTGGAGCTTCTTCTTGCCGCCCATCAGGGCGTCGAGGAAGCCCACTGCTTCAGATGAACGACGGCGTGAGTGGCGAGGACGCGGGTGGCGAGGCGTGCTCGGCACGCGAGCCGCCGAGGACAAAGCCAATCACGCCGTCGTTCCCTGAAGCTGGCCTTCGAGGCGCTGCAGGCGCTCGATGCGCTTCTCCATCGGCGGGTGGGTCGAGAAGAGCGTCTGGACCGCCCCCTTCACAGCGGTGGGGACGATGAAGAACGCGTTCATGCGCTCGGCCTCGCGCAGATCCTGCGTCGGCACCTTTTGCATGGCGCCGGAGATGTTCATCAGCGCGGACGACAGGGCGCTCGGGCGGCCGGTGACGAGCGCGGCACCGCGGTCGGCGGCGAACTCGCGGTAGCGCGAGAGCGCGAGCATCAAGAAGAAGGAGATTATGTAGACGAGGAACGAGGCGAGCAGGATCACGATGAAGGCGGGCGCGCCATCGTCATCGCCGCCGTCGTGCCCGCCCCCGAAGAAGAAGCCGAACTGCATGATCATCGCGGCGACGCTCGCGAAGAACGAGGCGACGGTCATGATCAGCACGTCGCGGTTCTTCACGTGCGCGAGCTCGTGCGCCATGACGCCCTCGAGCTCGGCGGGGGAGAGGGTGCGCATGATCCCCGTGGTGGCGCATATGGTCGCGTTCTTCTGGGAGCGCCCCATCGCGAAGGCGTTAGGCACGTCTGAGTCGGCCACGGCGACCTTTGGCTTCGGCAGGTCGGCCTGGATGCAGAGGCGATCGATCATCGCGTGCAGGCCCGGGGCCTCCTCGGGCGAGACCTCCTTGGCCCCCATCGCCGCGAGCCCGAGCTTGTCGGAGAAGAACAGCTGGCCGAGGGTCAGCAGCGCGATCACGGCCACCATCACGCCCACGCCGGCCCCCGCCTGGAGCAGCACCACGACGAACCCGACGTAGAGCAGCCCGAGCAGGAGCATCGTGAGGAGCATCCTCACCTGAAGGCCTGCATCGCGGGGGAAGACTGCTTTCTGGGCGGCCACGCAGACAAGTGTAGTGAGGGGGTGCACGATCCATTGCACGGGGAGGAGATCAGCCGGGCGCGCCGCTCGACCCGTGGTACGGTGGCCCGGTCCTCAGCGTCGAAAATACCTGCATAACGCCGGTAAACGACGCGCCGCCGTGGCCCTCCTGAGCTCTTGAAGACGACCTTCCTGGTCCCCATCGTGCTGGCCCTCGCGGCCTACCTGCTGCTGCCCCTCCCCGGGCAGTCCGCGCCCCTGTCCGAGCGCATTGAGGAGAAGCGCGGCCAGGTCGAGGTGAAGAAGCGCCGCGAGGGGGTCCTGACCAGCGACATCCAGGGCTATGACAACCGGATCCAGAGCCTCCAGGGCGAGATCAACAACACCGAGCAGCGCCTCTCGGTCGTCCAGCGCGACCTCGACGCCGAGCGCGCCGAGCTCGAGCGCGTGCGCGACGACCTGGAGGAGGCCCGCGACCGTCTCGAGCGCGCGCGGGCCAAGCTCGTGCTCGCCCGCGACGCGCTGTCTGACCGGCTGGTGGAGCTTTACAAGGCCGACCAGCCCGACGCCCTCACCGTGGTGCTCGAGGCCGACGGCTTCTCGGACCTTCTCGAGCGCACCGAGTTCCTCGAGCGCATCTCCGAGCAGGACGGCGAGATCGTGGAGCGGGTACGGATCCTCAAGGCGCGCTACGAGAAGCAGGAGCGGCTGCTGGCCGAGCTCGAAGACGAGAAGGAGGCGTCCGCCGCGCAGATCCTGCGCCAGCGCGACGAGATCGCCTCCAGCCGCGACCGCCTCGCCTCGGCCCAGGGTGAGCTGCGCGTGGTGCGCGACGAGCGCACCGGCGCGCTCGCCACCGTGCGCGACAGCCGCGTGGCGCTCGAGTCAGATCTCGACGAGCTCGAGGCCGAGCAGGCCCGGGTCACCCAGCGGCTGCAGAGCCCGGCGGCGGCGCCCGCGGGGCCGATCCGCCAGGGCACCGGATCGCTGATCTATCCGGTCAACGGCACGTTCACCTCTCCGTTCGGCTATCGCTGGGGTCGCCTGCACGCGGGCATCGACATTGCGGCTCCGATCGGCACGCCGATCCGCGCGGCCGACTCGGGCACGGTCGTGATCGCCGCGTACACCGGCGGCTACGGCAACTACACCTGCATCCAGCACGGCGGCAGCCTGTCCACGTGCTACGGCCACCAGACGAGCTTCGCCGTGTCGGCCGGCGGCTCGGTCTCCCAGGGCCAGGTGATCGGCACCGTCGGCAACACCGGCAACTCGACCGGACCCCACCTGCACTTCGAGACGCGCGTCAACGGCTCGCCGGTCGACCCGATGGGCTACCTGTAGCTGGCGGGTCAGGGCGCGCTCCACTAGTTTTCCGGCATGACAACTCACCGGCTTCGCACGCTCGTCCTGACCTCCCTGGCCGCCGCCTCGCTCCTCGCCGCGGGGTGCGGAGGAAGCGAGGAAGATGCGGTAGAGGACTCCGTGAAGGAGTTCGCCTCGGCCGCCAAGGACAAGGACTTCGGTGGGGTCTGCGACAAGCTGACCGACGAGCTGCGCCAGCAGATCGGACAGGCCGGCGGAGGGAACTGCGAGGAAGCGCTCAAGCAGTTCGGCGAGCAGGTCGACCTCGGGGGCATCCCCGACCCCGACGAGATCGAGTTCGAGTCGGTCGAGGTCGACGGCGACAACGCGACCGTCAAGATCAAGGGAGAGGACAACGAGAGCAAGCTCGTCAAGGAGGACGGGGAGTGGAAGGCGGACATCGCCCCCGGGCGGTAGCCACGGTGGGACCCGGCCCGGCGTCCGCCTAGCCGCCTGACGTGCTTCCCGAGCTCGATCTCGGCCCGATCACCCTGCAGACGTTCGGGATCGCCTTCGCGCTCGGCTTCCTCAGCGGCGGCGCGCTGATGGCGCGCCGGCTGTCCGAGCTCGGCAAGCCGGTCGACTGGGCCTACGAGATCATCTTCGCCGCGCTGATCGGCGGGCTGGTCGGCTCGCGGCTGGACTACGTGATCCAGAACTACGGTCGCGTCTCGGACGACCTGGCGGGCGCGCTTTTCTCGGGCACCGGCTTCGTGTGGCTGGGCGGGACGGTGGGGGGCGCCGTGGGAGTGCTCGCCTGGGCGCGCTGGCGGGGCTTCCTCGAGTGGCGGATGGTCGATCTCGCGACCATCGCGCTCGCGCTCGGGTACGCGATCGGCCGCGTGGGCTGCCAGCTGTCGGGCGACGGCGACTACGGCGAGGCGACGGGCTTGGCGTGGGGGATGGCCTATCCCGAGGGCACCGTCCCGACCGCCGAGGAGGTGCACCCGACCCCGGTGTTCGAGACGTTCGTCATGGGGCTCGTCGCGCTCGTGCTGTGGCAGCTGCGCGACCGCGTCCGGCCGGGCGTGATCTTCGGCCTCTACCTCGTGCTCGCGGGCGTCGAGCGCGCGCTGATCGAATTGATCCGGCGAAACGAAGCTGTGCTCGCGGGCCTGACCACGGCGCAGCTGTTCAGTGTCGCGATGATCGCGGGGGGGCTGGCGCTGCTCATCCGCCTCCGGGGCGAGCCCGCGCAGCCGCGGCCCGCCTGACCGGCAGCGCCGCGCCGGCCAGCGCCGCGACGCAGAGCGTGAGCGCGACCGAGGCCCCCGCCGCGCTGCCCAGGTGGTGCGACGCGTAGAGCCCGGCCACCCCGGCGAGCGCGGCCACGGCGCCGCCCGCCAGCATCGCCCGCGTCGGGGCGCGGGCGTGGCGGCGCACGGCGAGCGCGGGGCCCACGATCAGCGCGAGGACCAGCAGGCTGCCGAGGCCCTGGACGGCAACCGCCAGGGCGGCCGCGAGCAGGGCCAGGAGCCCGGCCCGAACCCGAGCAGGAGCCACTCCCAGCGCCGTGGCTCCCGGCCCGTCGAGGGCGACCGCGCACAGCGGGCGGTGCAGGGCGGCGAGGGCGAGTGTGCCGAGCGTGGCCAGGGCCGCGGCGGCGACCAGGTCGGCGTCGCTCACCCCGAGCGGGTCGCCGAAGAGCAGTTCCTCCAACCGCGCGGGGGCGTCGGGGGACAGGGCGATCAGCGTCCCCGCGCCGAAGAGCCCGGTGACGACGACGGCCGTGGCCGTGTCGGGGCCGATGCGCTCGTCGTGGGCGGCCAGGGCGACGGCGGCGGCGCCCACGGCCACGCCCCCGGCGGCGCCGAGGAGCAGCGGCGCCCCCGCGAGCGCGGCGATCACCAGCCCGGGGAGCAGGCCGTGGCCGAGCGACTCGGCGGGATAGCTCAGCCCGTAGGTGATCACCCAGAAGCCGAGCGGCCCGCAGGCGAGGCCGAGCAGCACAACCTCGATCAAGGCGCGGCGCTCGAGGCCCGATCGCCAGGGCTCGAGGAGGAGGTCGAGCAGCTCCATCAGTGCGCGTGGTGGCCGACGGCGATGGCGCGCACCGAGCCCGTGCCGTCGTCGATCACGACGATCTCGCTGCCGTAGGTCGCCTCGAGCGTCTGGCGCACGAGCACTTCCGCCGGCGGCCCGAACGCGACCTGGCGGCGGTTGAGGCAGAGGACGAGGTCGTGGCGCGCCGCACTCTCGACGTCGTGGGTCGAGACCAGCAGCGTGCGCCCCTCGGCCCGCAGCTCGGCGAAGACGGCCTCGATGCGATCGGCGCTGGCCGGATCGACCCCCGCGAGCGGCTCGTCGAGCAGCAGCACCGCGGCGTCCTGCACGAGCGCGCGGGCGATCAGAGTGCGCTGACGCTGCCCACCCGAGAGCTGCCCGAAGCGCGTGAAAGCCTCGTCCGCCAGCCCGACCCGCTCGAGCGCCTCCCGCGCGAGCGCGCGGTCGCTGCGACGGGGCGGGAGCCACCAGCGCCCGCGCGCCAGCGAGCCCATCAGCGCGACGTCGAGCGCGGTCACGGGGAAGTCGAGCCGGGTGCGGTCGGTCTGGGCCACGTAGGCGGGGCGGCCGGCGGTCGCCGCCGTGCCGCGAACAGGCGCGAGCTCGCCGAGCAGCCCCTTGAACAGCGTCGTCTTGCCGCCCCCGTTCGGGCCGAGGACGCTGACGGTGGTCCCCGCGCCTGCGGAGAAGTCGACCTCCTCGAGCACCGGTTCCCCCCCATAGCCGAGGGCGAGGCCGCGGGCCGCTACGCCGGTCGCGGGGCTCACGCCGGCGCCTCGGCGGCCTGCGGGCCGGCGGGCCGGGCCCGGGCGACCAGGGCGATCGCGACAGCACAGGCCGCGTAGGCGCTCGCCCCGAGCACCGAGACGACCGGGCCGGGCGGCACGTCGAGCCAGAGCGCCAGGTAGAGCCCGAGCACGCCCTGCGCGGCCGCGACCAGCACCGCGCCCCGGAGCAGGCCGCGCACGCTGCGGGCGAAGAGGCGGGCGATCGCCGCAGGCACCACGAAGATCGAGGAGACGAGCAGCGCGCCCACGGCCGGAAGCGCGGCCACCACCGCGGCGGCGACCGTGGCCAGGAGCAGCAGGTCGGCGCGGCGGGTGGGCAGGCCGAGCGAGGCCGAGCTCTCGGGGTCGAAGCCGACCGCGGTGAAGGCCCGGCCGAGCGAGAGGGTGACGAGCGCGGCGAGGACGGCCGCCGCGCCGGAGACCAGCAGGTCGCCGCCGTCGAGGCCGATGATCGTGCCGAAGAGCAGCCGGTCGACGACGGCGCCGGACTCGAACACGTCGCTGGCCAGGATGGTGCCCCCGGCCAGTGCCACGACCAGCGCCAGGGCGGTCGCCGCGTCGGCCTGCAGGCGGCCGCGGTGCGCCGCGCGCTCGACTGCGCCGGCGTAGCCGAGCGCGACGCCGACGGCTGCGAGCCGGGGGCTGAAGCCGCTCGCCTGCGCCACGACGAGGCCCGGGAAGGTAGCCGTGCCGGCCGCGTGGGTGAAGAAGGCGAGGCGGCGCAGGATTACCCAGGCGCCGAGCAGCCCACCCGCGACGGCGAGCAGGCCCAGCTCCGCGAGTGCGACGCCGACCGCGCGCAGCTCCAGCAGCTCGACGGGAGCGGGGAGGGGCGGCACCCCCTGAGCGTAAATGAGATTCATTATCATCGCGCGGCCGGAGTCCCCACACCGTTCGACGCTGCCAGGCCTCTGAACCCCGGGGTGACCCCGCCAGGCCTCTCAACCTCCGTGGGCGTGCACGGCCCGCTCGACGAACCGTGCTGTGAGGTTCTGCACCTCCAGGTCGTGCTGGAGGGAGCGGTGGTCGCCGCCGGGGAACAGCAGCAGCCGCTTCGGCTCGTGTGCGGCCTCGTGCAGCTCCTCGCTGACCGTGTAGGGCACAAGCTCGTCGCCGCGCGCGTGGAGCAGCAGCAGAGCGGTCTTGTCCCCGAGTCGCGTGACGGCCTCGTCGAGCGGGTCGAGGCTCGACAGCCAGGGCTCGAGCGTCTCGCGCTGCCAGCCGAACTCGTCGAAGCGCCCGGCGCGAAGGCCCCTCAGCAGGAGGTCGCCGGGAGCGGGGCAGATGGCCACCACGGCGGCCAGCCCGGGCTCCAGTGCCGCGGCGTGGATCGCGCAGAACCCGCCCATGCTCGACCCCCGCAGTGCGATCAGTGGGGCGCGCTCGCGCAGCAGGTCGCACATCGCCAGGGCATCGCCGAACGCCGTGGGCCCGAAGCTCCCGCTCGATCCCCCGTAGCCGCGCGCGTCGTAGGCGAGCGCCGCCATCCCGTAGGAGCGGCACAGGCGCCCGAAGTCGAAGTGGCTCTCCTTGCCCGAGCCGGCGCCGTGCAGCAGCACCACCCCGCCGGCCGGTTCCTCGCGTGGCTCGAAGAGGGCGTAGGCGAGCCCGTTGTGGGTGCCCAGCTCGGGGGGCGCGGGCGGATCGTGCTTCATACTCGCCCAGCCTATGACCACGGCGGACTCCGAAGGAGCGGTGGCCGACGCCGCCGGCACGGGCCTGCCCGGCGGGCTCGCGCGCGTGTACCCCCTGGGCTCGCGGGTCAACTCCGCCGGCCGGCTCGAGATCGGGGGCTGCGACACGCTCGAGCTGGCGCGCGAGTTCGGCACCCCGGCCTACGTGTACGCCGAGGACGACATGCGCGCCCGCGCGCGGGCCACGCGTGAGGCCTTCGCTTCCCGGGCCGAGCACTACGAGGTCATCTACGCGAGCAAGGCCTTCCCCTGCACCGCCGCGCTGCGGGTCTTCGCCGAGGAGGGCCTCTCGTGCGACGTGGCCTCGGGCGGCGAGCTGCACCTCGCGCTGCGGGCGGGCTTCGAGCCGGGGCGCATGTACTTCCACGGCAACAACAAGACCGAGCAGGAGCTGCGCGAGGGCCTCATGGCGGGGATCGGCCACTTCGTCCTCGACTCCTTCGACGAGATCGAGCGCCTCGGGCGGCTCGCGATCGGAAGCGCTCAGCGGGTGCTGCTGCGCGTGACCCCGGGCATCGCCCCCGACACCCATCGGGCGATCCAGACCGGCCAGGTCGACTCGAAGTTCGGCATCCCTCTGGCCCGCGTGGGCGACGCGGTGCGCCGGTGCGCCGAGCACGGCCTCGTGCTGCGCGGGCTGCACGCGCACATCGGATCGCAGGTCTCAGAGCTCGCGCTCTACGGCGCCCTGGCCGACGTGCTGCGCGACATCGGCGACTATCCGCTCCTGAACGTGGGCGGCGGCTTCTCGATCGCCTACACGCGTGACGATCGGCCCCACTCGGCCGCCGACTACGCGGAGGCGATGGTGAGCCGGGTGCCCGCGGGCGTGCGGGTGCTCTGCGAGCCGGGGCGATCGCTCGTGGGCAACGCCGGCGTCACGCTCTACACGGTGGGCACGGTCAAGGAGATCCCGGGCGTCCGCACGTACGTGGCCGTGGACGGAGGCATGGCGGACAACATCCGCCCGATGCTCTACGGCGCGAGCTACGAGGCCGACCTCGTGGAGCGCATGGGCGACTCCGACCCGTGCCGGATCGTCGGCATGCACTGCGAGACGGGCGACGTGCTCGTGCCGAGCGCGGCGCTCGACGGGCCCCGGACGGGCGACGTGCTGGTCATCCCCGCCACGGGCGCCTACGGGCACGCGATGGCGAGCAACTACAACGCGGTGCGCCGCCCCCCGGTGGTCTTCTGCCGCGACGGCGACGCCCGCGCCGTCGTGCGCCGGGAGACCTACGAGGACCTCACCGCGCGTGACGCCTGAGGCGCAGCGAGAGGCGGGCAGCCCGATCGGCCCGCGAGGAGCGCAGCCCGATCGTGCCGCGAGGAGCGCAGCCCGATCGCCGCTCGGGCGAGCACCGCAGCGAGGTTCTCATTCGGGCGAGCACCTCAGCGAGGTTCTCGATCCGGCGAGCCCCGGACGAGCGCCCTTCCGCATCGGCCTGCTGGGCCACGGCACGGTCGGCGCCGCCTTCGCCGAGCTGATCGAAGAGCGTGCGGAGGCGATCACGGACGAGGTCGGCGTGCGGCCCGAGATCTCCGGCGTGCTGACCCGCAGCCGCGGCGACTTCGAGGACATCCTCGCGCGCAGCGACCTGATCGTCGAGCTGATGGGCGGGGTGGCGCCCGCGCTCGACTACGCGCTCGCCGCGCTCGGCGCCGGCAGGCACTTCGTCACCGCCAACAAGCAGCTTGTCTCCCGCCACGGCGAGGAGCTCTTCGCCGCCGCGGGCGCGGCCGGCGCGCAGCTGCGCTTCGAGGCGGCCGTTGCCGGCGTCGTCCCCGCCATACGGGTGATCTCAGAGACTCTCGCGGCCGCGCACATCGAGCGCGTCCACGGGATCGTCAACGGGACGACGAACTTCATCCTGACGGCGATGCAGCGCACCGGCGCCTCCTACGAGGACGCGCTGCGCGAGGCCCAGGAGCTGGGTTACGCCGAGGCGGATCCGACCGAGGACGTGACCGGCAAGGACGCCGCGGCCAAGATGGCGATCCTCGCCCGGCTCGCCTTCGGCGCGCCCGTGCACGTCGATGAGGTCCCCTACGAGGGGATCGAGCGGGTGACCGCCGAGGACATCGCCTACGC
>Ga0136624_1000112_pt1 | contig 24509 bp, 22 predicted proteins | sample AntDrymUQ4692206_2_FD_104802 | JGI IMG/M metagenome (GOLD analysis project Ga0136624, IMG submission 104802) | Polar desert sand microbial communities from Dry Valleys, Antarctica - metaG UQ469 (22.06) | ecosystem: Environmental > Terrestrial > Soil > Desert | place: Antarctica: Dry Valley... | reverse complement strand
GCGCCCTACCGGGTGCTGCACATCGCCGGGCGGCGCGACTTCCCGGACCTTCGCGCCCCCGGCGACCACTACGACCTGCGCGACTACCTGCGCCCCTTCGGCCAGGCGCTCGCGGCCGCCGACCTCGCGGTCGCGCGCGCCGGCGGCTCGATCTTCGAGTTGGCGCAGCACGGGCTGCCGGCCGTGCTCGTGCCCTATCCGCACGCGACCGCCGACCACCAGCAGGCCAACGCCCGCTGGATGCTGGACGCCGGCGCCGCGGTCGTGCTCGCCGACGACACATTGGGTCCCGAGTCGCTGCGCGCCGCCGTCGATGCGATCTTGCTCGACCCCGAGCGGCTGGCGCAGATGGCCGCCGCCTCCGCGCGCCTGGCGAGGCCGGATGCGGCGCGCGACGTCGCGCGGGCGGTGGTGCTGGCGGCGGCCGAGCGCGCGTCCTCCCGCTGAGCGAGCGCGGCTGCGCTGCGCTCCGACGGCCCTCTGAGTCAGGCGGCGCGCAACAGCGACCGCTCGACGACCACCGACACCGCCAGCGCCTTGTAGCCGACGTCGTCGAACAGCACGACGACCGCCTCGTCGTCGTAGCGCTGCACGATCCCCTGACCCCAATCGTCGTGGGCCACCCGCGACCCGAGCGCGAACGGCACGTCGGCCGGCGCCACCGCCGCCTCCGCCCGCCCCGTCACGCAGTTGTCGCAGTTCCTGCAGGGGGGATCGAACGGCTCGCCGAAATAGGACAGCACGAACGCCCGGCGGCACGCGTCGGTCTCCGCGTAGGAGCGCATCATGTCCACGCGGGAGCGATCGAAGGAGCGGCGATTCCCCTCGACCGCCGCGGCCGCCGCGATGGCCTGGCGGCGCGGCGGCGGATCGGACGCCGGGGCGACGTCGCCGTCGGGCATCACCGCGACGGCGCCGACCTCCTCCAACCGCGAGATCGCGGTGGCGAGCTTGGTCTGGCTCAACTCGGTGGCCGCCTGCAGGCAGCCCGGCCCGATCGGCCCGGTTGCGTCGGTGATCGCGGCGAGCACGGTGCCGATCTCCGCGAGGTCGATCTGGCCGCCGCCCGCGAAGAAGCGCCGCAGTCCGAGGTCCTCGACCCGGTAGAAGAGCGTCGCCTCGGCCGGCTCCCCGTCCCGGCCGGCGCGTCCGACCTCCTGATAGTAGGAGTCAAGCGACTCGGAGATCTCGGCGTGCACGACCCAGCGGACGTTCGGCTTGTCGACGCCCATGCCGAACGCCGTCGTGGCGACGACGACGTCGATGTCGTCGCCCATGAACCGCTCCTGGGTCGAGTCGCGGTCGCGCCCGCGCATCCCGCCGTGGTAGGCGGCGGCGCGCACGCCCTGCTCGCACAGGTCGGCGGCGAGCGCCTCCGCCGCGCGGCGCGTGGCGACGTACACGATGCCGGGCGGCGGCACGGACGCGACGTGGTCGCGCAGGGCGCGGAGCTTGCGGTCCTCGTCGTGGTGGCGCTCGACCGCGAGCCGGATGTTGGGCCGGTCGAAGCCGCGGATCACCACCGCCGGGTCGCGGAGCCCGAGGCGCTCGACGATCTCGTCGCGCACGGGCGGGGCGGCCGTGGCGGTGAGGGCGAGCACGGTGGGGCGCCCGAGCGCCTGCAGCGCGGCGCCCAGGCCCAGGTAGTCCGGCCGGAAGTCGTGGCCCCATTCCGAGATGCAGTGCGCCTCGTCGACGACGAGCAGCGACGGTTGCGCCACCGCGAGCTCGTCGAGCACGTCCAGGTTCGCGAGCTGCTCGGGCGCCAAAAAGAGGAACTCCAGCGCGTCCTCGGCCAGCTCGGCGAGCGCAGCGGCGTGCTGCGCGGCCGGGACGTTGGAGTTGAGCTGGGCCGCACCGCCCGCGGCGAGCTCGCGCAAGTCCTCGACCTGCTCGCGCTGGAGGGCGATGAGCGGAGAGACGACGACAGTGGCGCCCGGCAGCAGGAGTCCGGCGATCTGGTAGATCGCCGACTTGCCGGAGCCGGTGGACATCACGACCAGCGCGTCGCGCCCGCTCAGCGCGGCCTCGATCGCCTCGCGCTGGCCGGGGCGCAGGCCATCGAAGCCGAACGCCTCGCGCGCGACGCGATCGATCGGGTCCATCGGGGCGGCCTGCCCACCCGTTCCACCGTCGAAACGGACGCCGCTTCGGACACTAGTGTTCCGCGCCGTGGATCCCTGGGCCGGTCGCAGGTTGCACTTCGTGGGCATCGGCGGCGCGGGGATGAGCGGCCTGGCGCTGGTCGCGCATGCGCTCGGCGCCGGCGTCACCGGCTCGGACAGAGCGGCCGGCTCGCCCTACGCCGGGTCGCTGCGCGCGCTCGGCATCGAGCCCCGCACCGGCCACGATGGCGCCAACGTGCCCGATGGCGCCGACGTCGTGGTCTCCTCGGCCATCCCGCCCGAGAACCCGGAGCGCGCCGCCGCACGCGAGCGCGGACTGCGGGAGCTGCACCGCGCGGACCTGCTGGGGGAGCTCACGCGGCTGCGGCCGACCATCGCGGTGACCGGCACGCACGGGAAGACGACGACGTCGAGCATGCTGGTCCACGCGCTGCGTGCGTGCGGCATGGATCCGGGCTACCTGGTCGGGAGCAACGTGCGCTCGACGGGGAAGAACGCCGGATGGGGCACGGGGAAGTGGCTCGTGGTGGAGGCGGACGAGTCCGACCGCTCCCTCTTGAAGCTGGCGCCCGCGATCGCCGTGCTCACGAACGCCGAGCTCGATCACCACACGACCTACGCCTCCCAGCGTGACGTCGACGAGACCTTCCGGGCGTTCCTGGCGCTCGCCGACCGGGCGGCTGTCGTGTGGGATCGCCCGCACCTGCTCGCCCTCGCCCCGGACGGCCTGGAGCTCGTGCCGTTCGACGCCGCTCCCGTGCTCACGCCGGGCGGCTCGCGCTTCACGCTCGACGGCGTCGAGGTGGAGCTGACCGTGCCCGGCACGCACAACGCGCTGAACGCCGCGGCGGCGCTGGGCGCCGCCCGGCTGACGGGCGCCGACCTGGCCGCGGCAGCCGCCGCGCTGCGGGACTTCCAGGGCGCCGGACGGCGCTTCGAGCGCCTGGGCGCCACACCGGAGGGTGCCGAGGTGGTCGACGACTACGCGCACCACCCGACCGAGGTGGCCGCGGCGCTCGAGGCCGCGCGGACGCTCGCACACCGTCGCCTGATCGCGATCTTCCAGCCGCACCTGTACTCCCGCACGGCGCGGCAGGCGACCGAGTTCGGCGCCGCGCTGGCCGGCGCCGACGAGGTCGTGGTGCTCGACGTCTACGCGGCCCGCGAGCGCCGGGAGGACTTCCCGGGCGTCTCCGGACTGCTCGTCGCCCAGGCCGCCGCCGACGCGGGCGCCGGCCGCCGCGTCGCGTGGCTGCCGACGTTCGCGCAGGCCGAGGCGCTCGTGCGAGCGCGGCTGCGCCCGGGCGATCTCGTCATGACGCTGGGCGCCGGTGACGTCGACACGCTCGGCCGCTCTCTTGTGGAGAGGTAGGAACGGCGCGCGCGGCGCCGAATGGCAGACCATGGCGCATCGTCACAGGCTGCCCTGGCGCCTATTGGCGGGCGCGCTTCTGGCGCTCGGGGGGCTGGCCCTCGGCTGGCTGTGGTTCCGCGACTCCTCCTTCGTCGCGGTCGAGCGGGTCGCTATAAAGGGCAGCGGCTCCTCCGAGCGGGCGCAGGTGCGCGAGGCGCTCGAGGCCGCGGCGGCGGGCATGAGCACACTGCGCGTCGATGCGGCTGCGCTGCGTGAAGCGGTGGACCCGTTCTCGTCGGTGGCCGACCTGCGGATCCGCGCCGACTTCCCGCACGATCTGCGCATCGAGGTGATCGAGCACGAGCCGGTGGCCACCGTCCAGACCGGCGGCAGCCGAATTCCCGCGACCGGCGGCGGCCTGCTGCTGGACGGCGTGCGCACCCGCGACCTGCCGATCGTCGCGGCCGAGACCCCGCCCGCGGACGGACGGGTGCGCGACCGGCGCGTCCTTGATGCGCTGGCGGTCGCGGCTGCCGCACCGCCAGAGCTGCGCGCCCGCTCCGAGCGTCTCTACTACGGGCGGGACGGGATGGTGCTCGACTTGCGCGCGGGCCCCGACCTCATCTTCGGCACGGCCGGCGACGCTCGCGGCAAGTGGCTCGCGGCGGCGCGGGTGCTCGCCGAGGAGTCCTCGGCCGGCGCCACCTACCTGGATCTGCGGGTGTCGAAGCTGGTCGCCGCGGGCGGCGTGGGGCCGGTCGAGCCCGAGGCGACGCCGGAGCCGACGGTCATCCCCGCCGAACCCTCGACCGTAGGCTGAGAATGCGTCTCTGCTAGACCTTGGGTCGAGGGTTCCGCCTTCTGCAAGCGATCTTGCCAGGGTTCGCTTCCTTTGACATCAGGGATGAAATCCCCGTAACGTGCTGGAATCCGCGTCCTATCCGAGCGCCTGGAAACGCTCGACCCCAACTCGAGGTCCGGACAGAACCATATGGAAGCAGGCAGCTATCTCGCAGTGATCAAGGTCGTCGGCGTGGGCGGCGGGGGTACCAACGCCGTCAACCGCATGATCGACGCCGGCCTCTCCGGCGTGGAGTTCATCGCCTGCAACACCGATGCCCAGGCGCTCCAGATGACCGACGCCGACATCAAGCTCAACATCGGCCACCAGCTCACGAAGGGGCTCGGCGCGGGGGCCAACCCCCAGGTCGGCCAGGGCGCGGCCGCCGAGTCGCGCGACGACATCAAGGAGGCGCTCAAGGGCGCCGACATGGTGTTCGTCACCGCGGGCGAGGGCGGCGGCACGGGAACCGGCGCCGCGCCGGTGATCGCGGAGATCGCGAAGAACGAGATCGGCGCGCTCACCGTCGGCGTCGTCACGCGCCCGTTCGGCTTCGAGGGCGCCCAGCGCGCGCGCCAGTCCCAGGAAGGGATCGACCGCCTGCGTGAGATGGTCGACACGCTGATCGTGATCCCGAACGAGCGGCTGCTGTCGATCGTCGAGCGGCGCACCAGCATCCTCGACGCGTTCCGGGAGGCCGACAACGTCCTGCGCCAGGGCGTGCAGGGCATCACGGACCTGATCACGATCCCGGGCCTCATCAACCTCGACTTCGCCGACGTGCGCACGATCATGCACGACGCCGGCTCCGCGCTGATGGGCATCGGCACCTCGACGGGCGAGTCACGCGCCGCCGAGGCCGCGAAGGCGGCGATCTCCTCACCGCTCCTGGAGGAGTCCGTCGAGGGCGCCACCGGCATCCTGCTCAACATCACGGGCGGCAAGGACCTCGGCCTGTTCGAGGTCAACGAGGCGGCAGAGATCATCCACTCCGCCGCCGACTCGAACGCCAACATCATCTTCGGGGCGGTGATCGACGAGGGGATGGGGGACGAGATCCGCGTGACGCTGATCGCGACGGGCTTCGACAAGCGCCCCGCCAGCGGCTACACGCCGTTCAACCGCGGCGAGCGCCAGCGCGGCCCGGTGGATCGCGGTCCGCGCATCGACGACCGCCAGCGCTCGTCGCTCGAGATCGGCGACGACGAGATCGACATCCCCCCGTTCCTGCGCTGAGCGTCTGAGCGCCTTCGCCGAGGCCTCGATGAACCGCGGCCTCGCCGCCGCCGCCCGACGGAGGCCGATGCTAGGGTCCGCCCGGCCTCATGGCCGCGGGAACGGACAGCCTCGAGCGGACCCCGCTGTACGACCGCCACGTGGCCGCCGGGGCGAAGCTGGTGCCGTTCGCGGGCTGGGAGATGCCGGTGCAGTACGCGGGCATCCGGGAGGAGCACGCCGCGGTGCGCGAGCGCGCGGGCGTCTTCGACGTCAGCCACATGGGCCAGATCGAGACCGCGGGACCCGGCGCCGAGGCGCTGCTGCAACGACTGCTCTCCAACGACGTCGCGAGGATCCCCGAGCGTGGTGCCCAGTACTCCGTGCTGTGCGACGAGCAGGGCGGGGTGCTCGACGACCTCTTCACCTACCGGCTCGCCCCGGACCGCTTCCTGACCGTCACCAACGCGAGCAACCACGCCGCCGATCTCGCCTGGTTCGAGCGCCACGCGAGCGAGTTCGAGGCGACGGTTCGCGACCGCCTGGCCGACTTCGCGATGCTCGCCGTCCAGGGTCCGCGCGCTCGCGCGCTGACCGCCGAGCTGGCGGAGGCGAATGCCGGTGACGAGGCCGCAGGCCGTGACAGGAGGGAGCTCCCGAGGCGGTTCTTTGCCGCGGCGATGACGATCGCCGGCGTGCCGGACGTGCTGGTCTGCGGCACCGGTTACACCGGCGAGGACGGCGTCGAGCTGCTCGTGCCGCCCGGTGCGGCCGGCGCGGTGTGGGACGCCGTGGTCGGCGCGGGCGCCGATCCCGTGGGGCTCGGCGCGCGCGACACCCTGCGCCTGGAGGCCTGCTTCCACCTCTACGGCAACGACCTGTCCGAGGATCGCGGCCCGATCGAGGCCGGCCTCGGCTGGTGCTGCAAGGAGGCGACCGGCTTCGTCGGCGCCGAGGCGGTGCGCGCTGCCCGCACCGAGGGGACGGCCGAGCGACTCGTCCCGTTCGCCGTCACCGGTCCCGGGATCGCACGCCAGGGCAATCCGGTGCTCGGCGGAGGCGTCGTCACGTCCGGCACGCTCTCGCCGACGCTCGGCTACGCGATCGGGCTCGCGTATCTGCCGGTGGAACGGGCACAGCCGGGTACACCGTTCGAGATCGACGTGCGCGGCAAGACGCGCACGGCGGAAGTCCGCGCAAAGCCACTGATCCCCGAGGAGCGCTGAATTGGCCGAAGCCAGCTATCCGCCGGACCTGAAGTATCACGAGGAGCACGACTGGGCGCGCATCGACGGCGAGACCGCGACGTTCGGGATCACCTGGTACGCACAGGACCAGCTCGGCGAGGTCGTCTTCTTCGACCCGCCCGGGGTCGGCAAGAGCGTGCGCCGGGGCGACCCGTACGCCGAAGTCGAGTCGGTCAAGGCCGTCTCGGACGTGATCGCGCCGCTGTCGGGCGAGATCGTCGAGGTCAACGACGCGCTCGCCGGTGGGCCCGAGGCCATCAACGACGATCCCTACGAGGGCGGTTGGATGGTCAAGGTGAGGCTCAGCGACGTATCCGAGCTGGAAGCGCTCATGGACGCCGCCACGTATCAGGAGTCGCTGACGGGGCACTAGCCGTGAGCCGCTACACCTCCGCCACCGACGAGGATCGGCACGCGATGCTGGCGGCCGTCGGTGCCGCGTCCATCGACGAGCTGTTCGCCGACGTGCCGGAGCGGCTGCGGCTCGGCCGGCCGCTCGACCTGCCGGCCGGCAAGCCCGAGCAGGAGGTCTACGGGTACCTGCGCGGCCTGGCGGCGATGAACGTCTCCACCGAGGACGAGGTCTCGTTCCTCGGCGCGGGGATGTACGACCACTACGTGCCGAGCCTGATCGACTCGATCATCACGCGCTCGGAATTCCTGACGCCTTACACGCCCTACCAGCCGGAGATCTCCCAGGGCGGCCTGCAGGTGATGTTCGAGTACCAGACGGCGATCTCCGAGCTGACCGGCCTGCCCGTCTCGAACGCCAGCGTGTACGAGGGCCCGAGCGCGCTCGCGGCCGCCGGGTACCTGGCGACGCTGCACCACCCCGCGCGTACGCGCTTCCTGGTCAGCCGAGGAGTGCACCCGCACAGCCGCGAGACGCTCGCCACGACGAGCGTCGGCTGGGGGACGACGATCGAGGAGATCGGGCTCTCCGACGGCGCCACGGACGCCGGCGCGTTGGACGCGGCGCTCTCCGACGAGGTGTCGGCGGTGTTCCTGCAGTATCCGAACTTCCTCGGCGCTGTCGAGGATCTCGAGGCGCTCGTGCCCGCCGCCAAGGCGGCTGGGGCGCTGGTGATCGTGCAGTGCGACCCGCTCGGGCTGGGGATCTTGCGCCCGCCCGGCGACTTCGGGGTCGACGTGGCCGTGGGGGAGGGCCAGACGCTGGGCAACCGGCTGGACTTCGGCGGCCCGAGCTTTGGCTTCTTCGCCGCGCAGCAGGCGTATCTGCGGCGCATGCCGGGCCGCATCGCCGGCGAGACGACCGACGTCGACGGCCGGCGCGGCTTCGTGCTGACGCTCCAGACCAGGGAGCAGCACATCCGGCGCGAGAAGGCGACGCACAACATCTGCACCGCCCAGGCGCTCAACGCGCTCGCCGGAGTCATCTACCTGAGCTGGCTGGGTCGCGAAGGCCTCGTCGAACTGAGCGAGCTGCTGCTGCAGCGCACGGCGTACGCGCGCGAGGCGCTGGCGGGGGTCGAGGGGGTCGAGCCGCTGCACTCCCAGCCCGTCGTGCGCGAGTTCGCGGTCACGCTCGACGCCGACGTCGAGCAGGTGATCGAGCGCTGCGCAGCGGAGGGCGTCAATCCCGGCTACCCACTTGGCCGCGACTACCCGGAGCTCTCGAACGGCCTGCTGGTCGCACTGACCGAGCAACGATCCCGAGCCGACATCGACCGCCTCGCACGCACGCTGCAGGCGGCGGTGCGGGACACGGTGCCGGCATGACCGCCGAGGATGGCCGCACCAAGCCGGCTGCGTCGGCAAGCACGGATCTGCACGCCGACCCCGGCGTCGAGCATGGGGAGCCGACCGCCGACCGCCCGGTCCGCCTCACCGAGACCGCCCAGCAGCGCGACCGCGCCCGCACGATCTACGAGAAGTCCCAACCCGGAAGGCGTGCGTTCGTGGCTCCGGAGCTGGACGTGCCGCGCCGCGACGGCCTGCTTCCCGACCGCTTCCGCCGCACCGAGCCGGCGAAGCTGCCTGAGATCGCCGAGCCCGAGATCGTGCGGCACTACAACCGCCTCTCCAAGCGCAACTTCGACCTCGACACGGGCTTCTACCCGCTCGGCTCGTGCACGATGAAGCACAACCCGAAGCTGCACGAGCGTGTCGCGGCGCTGCCCGGCAACGCCCGGCTGCATCCACTCCAGCACCCGCGGCGGGCACAGGGCGCGCTGCGGCTCATGTGGGAGCTGCAGAGCGCGCTGGGCGAGGTCGCCGGTCTCCCGCACGTCTCGCTGCAGCCGTCGGCGGGCTCGCACGGCGAGCTGGCCGGGGTCCTGCTCACCCGCGCCTATCACGAGGACCGCGGCGAGCGCCGCACCAAGGTGCTGACACCCGACACCGCGCACGGCACCAACCCGGCGACGGTGACGATGGCCGGGTTCGAGGTTGTCAAGGTCGGGACGAACGACCGGGGCGGCGTCGACGTCGAGGATCTCAGGGCCAAGGCGGCCGACGACGTCGCCTGCCTGATGCTCACGAACCCGAACACGCTGGGGCTGTTCGACACGGCGATCGAGGAGATCGCGCACATCGTCCACGACGCCGGCGCGACGCTGTACTACGACGGTGCGAACCTCAACGCCGTGATGGGCAGGACCCGTCCGGGCGACATGGGCTTCGACATCGTGCACTTCAACCTGCACAAGACGTTCACCCAGCCGCACGGGGGCGGCGGGCCGGGAGCGGGCCCGATCGCGGTCTCGGACCGGATCGAGCCCTACATCCCCAGGCCTCAGGTGGTGCGCCGGGAACCGGGCAACGGCGCCGGGCCGAGCTTCGACCTCGACTTCGACCGGCCGAAGTCGATCGGTCGCCTCCGCGGATTCCAAGGCAACTACGGCGTCTTCGTGCGTTCCTACGCCTACATCCTCTCGCTGGGGTGCGACGGGCTGCAGGAGGCCTCCGAGACCGCGGTGCTCAACGCCAACTACCTCATGGCGCGGCTGGCCGAGACGGCGGGCGAGCACCTGCCGGTCGCCTACGACCGCACCTGCATGCACGAGTTCGTGCTGACCGGCGGCCCCATGAAGAAGGCGCTCGGCATCCGCACGCTCGACCTCGCCAAGCGGCTGCTGGACTTCGGCTTCCACCCGCCGACCGTCTACTTCCCGCTGCTCGTCGACGAGGCACTGCTGGTCGAGCCGACCGAGACGGAGACGCGCGAGACGCTCGACGCGTTCGCCGAGGCCGTCGGGGAGATCCTGTCCGAGGCGGCCGACGATCCCGAGACCGCCCGCAGCGCGCCCTACACGACTCCGGTGCGCCGCCTCGACGAGGCCGGCGCGGCGAAGCGGCCCGTCATCCGCCAGCCGCTCTAGCGTGCCGACTGCTGCGCGCCCTCCTCGGGCCGCGTCCCAGCACGGCCTCGTCCTCGAGCGCCACGCCGCCGCGCGAGAGGTGGATCATCAGCACGACCGGGACGAGGCTGACGGCCACGATCAGCAGCGCTGGAAGCGCGGCGGTGTCGAAGCGCGAGTCCTTGGTGGCCTCCCACACGGCGACGGCCAGGGTGTCGCCGCCGAGCGGCCGCAGCAGGGCGGTGGCGGGCAGCTCCTTCATCACCTCGACGAAGACGAGCAGCGCCGCGGTGACGATGCCAGGCCACAGCAGCGGCAGGTGCACGTCGGAGAGCACCCGGTTGCGGTCGGCGCCGAGGCTGTGCGCGGCGTCGTCGAGCGCCGGATCCAGCCGGGCCATGCGGGCCTCGACCGCGAAGTACGCCGGCGCCTGGAAGCGCACGACGTAGGCGAGCACGAGGCCGGCCGCGGTGCCGGTGAACAGCAGCCCGGTGCCGAGCACGCCGTCGATGCGCCGATCGAGCCAGGCGAGCGGGATGTAGACGGCGACAGCCACGACCGTGCCCGGGAGGGCGTATCCGAGCGTCTGCACCCGAGCGCTCGCGTTCCCGAGGCGGGAGGGCTGGGTGCGGCGCCCGTAGACCACCACCGTGGCGGCGGCCACCGCGATCAGCGCCGCGACGCCGGCGAGCCCGAGGCTGGTCAGCGCCGCCCGCGCGAGGTCCGCGGCGGCCTCTCCCTCGCCCAGCGAGCGCACCGACCACGCCGTGAGCTGGACGACGGGGCCGACCAGCACGACGGCGAGCAGCGCGAGCGGGACGGCCGCGGCGAGCCACGCCCGCGGCCCGCGGAGGCGCCGGGGCACGACCGCCTCACCGCGCGCCAGTGCACCGTGATAACGCGCGCGGCCGCGCAGCATGCGCTCCACGACCACGAGCGCGATGGTCAGGCTCACCAGCACCGACGCCAGCTGCAGCGCCGCGGCGCGGTCGAAGGCGCCGTACCAGACGCGGTAGATCGCGTCGGTCATGGCGCGGTAGTTGAGGAGGTTCACCGCGCCGAAGTCGGCGAGCGCCTCCATCACCGCGAGCGCTGCCCCGGCGGCGAGCGCCGGCCGCGCCAGCGGCAGCGCGAGCCGGACGATCGCGCGGGCGTGGCTCAGCCCGAGGCTGCGGGCCGCCTCGAACGTGTCGCGCGACTGCTCGAGGAACGCGCCGCGCCCGAGCACGTAGACGTACGGGTAGAGGACCAGGGTGAGCACGGCGATCGCGCCACCGGTCGAGCGGATCTCGGGCAACTGGACGCCGAGCACGTCGCGTGCGGCGCGCTGCAGCGGGCTGTCGGCGTCGTACTGGCCGAGCAGCACGAAGACCAGCACGTAGGCGGGCATGGCCAGCGGCAGCACGAGCGCCCAGTCGAGCCAGCGGCGGCCCGGGAAGTCGTAGAACGAGACCAGGGCGGCCAGCCCCCCGCCGAGCGCCAGCGTGCCGGCGCCGACGCCGAGCGCGAGCACCGCGCTCGCGCGGAGCGCTTCGGGCAGCAGGTCGGCGGCGATCTGGTCAAACGCGCCGTGGCTCGTGAGAAACGAGGCGGGCAGGACGAGCAGCGGGCCCGCGACCAGCAGCGCCGCCAGCACGCCGACGACGGTCCACGACGCCGGCCGCCCGCGCCGCCGCGACGGCGCGGGCGCCGCTACCGCCACCCGACCTCCTGCATCAGCGCCACGGCGTCGGGCAGCAGCGCGCCGGCCCGTTCGACGTCGATCGGGTCGAGCTTCACGTCGGCCCAGTCGGCGATGTGCGGGGCGGGCGGAACCTCGGGATTGGCGGCGAGCTCGCCGTTGGCGACCACCCCGCGCTGCGCGCCCGCGGCGGTGAGGTGCTCCATCAGGGCGACCGCGTCCGCGCGGTGCTCGGAGCCCCGGACGAGGCCGACGCCCGACAGGTTGGTGTGGGCGCCGGCGCCCTCCTGATCGGGCCAGGCGGGCGCCACCGGGAAGTCGGGGCCCTCCGCGAGCTTGCGTGCGAGGTAGTAGTGGTTGGTGAGGCCGACGTCGCAGCGCCCGCTGGCGAGCGCGTCGAGCACGTCGACGTCGGAGCCGAGGATCTGCGGATCGTTGGCCAGCCATGCTTCGAGCAGCGCCCGGGTGTCGTCCGCGCCTCGCTTGGCCAGCATGTCGGCCACGAGCGACTGGTTGTACTCGTTGTTGGACGTGCGCAGGCAGAGCTTGCCCTTCCACCTCCGATCGCCGAGGTCGTCGTAGCTCGCAACGGCGTCCGCGGGCACGGCGGTGTTGCGCATCGGCGTGCGGATGCGCAGGCTCATGCCCCACCAGCTCCCGTCCGGGTCGCGGTACTCGGCCGGCACCTGGCGCTCCAGCGCCGGCGAGCCCGAGGGCTCGAGCAGGCCCGCCTCCTTGGCGCGCCACAGGTTCGCGAGGTCCGTGGTGACGAGCAGGTCGGCGGGCGTCTCGTCGCCCTCGCTGCGCAGCCGCTCGAACAGCTCGGGCGCGGTGCCCCCGCGCAGCTCGAGGTTCTTGCCCCTCTGCTGCTCGAACGCCGTGAACGCCGCCTCGTCGCCGTACTGGGAGCGGCCGTTGTACACGACGACGTCGGCCTGCCCGCCGAAGGCCACGACGGCGGCGGCCAGCAGGCCGGCGAGGAGCAGCGCGAGCCCGACCAGCAGGCGGCCGCGACGACGGATCAGGGCGACGAGCATGGAGTTAGGCTAGCCTAACCCACCGGCGCGTCACAATGCCCGCGATGCACAGTCACCCGACTTCGGCCGACGTCGGCGCGGACGCGCCGGCGATCGAGGCCGAGGGCCTGGTGCGGGACTTCGACGGCCGGCCGGCGGTCGCGGGAGTGGACCTGCGGCTGGAGCGTGGCGGGTTCCTGGCCGTGCTCGGCCCGAGTGGCTCGGGCAAGACGACCCTGCTGCGCATGATCGCGGGCTTCGAGCGCCCCGATGCCGGCACCGTGCGCATCGGTGGCCGCACCGTCGCCGGTCCCGGCGCCTGGGTGGAGCCCGAGGCGCGCCGGATCGGCATGGTGTTCCAGCAAGGTGCGCTCTTCCCCCACCTGACGGTCGGCGGCAACGTCGCGTTCGGCGCCGCGCGTGCCGAGCGGGTGGCCGAGTGCCTGGAGCTGGTCGGTCTCGCCGACCGCGCGGGCGGCTACCCGCACGAGCTCTCCGGTGGGGAGCGCCAGCGCGTCGCCCTCGCGCGGGCGCTGGCGGCGGACCCCGAGGTGGTGCTCCTCGACGAGCCGTTCTCCGCCCTCGACGCCGGGCTGCGCGAGCGGCTGCGCGAGGAGGTGGCCGCCATCCTGCGCGCCGCCGGCACGAGCACGCTGCTGGTCACGCACGACCAGTCCGAGGCGCTCTCGCTCGCCGATACGGTCGCCGTCCTGCGCCACGGCCGCCTCGAGCAGGTGGGCACGCCCGAGGAGGTGTACGAGCGCCCGCGCAGCCACTGGGTCGCCGGGTTCCTCGGGGACGCCGACATCGTCCCCGGCACCGCCGGCGACGGGTTCGCCGAGTGCGAGCTCGGCCGCTTCGCCGTCGCCGCCGAGCTCGCGGGCGCCGTCGAGCTGGTGATCCGTCCCGAGTCGGTGGCGATCGGCCATCGTCCCGCGCGCGACCACGACGCGAAGGCCGTCGTGGTCGGGCGGTCCTTCTACGGGCACGATCAGCTCGTGGAGCTCGAGCTGGCGAGCGGCCGCCGCCTGCACAGCCGGCGGCTCGGATTCCCCGCCTGGCATCCGGGCGATCACGTGCGCGTGTGGGTCGACGGGCCGGTGACCGCCCTCGCGGCGCCGGTTCCTCAGCCGCCCGCGGGCGCGGCCCGGTAGACGTCGCCCGCGCCCGACGCGAAGACGAGCTCACCGTCGGCGTCCGTGCCGATGTGGGTCAGTTGGGGGACGGTGGCCTGCTCGCGGCGCACGTCGGCGGCGCCGCCCCGCGGCGTGCCTCGCAGCGACCAGAGCTTCCCGGAGCAGAAGTCGCCGTAGACGTAGCGCCGGACCAGCGCGGGAAGAGCCGCGCCGCCGTAGACGACGCCGCCGGTGACCGAGCAGCCGCCCTCGTCATGGGTGTATGTCGCAACGGGCCACACGAGCTCCGCGCCGGGGCGCAGCTCGTGATCGGCGATTCGCCTGGTCCCCTCGTAGGCGCTCCAGCCCAGGTTCTTGGGCGGCTCGTCGGGCTCGAGCAGCACGCGGTCGATCTCCTCCATCTCGTCCTGGCCGACATCGCCGATCCAGACCTCGCCCAGCGCGAAGTCGAACCAGAATCGCCACGGGTTGCGCAGCCCCGTGAGCACGATGTCCCAGCGCGGGGAGCGCGCGTCGGCGTCGACGGCGATGAGCTTGCCGAGCAGCTGCTCCGGATCCTGCGCGGTGCGCCGGGGGTCGTACGCGCCGCCGCCGTCGCCCAGGCCGAGGTGCAGGCGCCCATCGGGTCCGAACGCGAGCTGGCCGCCGTTGTGGTTCTCCTCGGGCTGCCCGAGGCGTAGGAGCTCCCGCACGGGCCGGGGCTCGATCGTGCGGTCGGCGCGCGCCCGGAACTCGGCCACGCGCGTGCTCCCCTGCTTGTCGGACCAGTGCAGGAACAGCCGCCGGTTGGTGGCGAAGCCGGGATGGAAGGCGATGCCGAGCAGGCCTTGCTCGGCGCCCGTGAGCACCTGGCTGGAGAGGTCGAGGAGCGTCGTCCGGCTGTTTCCGCTGAGCCGGACCATGCGTCCGGGCTGCTCGAGCGCCCACAGCGCTTCGGGGTCGCCGGGCGCCGCGCCGACCCACACGGGGCGCTCGAGTCCGCTCACGATCCGCTTCACGTCGAAGTGGTGCGCCACGCCGTCCTCCGTGGCGGGCGCGGGCGGCTGGACCTCTTCGACCTCGTCTCGGCAACCAGCGAGGGCGAGGAGCGCGGCGGTGGCGAAGGCGGCGAAGCGCATGTTAGGGCACCCTAACGCAGCGGCGACCCAACGAGTGCCAGGCACCCTTTCAGGTGGCGCAGGCCGCCAGCACCTGCCAGCGGTCGGTGCGGGCGACCTCCACGAAGCCGGCGGCGGTGTCCGGGGCGGGTTCCGAGAGACGGGTCAGGGCCGAGCGGAAGACCATGCCCGGTGGGCGCGGCGGGGCGTCGGGCTCCACGACATGCTTCGCCACGTCGATCCGGTATGCCATCAGCGGGCCGCGCAGGCGACCGACGTACGGGCGCCCGCAGGCAAGCACCGCCTCGCGCCCGCCCGCGGCGTCGACGGCCTCGCCGAGGTCGCCCGCCAGCCGCCACTGGTACGCCTGCGCCGTCCACACCGCGGACAGGTCGGCCAACCGCGGCGTCGCCGCGACGGCCATCAGGGTCACCGCGGCGGCGAGCGTGAGGTCCGGCAGCCGGGCACGGCCCGAGGCCGCCGGCACGAGCCCGGCCGCGCCGCTGAGCGCGATCAGGGCGGCGCCGGGCAGCGCGTAGCGCGGCTCGCCGGAGAAGCCCGCCTGCGCCATCAGCGCGACGATGGCGATCCAGACGGCGCCGGCCGCCGCCGGCGCCAGCGCAGCGCCGGCGCGCCGCGCGATGAGCACCCCGACGCCGGCCCACAGCGGCCAGAGGGGCAGCGCGACCGCGGCCTGCAGCGCGGCGAGCGCGGGCAGGTCGGCCAGCGCGGGCTGGCCGGGATTGGGAATCCGGGCGCGCGTGCCCGAGCGCAGTGGGTCGCCGGAGCCGATCAGCTCCGGAACCAGCCAGGCGGCGGGCACGAGCAGCGCCAGCGCGGCCAGTCGCGGGCGGTCGCACGGCCGGCGGCGCCACAGCAGGACGCCGGCGACCGCCAGGAACGGCCAGGCCTCCACACGCAGCAGGGCGCATCCGACCGCGCAGGCCAGAGCGATGCCGAAGCGCTCCTCGCGCCAGGCCGCCGCGCCGCCGAGGGCGAGCGCCACCACGAGCGCCGGCTCCGAGCCGGCGGCGCTGAGGGCGGGCAGTGCGCCGCACAGCAGCACGCCCGCGGCGGCGAGGACGCCGGCGGTTTGCGACCCGCCCGCGAGCCGATGCGCCAGCCGGTACGCGAGCCATGCGGCGACGAGCGCCGCGACACGGACCAGCACGACCCACAGCCACGGCGCCGCCGAGCCCAGCGGCGCCAGCAGCGCGCAGACCGCCACGGGCAGCGGCTTGAACGCCGGCCCGTCGAGCGTGCTCAGTCCACCGCCGGCGACCTCGCGGCCCCACAGCAGCCAGGCCCAACCGTCATACGAGGGCGCTGGGTCGACCAGCAGGAGCGAGGCGAAGGCGATTCCGAAGGCGGCGACGAGCGGGCGCAGCACGGCGCGCGAGAGTAGTGAACCGCGGGATATCCTCGCCGGCGGATGGTCATCTTCTCCGGCATCCAGCCCTCCGGACGCAAGCACCTCGGCAACCAGATCGGGGCGATCCTGCAGTTCGTGGAAGGGCAGGATCGCGCCGATCCCTCGATCTACTGCATCGTCGATCTCCACGCCATCACCGTCGAGTACGAGCCCGCCGTGCTGCGCGAGCGGGTGTACGACACCGCCGCGATCCTCGTGGCGTCCGGCCTGGATCCCCGGCGCTGCATCCTCTTCCGCCAGGGCGACGTGCCCGAGCACGCCGAGTTATGCTGGCTGCTGACCCCGGTGACGGCGATCGGCGAGCTCAACCGCATGCACCAGTTCCGCGACAAGTCGGTCGCCCAGCGCCAGATGATCTCTTCCGGTCTGCTGCTCTATCCCGTCCTCCAGGCCGCCGACGTGCTGGCCTACCGCGCCCACGAGGTGCCGGTGGGTGAAGACCAGCGCGAGCATCTGGAACTCATGCGCGACATCGCGCGGCGGTTCAACGAGCGCTTCGGCGAGACGCTGGTGGTGCCGGAGCACCGGATCCCGACGGTCGGCGCGCGGGTTCGCGACCTGCAGGAGCCGGACCGCAAGATGTCGACCACCGGAGGCTCCGAGCAGGGCACGGTTTACGTGCTCGACGAGCCCGACGTGGTGCGCCGGAAGTTCAAGCGGGCCGTCACCGACTCCGGTTCCGAAGTGGTGCGCGGGCCCGGCAAAGCCGGCGTCGCGAACATGATCGAGATCCTCGCGTGCGTTCGCGGCGTGGAGCCCGAGGCGGTGGAGCACGAGTTCGAGGGCTTGCGCTACGGCGACTTCAAGACGGCGGTGGGCGACGAGGTCGCCGCCTGGCTGGCTCCGGTCCGCGAGCGCTACGCCGAGCTGCGCGGCGACGAGGCCGCGCTCGAGGAGATGCTCCGGGCCGGCGCCGAGAAGGCCCGCGCGATCTCGTCGCAGACGGTGGCCGACGTGCGTGAGGTCATGGGTGTGGGGCCGGCGCGAAACCCGGCGGACCTGATCCGCCGGGCCGGCGCCTAGCCTGCAGCGTCTCGTGGCCGCCGCGTCTGCCTCGCTGGAGCTCGACCTCGACGTGTTCGCCGGTCCGTTCGACCTGCTGCTGTCGCTGATCCTGCGCGAAGAGCTCGACCTGCTCGAGGTCGAGCTGGCCGAGGTGGTGCTCGCCTACCTGGACCACTTGCAGGCCAGGGGAGAGCTCGAGCTCGAGTCCGCGACGGAGTTCCTCGTCCTGATGGCCGCGCTGCTCGAGCTCAAGTCGCGTCTGATGCTGCCCGGCGATGAGATCGAGGCGCTCGACGAGCTCGCGCCCGCCGAGGCCGCCGACGAGCTGCTGGAGCGGATGCTGGCCTACGCTCGCTTTCGCGGCGCCGGGGGGTTCCTCGCCGCTCGTCTCGAGGCCGAGCAGGGCGCCCTGTATCGCTCGGCGCCGTTGCCGCCGGCCCTGCGGCGCGCACGGCTCGACGACGCCGGGCAGGCCTACGACCCGGCGGTGCTCGGCCAGGCCCTGGGCGGCCTGCTCCGCACGCCGCCCCCGGTGGACGTCACCCATATCGCCCTGCCCCGCGTGTCGCTGCCCGAGCGCCTGGCCGTGCTGCGGGCGCTCCTGGAGCGGGGCACGTTCTCGTTCGACGCGGCCGTCGAGGGCGCCGACCGCATGACGGTCGCGGTCACGCTCTTCGCGCTGCTCGAGCTCTACAAGGGCGGAGAGGCGGCGTGGGAGCAGGAGGAGCCGTTCGGGCCGATCGTCGTCCGCCACGGCGCTCGCGGCAGGGCGGTGGCGTGACCGAGCTCGAGCGCTGCCTGGAGGCCCTGCTGTTCCTCGCGCCCGACCCCGTGCCGGCGAAGGAGCTGGCCGACGCGCTGCGCGTCGACGAGGAGCAGGTCGCGGCCGGCCTGCGCGCGCTCGCGGCCGCGCTCGGCGGACGCGGCCTGATGCTCCGCGAGCTGGGCGGCGGCTGGACGCTGGCCTCGCACCCCGACGCCGAGGAGGCCGCACGCCGCCTGCTCGCCCAGCCCCGCACGCCACGCCTGACGCCCGCCCAAGCCGAGACGCTGTCGATCGTCGCCTACCTGCAGCCGGTCTCACGCCCCGAGGTCGCCCGCATCCGCGGCGTGGCCTCCGAGTCGGCGACCAGCGCGCTGGTCGAGCGGGGGCTGATCGAGGAAGCCGGCCGCTCGCAGTTCGGGGCGGTCCTCCACCGGACCACTCCGCTGTTCCTGAAGCTGTTCGGGCTGCGATCGGTCGACGAGCTGCCGGACCCCTCGGAATGGGATCCCAGCCCGGAGGAGCAGAGCGTGCTGCGCGACCGTCTGCTGCGCGCCGGCGAGGAGCGCTCGGCGGCGACGGTCACGACGCCGGGCTCACGCGGCCCGGCCGGCGGCTAGCTGGCCGCACGCCGCGGCGATGTCGCGCCCCCGTGTCAGCCGGACCGTCGCCCGCAACCCGTGCTCCTCGAGCACCGCGCGGAATGCGTCGATCGCAGCTCGTGACGACCCGTCGTAGGCACCCGTGGGGTTGTACGGGATCAGGTTGACCTTGTAGCGCTTCGAGTCCAGGAGCTGCGCGAGCGCGACGGCATGGGCGTAGTGGTCGTTGACACCCGCGAGCATCACGTACTCGATGAAGACGCGGCGCCGGCGGCGCTCGTAGTAGGCCTCGCACGCCGCGAGCACGTCGGCGATCGGATGGCGGTCGTTGACCGGCATGATCTGCGAGCGGAGCGCGTCGTCGGGGGCGTGCAGCGAGAGCGCGAGGCGCAGCGGCATGTCCGACTCCGTCAGCCGCCGGATGCCGGGCAGCCAGCCGACCGTGGAGACCGCGGTGCGCCGGTGCGTGATCCCGACGTCCGGCAGCCGGCGCGCGGCTCCGAGCACGCTGTCGATGTTCATCAGCGGCTCGCCCATGCCCATGAACACCAGGTGGTTCACGGGCTCGATGCGGCGGAAGTGCAGCACCTGGTCGAGGATCTCGGATCCGGTCAGGTTCCGTCCGAACTTCATGGTCCCCGTGGCGCAGAACGTGCAGGTGAGCGGGCAGCCGGACTGGGAGGAGACGCAGACCGAGCGACGGCCGTCGCGGTAGCGCATCAGGACGGCCTCGACCGGCCGCCCGTCGGCGGTGTGGAACAGCGCCTTGACCGTGCCGTCGGAGGCGTGCGCCTCGTCGGCCGGCTCCAGCGTGGAGAACGGGACGCGCGCGGCCAGTTCGGCCCGGACGGCGGCGGGAAGGTCGGTCATCGCCGCGTAGCCCGGAGCCCCGCTCGCCGTCCAGCGCCACACCTGGCGAGCGCGGAAGCCGGGCTGGCCGAGCTCGGCGAGCGTCGCATCGAGGAGTGCGAGGTCCATCGCCCTATGGTGGCAGCGCCATGCGGCTCGCCAAGTTCCTCGCCCACGCCGGGGTGGCCTCGCGCCGCGCCGCCGAGCAGCTCGTGTTCACCGGGCGCGTCACCGTCGGCGGCGAGGTGGTCCGCGATCCGGCTCGCGACGTCGGCGAGCACGACGCCATCGCGGTGGACGGCCGGCCCGCCGCGCTCGAGCGCCGCCACGTGGTCTACGCCCTCAACAAGCCCGCGGGGTATGTGAGCACGGCGAAGGACCCCCAGGGCCGGCCGACGGTCGTGTCGCTGATCGAGAGCCGCGAGCGCCTCTATCCGGTGGGCCGGCTGGACGCGGACACGACGGGCCTGCTGCTCCTCACCAACGACGGCGAGCTGGCCCATCGCCTGACGCATCCCTCCTTCGAGGTTCCGCGCGTGTATCGCGCCCAGGTGCGCAGCCCGCCGGTACGGGAGCCGGCGCTGCGCACGCTGCGCGACGGCGTTCTGCTGGAAGACGGCAGGACGGCGCCGGCGCGCGTGCGCCGGCTCACGCCCGACCGGTTGGAGATCGTCATCCACGAGGGCCGCAAGCGCCAGGTCCGGCGCATGTGCGAGGCCGTCGGGCACCGCGTGGTGAAGCTCGAGCGGATCGCTTTCGGGCCCCTGCGCCTGGGCGACATCCCGCTCGGCGGCCACCGGCGCCTCAACGCGGCCGAGGTCAAGCAGCTCGAGCAGGCGGCGAAAGGCGGCCGTGAGCGGCCGGCGGGCGGCCGGCGCCCGCAGCACGGCCGGCGACGTTAGGCTCCGCGCCGTGCGGCTGATCGCCTTTCGAGGAGCCAACAGCGTCGCCGCGAACGAGGCCGGCGCCATCCTCGACGCCACCGAGGTGCTCATGCACGAGCTGCTCGGCCGCAACGGCCTGGAGACCGGGGACCTGGTGAGCTGCCTGTTCACGCTCACGCCGGACCTCAATGCCGAGTTCCCGGCGGTCGCCGCCCGCCGGATGGGCCTCAGCCGGGTGCCGCTCATGTGCGCGCAGGAGATCGCCGTGCCCGGCTCGATGACGGGTGTCATCCGCGTGATGATCCACGCCTACTCCGACGATCGCCGCGAGCCGGTCCATGTCTACCTGGGCGAGACCGCCGCGCTGCGCCAGGACCTTCACGGTGCGCAATGACGCGCCGGGTAGGCTCCAGCCCAGCGATGCCGATCGAGTTCGCCGAGCGGATCCGCCGCATCCCCGCCTATCCCGCGGCCGACGGCTACGCGCTCGCCGGCGACGTCGCCCTGCTCGCCTCCAACGAGTCGCCCTACCCGCCGATGCCCGCGGTCGTCGACGCGGTCGCCGCGGCGCTCGGCGGCCTCAACCGCTACCCGGACCCGACGAGCTCGGCGCTACGCAAGGCGCTGAGCGACCGCTACGGCGTGCCCGCGCACCGGATCGCGGTCGGCAACGGGTCCTGCGACATCCTGCTGGCCGCCGGCGAGGCGCTGCTCGAGCCCGGCTCCGAGGTGGTCTACGCGTGGCCGAGCTTCAGCGTCTACCCGCATCTGGCCGCCGCGTCGGGGGCGCGGGCGATCGAGGTTCCGGTCGACTCCGAGCATCGCCACGACCTCGAGGCGATGCTCCACGAGATCACCCCGGCGACGCGGCTCGTGATCGTCTGCAACCCGAACAACCCGACTTCCACCGCGTTGGGGCTCGAGGCGATCGCGGACTTCGTGCGTGCGGCCCCGCGCCACTTGGCGGTCATCCTCGACGAGGCCTACTGCGAGTTCAACCTGCTGCAGGATCCGGACGAGTCGATCGCGCTGCTCGACCGGCATCCCAACCTGGTCCTGCTGCGCACGTTCTCCAAGGTCTACGGGCTCTGCGGTCTGCGCGTCGGCTTCGCGCTGTGCGGCTCCGAGGCGTTCCGCACGGCCGTCGACCAGGTGCGCCAGCCGTTCTTCTGCAACGCCGCGGCCCAGGCCGCGGGGGTCGAGGCCATCCGGCACCAGGACGAGGTCTCCCGGCGCGTGGAACGCAACCTCGCCGAGCGGCTCGAGCTCGAGGACGAGCTGCGCCGGCTGGGCCTGGCGCCCGCGGAGTCGCAGGCCAACTTCGTCTGGTTCGACCTGCCCGACGGCACCGACGAGCGCGCCACCGTCCGCGGCCTCGCCGACCGCGGTGTGCTGGTGCGCGCGGGCGGCGCGCTGGGCCGTGACGGCGCGTTGCGCGTCACGGTCGGCGACGAGGCCGAGAACGCGAAGCTCGTCGCCGAGCTCGGCGAGCTGCTGCAGGCGCGAATTCCGGGAGCGTTGAGAGAGCCATGATGATCGTGATGAAGCCGACGGCCACCGAGGACCAAGTCCAGGCGGTCATCGAGCGGATCCAGTCCTGCGGTGCTCGAGCCCACGCCTCTCGAGGAGAGGAGGTGACGGTGATCGGCGCCATCGGCGATCGCGAGCACGTCGCCCGCCTCGGCCTGGAAGGCCACGACGGCGTCGAGCAGGTCGTGCCGATCCTCAAGCCGTTCAAGCTGTCCTCCGCCCAGCTCAAGCCCGGCGAGCGCACCGTGGTGGAGGTCGACGGCCGGCGCATCGGCGGCGAGCACTTCTCGCTGATCGCGGGTCCGTGCACGGTCGAGTCGCGCGACCAGACGCTGACCGCCGCGCGCATCGTGGCGGCCGGCGGCGCAAGCCTCTTCCGTGGTGGGGCCTACAAGCCGCGCTCCTCGCCGTACTCGTTCCAGGGCCTCGGCCAGGAGGGCCTGCGCCTACTCGCCGAGGCCAAGGCGCAGACCGGCCTCCCGATCGTCACGGAGCTGATGGACGCGCGCGATCTCGAGCCCGTGCTCGAGGTCGCCGACGTCATCCAGATCGGCGCGCGCAACATGCAGAACTACGCGCTGCTGGCCGAAGCCGGTCGCGCGGGCCTGCCGGTGTTGCTCAAGCGCGGCCTGTCGGCCACCCTGGAGGAGCTGCTGATGGCGGCGGAGTACGTCCTGAAGGAGGGCAATTCGGACGTGCTGCTGTGCGAGCGGGGCATCCGCACGTTCGAGACGGCGTACCGCTTCACGCTCGACCTGACCGCGATTCCCGTGCTCAAGGAGCTCTCGCACCTGCCCGTGATCGTCGATCCCAGCCACGCCGCCGGTCGCCGCTCGCTGGTGGAGCCGCTCTCGCTGGCGGCGGCGGCGGCGGGCGCGGACGGCATCATCGTGGAGGTCCACCCGGAGCCTGACGAGGCGATCTGCGACGGCCCGCAGCAACTGCGCGCCGACGGCTTCGCCGAGTACGCCGAGAAGGTCGAGCGCGCCGCGGCGGTCGCCGGCAAGGTGCTGTCGAACACACCCGCGTGAGGATCGCGGTCCTCGGCGTCGGGCTCATCGGCGGGTCCGTCGGGCTCGCCGCGCGCGAGCGGCTCGGCGCCGAGGTGATCGGCTGGGATCCCGACCCGGGCGCATTGGACGCGGCGCTGGAGGTCGGCGCGATCGACAGTGCCGCGTCAGCGGTGGACGCTGCGGTCGCCGGCGCCGAGGCCGCGTTCGTGGCGGCGCCGGTCGGTGCGCTCCCGGCGGCGATCGGCGTCGCGCTCGCGGCCGCCGGTGAAGACTGCGTGGTCACCGACGTCGGCTCGACCAAGCGCACCGTCGTCGAGGCCACCGACGACGAGCGCTTCATCGGCGGACATCCGCTCGCCGGTGCGGCGAACGCCGGCGTACGCCACGCGCGCGCCGAGCTCTTCGACGGCGCGACGTGGTACCTCACACCGACTCCGGGCACGCGCGGGACGCTGTACGAGCGCCTGCACCGGCTGCTCTCCGGCCTCGGCGCCCGCCCGGCAGCGCTCGACGCGGAGACGCACGACCGCATGCTCGCCACCGTCTCCCACCTCCCGCACGTGCTGGCCAACGTGCTCGTCGCCCAGGCCGCCAGCGCGCTGTCGGAGGGTTTGAGCCTAGGCGCGGAGCGCCCAGGCGGCGAGGCGATAGCCGGTGACGAGCCCCCGGGGCGAGGCAGGAAGCGAAGCGAGGCAATCCGCCTGCCCGCCACCGGCCCCAGCTTTCGCGACATCACGCGCGTGGCCGGCTCCAACACGGCCGTCTGGCGTGACATCTACCTCGCCAACGCCGATGCCCTGGTCGAGGCGATCGACGACGCGACAGCCCGGCTGGGCAGCGTCCGTGCCGCGTTGGCGGCGGGAGACGGTCACCGCGTGGCGGCCTGGAACGACGGCGCCCGCGAGGATCGCCGGCGCCTGCTGGAGGCCGACCTCGCCGGTGGGGCGGTCACCGAGCTCCGCGTATCGGTCCCGAACCGGCCCGGGGTGGTGGCGGAGGTCGCGCTCGCGCTCGGGCGCGGCGGCGTGAACATCCTCGACATGGCTCTGTATCCGGCGCCGGACCGCTCGTCGGGTCACATCGCACTGTGGATCGCCGGCGAGGAGCATGCCGCGCAGGCGCAGGCGCTGGTCGCCGAGCTGGGCCTCCCGGTCGCTCGGGCATGATCCGGACGTTCCGGTCAGGCTCGGCGCTGCGGGGCACGCTCGTGCCTCCGCCGGACAAGTCGCTCTCGCATCGGGCCGCGCTGCTGGGCGCCATGAGCGCCGGGCGCGTGCAGATCACCAACTACCTCGACTCCGAGGACACCCGCTCGTCGCTGCGTGCGGTTCGCATGCTCGGCGCCACGGTCGACGCGCACGAGGACACCCGACGGAGCTCGTCCGCAGGCGCCATCGT
>Ga0136624_1000111_pt1 | contig 24665 bp, 35 predicted proteins | sample AntDrymUQ4692206_2_FD_104802 | JGI IMG/M metagenome (GOLD analysis project Ga0136624, IMG submission 104802) | Polar desert sand microbial communities from Dry Valleys, Antarctica - metaG UQ469 (22.06) | ecosystem: Environmental > Terrestrial > Soil > Desert | place: Antarctica: Dry Valley... | reverse complement strand
CGGCTCGCACCGACGACGAACGCACCAGTGATGACAACCGTTCTTCGTCACCGCGACGAAGGACCAGGGCAGACGCAACAGACATACCTCATTGTCGCGAATGCACACCACAAAGTCACTAACGACACGCGACACTAGAGCGTCAGGTGCGTCCGTACCATGGCCGCCAGCTCGTCGGCGACTTCCTTGGCCTGCTCGTGCGTCGGCGCCTCGACCATGACGCGTACCAGCGGCTCGGTGCCCGACGGCCGCAACAGCACCCGCCCGTGGCCACCCATGTCCTCCTCCGCCTGCGCGATCGCAGCCTGCAGCTGCGGGTGGTGGGTGGCCGACGCCCTGTCGACACCGGAGACGTTGACGAGCACCTGCGGCAGCCGCGTCACGATCGATGCGAGCTGTGCGGCCGTCTGCCCGGTGGCCACCAGCTGCTCGGCGACGTGCAGCGCGCACAGAAGCCCGTCCCCGGTCGTCGCGTGCGCGGCCATGATGACGTGACCCGACTGCTCCCCGCCCAGGACGTACCCGCCGGACTGCATGGCCTCGAGCACGTAGCGGTCACCGACGGCGGTCTGCCGCACGCTGATCGCCGCAGCGTCCATCGCCTGCAGGAAACCGAGGTTGCTCATCACGGTCGCCACGACAGTGTCGTCAGCGAGCTGACCGGCGTCGCGCAGCGCGCGGGCGAGGATCGCGAGGATCTGGTCGCCGTCGATGACCTCGCCGTCGGCGTCCACCGCCAGGCAGCGGTCGGCGTCACCGTCGAAGGCGAAACCGATGTCGGCGTGGCCGGCCACGACAGCCGCCTGCAGGTCAGCAAGGTGGGTCGAACCGCAGTCGTCGTTGATGTTCAGGCCGTCAGGGGTGTCGTGGATCGTGAGGACAGTGGCACCCGCGACCTCGAACGCCGCCGGTGCCACCTGGTACGCGGCTCCGTTGGCGCAGTCGAGCAGGACTGTGAGGCCGTCGAGGCTGTGGCTGATCGTGGACACCACGTGCTGCACGTAGCGCTGCCCCGCATCGCCGGGTGGACGGACCCTTCCGACCGCGGCACCGGTGGGACGGTCCCACGGCTCACGCAGCCGGGCCTCGATGGCGTCCTCGGCGGAGTCATCGAGCTTGTGACCACCGCGAGCGAGGAACTTGATGCCGTTGTCGGGCATCCGGTTGTGGCTTGCCGAGATCATCACCCCGAGGTCGGCATGCAATGCAGCCGTGAGGTAGGCGACGGCCGGGGTCGGGAGCACCCCGAGCCGCAGCACGTCGACACCAGCCGAGGCGAGTCCGGCGACTACCGCGGCCTCCAGGAACTCACCCGACGCACGCGGGTCCAGCCCGACGACCGCGACCGGGTGGTCGCCTGCGGCGTGACCCTCGAACGCCCCGATCTCTGCGAGGACATGTGCAGCGGCGACCGACAGGTCAAGGGCGATCTCGGCGGTGAGGTCGCGGTTGGCGAGTCCCCGGATGCCGTCGGTGCCGAACAGGCGCCCCACGGTCGGACCGATCAGCGCTTGCTGTACTGCGGCGCCTTGCGGGCCTTCTTCAGCCCGGCCTTCTTGCGCTCCTTGACCCGTGCATCCCGGGTCAGCATGCCGGCACCCTTCAGTGAGGCCCGGTTCGCCTCGACGTCGATCTCGTTGAGCGCGCGACTGACGCCGAGCCTCAGCGCACCGGCCTGTCCGGTCGTACCGCCGCCGTGGATACGCGCGACCACGTCGAACCGGTCGGTCAGGTCGGTGAGCGCGAACGGCTCCTTCACCAGCTGTTGGTGGACCGGGTTCGGGAAGTAGTTCTCGAGGTCCTTACCGTTGATCGTCCAGCTGCCCGAACCGGGTACGAGGCGCACGCGGGCCACCGCCTCCTTGCGACGCCCGGTCGCACCAGCGGGTGCGATCGTGGCAGGGCGGGCCGGGGCGTCGGCGCTCGGCGCACTCTCGGAGGTGTAGGAGATGCCGGTGCCCTCGTCGGTGCTGAACTCGGCAGCCTCGGTGGGCTCGGTGGTGGCCTCAGGAGTTGTCTGCGACACGTCGGTCCTCACTGCGCAATCTGGGTGATCTGGAACGGCTGGGGCTGCTGAGCGGCGTGCGGGTGGTCAGGACCCGAGTACACCTTCAGCTTCTTGAGCAGTGCACGACTCAGCTTGTTCTTCGGCAGCATGCCCCACACGGCCTTCTCGATGGCCTTGCGGGCGTCCTTCTCCAGGAGCTCACCGATCGGGATAGAGCGCAGGCCGCCCGGGTAGCCGGAGTGCCGGTAGGCCAGCTTGTCGGTGCGCTTGTGGCCCGACAGCGCGACCTTCTCGGCGTTGACGATGACGACGAAGTCGCCGATGTCCATGTGCGGGGCGTAGGTCGGCTTGTGCTTGCCGCGCAACAGGTTGGCCGCCTGGACGGCGAGCCTGCCCAGGACGACGTCCTGCGCGTCGATGACGTGCCACTGACGCTGGACGTCACCGGGCTTCGGGCTGTACGTGCGCACGGCCACATTCCTTCGTTCGCGTTTCGGTGGTGAGGAGGGTCGTGGTCCATGCCATCAATTGGCTGCACAGCGGAGCGCACAACGACCGCCCAGACTACGCGCCGGTCCGCCAGCCGGTCAAAACGGCCGGTCGGCGGATCCAGTTCCTGCCACTGCACCGACCCATGTTTCGACGGATCGACGCGTCGGGCATAGGTTGGCTTCGACCGACCCCCACCGGGGCATGAGCACGAGGAGTCCGCCGTGGCCGATGAGCCGGCAACCCCCACCGGGGACAGCCTGACCGTACGGGACAACCGCACCGGGGAAGAGTACGAGCTCCCCATCAACGACGGCACCGTGCGAGCCGCTGAGTTCAACCAGATGAAGGTCGCCGAGGACCAGCCCGGCATCGCGCTCTACGACCCGGGGTTCACGAACACGGCCTCGACCCGCAGCGCGGTCACCTACATCGACGGCGACAAAGGCATCCTGGAGTACCGCGGCTTCCCGATCGAGCAGCTCGCCGGTCGGTCGACGTACCTCGAGGTGGCCTACCTGCTCATCCACGGCTCGCTGCCCGACAAGACGCAGTACGAGCAGTGGGAGCACGAGATCACGTACCACACGTTCGTGCACGAGAACGTGAAGTCGCTGATGCAGGGGTTCCGCTACGACGCACACCCCATGGGCATGCTGCTGTCGTCGGTCGGTGGCCTGTCGACGTTCTATCCCGAGTCGCGTGCCATCCACGACCCCGAGGTGCGCCACCTGCAGATCATCCGCATGATCGCGAAGATGCCAACGCTGGGCGCCTGGGCGTTCCGCCACGCGCAGGGAAAGCCGTACGTCTACCCCGACAACGACCTGTCCTACACCGAGAACTTTCTCGCGATGCTGTTCAAGATGAGCGAGAGCAAGTTCGTCGCCGACGAACGACTCGTCAATGCGCTGGAGATCCTGTTCATCTTGCACGCCGACCACGAACAGAACTGCTCCACCAACGCCGTGCGGTCGGTCGGTTCGAGCCAGGTCGACCCGTACTCCGCTGTCTCCGCCGGTATCGCCGCGCTCTTCGGCCCGTTGCACGGCGGCGCCAACGAGGCGGTGCTCAAGATGCTGCGCCGGATCGGCTCCGCCGACAACATCCCCGACTTCATCGAGGGCGTGAAGAGCGGCAACGAGCGGCTCATGGGCTTCGGGCACCGGGTCTACAAGAACCACGACCCTCGGGCCACGATCATCAAGAAGGCCTGCGACGACGTCTTCGAGGTCACCGGTGTCAACCCGCTGCTGAAGATAGCCGTCGAGCTGGAGAAGATTGCCCTGGAGGACGACTACTTCGTCTCTCGCAAGCTCTACCCCAACGTGGACTTCTACTCGGGCCTGATCTACGAGGCGCTGAGCTTCCCGCCGGAGATGTTCACCGTGCTGTTCGCGATCCCGCGCACGTCCGGCTGGCTGGCGCAGTGGGTGGAGCTGGTGGACGACAAGGAGCAGAAGATCGCTCGTCCCAAGCAGATCTACACCGGTGAGCGCTCGGTGGACTTCACCCCCCGCAGCGAGCGCTGGGCCTGAGGGGCTGCCGGACGAGCACATGGCAGAACACGTACGCCGCCCGCCCGGCACGGTCGTGTTCGACCTCGGAAACGTGCTGATCCGTTGGGACCCGCACCTCGCGATCGCGGCCGGAGTCGGACCGTCGCAAGCGAGCCAGTTCTTGGCAGCGGACGACTTCGCCTTCGGGGAGTGGAATCACGAGCAGGACGCCGGTCGAACGTGGGAGGAGGCCGAGTCGACGGCCGCGGCGACACACCCCCACTGGCGAGACCACATCGCCGCGTACCGGGCGAACTTCGCCCAGTCGATCGAGTACCAGGTCGACGACACAGTCCAGATCCTGCGTGAGCTGCACCGGCGCGACGTGCCCCTGTTCGCCTTGACGAACTGGTCCCGGGAGCTGTTCCCCGTGGCACGCGAGCGTCACGGCTTCCTGAGCCTGTTCATGGACATCGTGGTTTCCGGTGACGAGCATGTGTCCAAGCCGGCTCCGGCGATCTTCGAGATCCTGCAGCGTCGGGTCGACCGACCACTGAGCGAGTGCGTCTTCATCGACGACAGTCCCGCGAATGTCGAAGCCGCCGAAGCGGCCGGGATGGACGCGATCCTGTTCACCGACACCGGTCACCTACGCGGTGACCTGGTCGCGCGCGGGCTCCTGCCGGACAGCTGAGCAGACCTACCGCCCACGGCACAGGCGGTCGGCCAGTGAGAGAGTCGGGATTTCGGCCCACAGCGCACCCGCACGCGCCGCGTCAACCGCTGTCACAGACTCGACGGTGAGCCGGTAGGTCGACAGCAGCTGCCGTGCGCAGGGCCAGTCACGTCCAGCGACGCGGATCCTCTGTGCGACCTCCGACCAGTTCGCCGCCCCGCAGGAGCCGCCCTCGTCGAGGATGCGTTCGACCCGTCCCGCCCCCTTCTCGCCCTGCAGGAACGCGAGCAAGGCTGATGCGTCGATGACGTTCACCCAGTGCTCGCGCGCAAGACGGCGGCCGTGTGCGCCCCCGGTCACCGGCTAGCTGGCTCGCCGACAGGCCGTCGACTTACGAGAAGCAGTTGACCGGCCGGAGCAGCGTTGACATCTACGCGGAAGTCGGCGAGGCAGCCGCGCCGAGCGGGAGTACCGGATCCGTGACCGGCGAGGCGTCCCCGGCGTCGGATGCAATGTCCGGGCGACCTCAGCAACTGCGATCAAGCCACCGGCTGCAGAGGACGGCAGACTGTTCGACATGTCGCCCGGCACCGGACGCATCGGCAGCGTCAACGTGGTCCATGAGATCACCCATCCCCACCTGCGCGACAGCGCGATCGACAAGCGGCCCGTCGCCGGCCCGGTCCACGTCGACCTCCTCGGCCTCGCCGGCGACACCCCGTGCGACACCCGGCACCACGGAGGCCGCGACAAGGCGGTGTACGCGTACGCCAGCGAGGACAACGACTGGTGGACGCACGCGCTCGGCCGCGCCATTGCGCCCGGCACGTTCGGGGAGAACCTCACCATGGAGGGCCTGGACGTGACGCACGCAGTGATCGGGGAGCACTGGCGGTTCAGTGGAGCCGGCGGAGCCCTGCTCCAGGTCACGATGCCGCGTACCCCGTGTACCAACCTCTCGGCGCACATGGGGATCAAGCAGTTCCACGCCCGCTTCGACGCCACCGGGAAGGTGGGGGCGTACCTCCGGGTCCTCGAGCCCGGGCCGGTGAGGGCGGGCGACCCCGTCACGGTCGAGCATCGCCCGGGCCACGCGGTGACGGTCGCCGAGGTGTGCGCCGGCCGTGACCCCGACGTCATGCAGACCTTGCTCGACGCCGAACCCGACCTCGCCGAGGTCCTGCGACGCCTTGCCGAGCGCGTGGTCGCGCGGTCAGCGGTACGGCAGCCCTAGCGAATCCGCGCCACGCGCCCCTCGTCCCACACCGGCTCCGGCGCCTCGTACACCGACCCGTCCGCGCCGTAGACCAGGAAGCGGTCGAAGCCGCGTGCGAACCAACGGTCGTGGGTGACCGCGAGGACCGTCCCGTCGAATCGCTCGAGCCCCTCCTCCAGGGCCTCGGCCGACTGCACGTCGAGGTTGTCGGTCGGCTCGTCGAGCAGCAGCAGCGTCGCCCCGGACAGCTCGAGCAGCAGGATCTGCAGCCGCGCCTGCTGGCCACCCGACAGCGAGTCGAACCGCTGCTCGGACTGACCTGCCAGCTCGTAGCGGTCCAGGGCGCGAGCGGCCTGCTCACGTCCCATCCCGTCACGGTGGTCGTCGCCGCGGTGCAGGATCTCCAGCAGCGTGCGCCCCATCAGCTCCGGGTGGGTGTGCGTCTGCACGAACCAGCCAGGCCGTACGCGTGCCCCGAGCCGAGCCCGACCGGTGTGCCGCACAGGCTCGATGGCGACGTCCTCCACGGGCCGGTGCTCCACGTCGGGATCCGATCCGCCAGCCGCCAGCAGCCGCAGGAAGTGCGACTTGCCCGATCCGTTGGACCCGAGCACGGCCACGCGTTCGCCGTACCAGATCTCCAGGTCGAAGGGCCTCATCAGCCCGGACAGCTCGAGCCGCTCGCAGATCACCGCCCGCTTGCCGGTCCGCCCGCCCTTCAGGCGCATCGAGACGTTCTGCTCACGCGGGATCGTCTCGGGCGGCCCCACGCCCTCGAAGCGACGCAACCGGGTCCGGGCGGCCTGGTAGCGCGCCGCCATGTCGGAGTTGTAGGCCGCCTTCTGCTTGTACATCAGCACCAGTGCCTTGAGCTTGGCGTGGTCCTCGTCCCAGCGGCGACGCTGCTCCTCCAGTCGGGTGAAGCGGTCGGCGCGTGCCTGGTGGTACGACGCGAAGCCACCGGGATGCGTCCACACGCCGTTGCCCGCGGCTCGCAGCTCGACGGTGACGACGCGGGTCGCGGTGTTGGCGAGAAGCTCGCGGTCGTGGCTGATGAACAGGATCGTCTTGGCCGACTCGTTGATCCGCGCCTCCAGCCAGCGCTTGCCCGGCACGTCGAGGAAGTTGTCGGGCTCGTCGAGCAGCAGCACCTCGTGGGGGCCGCGCAGCAACGACTCGAGCACCAGCCGCTTCTGCTCACCGCCGGACAGGGTCGACAGGTCACGGTGCTGGGCGCGGTCGTGCGGGACGCCGAGGGATGCCGTGCAGCAGGTGTCCCACAGCACCTCGGCCTCATAGCCGCCCGCGTCGGCGTACTCGGCCAGTGCCGTGGCGTAGCGCAGCTGGGTCTTCTCGTCGTCGGTCTCCATCAGCGCGAGCTCGATCTCATCGACCCGAACGGATGCCTCCCGTACGCGCAGTGGCGCCACCGACCGCAGCAGGTCGCGCACCGTCCAGTCGTCGTGGCCCTGGGCCACCAGCTGCCGCATCACACCGAGACCGCCGCTGCGCACGACACTGCCGGCGTGGGGTGCGAGGTCGTCGGTGATGATCCGCAGCAGGGTCGTCTTGCCGGCGCCGTTCGCACCGACCAGGGCTACCTTCGCACCGTCCCCGACCCGGAACGACACGTCGTCGAGCAGCACCCGCCCGTCGGGAAGCTCGAACCTGATCCCTGCGCACTCGACATGTCCCACGGGGAGTCAGTGTGGCTGACGCGTCCGACCTTCGACTACCAAGTTTCCCCGACGTCGCCGAGATCCGACCTGATGGTCATTCACTCGCGTGGTCGTGACCCGCAACTCGGATCTCGGCGTAGGTCCGCTGAACCGGTCACCGAACAGGATCTGGGTCATCGCCCCACCGTGGCCACTCATCACCGTGTTCGCGCCGGTGATGAACGGCGCGACAGATGACACGGACAACGTGCGCAGGTCCGCGCCGTCGTCGAAGCCGTGGTGAACTCGCAGCCCGAGTAGCGCAAGACGATCTCGCTCGGACCCTGCCCGGACTCGACGCGCAGCACGATCACCTCGTCGCCGTAGGCGAAACTCTCCGCGCATTCCCCCGGATCGTCGGGCCCACCGCTGTCGGCGATGCCGGCGATGCCGGCCATGGCATCTGCCGCTGGTTCGCCGATCAGGGTGACCGACGACTTCAGTGCGGTCGCCTCGTCGCCGATCGGGAGTGGATACTTGCACGCGACCACCTCGGTCACATCGCTCAGGTGGCCCACTGGGATGGCGGCGGTAGGCCGCCAGGCCGGGTCAGCGCTGATCGGGTGCGTCGCCGGACAGCCCGCCGAGGCCGGGGCAACCTCGCGGACTGCTCCCAGGATGCGATCGCGCAACTGCGGTGGCGCCTGGATGCTCACCAGCACGCCCGCCATCGTCAGCGTAGCTCGGTCCCCGACCACCTCGACCGGTGCGTACCGGCGCTCGACTGGCCCGTCGAACCAGACGAAGACACCAGCGTTCTCCATGAGATGACCAGGGTCGATCCCGTCCTCGTTCGTTGAGGGGCTGCACACCCCACCTTGATCCCACCGTACGACTCCCAGCGCCAACCGTTGGGCAACGGGTCGGCTTTCGGCGTAGGCGTTTCCGGCTAGGACTGCCCGAGGCGGCCGGCGCATCCGTCGTACGCGTGGCCGGACCGCCGCCCGCGAACACCACTCCCGCAATCACCGCCACCGCCGACGCAGCGGCCACGCCGACGACCCGGGTACGGCGCCGCCTGTCCAGCCGGGCACGCGCAGCCCCAGCGAGTCCGGGTGCGTCCGGGGCGTCGCCCGAATGCTGCGCTAGTGCGTCGCGCATCACCTGCTCGTCATGGTTCATGTGTCTCCCTCGCTCTCCAGGCGGACCCGCAGCGCGGCGAGCGCCCGGTGCACCTGACTGCGTACCGTCGCCTCACTGCACGCCAGGATCTCGGCGATCTCGGCGTACGTCCGGTCCTCGTAGAAGCGCAGCACCACCGCTGCGCGCTGTTTACGCGGCAGCGTCGCGCACAGCTGCCAGACGGTGTCATGTTCGGACAGTCGCGAACCGTCGACCGACGCAGCCAGCCGCACCTCGGCGACCGACTTCTCCCGTCGCCGATCCGCCGCCACCAGGTGATGTGCGCGTTGGCCACCATCCGCCGGACGTACGCCTCGGGATCCTGGGTCCGGCTGATTCGGCTCCACCGTGCGCAGGCCGAGGTGAGCGCGTCCTGAGCAGCGCCGCGGTCGTGCGTGACGAGGTAGGCGAAGCGCAGCAACGCCGGACCGCGCGCCTCGACCCATGTCTCGAAGTCGACCTCCCCCTCTGCGAGCACGACAGCGGGGGTCCGCGCCGCATCGGCTGCGTGGACCGCACCCGTCCCGTCCGCGATGGCGTTCACCCCATGTCCTACTCACGCAGCGGCGGCGCAGTCTGTTGCACGCCGTCCTGCACCGAGTTGGCCGGCACCGTACGCAGCACCCGGAAGGTCTTCGCGCTCGCCAGCCGCTCGGTCGGGTATCCCTGTTCACCGAACCACCGCTGCAACGAGTCGGCGCCGAGGTTCTTGCCCACGACCATGACGGCCTCGCCGTCGGCAGCCACTCGTGGCAGCCAGTGCAGCAGGATCGCGTGCAGGTCTGTCTTGCCCACCCGGATCGGCGGGTTCGACCACAGGCCGTCGAACCGTACGTCGGCGGGCACGTCGTCCGGAAGCCGCGGGCGTACCCGGTCGCCCACGCCCAGCGTCTCGGCGTTGCGCCGCGTCAGCTCGAGCGCCCGCTCGTTCACGTCCACCGCCCAGACGACTGCCTCCGGCCGTGCGAGAGCCAGCGCGATGGCGATGACGCCGTACCCACAACCCAGGTCGAGGAAGGTCACACCGGTCGTGGGCGGCGACGTCTGCTCGAACAGGACTGCGGTGCCCACGTCGAGCCGACCCCGGGCGAACACACCGCTGGCGGTCTGGAGGGTTACCTCGTGACCCCACACCGTGTCGGTCATCGGGATGGTGCGAAATGCCGAGGACGGGTCGGCGGAGAAGTAGTGGTCACTCACGCCTGGGACTCCGGTAGCTTCCGCAACGTGCGCGCTTGTCGGGCTCTTGTGCCCAGCTGCGCGTCCTCCGGGTAGCCGACCTCCTCCAGTGTCAGCCCGCGGGCGGGCAGCACCGTCACGCGTTGGTCACGGACCCCGGTGGCCAGGATGCGGGCCGGTTCGTCAGGTGGCAGTCGCCCGTCACCCACGGCCAGCAGCGCCCCCATCAGAGCCCGCACCATGCTGTGGCAGAACGCGTCGGCCATGACCGTGGTTTCGATGCCATCGGGACGCTCCTCGACGTCGAGGCGCAGCAGCGTGCGGATCGTGGTGGCACCCTCGCGCTTGCGGCAGTACGCAGCGAAGTCGTGCTCCCCGAGAAGATGACCGGCCGCCTGCACCATGAGCCCACAGTCCAGGCGGCGCTTCCAGGTGAGCACGTGCCGCCGTGCCAGCGGGTCCGCGCCGGCCGGGTCGTCGGTCAGCCGGTAGACGTAGCGCCGCCACGCCGCCGAGAACCGGGCGTCGAATCCCCCGGGTGCCACCGCGACCGAGCGCACCCGTACGTCGGCAGGCAACGCGCTCGCCAGCCGACGGCGCAGCTCGGGTGGGCCCACGGCGTCCGGCAGATCCACGTGGGCGACCTGCCCACGGGCGTGCACACCGGCGTCAGTACGCCCGGCGCAGGTCAGCGCCACGGCTGACGGCTCGAGACGCAGCACTCTGGCGAGCGCCAGCTCGAGCTCGCCTTGCACCGTCCGGAGTCCCGGCTGGGTCGCCCACCCCGAGAACTCGCCGCCGTCGTACGCGACGTCGAGCCGTAGCCGCTGCACGTGCTGCCGGTCAGGCCTTGTCGGACTTCGGGTCCTCGGAGCCGGACTCGTCGGAGGCGGACTCATCGGACCTGGCATCGTCGGTGGAGTCTGCCTCCGCGGCCTCCTCCTCGCGCGCGCCCTCTTCGACCTGGGTCGACTCGGTGGTCTCCTCGTCCGACGCGGTGGACTGCTCCTCCTCGACCGGTGCCGGGGTCGGCTCGGTCTCGGCAACCGGAGCAGCAGCCGGAGCGGTCTGCTTCGAGGTGGTCGTCTTGGCTGTGAAGTCGACCTCCTCGACCAGCTCGATCACCGCCATCGGCGCGTTGTCGCCCTTGCGGGGGCCGATCTTGGTGATGCGGGTGTACCCACCCGGACGGGTGGCATAGCGCGGCGCAATCTCGGTGAAAAGCTCGTGCACGATGCCCTTGTCCCGGATGACCGCGGCCACCTGCCGCCGGTGGTGCAGGTCACCGCGCTTGGCCTTGGTGATCAGCTTCTCCGCCAGCGGCCGCAGGCGACGGGCCTTGGTCTCCGTGGTGGTGATCGCGCCGTGCTCGAACAGGCTGGTCGCCAGGTTGGCGAGGATCAGCCGCTGGTGTGCCGGGCTGCCGCCGAGGCGGGTGCCCTTGGTGGGGGTAGGCATGGTGTTCTCTCACTCTCCCGAGCCGTGTCAGGTACCCGGATAGGTGGTGTCGACCGTTGGTGTTCCGGGGGGAACTCGGGGGGCGGAGCCCCCCGAGGGGGTCAGTACTGCTCGTCCTCGACGTAGCTCTGGTCGTCGTCGCCGTACGCCTCGAGGGCCGCCCGCGGGTCGAAGCCCGGCGCGCTGTCCTTGAGGCCGAGGCCCATCTCGACCAGCTTGGCCTTGACCTCGTCGATCGACTTGGCGCCGAAGTTGCGGATGTCGAGCAGGTCCTGCTCGCTGCGTGAGATGAGCTCACCCACGGTGTGGATGCCCTCGCGCTTGAGGCAGTTGTACGAACGCACTGTCAGCTGCAGGTCCTCGACCGGCAGTGCGAGATCGGCCGCGAGCTGCTCGTCGACCGGCGACGGGCCGATGTCGATGCCCTCGGCCTCGACGTTGAGCTCACGGGCGAGGCCGAACAGCTCGACAAGGGTCTTGCCGGCGCTGGCCAGCGCGTCCCGGGGGCGCATCGACTGCTTGGTCTCGACGTCGATGACGAGTCGGTCGAAGTCGGTGCGCTGCTCGACCCTGGTGGCCTCGACCTTGTAGGTCACCTTGAGGACCGGGGAGTAGATCGAGTCGACCGGCATCCGGCCGATCTCGACGTCGCCGGCCTTGTTCTGCACGGCCGACACGTAGCCACGGCCACGCTCGACCACCAGCTCCATCTCCAGCTTGCCCTTGTCGTTGAGCGTGGCGAGCTTGAGGTCGGGGTTGTGCACCTCGACGCCCGCCGGCGGGGCGATGTCGGCCGCCGTCACGTCACCGGGGCCCTGTTTGCGCAGGTACATGGTGACGGGCTCGTCGTGCTCGGAGGAGACGACGATGTTCTTCAGGCTGAGGATGATCTCGGTGACGTCCTCGGCCACACCGGGGATGGTCGAGAACTCGTGCAGGGTGCCGTCGATCTTGATCGACGTGACGGACGCGCCGGGGATCGAGGACAGCAGCGTGCGGCGCAGCGAGTTGCCGAGCGTGTAGCCGAAGCCGGGCTCCAGGGGCTCGATGGCGAAGCGTGAGCGGTAGTCGTCGATGACGTCTTCGGTCAGGGACGGGCGCTGGGCGATGAGCACTGTGGTTCCTTTCCGTGCCGTCCGCTATATGACGGACACGGGTTGTATTCGGGGTTTGCCTTTGGTGGGTGTTGCCTTGGGGGGCCGACGTGGGGCGCAGCCCCCGTCTGTCTACTTCTTCGAGTAGTACTCGACGATGAGCTGCTCCTGGACGGGGACGTCGATCTGCTGACGCACCGGCAGGGAGTGGATCAGGATCCGCATCTGCGTCGGGAGCGCCGCCATCCACGCCGGGACGACCCGCTCGCCGTGCGTCTCGCGCGCGATGATGAACGGCGTCATCTCCCACGACTTCTTGCGCACATCGATGACGTCCTTGTCGGCCACCTGGTACGACGGGATGTCGACCTTGCGGTCGTTCACCAGGAAGTGCCCGTGCACGACCAGCTGACGCGCGTGGCGACGTGACCGGGCGAAGCCGGCACGGTAGACCACGTTGTCGAGGCGGGCCTCGAGCATCTGCAGCAGGTTGTCACCGGTTTTGCCGGATCGACGGCTCGCCTCTTCGTAATAGTTGGCGAACTGCTTTTCCAGCACGCCGTACGTGTAGCGGGCCTTCTGCTTCTCCTGCAGCTGGTTGCGGTACTCGCTCTCCTTGATCCGCGCGCGGCCGTGCTGGCCGGGCGGGTAGGGGCGTCGTTCGAATGCTGAGTCGCCGCCGACGAGGTCGACTCCGAGACGACGCGACTTCTTGGTCATGGGACCGGTGTAACGGGCCATGTGAGTTCGCTACTCCCTGATGAGTTCGGGGTTGATCAGTTCGGGTCGATGAATCAGACGCGACGGCGCTTGGGGGGCCGGCATCCGTTGTGGGGCGAGGGGGTCACGTCCAGGATGCTCCCGACCTCGAGGCCGACAGCCCCCAGCGAACGGATCGCTGTCTCCCGGCCGGAGCCGGGACCCTTGACGAACACGTCGATCTTCTTCATCCCGTGCTCCATCGCCCGGCGTCCGGCGGCCTCTGCAGTCATCTGCGCGGCGTACGGCGTGGACTTGCGCGAGCCCTTGAAACCGACCGTTCCGGCACTGGCCCACGCGATCACGGCCCCGGTGGGGTCGGTGATCGTGACGATCGTGTTGTTGAACGTGCTCTTGATGTGGGCTTCGCCCGCACTGATGTTCTTCTTCTCCTTGCGGCGCACCTTCTTGGCGCCAGCCGCTGTACGTCCCTTGGGGGGCATCTGTCACAACTCCTACGACGTGGTGGCTTCTGGTCTGGCGAAGGTCACTTCTTGACCTTCTTCTTGCCCGCGATGGTGCGCTTGGGACCCTTGCGGCCCCGTGCGTTGGTCCGTGTGCGCTGACCGCGCACCGGCAGGCCGCTGCGGTGGCGACGGCCTTGGTAGCTGCCGATCTCAACCTTGCGGCGGATGTCGGCGGCCACCTCGCGACGCAGGTCTCCCTCGACCTGGAAGCTGCCCTCGATGTAGTCACGGAGCTTGACCAGCTCGTCGTCGCCCAGCGTGTGGACGCGAGCGTCCGGGCTGATGCCAGTGGCCTCCAGGGCCTGCTGGGCGCGGGTACGGCCGATGCCGAAGATGTAGGTGAGTGCGATCTCGATGCGCTTGTCGCGCGGGAGGTCGACACCAACGAGGCGTGCCATGAGTGGCGGTGTCCCTTCGTTCGTGCGGAGGTGTCGTACGTGCCGCGTCCCCACCTGCCTCGGAGTCAGGGTCGACTCCGGCGGGGCCCCGGCCTCTGCTCCGGGGGTGTCGTGCGCGGGGTCCAAGACCCGTACGCACGAGCGGTCACGTTGTGGCGGTACCAGTGCGGCGCTGCGATCAGCCCTGGCGCTGCTTGTGACGCGGGTTCTCGCAGATCACCATGACTCGTCCATGACGACGGATCACCTTGCACTTGTCGCAGATCTTCTTGACGCTCGGGAAAACCTTCATCGAGCTCTCCGTGTGGGTCCGGTACATCTCGGAAGATGCGCTGGACGAATGGACTTGCCTGGACCCCCGACGCCGATGGAAGCGGCGGCAGATGGATGTTTCACTTGTAGCGATAGACGATCCGACCCCGGGTCAGGTCGTACGGGGATAGCTCCACCACGACCCGGTCCTGCGGGAGGATCCGGATGTAGTGCTGGCGCATCTTGCCGCTGATGTGGGCGAGAACCTTGTGGCCGTTGGTGAGTTCCACCCGGAACATGGCGTTCGGGAGAGCCTCCACAACGGAGCCTTCGATCTCGATGACCCCTTCCTTCTTCGGCATGTCCTCCGCAATCTGTCGTCGTCCTGTCGTGAGATGGTGCACTCGGCACGTCCTGGCTGCTCGGCGCGACGAACGCGCACGATCAGGTCTGTCGGTGGCACTCGCGCTGCTGGACTCGCGTGCGGTTGCAGCGACGAGTGATAGCAGGCATGACAAGACAACCCAGGCAGGGCCGACGGGCAAGTCTACGTCGGGGGCTGCCCGACCATCAAATCGCCGGCCTGCGGCGCCACTCCCCTCGGCATGTTGTCACTGCCCATGGGTTGCATCCCATGGGCAGTGAAGTTTCCCAGGGGACCCTGGTAAACCGCGGCCCGGCCCCTACGGCGGCCGGAGTCAGGCGCCCGGGCCGCCGTAGGGCACACCGAGCTCGGCCAGCCTGGCCTGTCCGCCGTCCAGCGCGGTGAGCACCCAGGCGCCGCGCTCGGTCAGCGTGAACGTGTGCTCGAAGTGCGCGGCGAGCGAGCCGTCGTCGGTGACAACGGTCCAGTCGTCCTCGAGCACCTGGGTGTCGATGCTGCCGGTCGTGATCATCGGCTCGACTGCGAGCGCCAGCCCCGGCACCAGCTTCGGACCCTTGCCGGCCGGCCCGTGGTTGGGGACGTTGGGTGGCATGTGCATGGAGGACCCGATCCCGTGCCCGACGTAGTCCTCCAGGACTCCGTACTCGCCGTGCGAGCGGACGTAGGCCTCGATGGCGTGCGAGATGTCGGTGACCCGGCCGCCGAGTCGGGCAGCAGCGAGCCCTGCCCACAGGGACGCCTCGCACACCTCCAGCAGGCGCGTCGCGTCCACGTTGATCTCCCCGATGCCGAGGGTCACGGCGGCGTCACCATGCCAGTCCTGAACGATCGCCCCACAGTCCACCGACAGGACGTCCCCGTCGAGCAGCACCCGACCACCGGGTATGCCGTGCACGACCTCGTCGTTGACCGACAGGCACAGGCTGCCGGGGAACCCGTGGTAGCCCTTGAAGGACGGAACCGCGCCCTGGTCTCGAATGTAGACCTCGGCGAGCCGGTCGAGGTCGCCGGTCGTCATGCCGGCCCGCACGCTGGAGCGCACCAGGGCCAGGGTCTCCCCCACCACCAGCCCGGCCGAGCGCATCAGCTCGATCTGCTCGGGCGTCTTGATCTCGACGCCGCGGCCACGCAGCCCCATCGCTCCGTGTCACTCCCTCAGGCGTCGCGCCGGGTGTGGTCGGTGATCGCAGTGGCGATGCGTTCCCGGACGTCGTCGATCTCGCCGAGTCCGTCGACCTCGACCAGCAGTCCGCGTTCGGCATACACGTCCAGCAGCGGTGCGGTCTGCTGGACGTACACCTCTTGGCGGTACCGGATGACCGCCTCGTCGTCGTCGGAGCGTCCGTCGCTGTCGGCACGCCTGACGAGGCGGGCCACCAGCTCGTCGCTGTCCACCGTCAGCGACACCACGGCATCGAGTTCCGTCCCGAGCTCGGCGAGGATGTCGTCGAGCGTGCTGACCTGGTCCAGTGTGCGGGGGTAGCCGTCGAGCACGAAGCCGGCCTCGGCGTCCGGCTCACGCAGCCGCGTCCGCACCATCTCGTTGGTCACCGAGTCCGGCACGTAGTCACCGGCATCCAAGTACTGCTTCGCCGTGCGGCCGAGCTCGGTGCCCTCGGAGACGTTGCTACGGAAGATGTGTCCGGTGGCGATCTGCGGGACGCCCAGCTTGTCCGCCAGCGTCGAGGCCTGCGTGCCCTTGCCTGCCCCCGGTGGGCCCATGAACAGAAGTCTCATGTCAGCGCAGGAACCCTTCGTAGTTGCGCTGCTGCAGCTGGCTCTCGATCTGCTTCACGGTGTCGAGCGCGACACCGACGATGATCAGGATCGATGCGCCGCCGAACGGAAAGTTCTGGTTGGCACCGACGAGCGCGAGCGCGATCAGCGGGATCAGCGCCACGATGCCGAGGTACAGGGCGCCTGGCGCAGTGATCCGGGACAGGACGTACGCAAGGTACTCCTCGGTCGGTTTGCCGGCCCGGATGCCGGGGATGAAGCCGCCGTACTTCTTCATGTTGTCGGCGACCTCCTCGGGGTTGAAGGTGATCGAGACGTAGAAGTACGTGAAGAAGATGATCATCGCAAAGTAGGTGGCCATGTACACCGGATGGTCACCCTGCACGAGGTACCGCTCGATGAACCCGGTGTACGGAGCACTCGGGTTGAACTGCGTCGCAAGCGCCGGCAGGTAGAGCAGGCTGGAGGCGAAGATGACAGGGATGACCCCAGCCTGGTTGACCTTCAGCGGTATGTACGTCGAGGAGCCACCGAACATGCGACGCCCGACCATGCGACGTGCGTACTGCACCGGGATCCGGCGCTGGCTCTGCTCGATGAAGATGACTGCCGCCATGATGGCCAGGCCGATGACGACGACGATCGAGAACGTCACCCAGCCTTGCTGCTGACCGATCAGCCACATGGTGCCGGGGAACGTCGCGACGATCTGCGTGAAGATCAGCAGCGACATGCCGTTGCCGACGCCCCGGTCGGTGATGAGCTCACCGAGCCACATCACCACTGCGGTGCCGGCGGTCATGATGACGACCAGCAGGATCGTCGAGAAGGTGCTGTCGGGACGGTAGAGCAGCGGCTGGGTACACCCCTGGATCAGGCCTCCGGAGCGCGCCAGCGCAACGATGCCGGTCGACTGCAGGACCGCGAGGCCGAGCGTCAGGTAGCGGGTGTACTGGGTGATCTTCGCCTGCCCGGACTGGCCCTCCTTCTTCAGGGTCTCCAGGCGGGGGATCACGACCGTGAGCAGCTGCAGGATGATGCTCGCGGTGATGTAGGGCATGATCCCGAGGGCGAACACGGTCAGCTGCAGCAGGGCGCCGCCGCTGAACGCGTTGATCAGGTTGAAGACGCCGTTCTCGCCGGTGGCGGCTGCGGCCTGGTCGACGCAGTCACGGACGTTGGCGACGTCGACGCCGGGTGCCGGCATGACCGATCCGAGGCGGAACACGACGATGATGCCCAGGACGAAGAGCAGCTTGCGCCGCAGATCAGGCGTCCTGAACGCGTTGACGAAGGCGCTTAGCACCAAGTCCTCCCACATACCCCGGATGTCCCGGGGACTCTAACAGTCAGCCTGCGAGCGCTGACCTGCCGGATCGGACCGAACTGTTCTGGACATGAGCACGGGCGTGACCGCTCCACGAACGGGCACGCCCCCGATCTGCCAGGAAGACTCAGAGCGTGGTCACGCTGCCGCCGGCGGCTTGGATCTTGGTCCTGGCCGACTCGGAGAACGCGTGCGCGCTCACCTGGACCGGCACGGAGATCTCGCCGGTGCCGAGCACCTTGACCAGCTGGTTGCCACGTACCGCACCGTTGGCGACCAGCAGCTCGACGCTCACCTCACCGCCGTCGGGGAAGAGTGCCTCGATCCGGTCGAGGTTGACGACCTGGTAGGTCACCTTGAAGTGGTTCTTGAAACCCTTCAGCTTCGGCAACCGCATGTGGATCGGCGTCTGCCCACCCTCGAAGCCGGCCGGCACCTGGTAGCGCGCGCCGGTGCCCTTGGTGCCACGACCGGCTGTCTTGCCCTTGCTCGCCTCTCCTCGACCCACCCGGGTCTTGGCGGTCTTCGCACCCGGAGCGGGGCGCAGGTGGTGAAGCTTGAGTGTCATGTCAGTCGACCTCCTCGACGGCCACGAGGTGCGGCACGGTTGCGAGCATCCCGCGGATCTCCGGCCGGTCCTCCTTGACCACGACGTGCCCGATGCGCTTGAGCCCCAGGGAGCGCAGCGTCTCGCGCTGGTTCTGCTTGCGTCCGATACCAGACCGGGTCTGGCGGACCTTCAGACGTGTCATCAGCCGGTCACCTCTGCTCGGGCCTTCAACAGCGCCGACGGTGCGACGTCCTCGACGGGCAGGCCGCGACGAGCGGCCACGGACTCAGGGGTCTCGAGGTCGCGCAGCGCCTGGATCGTCGCGTGCACGATGTTGATCGCGTTGGACGAGCCCAGCGACTTGCTGAGCACGTCGTGGATGCCCGCGCACTCGAGAACCGCCCGTACGGGGCCACCGGCGATGACACCGGTACCGGGCGCGGCCGGACGCAGCAGCACCACACCGGCCGCCTTCTCCCCTTGGATGGGGTGCGGGATCGTCCCCTGGATGCGAGGGACCCGGAACAGGCTCTTCTTCGCCTCCTCGACACCTTTGGCGATCGCTGCCGGGACTTCCTTGGCCTTGCCGTAACCGACGCCGACCATGCCGTCGCCGTCGCCGACGATCACCAGGGCGGTGAAGCTGAAGCGACGACCACCCTTGACGACCTTGGCGACGCGGTTGATCGTGACGACCCGCTCGAGGTAGGCGGTCTTCTCCGCCGAACCACGACCTCCGTCGCGACCTCGACCGGCACCTGCACCGCTACCGCGGCGCTGGGATCCGCTCATTCGAACTACCTCTTCTCTCGTTTCACTCGGGCCGGGGCGTCTGAGCTCCGGTCGGGACGCTCAGAACGCCAGGCCGCCGTCGCGGGCCCCGTCAGCGAGGGCGGCAACACGGCCGTGGTATCGGTGACCGGCGCGATCGAACACGACGGTCTGGACGCCGGCGGCCTTGGCACGTTCGGCGAGCAGCTCGCCCACGCGCGTGGCCTTGGCGCTCTTGTCGCTGTCCCACGCGCGCAGGTCGGTCTCCATCGACGACGCGGAGGCCAGTGTGCGGCTCTCGTCGTCGTTGACGACCTGGGCCACGATGTGCCGGCTGGACCGGGTGACCACCAGGCGGGGGCGCTCGGCGGACCCGAAGATCCGCTTGCGACCACGCTTGGCCCGGCGCGCCCGGCTGGCAGCCTTCGGCGCCTGGTGCTTGCGTGACTTCAGTGCGATGGCCATTACTTGCCAGCCTTTCCGACCTTGCGCCGGACCTGCTCGCCGGCGTAGCGAATGCCCTTGCCCTTGTAGGGCTCGGGCTTGCGCAGCTTGCGGATGTTCGCCGCGACCTCGCCGACCCGCTGCTTGTCGATTCCCTGGACCGAGAGCTTCGTGTTGCTCTCGACCACAAAGGTCACGCCCTCGGGAGCGTCGAAGATGACGGGGTGCGAGTACCCGAGCTGGAGCTCGACCTGCGCGGGTCCCTTGGACAGCACGCGGTAGCCGACCCCGACGATCTCGAGCTTCTTCTCGTACCCGGCGGTGACCCCCACGACCATGTTGGCCACCAACGTACGGGACAGCCCGTGCAGCGCCTTGCTCATCCGCTCGTCGTCCGGGCGGGCGACTGCGACGCTGCCGTCCTCGTCCCGGCCGACCGTGATGGGCCGGCTCACCGTGTGGGTGAGCTGGCCCTTCGGTCCCTTCACGGTCACCAGCTGGCCGTCGATCGCGACGTCCACGCCGGACGGGACGGTGATGGGAAGCTTGCCGATACGCGACATTGTCTTCGTTCCTCCCTTGTCCCTGGTCACCAGACGTAGGCGAGGACTTCTCCGCCTACGCCCTTGTGATTGGCCTGACGGTCGGTCAGCAGACCCTGGCTGGTGGAGATGATCGCCACGCCGAGTCCGCCGAGGACCTTCGGCAGTCCGGTCGACTTCGCGTACACCCGCAGACCGGGCTTGCTGATGCGGCGGATGCCGGCGATCGAGCGCTCCCGGTTCGGGCCGTACTTCAACGTCACCACGAGCGACCTGCCCACCTGCCCCTCCTCGGGCTCGGCCGTGGCGTAGGAGGAGATGTAGCCCTCCTGCTGGAGGATCTCCGCGACACCGGCCTTGAGCTTGCTGAAGGGCATGCTCACGCTCTCGTGGAACGCCTGGTTTCCGTTGCGCACACGCGTCAGCATGTCCGCGATCGGGTCAGTCATCGTCATAGTGGTTGTTCCGCTCTTTCCGCCACGGTTTCCGGACCGAGTCGTACACATGGGCCGGACCTGCGGCGATAGGGGCTGGTGGTTACCAGCTGCTCTTGGTGATGCCGGGAAGCTCGCCGCGGTGGGCCATCTCACGCAGGCACACCCGGCACAGACCGAACTTGCGGTAGACCGACTTGGGTCGGCCGCACCGCTGGCAGCGGGTGTACCCGCGTACCGCGAACTTCGGCTTGCGAGCCGCCTTGACCCTCAGTGCTGTCTTCGCCACGTCAGTTCTCCTTACTCTGCATAGCTCAGTTCTCCTTGCTCTGCATACTCATCGTTCCGTACTGTGCACATTCATCGCTCCGCACTCTGCACATTTATCGCTCCGCACTCTGCACATTTATCGCTCCGCGAAGGGGAAGCCGAGGAGCTTGAGCAGCGCGCGGCCCTCTTCGTTGGTGGTTGCGGTCGTCACGACCGTGACGTCCATGCCACGAGAGCGGTCGATCTTGTCCTGGTTGATCTCGTGGAACATGACCTGCTCGGTCAGACCGAAGGTGAAGTTGCCACGTCCGTCGAACTGCCTGGGCGACAAGCCGCGGAAGTCTCGGATACGGGGCAGCGCCAGGCTCAGCAGACGGTCCAGGAATTCCCACATCCGGGCGCCCCGCAGCGTCACGTGCGCGCCGATCGGCATGCCCTCCCGGAGCTTGAACTGCGCGATGGACAGGCGGGCCTTGGTGACCTGCGGCTTCTGGCCGGTGATAGCGGTCAGGTCCCGTACGGCACCCTCGATCAGCTTGGAGTCCCGAGCCGCTTCGCCGACACCCATGTTGACCACGATCTTCGTCAGGCCGGGCACCTGCATGACGTTCGGGTACTCGAACTGCTCGCGCAAGGCGGGCAGGATCTCCTCGCGATAGCGGGTCTTCAGGCGCGGCACGGGGCGTGCCTCGTTCCGCTCTGACGTCTCGGTGCTCATCAGATCTCCTCATCGGTACGCCGGGCGATCCGGGTGCTGCGGTGCGAGGTGTACGTGCTGCCGTCCGGGCGCTTCTTGGTGACCTCGTCACGGCGAAAGCCGATGCGGGAGGTCTTCTTCACACCGTCGACCTCGACGATCAGCGCCACGTTGGACACGTGGATCGCGGCCTCCTTGGTGACGATGCCGCCCCCGGTGCCGCCGCGGCCACCCTGCTGGACGACCTTGGTGTGCCGCTTGATGCGGTTGACACCCTCCACGATGACCCGCGAGGTCTCCGGCTGGACCGAGATGACCTTGCCCTCGGCGCCGCGGTCACGACCGGCGATCACGCGCACCGTGTCGCCCTTCTTGATGTTCAGGTTCTTCGCCATCACAAGACCTCCGGTGCGAGCGAGATGATCCGCATGAACTTCTTCTCGCGCAGCTCACGCCCCACGGGGCCGAAGATGCGGGTGCCTCGCGGCTCGCCGTCGGCCCGCAGGATGACCGCTGCGTTCTCGTCGAAGCGGATGTAGGACCCGTCTGCCCGTCGACGCTCCTTGAGGGTGCGCACGACGACGGCCCTGACGACCTCGCCCTTCTTGACGTTGCCCCCGGGGATCGCGTCTTTGACGGTGGCGACGATGACGTCACCCACCCCGGCGTAACGCCGACCAGAGCCGCCGAGCACACGGATGCAAAGGATCTCCTTCGCACCGGTGTTGTCGGCGACCTTGAGTCGCGACTCCTGCTGGATCATTACTGTCTCCTACGTCGACCGCGGCTGCGCCGCCCCGCACTGCTTCGTCCCGGCTTCGCCGGGGCTGATTCTCTGTTCCGACGAATCAAGCTCACTTCGTTCACGATTCCTCGGTTACTCGGCCTTCTCGAGGATCTCCACGACGCGCCAGCGCTTGGTGGCTGACAGTGGACGGGTCTCCATGATCAGGACCCGGTCGCCGGCGCCACACTCGTTGCGCTCGTCGTGCGCCTTGAGCTTGCTCGAGCGGCGCAGGACCTTGCCGTAGAGGGCGTGCTTCACCCGGTCCTCGACCGACACGACCACGGTCTTGTCCATCTTGTCGCTGACCACGAGACCCTCGCGGGTCTTGCGGTGGCTGGTACGGGTGTTCACGGTGGTCTCCACAGCGCTGTCGTTTCCTGCGTTCTCGTTCTCGGGGGCGTTCTCGTTCTCGGGGGCGTTCTCGTCGCTCATGCGGTGGCCGCCTCGTCCTCGGACGGCACAGAGCCGTAGATCCCGAGCTCACGTTCGCGCAGCACCGTGTAGATCCGGGCGATGTCGCGACGCACCGAACGCAGTCGACCGTGGTTCTCCAGCTGTCCGGTCGCGTGTTGGAAGCGCAGGTTGAACAGCTCTTCCTTCGACTCGGCCAACTTGGTCGCCAAGTCCTCGGCGGACAGCGCACGCAGATCGGTGGCGGTGTTCTTGTCTGCCATCAGAACTCACCCTCACGGCTGACGAAGCGGCACTTCATCGGAAGCTTGTGGATGGCGCGACGCATCGCCTCGCGGGCGACGTCCTCGGACACTCCGGAGAGCTCGAACATCATCCGACCCGGCTTGACGTTGGCGATCCACCACTCGGGCGATCCCTTGCCGGAACCCATGCGGGTCTCGGCCGGCTTCTTGGTCAGCGGTCGGTCCGGGTAGATGTTGATCCACACCTTGCCGCCTCGCTTGATGTGCCGCGTCATCGCAATTCGTGCCGACTCGATCTGCCGGTTCGTCACGTAGTGCGCCTCGACGGCCTGGATGCCGAAGTCACCGAAGGCGAGAGCGGTGCCGCCCTTGGCCGCACCACGCCGGTTCGGGTGGTGCTGCTTGCGGTGCTTGACCCTGCGGGGGATCAGCATGGTCCTCAGGCCTCCTGTCCGCTGGCCGGTGCGCCGGCTGCCGGAGCAGCCGCGGCGGGCTCGGTGTCCGGTGCTGCCGCTGGCGGTGCTGCTTCGGCACCACGGTCACGGCGCTCAGGGCCACGTTCGGGACGACGTCCACCCCTGGCACCTGCACGGTTGCGACCAGGTGCCCCGGCGCGGGCCGCGGCCTGGGCCTCCCGCTCGGCGCGGGTGCCCGCGACCTCGCCGCGGTAGATCCAGACCTTCACGCCGATGCGGCCGAAGGTGGTCTTGGCCTCGTAGAAGCCGTAGTCGATGTCGGCCCGCAACGTGTGCAGCGGGACCCGACCCTCCCGGTAGAACTCCGAGCGTGACATCTCCGCTCCACCGAGCCGGCCCGAGCACTGGATCCGGATGCCGAGGGCGCCCGAGCGCATCGAGGTCTGCATCGCCTTGCGCATCGCCCGCCGGAACTGCACGCGTCCCGACAGCTGCTCGGCCACACCTTGAGCGACCAGCTGGGCGTCCACCTCGGGATTCTTCACCTCGAGGATGTTCAGCTGGACCTGCTTGCCGGTGAGCTTCTCCAGCTCACCACGGATGCGCTCGGCCTCGGTGCCGCGGCGTCCGATGACGATGCCAGGACGGGCGGTGTGGATGTCGACGCGGACCCGGTCGCGGGTGCGCTCGATCTCCACACGGGAGATGCCGGCGCGGTCCATGCCCTTGGACAGCAGGCGGCGGATCGCGACGTCCTCACCGACGTACGCCTTGTACAGCTTGTCGGCGAACCAGCGGCTCTTGTGGTCGGTGGAGATGCCGAGTCGGAACCCGTGCGGGTTGATCTTCTGCCCCATCAGCGGTTCCTTCCCTTGCTCTGTGACGTACCGGCGCCGGGCGACCCGTTGACGGGCTGGACCACCAGCGTGATGTGGCTCGTGCGCTTGTCGATACGGAACGCGCGGCCCTGGGCCCGCGGACGGAACCGCTTCAGGGTCGGCCCCTCGTCGACCAACGCCTTGGAGATGACGAGATCGGCGCGGCCGAGGCCCTCACCGGTCGTCGCGTTGGCAACGGCGCTCTCGAGCACCTTGGAGACGGTCTCGGCAGCCGCTTGTGGCGCGAACCGCAGCAGTGCCAAGGCGTCGTCGACGCGCTTGCCGCGCACCATGTCCACGACCCGCCGCGCCTTCATCGGGGTCACCCGAACGAAGCGCGCGACCGCGAATGCCCCGGGCTCGTCGCCCAACAGGCTGATGCGGCGGGCGCTCACACTCTTGCGTTCCATCACACTCATCTCGTACTCATCCTTGG
>Ga0136624_1000110_pt1 | contig 24683 bp, 23 predicted proteins | sample AntDrymUQ4692206_2_FD_104802 | JGI IMG/M metagenome (GOLD analysis project Ga0136624, IMG submission 104802) | Polar desert sand microbial communities from Dry Valleys, Antarctica - metaG UQ469 (22.06) | ecosystem: Environmental > Terrestrial > Soil > Desert | place: Antarctica: Dry Valley... | reverse complement strand
GCTGCTGCCGCTCGGTGCGGTCACGATCCTGGCCGGCACCGCGGCCACGGCGGCGGGCCCGCACGCCGGCGGCGCCGGAACCGGGGATGAGATCGACCGGCTGGAGTGGAAGGGCACGGACACGCTCGACTGGGCGATCCAGCAGCACGGCCGCGTCGCGACGGTGCTGGGCGTCGCGGCGGTCGCCGTCTGGTTCCTGCTGCGCCGCCGGGGCGCCGACGGCGAGCTGCGGCGCGCGATGACGCTCGCTTGCGTGCTGCTCGCGGCGCAGGGCGTCGTCGGCGGCCTGCAGTACAACCTCGAGTTGCCGGCCGAGCTCGTGTGGATCCACGTCGCGCTTGCCGCGTGCCTGTGGCTGGCGTTGCTGTGGGCGGTCGCGGCCGCCGGCCGGCCGGCGGCGCCGTGGGATGCCGGCGTCTCGCCGCCGCCGCGGCCCGCGCGGGCGGCCGACCCGCCGCTCGTGCGCTCGTAGTGACGAGGCGCAAGCCAGTGCGGATCCTGCACGCGCCGGCCGACGTGGGCGGACACGCCTTCGGGCTGTCGCGGGGCGAGCGGGAGCTCGGCCACGTCTCGGACGTCGCCGTGCTTGCCGCCGGCCCCTACGGCTACGCGGCCGACATCCGCCTGGACGTGGCCGGCCGGCCGGCGTGGCAGCGCCTGCGCATGCGCGGCGGGCTGATCCGCCGCGCGCTCGAGGGCTACGACGTCGTGCACCTCAACTTCGGGCAGCCGATCGTCGCGTTCCGCCAGGGCGCACACATGCTGTCCGAGCTGCCGCTGCTCAAACGTGCCGGCAAGACGGTGCTCGTCACGTTCCAGGGCTGCGACGTGCGCCCGCAGGCCGCCTGCGCCTGCACGTCGCCGACCTGCGCGGCTCAGACCGCGGGGCGCGCGCCCAACGCGCGCCACATGCTCGCCCACGCCGATCGCGTCTTCCATCTCAACCCGGACCTGCGCCGGTGGTTGCCGGGCAGCCGGTTCCTGCCCTACGCGAACGTCGACCCGCGCGAGCTGCGCCCGCTGCCGCTGTCAGACCGCGACGACCTGATCGTCGCACACGGGCCGACGAACCGCGAGGTGAAGGGGACCGCGCGCGTGCTCGCCGCCGTCGACGCGCTGCGGGCGGAGGGCGTGGCGGTTCGGCTCGACCTGATCGAGGGCGTCCCGCGCACGGAGGCGCTCACGCGCATCGCCGCCGCCGACGTGATCGTCGACCAGCTCCGGCTGGGCTGGTACGGCGGCCTGGCCGTCGAGGCAATGGCGCTAGGGCGTCCCGTGCTGGCCCACATCCGCGAGGACGGCAACCCGTTCGGCGCCGCTCTGCCGGTCGTCCGCACAGGCCCGGAGCGGTTGCGCGACGACCTGCGCGCGCTGCTGCGCGACCGCGCGCGGCGCGAGCGCCTGGGCGGAGAGGGGCGTGCGTTCGCGGAGCGCCACCACGACCCGCGCACGGTGGCGCGAACCGTGCTGGGCGACCTCCCCTGACGGGCACTCGATACCGTGAAGTCGATGCCCGTCCCGCTCTTCAACACCTCGGACCCCGTCGCGCCGCTGCGTGGGCGCATCGACGCCGCGATCCGCCGGGTGCTCGACGACCAGCGCTACATCCTCGGTCCGAACGTCGCCGCCTTCGAGCGGGAGCTCGCGGCCCACCTCGGCGCGCGCCACGCGATCGGGGTGGCGAACGGCACCGAGGCGCTGACGATCGCGCTGCGCGCGATGGGTGTCGGCCCGGGCGACGAGGTCGTCGTGCCGTCGTTCACGTTCTACGCCAGCGCGGAGGCGATCCCGCCGACCGGAGCACGGCCCGTGTTCTGCGACGTCGACCCGGACACGATGATGGTAACCGCGGAGACGGTCAAGCCCGCGCTGACACCGCGCACGAAGGCCGTGATCGCCGTGCACCTGTTCGGCAACGTCGCACCCGTCGCGGAGATCGAGGGGCTCGGCGTCCCGGTGCTCGAGGACGCCGCCCAGGCCGCCGGCTCGACGGTCGACGGCAAGCGCGCCGGTGCGCTCGGCGTTGCCTCGACGTTCTCCTTCTTCCCGTCCAAGAACCTCGGCTGCTTCGGCGACGGCGGCGCGATCGTGACTAGCGACGACGCGATCGCCGAGCGCGTGCGCATGCTGCGCTTCCACGGCTCGCACGACAAGGTCACCTACGAGCACGTGGGCTACAACTCACGGCTGGACGAGCTGCAGGCGGCGATCCTGCGCGTGCAGCTCCCCGAGCTCGACGGTTGGGCCGATGGGCGCCGCGCGGCCGGACGCGCATACGAGGAGGCCGGCCTGGGCGACGTCGTGACCTTGCCCGTGCCGACGCCGGGCGCCGCGCCCGCCTGGCACCTCTACGTCGTGCGCTGTGACCGGATCGAGGCGCTGGAGGCCGCGCTGCGCGCCGCGGGAGTCGGCTGCAAGGCCTACTACCGCGTGCCGATCCATCGTCAGCCGGCGATGGCGGAGCTCGCCGGCGATGTCGAGCTGCCGGTGACCGACGAGCTCGCGCGCACGCATCTCGCCATCCCGATGAGCCCCGTGCTCAGCCCAGGCGAGACCGAGGAGGTCGCGGCGGCGGCTCGCGGCGTGCTCGCTCCCTCCGCATGAACGACGCCCTGCTCGAGCTGCTCGCCTGTCCGGCGAGCGGCGCGCCGCTCGCCGCTCGCAACGGCTCGCTCGTGGCGCCCGACGGCACGCGCTACGACGTCGTCGGCGGCGTCCCGCGGCTCTCCGACCCTGCCGGCAGCGGCCAGGAGACGACGTTCGACTCGTTCTCCTGGAAGTGGTCGCACGTCTCGGACGAGGAGATCGACCAGCGCTTCGTCGCGCAGTACGCGTGGTACGACGAGCGCTACGGCTTCGGAGGGGAGGACGGCCTGGCGACCTACCTCGCCGGCCGCCGGCGCATCCTGGAGGCCGGCACCGGCCTGGGCGGCGACGCCGCCCGCTTCGCGCGCCTGGCGCCGCACGCGGAGGTGGTCGCGATCGACCTCAGCGTCGGGATCGAGGTCGCAGCCCGGCGCTTCGGCGGACCGTCGAACCTGCACTACCTGCAGGCCGACATCATGCGGCTTCCGTTCAAGCCGGGCAGCTTCGACTTCGTCTCCTCCGACCAGGTCATCCACCACACGCCCGACGCGCCGCGGGCGTTCGCGAACCTCGCCGCGATGCTGGCGCCGGGCGGCGTGCTCGCCGTCTACGTCTACCGCGTCAAGGCGCCGCTGCGCGAGCACGCCGACGACTGGATCCGCGAGCGGGCGACGGCGATGGAGCCCGAGCGGTGCATGGACCTCGGCCGCGACCTCGCCGAGCTGGGGCGCGAGCTCTCGCGCGCCGGCGGCACCGTCATGCTCGAGCGCGGCGTGCCGCTGCTGGGGATCGAGCCGGGCGAGCATGACGTCCAGCGGCTGATCTATTGGACGATGCTCAAGTGCTTCTGGAACGACGACTTCTCGCCCAACCTGAACGCGCTCGTCAACTTCGACTGGTACCACCCGCCGTACGCGTCGCGCCACACGCCCGAGGAGGTCGAGGCGTGGTGCGCCGCGGCGAGCCTGGGAATCGACCGGCTCGACGTGTCGGACGCCGGGATCAGCGTGCTGGCGCGGCGGGCCTGAGCGGCGCCTTGAAGCTCGACGACCGCCTCGTCTGTCCCGCCTGCCAGGGTGCGTTGCTCGATCTGGACTGCGCCGGCTGCGGGCGCGCCTACCGTCGGGATCGCGGCGTGCCCGACCTCACGCCGCTGCCGCCGCCGCACGAGGCGGTGCGGCGGCGCTGGGGGCTGTGGGAGGCGCTCCAGGCCAACGGGGAGGAGGCCTACGAGCTCGATCCGCCGAGCAGCCTCTCGGTCGGCGAGCGCGACGACGTCCGCGCCTTCGCGGCGTTCGCCGACCTGCGCGGCGTCGTGCTCGACGTGGGCTGCGGCCCGCAGCGCATCCCCTCCTACGCGGTCGGGATGGCGGGTGAGCTGGTCGGGATCGACCCGCTGACCGGCGAGCAGCCGCGCGACTTCGCCTTCGTCAAGGGCATCGCCGAGTACCTGCCCTTCGCAGACGGATCATTCGATCGCGTGCTCTTCGCCACGTCGCTCGACCACGTTCTGTCGCCCGAGCTCACGCTGGCCGAAGCGCGCCGCGTGACGCGCCGGGGCGGCGCCGTCGTGGTCTGGCTGGGCGAGCAGGCGCCGCCGCCCACCGTGGCCGCGCGCGCAGGCATGGCGATCCGGATGCTGCGCCGGGGCGACGTCCGCGGTGTCGCGGCCGGCGCCCGGCATGCGCTGCGTGGCGCACCCGCCGAGACGGCCCTGACGGTGCGGACGCCGGCGGCGACGATGACGTTCGAGGTCCCGCAGGGCGCCGTCGACGCGTTCCACGTCGCGCACCCGGACGCGGCCACGGTCGAGGCCTGGCTGCGCGCCGCCGGGCTCGCGGTCGAGGCGGTGCAGCGCCCGCTGTCGGGACACTGCTTCATCCGCGCCCGCCCCTAGCGCCCCCCGCGTCGGCGGGCAGCCGGTTGTGCACCAGCCCGTGCTCGACACGGGGCAGCGAGCGGCTGTAGTGCGACTTGAGGGGGTGGAACAGGTCGAGCAGCGCGACCTCCTCCCCGTTCCAGATCCGGCGGTAGATCGAGCCGTACAGGTACTGGGCGGCCTCGTCGGAGTGGTACTTGGCGGCGAACGCGGCCGCGGCCCGGCCGAGCCGCTCGCGCAGGTCCGGGTCGGTCACCAGCGTGCGCAGCCGGTTCGTGATCGTCTCCGGCGTGGCCGAGAGGATCGGGCACTCCTCGAGATAGGAATAGCGCCGCAGCACTCCGGTGAGCTGCTCGTCCTCCAGATTGGCCATCACCGGCAGCCCGGCGGCGAGCCCCTCGACCGCGTTGAGCGCGTATCCCGTCGCGATGATCTGGTCGACCAGCACGTCGACGTCGTGCGTGAAGCGTTGCCGGATCTCGGCGTTCTGGAGCCCTTCGAGCAGCACGAGCTCCACTTGGAGCCCCTCGGCTCTCAGGGCATCGACAGCGGCGATGATGAACTCGGTGCCCTTGAATCCGCGATGGTTGGGCGCGTGGGCGATTCGCACCGCCGCGCCGCGCCCGTCCGCCCGCGTGTACGGACGGACCCGGCGCCACTCCGCTACGTCGATCGTGGCGATGCTCGACGGAAGCACGTCCCACCGTCCGAGGCCGTCCATCATCAGGCCTCCGAACGTGCAGTCCGCGTGCTCGGTCCAGTACTCCACCCGGCGGCGCGTGCGCGCCTCGCGCCGCGCCAGCGCGGGATAGCTGCTGAGCAGCGCATGCCGCAGGCTCAGATCGGCGATCTGGGAGGGGAGGTGGGCGTCGTCGCCGTGCGCCTGCGTCACGACGCGTGCCCCGGCGAGATGCAGCAGCTGCGCCTCGAAGCGCCAGAGCGGCGTCGTCGAGAGGAACCCGCCCGAGTAGTGATGCTGGAAGACGTCCGCGCGGAACACGGAGCGGATGAAGGCGGCGTACGGGCCCAGGAGGAACGACCACTGGGGCGCGACGAGGTCGTCGTAGAGCACGTCGAAGTCGTGCGGCCGGTTGATCCGCGTGTAGACGTGGTGCATGACCGTCTCGGACTCGTAGCCGGCCTTGCGCATCGCCCGTGACCAATGGGCGTAGGAGAGGATCGGCTCCGGGCCCCAGACGAGCCGCGGGCGCGCGCGGCGCGGAGGCCTGCGGGCGCGGGCGGCCACGGCGACGACAGCCAGGACGGGTAGTGCGACGATCGCGACGAGGCGGTGCAAGAGGTCGGCGCCGATCCGGCGCGCGGGAGCGGGAAGCAGGCTGCGGAGCGAGGCCATCGCATCGACTCTATCCCGGGGTGGCTCCGCTAGCCTGCAACCGATGCGGGCCGACGCTCACGCGGCCGAGGCCGACGCGCAGCCTGCCGCGGGCGCCGGCCTCGGGCGGGAGATCCGCCGCCTCGGCACGCAGACGCTCGTATACGGCGTGGGCGGCGTGGCGCTCCAGGTCGTCGGCGTCGTCACGCTCCCGATCTTCGCCCGGGTGTTCTCTCCCGCCGACTACGGGATCATCGAGCTGGGAACCGTCCTGGCCGCGATCCTGATGATCGTCGTCGACGGTGGGATGGCCTCTGCGTCGCAGCGCAGCTACTTCGACCACGGTGACGACGAGGAGGCCATCCGGCGGCGCGTGCTGGCGACCGCGTTCGGTTTCCAGATGCTCCTCGCCCTGCTCGTGGCGCTCGTGCTCGCGGCGTTCGCGGAGCCGATCGCGCGCGCGCTGTTCGACGGCCGCGAGGAGACGCGCGTGATCGTGCTCGTCGCCGCCGCGCTGCCTGCGTTCGCCGTCGCGCAGTTCACGCGCGAGGTGCTGCGCCTCGAGTTCCGAGCCTGGTCGTACCTCGCCACGTCGGTGGCGGGAGCCGTGGTGGGCGCCGCCGTCAGCATCGTCGCCGTGCTCACCTGGGACCAGGGCGTCGCCGGCCCGTTCATCGGCGCGCTGGCCGGACCGCTGGTGGCCGGTGCGTACGGCATCGCCCTCGTCTGGAGGCGCCTGGTCGCGCGCCCCTCCCGGCGCGAGCTCGACATCATGCTGCGCTACGGGATCCCGCTGATCCCGACGGCGCTGGCGCTGTGGGCGCTCTCCCTGATCGACAGGCTGATGCTCGCGCAGCTGGCCGACCTCGACGAGCTGGGCCAGTACGCCGTGGCCAACCGCATCGCCATCCCGGTGCTGCTGATCGTGACCGCGCTGTCGCTCGCGCTGTCACCCTTCATCCTCTCGCTCCACCAGGCCGATCCCGAGCGTGAGAAGCAGGTGCGCGCGCGGGTGCTCACCGATTTCACCGCCGCACTCACACTCACCGCGCTCGTCACCGCGCTCTGGGCGCGCGAGCTCACGGAGGTGGTCGCGCCGGCGTTCGACGAGGCGTTTCGCTCCGTCGGCCTCGTCGCCTTCGGCCTCGCCGCCTTCGGCGTGTCGGGCGTGCTCGTCGCGGCGATCTCGATCGCCCGCCAGACGCGCCGGCTGATGCTCTACTCGGGCGTCGCGGCCGCCGCGAACGTCGGGCTCAACCTCGTGCTGATCCCGGCATTCGGGCAGGTCGGGGCCGCGCTGGCCACCCTGCTCGCCTACGTGCTCCTCGCCGCCCTCTACTACCGCCGGGGTCAGGTCGTGCACCCGACCCCGTACCGCGCCGGCCTCGTCGTCACGATCTTCGCGGCCGGCCTGGCGCTGATGCCGCTCGGCGCGATCGAGTACCCGTCGTGGGGCGTCGCGCTCGTAGTCAAGCTCGGCGCCGTGGCGGCGCTGGTGGCCACGTTCGGCGTGGCGGGAGTCGTGCGTCCCGGTCGCGCCGTCGCGGCGCTGCGCGGTCGCTGAGGATCAGGCGGCGCGCAGCTCGTCGACCACGCCGCGCAGCCCGGTGGCCAGCGGGACCTCCGGGATGATGCCGAGGACCGACTGCATGCGCCCGTTGTCCCCGAGCAGGTCGCCGGCTGCACTCGCCGGGCGATGCGCGATGCGGGGCTCCACGCCCGCGGCCTCGGCCAGCCCGCGCACCAGGTCGGTGACGGACACGACCTCGCCGCCCGCGACGTTGATCAACTCGGCGCGGTCGAGCCCCAACGCGGCTTCGATCGCCCGGGCCGCGTCGTCCACGTGGATGGGGTTGATGCGTAGCCCCGGGTCGCCGTCGACGCTGACCTCCTCCGCTCGGAGCACGCGCTGTGCGAGCGCTGCGGTGAGCATGCCGCGCTGCCCGGCGCCGTAGACGAAGAACGGCCGCAGCACGACGGGCGTGAGGAGCTCGCCGTACGGCGCCAGCAAGACCTCCGCCGCGTACTTGGACGCCTGGTAGAAGCCGATCGGGGCAACCGGGTCGTGCTCGTGCGCCGGCTCGGGCTGACGGCCGTACACGCCGCCGGTCGAGCACAGCACGAAACGCCGTGCGCCGCAGCGCCGCGCGTGGTCGAGCAGTGCCGCGGGTGCCTGCACGTTGACGGCGAGCACGTCGCTCGCGCCCTCGGGAAACTCGCTATAGCGCGTCGACTGGGCGAGATGGACGACCGTCTCCACTTGCGCCGGCAACCGCGCGGCGTCGATCGGCGTCGAGAGATCCTGGCGGATCCACCGTGCCAGGCCGGCGAGCTCGTCCGGAGGGTCGTGCCGCGCGAGGGCGATCACCTCGTGCCTGCTCGCCAGCCGGTGCAGCACGCGCCGACCGATGAACCCGGTGGCGCCGGTGAGCAGGACGCTCACGGCCGCTGCCCGTGCAGGAATATCCGGCACCAGTGCTCGAACGAGAGCAACGACCAGAGCAGCAGCCGGCGGTTCTCGCGGCCGTCGAGGTGCTGCTCGACCAGGCCGCGCACGCCGTCGGGGGAGAAGAACTCGTACAGCTTGGCCCCCGGATCGAGCAGCACCTCGCGCACGTAGTCGATCGAGTCGCCACGGAACCACGACGCGTCGGGGCCGGAGAACCCCTGCTTGACCTGGTCGGTGACCGTCTCGGGCACGTGGCGGGCCATCACCTGCCGCAGGATGAGCTTGCCGTCGCGCGTGCGCTCGAAGAAGCGCTCGGTCTTGGTGCCCGGCTCGTTCTCGTCCATCCCCACGACTCGGTCGAGGTCGCGCAGCTTGAGCCGCACCGGCACGCGCAGCGCGAAGTCCACCAGGTCGTTGTCCAGGAACGGAACGCGCGATTCCAGCCCGTGGGCCATCGAGAGCTTGTCCTCGACGACCAGCAACCCGTGCAGGAAGGTCTTGGCTTCGAGGTAGAGCGACTGGTTGACGTAGTCCTCCGGCGTGCTCGGCGACTTCCCGTCCGGGAACTGCTCGCGGAAGATGTCGACGGTGCGCACGTCGCGGACCTGCTCCCAGACGTCCGGCCGGAACAGCGCCGGCATCGAGCGGTTCGGCACCAGTCGGTGCCAGAAGCCGTAGTACTTCTCGGCGTAGTCGTCGAAGTCGTCGTTGACGACGGCGCGGTAGTAGCGCCAGGGGTAGCCGGCGAACAGCTCGTCGCCGCCCGAGCCGCTGAGCACGACGGTCACGAACTTCGACGCCAGCCGGGACACGTACCAGTTGGGGTAGCTCTGGCCGACGCGCAGGTCCTCGAGGTGCCAGACCAGCGCCGGCAGGCAGCGCTCCATGTCGCCTGCCTTGAGCACGGACTCGAAGTGCTCCGTCTTGAACAGGTAGCTCATCGCCTCGGCCTTGACGCGCTCGTCGGCGCCCATCTCGAGGCCTCCCGAGGAGGTCATGTCGAAGCCCACGGTGAACGTCGCCAGGTACGGCAGCTGCTGTGCGGCGAGCGCGGTGAGCGAGCCGGAGTCCATGCCGCCCGAGAGGTGCGAGCCGACCGGGACGTCGGAGACGAGCTGGCGCTGCACCGCCTGGCGGAAGAGCCGGTCGAGTTCTTCCTGGTACTCGGCCTCCGACAGCGCGTCGCCGGGCTCCGGCTCGGCGAACTCCCAGTCCCAGTACCGCCGGGGCCGGACTTCGGTGTCGCTGGGGCGCAGGGTCGCGTATGACCCGGCCGGGAACATGTGCACGCCCTCGAACAGCGTCCCGTCGCTGAAGAGGTTCTGGAACGTGAAGTACTCGAGCAGGTGCTCGGGGGAGACCCTGGGACGGAACCCCGGGTGCTGCAGGAACGACTTGATCTCCGACCCGAAGAGCAGCTCGTCGCCCGCGCGCGCCCAGTAGAGCGGCTTGATGCCGTAGCGATCGCGCGCGAGGAACAGCTCACGCCGATCGCGATCCCACAGCGCGAGCGCGAACATGCCGTTGAAGCGCTCGACGCAGGACGGCCCCCACTCACGGAACGCGCGCAGCACGACCTCGGTGTCCGAATGCGAGCGGAACGCGTGCCCGCGCTGGACCAGCTCCGACGCGAGCTCCCGGAAGTTGTAGAGCTCGCCGTTGTAGACGATCGTGTACCGGCCGTCCTCCGTCGCCATCGGCTGGTGGCCGGCCGGCGTGATGTCGATGACCGCCAGGCGCCGGCTCGCCAGGCCCACCGGACCGTCTATGTGCGTGCCGTCGTCATCCGGCCCGCGGTGGGCGATGGCCTCTCCCATGAGCTTGAGGACGCCCTCGTGGACGACCTGTCCCTCGCGGGCGAGGATGCCGGCGATGCCGCACACGCCGCAGGCGGCCCCTAGGCCGGTTGCTCGAGCGAGCGCTTCTGGTCCGAGCGCCGCCACTCGATCACGGAGCGCAGGCCATCTCGGTACGGCAGCGCGGCGGTGAAGCCGATGAGCTCCTGGGCGAGCTCGGTCGAGCCGACACGATGGGTCACGAACATCTGCTCGTCCGGGCGATACTCGGGCTCGACCTCCGAGGCTGTCTCCTCCAGCAGCACGTCGACGAGCGCCTTGATCGTGGTCTTGACGCCCGTGCCGACGTTGAGGTTGACGTCGGTCGCGTCGCTCTTCATCGAGAGGATGTTCGCGCGCGCGACATCGGCGACGTGCACGAAGTCGTAGGCCTGGGCGCCGTCGCCGAAGATCACCGGCTGCTCGCCGGCGTCGATCTTGTCGAGCACCTTCATGATCACGCTCACGTACGCGCCCTTGTAGTCCATCCGCGGCCCGTAGACGTTCATGTAGCGCAGGCCGACGTAGTCGAGGCCGTGCTGCTCGTGGTACGCGCGGAAGAGCTGCTCGCCGGCGATCTTGGTGGCGCCGTACATCGTGCGGTTGTTGAGCGGGTGATCCTCGGTCATGGGCGTGAAGGCCGCGTCGCCGTAGACGGAGGCGGAGCTCGAGTAGACGACCTTCTTGACGCCGGCGCGCCGCGCCGCGTCGAGCACGTTGAAGGTGCCGACGATGTTGATCTCGATCGCCGAGCGGGGCTCGTGCACGCATTCGTAGAGCCACAGGGCCGCAGTCAGCCAGACGAGGTCCGTGCCTTCCATCAGGCGGTCGACGAGCTCGACGTCGGCGATCGACCCTTCCACGAGCGAGACGCGCTCGTCCTCGACGGCGTCGTCGAGGTTGTGGCGGGCACCGCGCGCGAAGTTGTCGAGCACGACGATCTCGCGCACCGGCTCGTCCAGCAGCTGGTCGACGATGTGCGAGCCGATGAAGCCGGCGCCGCCGATGACGAGGACGCGAGAGTCTGCGAGATCAGGCATGCGAGTTCCGGTGGCGAGGGGACGGCTGGACAAGGTTCGCGCGCGAGTGACGCGAGGACACCGGGCAGCCGGTGCATGAACCCGGGACGGGCCCGAGAGTATCAGCCGTCATTCCTCGTCGGGCCAGCGGCCGGTGCGTGCCAGGTGCTCGCGCGCCGCCTCCTCGTCCTGACGCTCGCGGTCGCCCGCGGCGCCCAGCCGGAAGAGCCAGTTCAGCAGCAGAACGGAGAGGGCGGCGCCGGTGGCCATGGAGAAGCCCTCCCAGCCGGTCGTGCCGCCGCCGTCGATCACGAGCAGCGCGCAGCCGAGGAGGAAGATGCCGAGCGGGAGCAGGTAGCGGACGGAGACCATCAGCGCTCCAGGTCGTCCGGCAGCGGCACCTCCGGCGGCGGGCGCCCCTCGTCGTCTTCCCAGGCCGTGAATGCGACGCCGTCGCGTCCTTCGTGGGCCTCGGCGCCGCCGATCGAGAGAACCACCAGGGGTGTGGCGCCGCGGTTGGCAAGCTGGCGTCGTACAGCCGGGGCGACGCGCGCCAGCTCCCCGCGTGCGAGCTCGCGCTCCTCACCCTCGATCGCGAGCGTCAGGGTCCCTTCGAGCACCAGGTAGACCTCCTCCTGGCGCTCGTGGCGGTGGATCCGACCACGCTGGCCGGGGCGCAGCCGGAGCAGGTTCAAGCCGAAGGCGCTGACGCCCAGCTCGCGTCGCAGGGCCTGGAAGCGCTCCTCGCCGGTGAAGTCGAGCGTCGTAGTGCTGACGCCGTCCTCCATTCCGGTGGGGCCGTGGCTCGTGCGCGGCGGGGGCGCTGCCGTCTCCGCAGGAGCGGCGTCACGAGAGCGCAGGGCGGAGCGGACCGCCTCCATGTCGGGGTCAGGTCGTCGGGGCACGTGGAGGTTGTACCGCGCCGGCGCGCCGTACACTCGCTCGCGCCATGCCAGAGCTGATCGAGCGCCCGACTAGAATCGAGGCCGCGGGCACCAAGCCCAAGCTGATCGAGGAGCTCGTCGGCCGCGTCAACACCGGCGAGGAGCGGCTGAGCGTCGCGCGCATGACTTCCCCCGCCGGCTGGGTCGAGCCCGGCCAGCGTCCCGAGTTCGACGAGTGGACACTGGTGCTCGACGGGTGCCTGCAGGTCGAGCACGAGGGCGGGGCGCTCGCGGTGCGTGCCGGCCAGGCGGTGCTGGTGCGTTCCGGAGAGTGGGTCCGCTACTCCTCTCCCGAGGACGGCGGCGCCGCTTACGTGGCGGTCTGCCTGCCCGCCTTCGCGCCCGCCGCGGTCCATCGCGACGACGCCGACGATTGACTTCTTGACGTCTTTGCGCCCAAACCCGATACTATTGAACAGTCCTGGCCGAGCGATCGCTCGGCGCAAGTAGTGCCAGCGTCCGCAGTTGTTGCCCAGCACCTCCCGCGTTTCGCAGCACGAACAGACCCACCGGAGGAGCAACACATGGCAACCGGAACCGTGAAGTGGTTCAGCGACGAGAAGGGCTTCGGCTTCATCACCCCTGACGACCAGGGCAAGGACCTCTTCGTCCACCACTCCGCCATCCAGGGCAGCGGCTTCAAGACACTGGCCGAGGGCGCGAAGGTCAGCTACGACGCCGAGAACGGCCCCAAGGGCCCGAACGCGGCGAACGTGCAGACGGTCTGAGCCCCGCCCGGAGCGTTCAGCAGTGACGACGGCCCGCCTTCCGGCGGGCCGTTCGCATTTCGGGTGTCGGAACAGCTACCGCTAGAACAGCGGCAGCAAGCGCCCGGGGAACCTCGAGAGCGATCTCACCAGGGGCTGCCGGAGGCTCCTGCGCTGCTTGTTGAGCTGCCTGCGCAGGATGTCGAGCGCCGGCCGGGCACGGCCGTTCGCGGCGACGAAGGCGGAGTCCCAGGCGACGAACCTGCGATCCGCGTCCCAGTGGTAAAGGTAGACGCGGTTGATACGCCGGCTCGTACGCGCGACCTGGAATGTCCGCTTGACGGCGCGCGCCGCGCGCGCCTCACCGCGACGGCCGCCGCGGAAGTTGGGGCTGTAGCGGACGATGCCGCCCGCCTCCGTCAGCCATACCTCTCCCTTCACGGCCCTGAGCAACTGACGCGTGGCGGTGGCGCGGAGCGGACGGAAGTGGTTGGTGTCGCCGTAGTTGTGCAGGCCCCAGATGCGCGGGCGCGTGGCGTGGCGCTTGAACACGGACAGCCAGCCGAGCATGTTCTTGGTGTCGAGCACGTCGGCGGCGACGATCCGGCAGCCGCGGCATTCGCCGCGCATGATGTTGTAGTACTGCGCGGCGCGACGCGGACGGTCGAACGTCGGTTGCGTGCGGTGGTTCGCCTCGTTCCAGGCCGACATGGTCTTGACCCAGGGGTAGCGCTTGCGCAGGACCCGGACGACGCGGCGGTACTGGCGGTCGGAGGGCAGGCGCCACTTCGCCCGCGAGTGATGGTTGATCGTCAGCAGGACGTCGGCGCCGCGGAACGCGGCGTTGTGCATCCACTTGTCGTAGCGCGAGAAGTCACGTGCGAGGACAAGGTCCCAGTGCATGAGCAGCCGCACCTGCTCGATCCCGAGCCGCTCGAACCGCGGGTCCGCCCACATGCCGACCTTCTGGTCACTGATGCCCACGCTGTAGGCGTGCGCGCCGGCCGGCACCGCCAGCCAGGCGGCCAGTGACAAGATCAGAGCGAGGAGTATGCGAAGCGGGGAAGGCACGAGAGTGTCAGACGATCCGTGGTCGGGAAGTTGCGGGCCGGTCGACCCGCACACCCGGATTCATCGGCGGGCGCGCCCCGGTTGAGGAGCGCTCTCCGCCCGATGTGTCCGCGATCCGACTCAGGCTCCGATGGTCACGACGAAGCGGCCGGACCAGGGAGCGGTGAAGCGCGCCTCGAGTGCGTCCAGGTTCTCGATCGCGGCGGAATGGTAGCCGGGCAGGCGAGCGCTCTCGATCGGCCGGTCGAAATGCCAGCGGGCGCCCGCCGTCACGAGCGCGTGTCGCTTCAGCTTGCCGGTCCCGGTGGGCGTGTACGCGAGCATGCGGAAGCGGTCGCCGCGGCGGGCCCCGCGCACGCTGAGCCGCGCGCCGGTGCGGGTGAGCCGCCAGCGGAAGCGAACGCGGCGGATCCAGCGGTCGCCCTCGCGGTAGCCGCCGTGCACCGTGAGGGTTCGTCGCCGGACACGGATCTTCTCGCCGCCAGGTACGAGCAGCTTCTCGTCGCCGGGTAGGAGCGGCTGGCCGCGGCGAAGCAGGCCAGGTCCGCCGGTGTTGTATGCGAGCGGGACGTGGGGTCGCGGCGCGAGCAGATCGATCCAGCCTTGTGGAGTGCGGCGCTTGAGCGCCAGCGCGCCGAAGTCGAACCGCAGGTCGTCGGTGTCCGCCTGGCGGTGCACGGCCAGCCACCCGGCACCGTCGGCGACGATGCCCAGCCCGCTGGCGGCCGAATCACGCACGACGAGCCGATGCTCGGACGCGAGCGCCCCGATCTCGGCGGTCGGGATGGCGGCGAGCGCGTCGAGCGCCACGGTGAGGCCGAACAGCGCCAGCCCGTTGTAGGCGACGGTGTGCGCGTAGTGGTCGATGCCCGCCGCGGTGGTCCGGACGGCGGCACCGGGAACGAGTTGGAGGCCCTGAGGGCCCGCATGCAGCGTCGCGAGCCGCTCCACCGCGCGCCGGGCGGCAGCGAGATAGCGGCCGGCCCGCGCCGGATGGGTCGCCGCCGCGTCACGCGCGCCGCTCGCGAGCGCCCCGGCGACGAGTCCGGGCACCCAGGCCTGGTCCTGGCCGCGGCCGAGGTAGGAGAGGTCGCCGTCCGGAGCGACCAGCACGGCCAGCGCGTCCATGGTCTCCCGGCTCGCCCGCCGGGCGGCGGGGGACGCCGATGGCCCGAGCTCTCTCACCGCCTCGGAGAGCATGAACGCCGAGAGCCCGTGGTAGGCCACCGGGTTCGCGGTCGGATCTGACAGATACGAGCCACGGACCCGCACGCCGGGGAGGCGCGCGCGGAGGCCGTGATCGACGACCTTCCCAATGCGCTTGTTGACGATCCTCGCGGCATGGGCGCGCGCAAGGGCGGGCTTCCCGAGCCGCATCGCCGGATCGGCGGCGCGGATTCCGGCGCCGGTGATCGACAGCACCGCGAGCGCGTCGACGAGCTTCAAGTTCCCGTAGCAACTGGGAAGGAGGATGCAGATGTAGCCGTTCAGGGGGATCCCGTACACGCTCATGTAAGTCGCGAGCTGCGTGCGGCGCTCGTCCGACAGCGCGAGGTTGCGGTACGCATAAGCCGCCCCGACCATGTCAAACGCGCTGGCGCGGGATGCGCTGACGGCGTGCGGCCACACGCGCTCGGCGGCCGCGACAAGTGTCGGGTCGCCGATGCGCTCGCCGGACCGGTGGACGGAATAGGCCAGCATCGGCGGGACGAAGGAGTGATTGCCCCGGACGACGTCAGCCGCGAACGGATTCTGGAAGACGCCGGTCGGCGTCAGCATCCCGGCCCACTGCGCGGTCGTCCGGTCGAGCACCTCGCGGACCTCGTTGTACAAGGTGGCGGCGGTCGGCGCCTGCGCGGCCGCGTCGCGGCCGCCGCAGGCGATGATCAACAGCGCGCACGCGAGCACGCGCATCGGGATCGAGCGGATCGGAAGCACGGAGCGGCGTGCAACGTAGCGCGCGCCGGACTCATCGGCTCCAGGGCGCGCGGCTCTGGCTCCCCGGTCACCGGATGCGCTCACAAGTGGCGAAGGCCGTCCGTGGACGGCCTTCGTTTCCGTGATCGGCACCTCGGGGCCAGACCTTGAGCGGTATTGGTCAACCGGGGGGATGAATCCGGTCTCGTAGGCGCGGATGACGGCTTGGGTGCGGTCGCGGGCATTGAGCTTGGTGAGCACGTGCGCGACGTGGGTCTTGACTGTTTCGGGGGTGACGATGAGGTGTGCGGCGATCTCGGCGTTGGTCAATCCTCGGGCGATCAGGCGCAGTACTTCGGCCTCGCGGTCGGTGAGCCCTGCGGCGTCGAGGCCGCCGGCGGGAGTCTCGGCGGGTGAGTGGCGCGCTGCCAGTTCGCGTATCGCGGCAGGAAACAGCAGTGAGTCACCGGCGGCGAGAAGCCGGATGGCGCGTATGACCTCGTCGGGTCGGGCGCGCTTGAGCAGGAATCCGGACGCTCCGACGCGGAGGGCATCGAAGACGTAGTCGTCGTTCTCGAAGGTGGTGAGCACGAGGATTCGCGGCGGGTCCTCGACGTTGCTCAGCAGGCGGCGAGTGGCCTCGATTCCGTCGACGATGGGCATGCGTACGTCCATCAGGATGACGTCGGGGCGCAGTCGGCGCACCAGTGGTGCGACGGCGGCTCCGTCTTCGGCCTCGCCGATCACGGTGAGATCGGGTTCGGCGTTGATGATCGCGCGCAGGCCGCTTCGGATGAGCGGTTCGTCGTCGACGAGCAGCACGCCGATGCTCATGACGTCGGGTGCAGGGGGAGTCGCACGGCGATGCGCCAGCGACCAGCGTCGGGGCCAGCGGACACCTCGCCGCGCAGGCTGGCGACGCGCTCGCGAATTCCGTTCAGGCCGCGACCGCCGCCCGTGCGCCCCGGATGGGAGCCATTGAGGGTGTTGGTCAGTTCGAGTTTGAGGTCGTCGGCACCGATGTTCAGGCTCAGGTTCACGGGCGCGCGGCCGGCGTGGCGCGCGGCGTTGGTGAGGCTCTCCTGGACGATTCGGTAGGCCTCGCACGAGACCGCCTGGGGAACCTCGTCGATGCGGCCCGTCAGCTCGGCGGTGACGTCGATGCCGGCCGATCGGGAGCTTTCCACGAGCCTCTGCAGGTCAGCCAGCGTGGGTGCCGGAGCGCGCGAGGCAGCACCGTCGTCGCGCAGCAGGCCGAGGACGTGGTCGAGGTCGCGCAGGCCGTTGCGGGCTGATGTCTCGATGTTCGTCAGCGCTTCGCGGACAAATCCCGGATCGTCGTCGAGCACGCGCCCGGCGGCGCCGGCCTGCACCGTCACGATGCTGAGCGCGTGGCCGACGGAGTCGTGCAGCTCCCGGGCAAGGCGGTTGCGCTCGGCCAGGCGCATGGCGTCGCGCTGCATGGCAGCGAGGCGTTCGGCCGGCGAGGGGCCGAGCAGTCGCGGCGCAAGCCGCGCCAGCAACCCACCCGCCGCCGCGGCGAGGTACACCAGCGCGAAAGGTGAGAAGAGGGCCACGGGCACGATCCAGGCGCTCCCCGGCCCGCCCGGCACCGTGGCGTCCAGCCGGCCCAGCTGAACGTCTCCGGACTCAAACGGGGCGACACAGGCGGAGACCACCGCAGGGGGCAGGACGACGGTCAGGCTGCCGATCACGCCGCCCACGACGAGGTGCGCCACGAACCACGCAGCCGAGCGCCGGCGCGTCCCCCACGGGGACTGCGCGTCAAGCGCCATCGGGTCGCCGATCTCGACGCCGAGCAGCCGGCGCACCGCGCCGATCTCGAGCTCGCGCACAGCGGGCAGCATTCCGATTGCGATCGGCAGCACGACGCCGCACAGAGCGATCGCCAGACCCCAGGCCGCGGCCTCTCCGAGCCCACCCTCCAGCGCCGGCGCGACGAACCCGGCAAGCGTCCCGAAAGGCGGGACCAGGGCTGCACCGATCACGAGGTACGCATAGCGCTGCCAGGTCGATCTGGCCGCGGGTACGGCGAGCAGTGCACGCACTCGAGGCATGTGGCGATCGTGACAGACGCCCGGACGCTCGGAATCCCTCATACGGGGGACGCAGATCGCCCGGACAGGGGAGGAAGACGCCGCCCGCCGCCGCCAGAGTGATGACCATGACACGCACACCTCACGAGCAGGCAGTCACGGCGGCCCACCTCGGGTGCGCCGCCGCGGCAGGGTACGCCGTCCTCAAGGCCGCATGGGCGCTCGGCAGCACGGTCGGCGTGCGCGCTGACGCCGCAGCCTGGGACGACTTCCTCGCCGGGTTCGGAGGACCGATGATCGCTCTCTGGGGCACGGTGCTCCTGGCGCTGCTCGCAGGCGCGATCCTGCTGTCGCTCGTCCAACCGTGGGGCCGGCGCCTACCGCGACGCCTGCGCGTATCGCTGGCATGGATGGGCTTTGCGGTCATGACCCCGCTCGGGCTCCTCAGTCTCAGCGACACGATCACCGACGCCGTCTCCGGCAACCCCTTCCCACTGCTCACGCCGGCGATCTACATCTATGTCTACGCATGCTTCGTCGTGCTCGGCCTCTCGTTCGCGGTCACGGCGTGGCGGACTCGCGAACTGCCACCGGCGCCGGCCTCGGCGCCGTCCCGGCCCGGACGACGTCTCGCCCCGCCCCTCGCCAACCCACAGGAGGACCGATGACCCACACCCCGCGCACCGCATCGACCCGCGACCCAAGGAGCACCGTCATGACCAACAAGATCGCAGACAGAACGTCGACGTCCATGCCCCGAGTCGCGGGCCAGGCCGCCGCCGCGATCCTCGTCTGCGTCTTCGGATTTCACGCGTACTGGGGCGCCGGCGGCGAATGGGGAGCCGCCACCGCCTTCGGCTCACCCGACATCCCGCCGCCGGCGGCCAGCGCCGTGGTCGCCATCCTGATCGCCGGCGCGACCCTGCTGGTGCTCGCGCGCATCGGAGTCCTGGCCGCACCGCTGCCGCGGCGGATGTTGCGTGTCGGCACCTGGATGCTCGTCGTCGCCTTCGCGCTGGCCGGAGTCAACAACCTCATCCAACCCCAGGATGCCTACGCCCGCGACTGGCACATCTACTTCTTCGGGCCACTCCTACTGACCCTGGCCGCCCTCTGCGCGATCGCCGAGCGCTCAAAGCCAGCCCGCTAGCGCCGCACTATCGATTTCCATGCATCTGGAGAGCGAATCTCCTGATGGGCAATGACTTGGAACGGGGCGTCAGACGAGCGGTTCGCCGGGGAACTGCACGCCGAAGCGCTTGATCAGTCCAGGGACGCTGTCGGGGTCCATCTCCAGCGCGAAACGGCCGCAGAGCTCGCCAAGGCGCTCGAGACCCGCTTGCGCGACGCCGCCGAGTTCGACGAGCTCGGCGAAGAACGCCTCAAAGCCTGCTGGCGAGATGATTTCCAGGATCCGGCATGGCTCGTCGCCGGCGTTCCAGAAGGTATGCCACTGGTTGCGAGGCTTGAAGACCAGGTCGCCCACGCCGGCCTCGAGATGGTCGTCGCCGAGTAGGGCACCCATTCGTCCTTGAATGACGAAGCTGTACTCGTCCTCGTTGGTGTGCCTATGCATAGGGGCGGCGAGCGCGTGAGCGGACATCGGATGCTCGACGAGAGAGAAGCGCTCCGCGGTCTCCGGTCCGTCGATCATGAAGCGGACTCCGATGCTGCCGAGGAAGCCCGCCTTTCCCTCGCTGGGTCCCACGACCTTCGCTACGGCAACGCTCATGACGCCTCTTCCAGTGGACAATAGTGTCCTGCGAAAGCTACTTGACATCGCCAGCCTGTGTCAAGATCTGCGCTACACCCATGGCCGACGAAAAGCGTCCCTATCGGATGAAGGCGCGCGCCGAGCTGCAGGAACGGACGAGACGGCGCATCACCGAAAGCGCCGTAGAGCTCCACGGCACTCTCGGGCCGTCCCGGACCTCCATGAGCGCCGTCGCCGCCCATGCCGGCGTCCGGCGGTCGACGCTTTATCGCCACTTCCCGGACGAGGCGGCGCTATTCGTCGCCTGCGCCGGTCATTGGGCGGCGCAGCATCCGCTGCCGGTTCTCGACGCTTGGGCCGCGGTCGGCGACCCACCGGAGCGCCTGCGCCGCGCGCTCACGGAGCTCTACGCCTTCTACGACGACGCCGAGCCGATGCTGTCCAACCTCCTGCGAGACGTGACCCTCGTAGAGCCCGTCCGGCAGCAGTTCGCCGCCTTCGGGCGCTACATGGACCGAGCGCACGAAACACTCCTGAACGGCCGGCGGAGCCCGGGTCGCGAAACTGCCGCAGCCATCGGCCACGCGGTGTCGTTCTCGACCTGGCGCTCCCTCGTGCGCGAGCAGGGGTGCACGGCGGATGAGGCAGTCGCGATGATGTCTCGACTCGCCGGCGAGTGAGCCGGCACTCACGCTAGCGCTTTCTACACATGTATCGTGCGTCCATACCCGACGCGCTGTAGCCAGCATCGATGATGTCGAAGCCAGCACGTTCGATCATCGGCTCCAGCAGCCAGGTGAACGTCGAATGCTCGTCGCGCACGTGTTCGGCGAGTTCAGGCCGTGTCCAGCCAGCCTCGACGTCGCTTGCCATCGTCTCCGCGATCCACGCTTCGATGCGCTGCTCGGCGTCAGCCGGTTGGAAGCTGTAGACGACATCTGACAAGCGGAACACGCCTCCAGGCCGCAGCATGCCGGCGATACGGTCCAGCGCGATCGCCTGCCAGAAGTCGGGAAGGTGGTGGAGCGCATAGCGGCTGTAGACCACGTCGGCTGCTTCGCCCGCATGCTCGTAGCTCAGGAACCCGGCGTCGATCGTTTCTACGTTGCTGAGCTGACTTGCCTCGAGCTTCTTCCTGAGCTGCCCGAGCATCACCGGGGAGATGTCCACAGCAACCACCCGGTTGCAGAGCTCCGCGACCGCTAGGGCGAACTGGCCGCTCCCGGCGCCGAGGTCGACGACCGAGGACTCCGGTCGTAGAACACCCATGTCCCGGAGCACGCGAATCTCCGCGGCTGCCTGCGCGTCCATCTTTGCGTCGTAGCGTCGCGCGTGCTCCTCATCAAAGTGCTCGCGGCCCGCATGTGCTCGTTCGCTGAGCCACCACGAATCAGGGTCATCCACCATGCGCGAATCATCGCGTGTCTTGACGTAGGCGGCGACTCCATACGGCGATTCCGTCGGAAGCGGCGCTGACTGATCGAGCGGAGCCCTGGGCTCGTTTCTTCTCGGATCGCCTCGACCGGGCGTTCTGGGGCGGGCGCACGGAGCAAGAAGGGAAACGAGAGACTCGGGCGGTACTGCGACGCAGAGGCTACCTCCCGCTCCCACGGGGGCTAGGACGGCGTGTCGGTACGGCCACCTCCTTGAAGTCGGGTATCTGTGTCACTCCCAGACGCCTGTCTGCCCCCGGCTTCGCGGGGCTCCGCGCTGGGAGGCTGCTGCCAGTCCTCCCCCGCCCCCTTCTTTGAGGAGCACAGCTCTGATGCAGTCCCGTAATCTCGCAGCCCGCGCCGGTAGATGGAGCGCGCAGCACCGCAAGACGGCCATCCTTGGCTGGATCCTGTTCGTCGTCCTCGCCACCGTCCTCGGCGGCAAGGTCGGCCAGAACGACATCGACGAGTCGGCGTCGGGCAACGGCGAGTCCAAGCGCGGCGACATGATCGTCGAGGCCGCAGGCTTCCCCGACCAGGCCGGCGAGCAGGTGCTCGTGCAGGGCAAAGGCACCGTCGGCGCCGACGATCCTCAGGTGACGGCCGCCGTGAGGGACGTCGTGAGCCGCCTGGAGCGGATCGAGGGCATCACCGAGATCGAGAGCCCGCTCGATCGCGCCACTCGCGTCAACACTGTCTCCAAGGACGGCCGCTCAGTCGTCGTGAACTTCACCATGCCCGGCACGGACGAGCACGTCGAAAAGCTCGTCGAGCAGCCGCTCGCCGCCGTGGCCGCCATCCAGACCGCCCACCCCGGCGTGCGTGTCGAGCAGTTCGGCGACGCCTCGGCCACCAAGGAGATCGCCGCCCAGGACGCGAAGGACGGAAAGAAGTCGGAGTTCATCTCCTACGGCCTGATGCTGATCATCCTGCTGGTCGCGTTCGGCGCGGTCGTCGCCGCCGGCCTCCCGCTCGTGCTCGGCGCCACCGCCGTCGCGGGCACGATCGGCCTGCTCGGGCCGGTCAGCCAGGTCTACGCGCTCGCGCCCGACGTGGCCCAGCTCGTGGTGATCATCGGCCTCGCCGTCGGCGTGGACTACGCCATGTTCTACTCGCGCCGCATGATGGAGGAGCGCGACCGCGGCCACTCGCCCGAGGCCGCGGTGGAGATCGCCGCCGCCACGTCGGGCCGCGCGGTGCTCATCTCGGGCATGACCGTGCTGACCGCGATGGCTGGGCTGCTGTTCGCCGGCAACCCGATCTTCGCCGGCTTCGGCATCGGCACGATGCTCGTCGTCGCCGTTGCCATGCTCGGCTCGCTGACCTTCCTGCCCGCGATGCTCTCGTTCCTCAGCCAGAAGAACTGGCTGGAGAAGGGCCGCGTGCCCTACATCACCAAGCGCCGCCACAACGCCCAGGGCGAGTCGCGCGTCTGGAGCGCCGTCGTCAGCCGCGTCCTCAAGCGCCCGCTCGTGTCGACGCTGATCGCCGGCGGCCTGCTCGTCGCCCTCTGCGTCCCCGCGCTCGGCATCCAGTTCAAGGAGCCGGGCTTCGACGGCTACTCGCGCAGCCAGCCGGTCATCCAGACCTACGACCGGGTCCAGGCCGCCTTCCCCGGCGGCGCCGTTCCGGCCACGACCGTGATCACGGCCAAGGACGTCACGGCCGCGCCGGTCCAGGCCGCGATCGGGCAGCTGCACGACCAGGCGCTGGCCACCGGCGAGCTCTCCGAGCCCTCCGGCGTCGAGGTCAGCCCCGACAAGACCGTCGCCGTCGTCGCCCTCTCGGTCAAGGGCAGCGGCACCGACGCCGCTTCCGAGCGCTCGCTCGAGGTCCTGCGCTCAGAGGTCGTCCCGGCCACCGTCGCCAAGTTGGCCGACGCCGAAGTCGCCGTGAACGGCCTGACCGCGGGCTCAAAGGACTTCATCGACGTCATGACGTCGCACGTCCCGATCGTGTTCGCATTCGTGCTCAGCCTCACGTTCATCCTGCTGCTGGTCACGTTCCGCTCGATCGTGGTGCCGATCAAGGCGATCATCCTCAACCTGCTGTCGGTCGGCGCGGCCTACGGCGTCCTCGTACTCGTCTTCCAAGACGGCCACGGCGAGAAGCTGCTCGACTTCCAGTCGGTCGGCGGAATCGCCCCCTGGATCCCGCTGTTCCTGTTCGTGATCCTGTTCGGCCTCTCGATGGACTATCACGTGTTCATCCTCAGCCGTGTCCGCGAAGCCGTGGACCGCGGCATGAGCAACGACGACGCGGTCGCCCATGGCATCAAGAGCACCGCCGGTGTCGTTACCAGCGCGGCGCTCGTGATGGTCGCGGTCTTCGGCGCCTTCGCGCTCGGCAGCGACCAGGTGGCCAAGCAGATCGGCGTCGGTCTCGCCGCGGCGATCCTGATCGACGCGACGATCATTCGCGCCGTCCTGCTGCCGGCCAGCATGAAGCTGCTCGGCGAGCGTAACTGGTACCTGCCCAAGCGCCTGAGCTGGCTGCCGAAGTTCGAGCACGAGCCGCAGGCGGCGCCCGCCCCGGCCTGAACCTCAAAAACCAACCGCACCCGGCGCCCGCCCCTCGTGGCGGGCGCCTGTGCGTCAGGGCCATACCGACGGCGTCGGCGAGTCACTCGCGCGCGACAGAGCGCGTTGAAGCTCTGCACGAGCCGGCGCGGCGGCTCGACCTCAGGTTCTCACCCGCCGCGATGTCGACGACGCCGGGGACCGCGGCCTTGTAGCTCGAGCCGGCCGTCCAGTCGGAGTGCGTTCGACTCCGAAGCTGCACCTGGCCCTCAGCTTGGGATCGGTGATCGCCTCCCAGAGGCGCTCCGGCGTCGTCTTGATGTAGATCTCGAACACCGCCATCGCGGGTCACATGTCAACGTCCGCCTTGCTTCTGCTCGCGATGAGCGGTCGTCCGCGCCACCGCCCGACAGCGCTCGCTCGGGGACGATCAGCGCGAGTGCAGGTTGAGAGCGCTGCTCTCGCAAGGGCGCATCTCGCGCAGTTGACGTGCTCGGGAAACCAACCAAGGCCCCGCTCAGCGGGCCTCGATCCACGTTCCGTGACACGGTGATGCCTCGCCTAGGACAACGACGCGACGGCTTACGATCACCTGTAGACCGTCATCTGATTGTCCCAACTCGGTCACGTCGTTGTCCACACCTTACGGCCGAGCGGGAGTCGCGCGGCCCCACAGCACGCAGGTCCGTTCGTCCTGTCTTAGCGCACGTCCGACCGCGCTAGAGACGGAGGCGCCGCTGCTTTCAGCGAGAGCAGGTGCCCCTGACTCACTAGCATGAGCCTGTGAGCGGCCAGAAAGTGCCCGGTGGGGTGGTGCATGAATTGCCCGCGGACCTGCGGAAGGCGCTGATCGCCAACGCCACGGCACTCGATGCCTGGAAGGACATCACGCCCTTGGCCCGCAACGAGTTCATCTGCTGGGTCGAGGACGCCAAGCAGGAGCCGACCCGAGAGCGCCGCATTCGGCGGACCCAGGAGGAGCTGGAGGAAGGCCAGCGCCGGCCCTGCTGCTGGCCGGGCTGCAAGCACCGCGACCGCACGGGCAGCTAGTGGCCCGCGTAGCCGGTCGTACCGATCCCGGGCGAGCCCTCGATCGCCAGCAGCCAACCGCCACGAGTCGAGGCGCCGATCAGCTCCTCGACCGCCCGAAGACCTCGGCGGCTCGAGCCGCGTATCACGCGTAAGGAGCAGCCGTTCGCGTCCCGGAGCTCACTACGACG
>Ga0136624_1000109_pt1 | contig 24713 bp, 26 predicted proteins | sample AntDrymUQ4692206_2_FD_104802 | JGI IMG/M metagenome (GOLD analysis project Ga0136624, IMG submission 104802) | Polar desert sand microbial communities from Dry Valleys, Antarctica - metaG UQ469 (22.06) | ecosystem: Environmental > Terrestrial > Soil > Desert | place: Antarctica: Dry Valley... | reverse complement strand
CTGGCAGCGCAAGCTCAACAAGATCCGCCGCCGCAACATCGCCGTGGACGGCGACTTCGGACCCGCCACCCACGCCGCCACCATCCAGTTCCAACGCAACCGCGGCATCGGCCCCGCCGGCCTCGGCACCGTCGGCCCACTCACCCGCGCCGCCATGGCCCGATCGCTGCGCTGAGGTCAGGCCAGGAAGGACAGCCGGACGGTCCGAACGGCGTTGTCGGTGTTCGCGTCGACCAGCACCACCGACTGCCAGGTGCCCACCGCCAGCCGCCCCGCGATCACCGGGAGGGTGACCGCGGAAGCCACTACCAGCGGCAGCACATGGTCGGCGCCATGTCCGCTGCTGCCGTGACGATGCGACCAGCGGTCATCGCGCGGCAGCAGCCGGCTCACGGTCTCCTCGATGTCGGCCTCGGATCCGGCGCCCAACTCGAATAAGGCAACGCCGGCGGTGGCGTGCGGCACGAACACGTTGCACAGGCCGTCGCCACGCCCCGACAGCCAGCCGTCGATCTGCTTCGTGAGGTCGGCGCAGACGAACGAATCGCCCGTGCGGACCTCCAGTGTCGTGGTGTCCACCGCCGCGACCTAAACGGGCTCGGGCAGGCTGCTGCCAGCCACCAGCTCACCACGCAGCCACACGTGGGAGACGCTGGCGGGGTCGGCGAACAGTTCGAGATCGGCCAAGGGGTCGGCGTTGACGGCGATACAGTCCGCCTCCTTGCCGGGCTCCAAGGTGCCGAGGCGGTCGCTGACCCCGAGGCACTCCGCGGCCACGCGCGTCGAGGCCTCGATCACCGCCATCGGCGCCATGCCGACCCGTCCCATCTGCACCAGCTCGGTGAGGTTGCGCCCGTGCGGGATGACGCCGGAGTCGGTGCCCATGGCGATGCGCACGCCGGCCTCGGCGGCTCGGGCGATGGACTCGCGGTGGATCTCGACCACCTCGCGCGCCTTGCGCACGCTGGACGGCGAGACGCCCTCCGGTGCGTCGAGGACGCCCATCGGCGCCACCAGGGTCGGGACCAGGAACGTCCCCCGGTCCAGCATCAGCCCGATGACCTCGTCGTCGAGGTAGATCCCGTGCTCGATCGAACGGACCCCGGCGAGAACGGCGTTGCGAATGCCCTGCGTGCCCTGGGCGTGGGCCATCACCGATACCCTCGAGGCCGCCGCCTCCGCGACGATAACCTCCAGCTCCGTCGGCAGGAACTGCGACGCCTGCGGGTTGTCGTGCGCGGACAGCACACCGCCGGTCGAGCAGACCTTGACGAAGTCCGCGCCGGCCCGGATGACCTCTCGCACCTTGCGCAGCACGCCCTCCGCGCCATCGCAGACGCCGTCGGGCCGACCGGGGTGCGGCACGAACAGGAACGGGACGGTGCCGCCGCAGATCATCCAGTCGTCGCCGTGGCCGCCGGTCTGCGACAACACGGACACGGTGATGCTCATGCGCGGGCCGATGATCAGCCCCTGCTCGACCGCGGTCTTGACGCCGAGGTCGGCACCGCCCGCATCGCGCACTGAAGTGACGCCGCCGGCCAGGGTCCGCGCGAGGTTCTGGGCGCCCAGGTAGAACTGCAATGAGAACGGGGTGTTGACCACCGTCATCAGGTTGATCGACGACGCCATCACGTGCGTGTGGCAATCGATCATCCCGGGCAGCAGCCAGCGACCGGTCAGGTCGATCGCCCGGTCGCCGTCCAGACCCGTGCCAACATCGACGATGCGACCGTCCTGTATGGCAAGGTCGGCGGCGGCCGGGTCGGCACCCGTGCCGTCGATGACCGTCGCTCCCTGCAGCAGCGTCCTCATTGGTGCCCCTCTCACCGGACTGTCCGCCGGCGGTTTCGCCAACGTCGTCGTCGCCGGCGTCGGGGGCACCCTACCCAACCGCTATCCAGCGGCCTCCAGCACGGTCTGGGCCAGCTCGGGACGGCAGATGAGCAGATCCGGCAACCAGGGGTTCTGACGGTTGTAGCGCAGGGTGGAGCCGTCCAGCCGCGAGACGTGCAGACCGGCGGCCGCCGCCACGGCGACCGGCGCAGCGGAGTCCCACTCGTACTGCCCACCGGCGTGGCAGTAGACGTCGGCCTCCCCTCGTACCACGGCCATCGCCTTGGCCCCCGCCGACCCCATTGGCAGCAGCTCGGCGTCCAGCGCAGCCGCGACCTGCTCGGTGACCGCCGGTGGCCGCGTCCGGCTGACCACCAGACGCGGCTTGCCGCCGCCCGCTGCCGGCACCTGCGGCGGGTCGCCGGTGGACAGCACCAGGTCAAGGCCGGGCAGGGCAACGGCGCCGACCACTGGCTGCCCGTCGACGGCCAGGGCGACATGCACCGCCCAGTCGCTGCGGCCCGGCTCCCCGAACTCGCGGGTACCGTCCAGCGGGTCGACGATCCACACGCGCTGGTGATCAAGGCGCTCCGTGCTGTCGCTGCCCTCCTCCGACAGTACGGCGTCGTCGGGAAATGCCTCGGCCAGCAGCGACATGATGAGGTCGTGGGAGCGCCGGTCGCCCTCGTCGCGCAGGGCCTTGTCGGTCAGTTCGGGCTGCGCGCGCAACTGCAGCAACAGGCGTCCCGCGGCTTCGGCGATGCCGGCGGCGGCACGGTGCTCGATGTCGGTCACGGCGCCACCACGCCGACGGCGACGTTGTCGCCCGCGCCGCCGTCGAAGGCGGCGTCGATCAGACCCTGGGCGACCACCGCCGCGTCGGGACCGCCGGCGAGCAGCGCCGTTGGGAAGGGGTGGGCGAAGTCGCTGAAGCCGTCGCTGGCGACGATCAGCCACTGGTTGTCGTGCAAGTCAGTCCTTCCGCGCTCGAGGAGGTCGGGCAGTGCCCAGCGGGGCATGTCGCGGTAGCCGATGAAGCGATGGCGAGGGGCCGGCAGGCGTGTGGCCGCTGCGGGGCCGGCGACGTAGACCGCCGAGTCTCCAAAGGATCCCCACTGCAGGCGGCGACCCGCCAGGAGCGCCACCACCAGCGTCGTGCGGCTTTCCGGGGCGTCACTACCCCGACGCTGCGTGCATGCCACCACCGCCTGCTGCGCGCGCCAGAACAGCGCCGCCATCTCGTCGTCGGTCAGGTCGGCCGGCGGCGGGTCGTCGCCGAGCTCGTCGAGCACGGCCTGCACGGCCGCCTCGGTCGCCGGCCAGCCGTTGTGCCCGTCGGCGAGCACCAGCACCGTGGCGCGCGGCCCCACCACGGTGGCGACGGCGTCCTCGTTGGGGTCGGTGTAGGCATAGGCCTTGCGGTGCCGACCACGGCTCAGCGCCAGCGCGACGCCACCGTCGACCTTCTCGACGGCGGTGATTCCCAACTCAGTGTGATCACGTCCCCACAGCACGGCACGCATAGGGGCCAGGGTACGCGGTGGGCCACATGGCACGATGGGCGCCATGGCCGACCCCTCGCGAGCCGCTGACGACGCTGCCGCCGGCGCGTTGGGCTCGCGCAGGCAGCGGGCGGCGGAACTGGCGCGCCTATCGGCCTCGACGGGCGCCGGCTTCCTCGGCTCGCGCGTGCGCCGCCTGCGCGAAGGCGACGTAGCCGACGCCCGCTTCCACACCGAGACCGCCGAGAAGATGCTGGAGCTGCTGGGCTCCATGAAGGGGGCGGCGATGAAGCTGGGGCAGATCGCCAGCTTCATCGACATGGACCTGCCACCGGAGGTGCAGCAGACCTACCACGAAGTGCTGGCACAGCTGCGCGACGCCGCCCCTCCGATGGATGCTGGGCACATCGCCGGCGTGGTCACCGAGGAGTTCGGCGCGCCGCCGGACACCGTCTTCGCCGAGTGGGACCCGGTGCCTCTAGCCGCCGCCAGCATCGGGCAGGTCCACCGCGCGCGACTGCCTGACGGCACCGCGGTGGTCACCAAGGTGCAGTACCCCGGGGTTGCCGAAGCCGTGCAGGCCGATCTGGCCAACGCCGAGCTGTTCACGCCGCTGGCCAAGATCCTCTCCCCCAACCTGCAGATCCGCCCGTTGATGGAGGAGCTGCGCGACCGCCTGGTCGACGAGCTGGACTACCAACGTGAGGCGACCTACCAGCAGGCGTTCTTCGAGCGCTACGACGGTCACCCCTTCATCAGGGTGCCCCGCATCTACCAGGACTGGTGCCGGCCGCGGGTCCTGACCAGCGCGTTCGCCGAAGGCGTGTCGTTCGACCGCATGCTGGCCGCCAGCAGCAACGACGAGCGCCAGCGTTACGGTGAGATCATCTACCGCTTCGTGTTCGGGTCGCTCAACCGCTTCCGGCTGTTCAACGGCGACCCGCATCCCGGCAACTACCTGTTTCCCGGTGATGGCGCGGTGGTGTTCCTCGATTTCGGCAGCGTCAAGATGTTCCGCTCCGTCACCCGGACGCAGATGCAGGAGCAGATCGCCGCGGTGCAGGCCAACGACGCCGAGCGGATGGTGGCCGTGCTGCGCGAGGCCGACTTTTTGCCGGCTGGCCAGCGCATCGACACCGACAAGCTGCTGCGCTGGTTCCGCAAGCTCAACGAGCCGATTCTCGAGGACCGGGAGTGGACCTACACCGGCGAGTTCGCGCGCGAGGTGCTGCGCACCACCAGCGATCCTCGCGAGGGCTACTTCGACCTGCTACGCCGGCTGAACCTGCCGCCCGACTACCTGCTGCTCAACCGCATCGAGGTGGGGGTCAACTCAATCCTGGGTCAGCTAGCTGCCACCGCGAACTGGTACCGCATCGCCCAGGAGCTGTCCAGTGACGCGGCCCCGGCTACCGACCTGGGGCGCCAGGAGGCGGCGTTCATGGCGGCGTCGCCGTTTCGGGCATGACAGCCCGGCAGCCCTCACGCCGGCCAGCGGCCAGTAGGAATGGCCTAGTAGGCCGGCTCCTTGGGCGCCAGGATCCACAGGATGATGTAGACCAGCTCGCCGGCGCCGAACACCCCGAACAGGATGAACGCCAAGCGCACGGTAGTGACGTCCCACCCCAACCAGTCGGCGACACCCGCGCACACCCCGGCGATCATCTTGCCGCGGCGCGGTCGGACGAGTCTGCGGATTGCCATCGTCGCTTCCCCTCCTGTGTTCAGACCTCGGGATCCAGCTCCAGCGCCAGCGAGTTGATGCAGTAACGCTGCCCATTCTCACCGGGGCCGTCATCGAAGACGTGGCCGAGGTGACCGCCACAGCGGCGGCAGACGACCTCGTTGCGCGTCATGCCGTGGCTGCGGTCGGCGTGCAGCTCGACGGCTTCGGCGACCGCGGGCTCGGTGAAGCTCGGCCACCCGGTGCCGGAGTCGAATTTGGTCTGCGAGCTGAACAGCTCGGCCCCGCAGGCGGCGCACCGGTAGGTGCCGTCATCCTTGGCGTGCACGTACTTGCCGGTGAAGGGCGGCTCGGTGCCCTTGCGTCGCAGTACGTCGTACTGCTCCGGTGTGAGCTCGACCTGCCACTCCTGCTCCGTCTTGGTCACTTCAGCACTCATCGCCTACCTCCGCTGCTCGACATTCCTTGGCCTTCCACGCTAGCGCCACGCGCACCTGCGACGCGGGCGTCACCGCCTTCTGGAACTCTCGTACCCATTGCAGCGAAGCGGCCACCCCCGGGCCAGACGGTGCCTGGTCCGAGGGTGGCCCCCCAGCAGCAACGGTCAGCTGGCCGCGATGCCGAGCGGAGCGGCCGTGCCGCTGCCCGGATGAGCCTGCACGACCTGCAGGAGCATCAGGCTGCCGTCCCCGGCGACCCGGAAGGCGCTGATCGTGCCATCGAAGCTGTTCAGCTGGTACAGGTACCTGCTGTAGCGGCTCAGGGCGAGGTCGCTGGCGCCGGTGTGGACCTCTCCCTCGGCTGGGTCGGCGGCCTTCGCCTGCAGTAGCCGCAGCGAGCCGTTGTCGCCGACGCGGTAGCTGGAGATCTGCCCCTCGCCGAAGAAGCTCGTGGTATAGCCGTACTTGCCGTCGTCGGTGACCACGAACCAGCACGTGTCCGTGCCACCGTTGTGCACCGAGCGGCTGGTGGCGCGCAGGCGGCCCCGCTCACTGACGGTGTAGCCGGCGACCGCGCCCCTGCCTGGGCCGAGGATGCCGTCGAACTGCTCGGTGGTGAGCAGGGCGCCTCGCTTGTTGAAGGTGAACCCGAACGGCCCTTGACCGGTGGCATCGAAGATGCGCTGGCGTCCGAGGGTTCCGTTGTCCTTGACCACAAAGGTGTTGATGACCCCTTCGTCACCGCTGGCCTGGCCGGCCGTACGCGCGAACCGCTCCGTGACCATGAGCACCTCGCCGCTGGGGTTGAACGACACCTGCGCGCAACCGGATTCGCGGTCGCCGGACAGTTGCCGTGTGGAGCCGGGAATCGGCGTCAGCTGCCCACCATCGGTCACCCGGAAGCCGGTCACGCTCGGCCTCGCGCCCTGCGTGCAGTTGCGGGGCGTCAACCCGTCCACCGTCTCGCCACTGTTCAAGACGTAGACGACGCCACGGTTGACGGTCACGCTGACCGGTTTGGCGCCGCGTGAGTCCTGCACCTCCACCAGCGCCAGCTTGCGGCGGTGGACCCGGAACACCGAGAGGTTGTCGCTGCCGGCGTTGGTGGCGAACAGCAGCCGGCCGTAGTTGAGCAGGTTGTTGGGCGCGGCCCCGCCTCGGGCGGAGCCCAGCACCAGGCCGTTGGCCGAGTCCTCGAAGCCACCGCTGCCGGTGCCCTTTGTGGCGAAGCTGCCCGCGGGGGCCAGCGTGCCGTCCGAGCTGCGGCTGAACGCCACCACGCGGTTGCCGGCGGGATCGTTGGACAGGCCGTAGACGGCGCCACGGCGAAGGTCGACGTCGCCGCTCATCCGGGGCTGCTGCCCACCCGCACGCGCCGATACGTCGCCGACTGCGAGCAGCGACAAGCTGGCGGTCAGCAACAGCGCCAAGGCCAGTGCAATTCTTCGTGCGGATGGTGCCAACGCAATGGTTCGCATTCGATGCCTCCTGGAACGATTCGACAAGGACAACATCACCTTGCCGGTATCGTTCGCAGGAGTCGAGCAAATGGCGAGTTGTTTCGCGGACCGCACTATTAAGCAGATGTAAGATTACGATTTCGTGCAAGGCCAATGAGGATGGCTATTGCTGCGTCGAAGGGTCGCTAACGGCGACATGGCGAGCGACCTGTGATGCGAGGCCGGGGCGGGAGTCGAACCCGCTCATAAGGGATTTGCAGTCCCCTGCCTTCCCACTTGGCTACCCGGCCGCTACAGCCGCCCTGGCGGCGACCACCATCTGGTAGGACGCGCGGCAGTGTCGCACACGTCCTCTGCCAGCGACAACGCGCTGGCGCCGCCGCGTCATCCCCCGCCGGCGGCGCCGCGTGACGCCTTGACGGCCCGGCGCAGCGCCTCGCCGAGAAGCGCGGCCCAGGCCACGACCCCCAGGACGGCGGCGCAGCCGGGCAACTTGCGCGCCTTGGTGGGGTCGACCTTGCGGAAGCGCCCACGGCGGGTGATGTAGGGCGCGATCCGGTCGTCGGGCCCCAGCCGCGGCGCTCTCCGCTGCCCCGGCTGCCCCAGCGAGTGCGGCGACTGCGCGGGCGATTGCTGCGTCACATGCGCTCGATCATGGCGTCGGCGAACTCGCTGGTCTTGACCTGGGTCGCACCCTCGGTTTGGCGGGCGAAGTCGTAGGTGACGACCCTGTCGGCGATCGCGCCCTCGAGTCCGGTCAGCACCCGGTCCGCCGCCTCGTCCCAGCCCATGCGCCGCAGCATCATCTCGCCCGACAGGATCACCGAGCAAGGGTTGACCTTGTCCTGGCCCGCGTACTTCGGCGCGGTGCCGTGGGTGGCCTCGAAGATGGAGTGACCCGACTCGTAGTTGATGTTGCCGCCGGGAGCGATGCCGATACCGCCGACCTGCGCGGCCAGGGCGTCGGAGATGTAGTCGCCGTTGAGGTTCATCGTGGCGATGACGTCGTACTCCTGGGCGCGTGTCAGCACCTGCTGCAGCATCGCGTCGGCGATGACGTCCTGCACCAGGACCTTGTCGCCGGGGTCGCCTCCACAGTCCTCCCACGACACGGCCTTATCCGCAAACTCGTCGCGGACGAGGTCGTAACCCCAACGGCGGAAGGCCCCCTCGGTGTACTTCATGATGTTGCCCTTGTGCACCAGCGTGACCGAGCGGCGCCGCTGGTCGACGGCGAGCTGCAAGGCTGCGCGGATTAAGCGCTTAGAGCCGGTCTCACTGATGGGCTTGATGCCCAGCCCCGAGTCGGGACGGATGTCCCATCCATAGGCGTCGCGCAGGAACTCCAGCAACCGCTTGGCCTCCTCGCTGCCGGCCATCAGCTCCTTGCCCGCGTAAACGTCCTCGGTGTTCTCGCGGAAGATGATCATGTCGACGTTCTCGGGGTGGCGAACCGGACTGGGCACGCCGGTGAACCACCGCACGGGACGCAGGCACACGTACAGGTCCAGGATCTGGCGCAGCGCCACGTTGAGGCTGCGAATCCCTTCCCCGACGGGTGTGGTCAGCGGGCCTTTGATGCCGACCAGGTGCGACCGGAACGTCTCGACGGTCTCTGCCGGCAACCAGTCGCCCACCTCGTCGTAGGCCTTCTGGCCGGCGAGAACCTCCTTCCACACGATTCGCTTGCCGCCGGCGTAGGCCTTGTCGACAGCGGCGTCGAACACGCGGACCGAGGCGGCCCAGATGTCGGGACCCGTCCCGTCACCCTCGATGAACGGGATGACCGGCTCGTTGGGGACCTGCAGGCCCTGATCGGTCTTGGTGATGATGTCGGCCACGGCATTCTCCTGTGGGTGGGGTGGGGCTGAGGATAACGGCAGGCGCGCGCGCGTTACCGCATATCCCCGCCCGTCGGCGCGCTGCCGCCTGCGCGTTAGCCACGCCTGAATGGTCACAAAGGACGATGGCGCCACGGAGGGCTGGGCCCGACCCTTGGTGGAAGAGATCGACGTCCCGCCTCGGAGGCTGCTTTGAGAACTCGCCGTACCGTTGCTCCCCTCCTCGCCTTGCTGCTGTGCCTGTCAGCGCTGGTCGCGTCACCGGCTTGGGCCCACGAGGGGCATCACAGTGCCGCGGCTGCCACAGCCGCCGCCGAGGCGGTCGCAGCGAAGCCGGACGCGGCCAGCCTCTGCGAGCGGCTGCGGCGGGTTCCCCGTACGCATGTGCCGCTGTGCAGCCACGGCGGCGACCCGGCCCGCGCCTTCCCGTCGGTCACCAAGGGCGTCGCCGCTCCCGTGATCGCCCACAGCGTGGACGCCGAGGCGGCAACGGCGGCCGCATGCATGGACGGCGGCACCAGCGGCAGGCGTATCGAGGTGCTCTACGCCGTGCCAGCGGACCGAGACAATCGCTACCGCACCATGCTCCCGACGATGCGCAACGTCCTGGCGGAGGCTGACGCCAACCTCAGCAGTGCCGGCGGTGCGAACGGCCAGCATTACCGCTGGCTGTGCGAGAACGGGACCGATATCACGATTCGCAACGTCACCCTCAAGGCGGTCGGCAGCGACGGCTCCTTCGATTTCTCCGATTACATCGACAGTTTGCAGCAGCAGGTCAGTCTCGGGCTGGGCCCGGTCGACTACAACGCCGACCGGCGCATCTACATGGCCTTCGTCGACAGGGTCACCAACGACTATGCCTATGGCGGTCAGGGCACGATCTACGGTGACGACACCGCCGACCCGACGGTCAACTACAACAACCAGACCACCAACGCTTACTCCATGACGGCTTACTTCGACGCCTTCATCGTGGGCCACGAGATCGGCCACAACATCGGCGCTGTGCAGAACTCCGCGCCACACGCCTCCGGCGCGTTCCACTGCTATGACGCCTACGACCTTATGTGCTACGACGACGGCGGTCCCTACTTCTCCAACGGTGGCTCGCTGGTCTTTTCCTGCCCAGGCTCACAGGCATACATCATGGACTGCGGGCGGGACGACTACTACTACCCGGGCACGCCGCCCGCGAGCAACTATCTGTCAACGCATTGGAACACCGCGAACAGCGACTATCTGTGGCCCCGAATCGCCCGGGACCGCTGTGTCATCCGGGGCACCGACGCCGATGACGTGCTGATCGGTACGGCGGCGTCGGAAACGATCTGCGGGCTGGGCGGCGACGACGTCATCGTGGGGCGCGGGGGTGACGACGTCATGCTGGGCGGGCCCGGATTCGACGTGGCGGACTATTCCGGTGCCTCCTCGGGGGTCTACGTGAACTTGTCGATGGGAATCGCCTCGGAGGACGTGGGCAGCGACACACTGTCGGGCATCGACGGCGTCATCGGATCGCTGTACGGCGACTACCTGTATGGCGACGACACCGCCAACCTGATCGACGGCAAGGCCGGTAAGGATGAGCTGTCGGGCGGGGGCGGTGACGACCGGGTGTTCGGCAGCCGCGGCGATGACCGGCTGTTTCTCGGTCGCGGTCTGGACATCGCCAGCGGCGGCAAAGGCACCGACGTGGTGACCTATGAGTCCCCGGTGTCGCTAGACCTGACGGCGGGCACAGCAGCCACCAAGGGCGGCACGGACACCCTCGACACGATCGAGAACGCCGTGGGCTCGTCAGGGGCTGACACGTTGCGGGGCTCCCCGACGGCCAACGTCCTGGATGGCAACGGTGGCGACGATAAGCTGTACGCGGCCGCCGGCAACGACACCCTGGACGGGGCGGCGGGCAACGACGCCCTGACCGGCGGCGACGGCACCGACCACTGCGGCGGCGGCAGCGGCACCGACACGTCCCGAGGTTGCGAGACGACCGTGTCGGTGCCCTAGTGCAACGCCGGCGCCGGTGGGGCAGTCGCTTTGGCGCGCGTCACTGCCCCCGCATGCCTCGGAACAGGTCTCGGATCATGGTGCCGATCTCGAAAGCCGTCACGTCGAAGAAACTGAGCACCACCAGGATCAGGACGACCCACAGGATTGCCTTCATGAAGTCAGACATCCCAGAACACCTCTCTGTCGTTCGTCGGTAGGACTAGCCGGGCAGGCTTTACTCATCCAAGCGAGCCTCCATCGGGTCGGGGATACGACCGAGCGCCCAGTCCCGCTCACGAAGCGCCCAGGCGGAAACCTCGGAGGGGTCACGGACCGGCCCGAAGTCGTGCAGCAGCTTGTCCTCGGTAGACACCGAGTCAACGGTGACGGCCCCCCGGTTGAGGAATGGGCCCACGAACGGCGCGGCGCGCACCGAGTCCAGCGGCACCGGCGTCGTCCGCTTCAACAGCAGCAGGCCTCGGGTGCGCAGGATGCGCCGGTGGGTCGTGGTCACCAGCATGTCGACCCGCCACCCGATCACCGCCAGCACGCTCCACGCCGCGATGTAGGTGACCACCGCCACCGCCAGCGCCTCGACACCGGCCACCTGCCACAACACCAGGGCGCTAACGAGCTCAGCACCGGTGACCGCACCGCCGGACCAGCGGTCCGGCACCCTGCGGGAGACCACGAAGCCGTGGGCGACCGCCAGCACGGGCACGGAGGCGGCGAGCGGCAGGTTGATGATGACCAGGAACGACGCGGCGACACCCAGCAGGGGCAGCACCAGGTACAGCCAGTCAAGGTGGACGACGCCGCGATGCCGCTCGCCCCTGCGCCACGACAGGACCGCCCGCAACCGCCGTTCCTCGATGCGGTCCAAGGCCGAGCCGCCAGCGTGGATCACCTGGGTCGCACCCTCCTCGGCGGCGCCGAACAAGCGGCTCTCGCGCCACCTGGGTGGGCCGGTCATCGCGAGCTCCCCTTTGGGCTAAACGGTATAGCGGGCAGCACGAAGGTAGCGGTCCTGAACCGTCGTTCCCCGCAAGCTCACCCCGGCCACGCGGATACGGGTCGCTATGGTGCTGTCGCCATGAGAGCGGAGACACGATGACCGAAGACCGGACGGAACGGCTGAACCGCGAGCTATTGGAGCTGCTGCAGGAGCTTCGGGTTGTGCTACCTGAGGTGCAGGTACTGTTCGCCTTTCTGCTGACGGTGCCGTTCAGCCAGCGCTTCGCCCAGGTCACGCCGCTGCAGCGCACCGTCTACTTCACGTCATTGCTGTTCGCCGCCTTGGCAACGGCCTTGCTCATCGCCCCGTCGACCTACCATCGAATTCAGTTCCGCGAGTCGGACAAGGAACGGCTGCTGCGCCACGCCAGCTGGCTGTCATTGGCGGGGACGGTCTTTCTGGCTGCATCGGTGTGCAGCGCGCTTTTCGTCGTCACCGACTTTGTCTTTGGGCCGGCGCAGGCGGTGGGGACTACGGTAATGGCCGCCGTGGTCTTTGCGGGCTTGTGGTACGCGCTGCCCTTGAGCGCCAGGCTGCAACACTGAGCAGGTTGAGCCCCGTGGGCGCTGACGGGCCTCGGTGGGCGCGGCAGGTCTCGAACCTGCGGCCAAGGGATTATGAGTCCCCTGCTCTAACCAGCTGAGCTACGCGCCCGGGCAGCGCTGAGGCTACAACCACCGCCTGCCTGCGCCTGGTGGTCAACAGCCGCAAAGGCAATGGATCCCGGATGCGGGCAGACTGCGTTTCCCACGAGTACGGAGCTGTCGAGAAGATGCCCCCCAGGCCTTGCTAGACAAGGAGTGCAACCGTGTCGCGTTCCCCCGCCTCGCCGTCCCCGCGAGAACCAGCTGCCCTGAGCGCTGCCGACATCATGTCTGTAGATCCCGTGACGCTGCGTCCTGACATGCCTCTGCGGGCCGCGGCGCAGCTGCTGTACGAGGCTGATTTCAGCGGCGCTCCCGTGGTCGACGACGGTGGCGAGCTGATCGGCGTACTCAGCGAGCATGATCTGCTCGAAAAGGAGGCCCATCCGCGCTACGGGCTGCGGCCAGGCGTGGCGGCCTCTCACCGCCGCCACGAGGCCTCGACAGTCGGCGAGGTATGCGGCCGGCCGGCGCTGACCATCGCTGCGGACACGTCAGTGCACGACGTCGCCCGTCAACTCATCGACCGGCAGGTGTCCCGGTTGATTGTGGTCGATGGCGGGCGCGTCGTCGGAGTCGTGACGCGGCACGACATCCTGCGCTCGTTGATCCGCCCCGACGCCGAGCTACAAGCAGCCGTCGCCGCCGTTCTGACGGAGGCCGGCGAGCACGAAGTCGACTCGACCGTCGAGGCGGGTGTGGTCACCCTCGAAGGCAAGGCGCAACGGCGCAGCGGTGTGAGGAGTGTCATCGGCGTGGTGGCCGACATCGACGGCGTCATGAGGGTGGACCAGCGGCTCGCTTGGCACACAGACGACGTCGGTCTGCCAGGGCAATGATGGCCTGTTTTCGCGGACACCTTTGGCGCGGTGTCGATTTCGTCGCTCCCCGTTCGCCTTATAGGCGACCATTCCCCAGAAGGAGGAAGTGATGAAGTACATGCTGCTGATCCATCAAGGCGCCGCCCCGACGCCGCGGTCGCCGGACGTTTGGGCGAGCCTTTCGGAGGACGAGCAGAAGGCGGTCTACACCGACTACCAGGCGATCAACGAGACCCCCGGCGTCAGCCCCGGTCTCCAGCTGGCGCCCCCCGAGACGGCAACCACCGTGCGGGTGCAGGACGGCAAGACGCTGACCACCGACGGCCCATTCGTCGAGATCAAGGAGGCCATCGGCGGCTACCTGGTGTTCGAGGCCGACGACCTCGACGCTGCGATCGAACTGGCCTCGCAAGTCCCGGCGGCCCGCATGGGCGGCGCGATCGAGGTGCGCCCAATCGTGGAGTGGTAGCGATCCTGGAGCAGGCCTTCCGCGACCAGTGGGGACATGTCCTCGCTGCACTGATCGGCTACCTCGGCGACTTCGAGCTCGCCGAGGAAGCCGCACAGGAGGCCTTCACGATCGCCGCGGAGCGCTGGCCGCGCGACGGAGCTCCCGCCAACCCGAGTACCTGGTTGCTGACGACGGCGCGCAACCGAGCCATCGATCGCATTCGCCGCGATCGCTCGCTGGCCGCGAAGACCCGCTTGCTGCAGGTGCCCGAGGCAGCGGAGGACATGGTGGACGCGACGACATTTCCAGACGAGCGGCTCGAGCTGGTCTTCACCTGCTGTCATCCAGCACTCGCCACCGACGCGCAGGTCGCTCTCACCCTGCGGACACTCGGCGGCCTGACCACCGGGGAGATCGCCCGCGCCTTCCTGGTCGGAGAGCCGACGATGGCGCAGCGGCTGGTGCGGGCGAAAGCGCAAGATCAAGGCCGCCGGGATCCCGTTTCGCGTGCCTCCCGACCACCTGCTGCCCGATCGCCTCGTCGCCGTGCTCGCGGTCGTCTACCTGATCTTCAACGAGGGCTAGGGTGGCCGCAGCGAGCTGGCGGCCGAGGAGCTCCGGCTCGGGCGGGCACTCGCCGAGCTGATGCCCGACGAGCCGGAGGTGCACGGTCTGCTGGCGATGATGCTGCTGCACGACGCCCGCCGCGGGGCGCGGTTTCGGGGTGGTGACCTGGTATTGCTTGCCGACCAGGACCGCTCGCTGTGGGACACAGCGCAGATCGCCCATGGGCGGGCGGTGCTCGACCGGGCCCTGACTCTGCACGGCCGCGGTCCCTACGTCGTGCAGGCGGCGATCGCGTCCCTGCACGCCGACGAGCCGCGCGACTGGCCACAGATCGCCGCCCTCTACGGCGAGCTTGCCCGCCTCACCGACTCGGCGGTCGTCGAGCTGAACCGGGCCGTCGCCGTCGCCGAGGAGCAGGGTCCCGAGGCGGGGCTCGACATCGTCGATCGCCTCGCCCTCTCCGACTACCGCTACCTTCATTCGACGCGGGGCGAGCTGCTGCGCCGCCTCGGTCGAACGGAAGAGGCCCGCGACGCGTACCGCCGTGCGCTGGCGCTGGTCCACGACACCGCCGAGCGGCGCTTGCTCGAGCGGCGGCTGGCAGAGCTCGGCACCGCTACCAGCCCCGCCCGGCAATGACATAAGGGACTCTGCGGAGCAGGATTCACACGTCGTGCCATAGCGATCCCCAGGCGACGCGGGCTCACGTGTCACACCCTGGTGCCATGGTCACTTCATGGGCTACCGAGGAAAGCTCGCGGAACGCGACGCCGCCCGAGCGCTGCGCTCGCAGGGTTTGACCATTCCCGCCATTGCCGAGCGCCTGGGTGTGTCCCGCAGTTCAGTGTCGCTGTGGACCCGCGATGTGCCATTCCAGCCGCCCCTGCGGCCAGAGCGGCGAGCGTGGACGCCAGACCGCCGCCCGAGCTCCCTGCACCTGCGCAAGCTCGCCGAGATCGAGCGCCTGCGTGCGGCGGGCCGGCAGCGCATCGGCCGGCTGGACGACCAACAGTTTCTCATCGCCGGCGTGGCGTTGTATGCCGGCGAAGGCGCGAAGACCGACGGAAGCGTCCTGTTCGCCAACAGTGATCCCAGGATCATGCGTCTGTTCTGCTCGTGGCTGCGGTACTTCTTCGACATCGACGAGCGGCGGTTACGGGTACGCCTCTACCTGCACCAGTGCCTGGATCTCGCGGCGTCGACGGTGTTCTGGTCGTCGCTCACCGCCGTACCCTTCAGCCAGTTCATCCGGCCCTACCGGGCCGTAGCAGATCCCAGCATCCGCTCTTCCAAGCACGTGCACGGCTGCTCCACAGTCCGCTACAGTTGCTCACGAACGCATCGCGCCGTGATGGGCCTCGTGGAGGCCACGTTGGAGGCGGATGCCCTTCCGGGGTAGCTCAGTAGGCAGAGCGCTCGCCTGTTAAGTGAGATGTCGCCGGTTCGAGCCCGGCCCCCGGAGCGCTCGCGGCCCCCGCGCCACGTCGGCGGGGGCCGCTGCCGTTGGCCGAGGGTTAGCGCCTGCGTTGAACGGGATACGTACCTGCGTAACCCACCCTGAACCCACGACCACGTCCTCATGTAGCGAAGCGGTAGGACACAAGAGAAGGGAGTGGTACCCATGAAGATGCGCTTGGGCGTACTCGTTGGCGCGGCCGCCGGTTACGTCCTGGGGACGAAGGCCGGTCGGGAGCGCTACGAACAGCTCCGCGACCTCGGCCGCCGGATCGCCGGCTCCGACGCCGGCCAGCAACTACAGGCCGAGGCCCGTCAGGCCAAGGATCGGGCCGGCACGGCCATCGGCGGCAAGACCAGCGACGGCGGCGCCAAGGTCAGCGAGCTGATCCACAGCGACGACGAGCCGGCTGCTGGCACCACCCCGCCGTCCGTGTAAGCCTGCGGCTACTCGTTCAGATAGCCGCGGAGCTTGCGGCTGCGTGAGGGATGACGCAGCTTCGACAGCGTCTTGGTCTCGATCTGGCGGATTCGCTCCCGGCTGACCCCGAACTCCGCGCCGACCTCCTCCAGTGTGCGAGGTTGTCCGTCGGCCATGCCGAAGCGCAGCCGGATCACTTTGCGTTCCCGCGCCGTCAGGGTATGCAGGACCCCGGCGATCTGTTCCTGCAACAGGATGAAGCTGGCCGCGTCCATCGGCACGACGGCGGCGGTGTCCTCGATGAAGTCGCCCAGACTGGACTCGTCCTCGCCCACCGGCGTCTCGAGGCTGACCGGCTCCTGTGACACCTTGATGATCAGCTCGACCTTGTCGGCGGTCAGCTCCATCTGGGCGCCGATCTCCTCGGGGGTCGCCTCGCGACCGAGCTCCTGCTGCAACTGACGTTGCACGCGCACGAGCCTGTTGATCGTCTCCACCATGTGGACCGGGATGCGGATGGTGCGTGCCTGGTCGGCGATGGCCCTGGTGATGGCCTGCCGGATCCACCAGGTCGCGTAGGTCGAGAACTTGTAGCCCTTGGTGTAGTCGAACTTCTCGACCCCCCGAATGAGGCCGACGTTGCCCTCCTGGATGAGATCCAGCAGCGACAGACCCCGCCCCACATAGCGCTTGGCGATGGACACCACCAGGCGCAGGTTCGCCTCGACCAGCCTGCGCCTGGCCACCTGCCCGCCACGCTCGAGCCGGCGCAACGAGGCCTGCAAGGCGGCTGACGGCGGCGGGTTGCGCTGCAGCAGTCGCGCGCTGGCCAGCCCCGCCTCGATCCGCTTGGCGAGGTCGACCTCCTCCTCGGCGCTGAGCAACGGCACGCGCCCGATCTCGGACAGATACATGCGGACCGGGTCGTCTGCTCGTCCCCGCGGCGCCGGCTCGGGCAGCCGCCGAGGCCGGGGCCGAGGCGGTGCGGTGCCTGTGGCGACCTGCCCGGGTGGCACCCGCAACACTTGGGTGCCCGTGCGGTCGCTCGCCGGCGGGGTGGGCACCGTCGGCACCGGGATCGGCACGCCAGCTTCCGGGCTCGTAGTGGTCATGGTCGTCACCGCCTGTTGGACTAGGCGTCCCTCCCCTCGACCAGATCCCGGCGCCGCCGCTCCAACTCGTAGCGCCGGCTGGTCAACCGCCGCCGCTCCGCCGGGTCAAGCTGCTCGCCCACACGCGCCACCTGCTCCCAGACCGCGTCGATCTCACGTTGCACCGCCGCTGCTCGCAATCCTGCCACCCATTCGGCGACCTTTCTCACGTCTGCGCCGTGCCGAGCCTCGGTCAGCGCCAGCGCCCGGACCCGTGAGCGGGTGTCGTCGTCCGCCAGCTTGGCGAGCACGGCGCCGAGGTCGCCCGGAGGCGCCTCATTCAACGCTGCGAACAACGTCCGCGACAGTGGCGCGCGGAAGTCATCGGCGGTGACGAGTTTCCATGCGGCGGGCATCAACTCGGGGGTCTGCAGCGCCGCCTGCAACACCTCTCGCTCCAGCAGCAGCTGCGGGTCCGCGGGGGTGGCGGCGGCGAGGTCACCTGGCAGACGCCGCCCGGATGCCGAGGAGGTCGATGCCGCCGAGGCGTTCCCCGCCCCCGGGGCCTTCGACGCCGAGGCGTTCGACACCCCCGATCCGGCGACCGGCGCGGTGCGGTGGGCGGCGACCTCGTCGTCGAGCTCGCGCTCGATGCGGTCGGCGGACAACCGCACCGACGGCGCCACGAGGTCGCGGATGTAGGAGTAGCGCAGGAAGCGGTCGTCGAGGCGCGCCAGCAGCGGGAACGTCCGCCGGTACGCGTCGACCTGACCCTCGGGGGTGCTGACGTCGGCGCCGCGCAGTAGATGCTCGATCTGGAACTCCACCGCGGTCTTGACGTTGGCCAACGCCGCCTCGACCGCCGCCTCACCCTCCCCGGCCAGATCCGCCGGGTCTTTGCCGGGCGGCAGGGGCAGCACGCCGACCTCCCGCAGCTGCACCTCGGCGGCCAGGGCGCGGGCCCGCTCGGCCGCGGCGAACCCCGCGTCGTCGGCGTCGAGGGCCAGGACCACTCGGGGGGTGAACTTCTCCAGCGCCCTGAAGTGATCGGCCGTCAGGGCGGTGCCGCAGGTGGCGACGGCGTGACGGATCCCCGCGCAGTGCAGGCCGATCACGTCCATATAGCCCTCGACGACGAGTACCAGCTGGCGTCGCGTGACCTCCGACCGGGCCCAGTTCAGGGCGTACAGAGTCTGGGACTTCTTGTAGACGATCGACTCCGAGGAGTTGATGTACTTGGGCGGCGCCCCTTCCCGTGGGCCGGTCCGCAGCGGCACCCCGGGCAGCACCCGTCCGCCGAACGCGACCACGTCCTTGCCGCTGGCGTCCAGGATCGGAAAGATCACGCGCCCCCGGAAGCGGTCAATCTGTCCCCGTAGCCCTCGGGTGGCGAGGCCGGCGTCGGCGACCTCCTCGTCCTGGTACCCCTTACCCCTGAGGTGCCCCACGAGCTCGTCCCATTCGTCGGGTGCCCAGCCGAGCCCGAAATGATCGGCTTCGGCACGGCCGAGGCCGCGACTGCGCAGATAGTCGCGGGCCGGGGCGCCGCCGTCGGCCAAGATCTGCTCGCGGTAGAACGCCGCAGCGTCGGCCAGCGCCTGCGTCAGACGGGTTCGCCGGCCCAACGCCTTGGCCTGGCCGGGGGACAACTCGGCGTAGTGCAGTTGGAAGCCCACCATCCGGGCCAGCCGCTCCACGGCCTCGGGGAAGCTCAGCGCCTCAACCTTCTGCAGGAACCCGTAGACGTCACCGCCCTCTCCGCAGCCGAAGCAGTGGAAGAAGCCACGGGCGGAGTCCACCGTGAACGAGGCGGTCTTCTCGGCGTGGAAGGGGCACAGCCCCTTCAGCGTGCTGCCCGCCCGCTTCAGCGACGTGTAGTCCCCGACGACCACGGCGATGTCGGCCCGCTCCCGGAGCGCCTGGATGTCCTCATCGTTGATGCGGCCGGCCACCGGCTTCCTTCCCCGACAACGCAGCGCAGTGTACGTCCGCATGCAGCGGCTCCGGGTCGGTAACCGCCGCAGCGTGGCTCAGCCTGTGGACAGCGCGTCACCTCTCGGCAGGCAGTACGCCGATGCCGGAGCGGTGCCTGCCGTGCACGTCGCCGCGACCGGCGCTAGCAACATCGGTTGCGGTTGCACCCTTACCGAGGCTCAGCTGTTCGGCAGGAACAGGCGGGAGAACTCGGCCAGCGCGTAGCCGTCGGTCATCCCCGACACGTAGTCGCACACGCGCTCAAGCAGCGGCGCATCGCCGCGAAACTCCGCCGGCAGGCGTTCGGGGTTCTCCAGGTAGAACACCGTGATACTGCGAAGGCAGTGGATCGCGCGGTCGCGCTCCGCATTGGATTCCGGACGCAGGTAGACCCGCTCGAACAAGAAGTCACGCAACAGATGTTGCAGGTTGTTGACGCCCGGACTGAGGGCTACCACCGGCCGGTCAAGGCAGTTGACGATGACGTCGGTCACCATCGTGGTGATGCGCTGGGAGGTGGTCTCCCCCAGCGATAACCGCACCTCGACGGGCACGTCATCGACGTCGAGCACCCCTGCGCGGAAGGCATCGTCGAGGTCATGGTTGAGGTAGGCGATCCGGTCGGCCAGTCGCACCACCTGCCCCTCGGTGGTGGCCGGCTCGGGCATGGCCCACGGGTGATTGAGGATCCCGTCACGGACCTCCCACGTCAGGTTGAGGCCACGCCCGCCACGCTCCAACCGCTCGACGATCCGCAGACTTTGCTCGTTGTGCCGGAACGGCTCGGTGGTGAAGACCGACAATGCTTCTTCCCCGGCATGGCCGAAGGGCGTATGGCCGAGGTCGTGACCGAGTGCGATGGCCTCGACCAGGTCCTCGTTGAGCCGCAAGCCGCGGGCCATGGTGCGCCCGATCTGAGCCACCTCCAGCGTGTGGGTCAGCCGCACCCGGTAATGGTCGCCGGCGCGGATGAAGACCTGTGTCTTGTCCTTGAGGCGGCGAAACGCCTTGCTGTGCGTGATGCGGTCGCGATCCCGCTGGAAAGCCGTGCGCAACGGGTCGGGCTCTTCATAACGGTCCCGGCCCTTGGACTCCACCGCGAGTGTCGCCCACGTCGACAGGCTGGCACGTTCCAGCTCTTCGGTACGTTCCCGGAACTGCGTCAGCGGCTTCACTGCAGCCAATCGTAACATCGGTGGTATTCGCCTCCTTCGAGGCGCACCCGCTCGTTGTGGAGGAGCGATGGAAACGGTCCGACCCGCTCAGTTACGCACTGCCGCACGGATCGCCGACGCCTTGGTCTACGCGGTCGGTCTGGCCGGCGTGGTGGCCGGCGCGCTGTTGCTGCGCCGGGGCGACATCGGCTTCGCGATCGTCGCGTGGTGCCTGACGTTCGTCGCCGGCGCGGGTCTGCGGCTGGCCGCCTGGCTGACCCGGGGGGTTGCCGAGCTGCTGGACCGCCAGACCCGCATCGAGGAGGGGATCACCGATCTGCGCAGCGACCGTGTGGCCCGCGACCGCGAGGCCGCACCACCCGACCCCTACCGCCGTTGGGGGTCCGGCTGGCACTGAGCGCATCCAGCGAGAGGGCCGGCCATACAAGTAGAAGGGTTGGTCACGATAGTGTGACCAACCCTTCTATTTGACAGCGTCGCCCGGAATAACGCGCCCGTGGTCAGGTCAGGGGCGAGGCGTCTGCGGTTGCCCGGGATAACGCGGCCCGGTCTGGTCTGAGCGAGGCGTTTGCGTTCCCCCTGCATACCGCGCCCGTCAGGTCAAGGTCAGGCGCTCGGCGAGATAGCCCGGTAGCCGGTCGATCGACACGCGCTCCTGGGTCATGGTGTCGCGGTCGCGCACCGTCACCGCGGAGTCCTCCTCGACCGTCTGGAAGTCGACGGTGACGCAGAAGGGGGTCCCGACCTCGTCCTGGCGGCGGTACCGCCGGCCGATGGCGCCGGCGTCGTCGTACTGCGCCGGCCAGCGACGCTTGAGCACGTCGCTGACCCGCCGGGCGGTGGGCACGAGCTTGGCGTTGCGTGACAGCGGCAGTACCGCCACCTTCACCGGCGCCAGGGCCTGGTGCAGGCGCAGCACCACCCTTCGATCCGTCCCACCCTTGGCGGTCGGCGCCTCCTCCTCGCGGTAGGCGTCGATCAGAAAGGTCAGGGCGCAGCGGTCCACGCCGACGGCCGGCTCCACGACGTAGGGGACGTAGCGCTCGTCGCGCTCCTGGTCGTAGTAGGACAGGTCGCGCCCGCTGAACTCGGCGTGCCGGCGCAGGTCAAAGTCGGTGCGGTTGGCGACCCCCTCCAGCTCGTTCCAGGCGAACGGGAAGCGGTACTCGAAGTCCACGGTGGCCTTCGAGTAGTGCGACAGCTCCCCGGCGGAATGGTCGCGCACCCGCAGGTTCTCAGCGCGAAGGCCGAGGTCGGCATACCACTGCCAGCGCTGCGCGATCCAGTACTCGTGCCAGGCCTCGTCGGTGCCTGGGCGGACGAAGAACTCCATCTCCATCTGCTCGAGCTCGCGGACCCGGAAGATGAAGTTGCGCGGCGTGATCTCGTTACGGAACGACTTGCCGATCTGCGCGATCCCGAAGGGCACCTTCTGGCGGCTGGTCAGCTGCACGTGGCCGTAGTCGACGAACATCCCCTGCGCGGTCTCGGGACGTAGCCACACCTGGGCCGCGGTGTCCTCGGTGGGGCCCACGAAGGTGCGGAACATCAGGTTGAACTGCTTTGGTTCGGTGAACTCGGTGCCGCCGCAGTTAGGGCAGGTGATCGCGCCCGACTCATCGGGTTCGAGGTGATCGGCGCGCAGCCGCTGGTTGCACGACATGCACTCCACCAGCGGGTCGGTGAAGCCCTCGACGTGGCCGGACGCCTCCCACACCCTCGGGTGCATCAGAATCGAGGATTCGAGCCCGACGACGTCGTCGCGCAGCTGGATCAGCGACCGCTTCCAGGCGGCCCGCACGTTGTCACGCAACGCCGCACCGAGCGGGCCGTAATCCCACGCTCCCCGCAGCCCGCCGTAGATCTCCGAAGACGGGAAGATGATGCCGCGCCGCTTGCACAGCTCCACGATTGTCTCCATGGAGACACCCGTGTCGCCCGGCGCGGTCGGCGCGTCCGGGCCAACGCGGTTGACGTCGGCGGAGAACGGGGGCGGCAGGTCGGACTCGGTCGGAGCTGAAAGTTGGGTGAGATCGGTCACGCCGGCGAGCATAGCGAGAGCGCCGCGGCGGCCCGTCGGAACAGCCGACGACATAGCCGCACTATGCAGCGACCCCCGGGGCAACGAATGACACAACCGCGGTATGTCAGCGCCCCTTCGAGCCAACTCCTACAGGATCTGTGACAGGAACAGCTTGGTGCGGTCCTCCTGGGGGCTGGTGAAGAAGTGCTCCGGGGTGCCGACCTCGACGATCTGGCCGTCGGCCATGAACACCACGCGGTCGGCGACCGAGCGCGCGAAGCCCATCTCGTGGGTGACGACAATCATCGTCATCCCGGACTCGGCGAGCTCCTGCATGACGTCGAGAACCTCTTTGATCATCTCGGGGTCCAGCGCCGAGGTCGGCTCGTCGAACAGCATCACCTTCGGCTGCATGGCCAGCGCCCTGGCGATGGCCACGCGCTGCTGCTGGCCGCCCGACAGCTGCCCCGGGTACTTGGCCGCTTGCTCGGGAATCTGCACCCTCTCGAGCTGTTGCATCGCCGTCTCCTCGGCCTTGCGTCTGTTCCAATGCCGCACCTGGCGCGGGCCGAGGGTGATGTTCTCCAGCACCGTCATGTGCGGGAACAGGTTGAACTGCTGGAAGACCATGCCGACCTCGCGGCGGATCTCGGTGATGTGGCGCACGTCGTCGCTCATCTCGACGCCGTCCACGACGATCCGGCCCCGGTCGTGCTTCTCCAGGCGGTTGATGCAGCGGATGAGGGTGGACTTGCCCGAGCCCGACGGCCCGATGACCACGACGACCTCCTGCTTGCCGACCTGGAGGTTGATGCCCTCCAGCGCCTGGAAGTCGCCGAACAGCTTGTCGACGCGCTCGCAGACGATGATGGGCTCGCCCGTGCCGCCGACCTTGGTGGCGTCGGCATTGATGGTGGCGTCGGTCATGAGGTGTCGACCTCCTGCGCTGCGCTCAGCGCTCTCCAACGGCGAGCCGGCGCTCCAGCCGCTGGCTGGCGCGTGACATCGCGAAGCAGAACGTCCAGTAGATGAAGGACACGAACACCAGCGCTTCCGCCTGGAGACCCTGCCCGCGGAAGTCGTCCTGCTGCGTTACGAGCTGGGCGACGCTGAGGATCTCCAGCACCGCGAGGAAGGAGACCAGCGACGTGTCCTTGAACAGGCTGATGAACTGCCCGACCAGCGCGGGGATGACATTGCGCAGGGCTTGGGGAAGCACGATCAACCGGGTGGTCTTGAGCGGCGAGAGGCCGATCGCCTGCGCGGCCTCGACCTGTCCTGAAGGCACCCCCTGTAGGCCGCCGCGCACGATCTCGGCGACGTAAGCGGCGGTGAACGCCACAAAGGCGACCAGCGCCCGGGTGACCAGTCCCGGCCGCGGGACGCCGACGGGTAGGAAGAAGCCGAGGGCGAAGCCGGCCATGAACAGCAGCGTGATGAGCGGGACGCCGCGAATCAGCTCGATGTAACCGACGCAGACCACCCGCACAGCCGGGAACGACGAGCGACGCCCGAGCGCGAGCAGGACGCCGATGGGGAATGACAGGGCGATCCCGGCGACCGCCAGGAACAGTGTCAGCAGCAGGCCGCCCCAGGCGTTCCACGCCACTCCCCCGAACTGCGTGAGGACCACGAAGACGGCCAGCACGGTGCCCAGATACACCCAGGGCACGCGGCGGGCGAGGCGGCCAGGAAGGCGACGACCGAGCACATGCGCGCCGGCCAGCGCCGCAACACCGCAAAGGGTGAGCAGCGCGGGGGTCGGTGTGCGGGCCATCGACAGCAGCACGACGATCAGCACGACCAGCGGCGCGAGGCGCCGGACGGTGTCGACGGGTTTCGAGGTCGGTCCGGCGGCGGCTGTCATCCCACTGCCGAGGCCGATGCCGGCGGCGGCCACGAAGATGGCGGCCCAAAGCCGAGGGATCTGTTCCCGAGGGAAGCGCCCGATGGTGAAGTTCGTCAGGTTGACGCGGATGATCTCCCAGCGCCCTGACAGCAACGCGAAGCGCAGGCCGCGGTAGATGACATAGGCCAGCAGCAACCCGAAGACGACCGTGAGCACGCTGTCGAGCGGCGAGCCGAAGAGGTTCTCGCGAACCCAACGGCGCGGCCCGAGGCGCACGGCCGGTCCGGTGTCGGCCTCTGGCGGGGGCAGCGGCTCCAGCGTGGCCGTGCCGGTGGGTCCGGTGGTCATGGGCTGCCCTTGAGCGCGAGGCTGCGGTTGGCGATGTTGGTGAACAGCGCGATCGTCAGCGACAGCGCCAGGTAGCAGCCCATGAGCACCAGGATCGCCTGCGGCGCCGGGTTGCCGTTGG
>Ga0136624_1000107_pt1 | contig 24790 bp, 33 predicted proteins | sample AntDrymUQ4692206_2_FD_104802 | JGI IMG/M metagenome (GOLD analysis project Ga0136624, IMG submission 104802) | Polar desert sand microbial communities from Dry Valleys, Antarctica - metaG UQ469 (22.06) | ecosystem: Environmental > Terrestrial > Soil > Desert | place: Antarctica: Dry Valley... | reverse complement strand
GTCGGCGTCGGCGTCGGCGTCGGCGTCGGCGTCGGCGACGACCGTGCCGGCCACGATGTCGCCCAGGCGCTGGCGGCGCTCGCCGGTGGCGAGCATCACGATCAGGCCGACGATGTGGCCGTCGAGGATACGCACGACCGTGCGCTTGGCGATCTGCTCCATCGAGGCGGGGCTGCCGTCCGCGGACACGACGCGCAGCTTCATCGCGCGCTTGCCGAGCGTCTGGCCGTCGCCGGACTCGAGGGCGAAGAAGTAGTAGAGCGTCCATCCGACCGCCACCAGCAGGACTCCCCGGGTGAGGGAGAGGCCGGCCGCGTAGGCCGCGGCGCCGACCGTCGCGGGCACCACGAGGTCGATGAGGGCGGCGGCGACGCGGCGGTTGTCGAGATCGGGCCCGGTCGACGCGCCGGAGGGCTGGGCGAGGGAGGCCATCTGCGTCGGTATCGGCACGGCGGCCGATCGGGTTTAGCCCCGCGCCGATGCGCCCGGCGCCGGGGTTCACAGACCAAGCCCGGCCTCCGCCGCGGGGAAGGTCCATCATGCCGGGCGATGGAGCGCGTCGCCGTCATCGACATGGGGTCCAACTCGTTTCGGCTCGTGGTCTTCCAATACGAGCCCGGCAGCTGGTGGAGCCTCGCCGACGAGATCCGCGAGCCGACGCGCGTGAGCGCCGGGATGGGCGACGAGGGCGTGCTCAAGGCGAAGCCCATGGACCGCGCCGTGCACACCGCCGCGGTCTTCTCATCGTTCCTCGAGGCGTCGGGTGTGGACCGCGTGGACGCGGTGGCCACGAGCGCCATCCGCGACGCCGCGAACCGGGACGAGCTGCTCGAGGCGATCGAGCAGCAGACCGGCTTGGCGGTGCGGGTGATCAGCGGCGCGGAGGAGGCCTGGTACGGGTACCTCGCGATCGTGAACTCCACGACGCTGGCCGACGGCTTTGGCATCGACGTCGGCGGCGGCAGCGTCCAGCTCATGCGCATCACCGAGCGGCGGCTGGCCGAGGCCGAGTCCGTGCGCCTCGGCGCGGTGCGCGTGAGCGAGGCATTCCTGCCGGGGGACACGACGAGCGCCAAGCAGATGAAGGGCCTGCGCAAGCACGTCGCGCGCCAGCTCGGGGAGTTCGAGTGGTGGCACGCCGACGACGGCCTTCGCCTCGCCGGCCTCGGCGGCACGATCCGCAACCTCGCCGCCGCCGCCCAGAAGCGGCTCGACCTGCCGGCCCTCGACGTTCAGGGCTTCAAGCTCGACCGCGACGCGCTCGGCGAGCTGATCGAAGAGCTGGCGGCGCGACCCGTGGCCAAGCGCGGCTCGGTGCGGGGCATCAAGCCCGACCGCGCGGACGTGATCCTGGGCGGCGCCCTCGTCGTGGCCGCGGCGATGGACGCGGGCGGGTTCGGCGAGGTCGAAGTCACCGAGGCGGGGCTGCGCGAGGGCATCTTCTTCGAGCAGCTGCTCGAGGACCGCGATCCGCCGCTGCTCGACGACGTGCGCCGCGAATCGGTGGAGAACCTCGCCCACCGCTTCCGGACCGACGACGAGCACGTCGAGCACGTCGCTCACCTGTCGGCGGAGATCTTCTACGCCCTCGCCGAAGCCGGACTGCATGCCCTCGGCGACGAGGAGCGCGAGCTGCTGTGGGCGGCCTGCATGCTGCACGACATCGGGGTCACGATCGACTACGACGACCACCACCACCACTCGCGCTACCTGATCGAGAGCGCGGGGCTGCCGGGCTTTGGCCCGCGCGATGTCGCGCTGATCGCCCTGATCGCCCGCTGGCACCGCAAGGGCGACCCCGACGCCGGCGAGCTGGGCGACCTCGAGCGCAAGGGCGACGGCTCGCGGCTGCGGCTGCTGTGCGGAATCATCCGCCTCTCCGAGCAGCTCGAGCGCAGCCGCGACGGCGCGGTGGTCAACGTGAGATTGGAGCAGCGAAAGCGCGGCTACCGGCTGCATGCGCTCACCGAGGGCCCCGACGTGGATGCGAGCGTGGCCGTCTGGGCCGCCCAGAGCAGCGCCGAGCTGCTCGAGGACGCGATCGGCGAGTCGATCGAGGTGGTGGCCTCGCGCCGCTGAGCCGATCACCGGCCGATGCACGGCGCCCGTACCCTGCAACCCGTGGCGCGCGACTCCGACAGCTCGAGGATCCCCAAGGGGCGCATCCGGCGCACGGCCAAGGTCGCCGGCCTCGCCGGCGGCCAGACCGCCCGCAACTACGCGACCAAGGCCACGAACCTGGCGCGCGGGGAGGAGGCTCGCCACGCCGCGATGACCCGCCGCCAGGCCGAGGCGGCGGAGCAGATCCTCGAGGTGCTCGGCAACATGAAGGGCGCGGCGATGAAGGTCGGCCAGGTGGCCTCCTTCATCGACACCGGCGCCTTTCCCGAGGAGTTCCAGGAGCGCATCCAGGAGAAGCTCGCCGAGCTGCGCGACTCGGCGCCGCGCGTGGCCTTCAAGGACATGCGCAAGGTGATCGAGACCGAGCTGGAGGAGCCGCTCGCCGAGAGCTTCGCGGAGTTCGACGAGGACGCCGTGGCCGCGGCGTCGATCGGCCAGGTCTACCGCGCCCGACTGCACGACGGGCGCGACGTGGCCGTGAAGGTGCAGTACCCCGGCGTGGCCCAGGCCGTGCGCTCAGACCTCCAGAACCTGGGGCTGCTGATGCGCGTGGCCAAGAAGATCGCCCCGGGAATGGACAGCAAGGCCATGACCCGGGAGATCCGCGAGCGGATCACCGACGAGCTTGACTACGAGCAGGAGGCTCAGGCCCAGCGGGCCTTCGCGCGAGCCTGGCGCGGGCACCCGTTCGTGGTCATCCCCGAGGTCGTAACCTCGCTCACGCGCGAGCGCGTGCTGGTCAGCGAGTGGGCCGATGGCCTCGGCTTCGAGGAGGTGCGCGCGCTGCCCCAGGCCGACCGCAACCGCTTCGGCGAGATCGTCTTTCGCTTCTTCTTCGGCTCGCTGTATCGCATCGGGCACTTCTCCGGTGACCCCCACCCGGGCAACTTCAAGCTGATGGACGACGGCAAGGTCGTCTTCCTCGACTTCGGCATGACCAAGCAGCTCTCGCGCGTGTACGTGGAGGACGAGATCGCCGCGCTTCGGCTCGGGATGGAGGGCGACGCGCAGAAGCTCTTCGCCCACCTCGCGGACATGGGGTTCTTCGACCCCGAGGACCCCGTGCTCACCCCGGAGTCCGTGCACGCCCACTTCTGCTCGCTCACCCACTGGTACCTCGACGACCGCGACGTGACCGCCGACCGCGACCTCGTGGCCCAGGTGCTGATCGACTTCGGCGACCCGCGCTCGCGCCACTGGGAGACGATCAAGCGCGAGACCCTCCCGCCCGACGCGATGCTCGCCCGTCGTATGGAGGCGCTCACCCTCGGCGTGCTCGGCCAGCTCGACGCAACCGCCAACTGGCACCGGATCGCGCGCGAGTGGATGCTCGGCGACCCTCCCGCCACCCCGCTGGGCGAGCAGGAGGCCCCCCACTTCGCGGGCGGCGCGGCGGCCTGATGCCGCGTCCGAGCGCCGGCAGCCGCACGACGCCGGTGCCATCGGACGCCGATGCGATGGCGCACCTGGTCGCGGCGGACCCGGTCATGGGTGCGCTGGTGCAGGCGCACGGGCCACTCGACGCCGAGCAGCGCCGGCGGGGGCGCCCGGCGGAGGCCTACGGCGCGCTGCTGCGCTCGATCGTGGGCCAGCAGCTCTCGACGAAGGCGGCGCGGACGATCTACGGCCGCCTCGCCGGCCTGTTCGGCGACCGCGCCCCCACCCCCGAGGAGCTGCTGGCCGTGGACGCGCAGCAGCTGCGCGCCGTCGGCCTGTCGCGGGCCAAGGCCTCCTACCTGCGCTCGCTGGCCGAGCACGTGGTCGCCGGGGAGCTGGAGCTTGACCGGTTGACCGAGCTCGAGGACGAGGAGGTTGCGGCCCAGCTCACCGCCGTGAAGGGCCTCGGCCCGTGGACGGCGGACATGTTCCTGATCTTCCACCTGCGCCGGCCCGACGTGCTGCCCGTCGGAGACCTCGGCATCCGCCGCGGCGCGCAGCTGGCCTACGCGATGGAAGAGCTGCCGAGCGCGGCGCAGCTGCGCGAGCTGGCCGAGCCGTGGCGGCCCTACCGGTCGCTTGCCTGCCTGTACCTGTGGCGCTCGCTGGACAACGAGCCGGGCTAGGAGCGGCGCCGCGCGCCAGGCGGGGTGGACAGCGCGCTGCGCAGCGGCGAAGATCAGCATTCCGATGAGCTCGCCGCATCCCGCCACCTCGAACAACGAGGCCATCGAGGCCTGGAACGGCGTTCTGTTCGACCGCTTCGTGCAGTCCCGCGAGGTCGTGGTCGAGGGGCTCGGCGCGCACGGCGAGGCGGCGCTGCGCGCCAACCCGCCGGTACCCGGCGACCGCGTGGTGGACATCGGCTGCGGCTTCGGCGACACCGCCCGGCGGCTGGCGGCGCTCGTGGGCCCGGACGGCGAGGTGCTCGGGATCGACGCCGCCCGGCGGTTCGTCGAGACGGCGCGCGAAGAGGCCGAGGAGGCGGGCGTGGCCAACGTGCGCTTCGAGGTGGGCGACCCCGAGCAGGGGCTCGACGGGGAGTTCGACATGGCCTTCTCGCGCTTCGGCACGATGTTCTTCGCCAACCCGGTGGCAGCCCTGCGAAACGTGCGCGGCGCGCTCGTGCCCGGCGGGCGGCTGTGCATGGTCGTGTGGCGGCGAAAGCTCGACAACGACTGGCTACACCGCGCCGAGGTCACGGTCGAGCGGTTCGTGACCGAGCCCGACCAGACCGACGAGCCCACCTGCGGGCCTGGCCCCTTCGCGATGGCGGACGCCGACACGACCAGCGGCATGCTCACGAGCGCCGGTTTCGAAGACATCTCGCTGCGCCGCTGTGACCTGGACTACCGCCTCGGCGCCGACCTCGACGAGGCGATCGAGATCGCCACGGCGCTCGGGCCGGCGGGCGAGGTGATCCGCCTCGCGGGCCAGGACGCCGAGCGGGTCCGGCCCCAGATCGAGGCGGCGCTGCGCGAAGCGCTGGCCGAGTTCGAGGCGCCCGCCGGCGTGATCGCGCCGTCATCGACCTGGATCGTGACCGCGACAGCGCCGTAGGTGACCGGGAAGTGGTCGAACAGCGGCTTGAAGCCGTGACCTCGGCGGCGGGCTGAAACGGATGGTCGCGCTCGTCATCGGGCAGGGCCGCCTCTCAGCCGCGGACGCGATCAAGAGGTCCGGATGGTTGACCGAGCGATGGTGAAGCCCGCCGCGTCGCAAATATGCGAGGGGGGCGGGCGTGACACAGCGCGTGAGCAGGCGGCGATCACCCGTCCCGCTTGTCGCCGAGCGCGATCAGGTACTCGCCGTCGAACTCCAAGCCGCCCTCGACGCGGTTGGCTCGCTCGAACAGCGCCGCGAGATCGTCGCGCAGGGCCGGCCAGCGGCCCTCGGGCTCGAGCGCGGCTCGCAGCACCACGATCGGCCCGAACTTGGAGCCGTACTCCTCGACCGCCTCGTCGATCGACTCGAAGCGAAAGCCGACCGCGGCCGGCTCGAAGCGCAGCTCGACGCCCTGCCCGTCGAACAACCCCTCGACGTGCTCCGGCGCCCCCCACAGCGTGGGAGGCTGGAAGCCCTCCGGGGGCGGGGGCGCATGAGCACCGATCGTGCGAAGGAACTCGCCGATCGTGCCGGCGGGCCTCCAGCTCGCGATCCCGAGCCGCCCGCCGGGGCGAAGCACGCGCGCGATCTCCGCGGCGGCCAGCCCGTGGCGCGGCGCGAACATGCAGCCGAAGGTCGAGAGCACGACGTCGAAGCTGGCGTCCTCGAACGGCAGCTCCTCGGCGTCTCCCTCGACCCACTCGACCTCGACCCCGGCCTCGGCGGCCCGGCGCCGCCCGGCCTCGAACAGCTCGGGCGTGATGTCGAGGCCGCTCACGCGCGCCCCGGCGGCCGCCGCCGGGATCGCGGCGTTGCCCGAGCCGCAGGCGACGTCGAGGACTCGCTCGCCGCCCGCGACCGCCACCCGCTCGACGAGCTTGCCGCCGACCGACCAGATCCGGGTCGCGACCTCGTCGTAGACGCCGGCCGACCACGTCTTCCTGGCCCGCTGCTTGAACTCCGTGCCTTCCATCTCGCTCCTTCGGTTGGGGCCCTTCAGCGGACCCGGTCGCTCGCCTTCTCCGCCATTGAAGCGCCAGGGCGCTCAGAAGGTGTTGACGAGCGTCTCGATCGGGGCGTCTGCGATCAGCGTCGCCATTGCGGCGAGCATGCGCCGCGTGAGCCGCGGGTCCCACGGCGTGTCGACCAGCAACGACGCGCCGTCGCCGACCACCAACCCCGCGGTGCTTTCGCCCAGCAGCCCGTTGCAGCCACGCGTGGACACCTCGAACGACCTCGCTCAGGCCGCCCGCGAACCGCGCCGGTCCGGAGCGCAGAGCGGCCGGCCGGCCGCGCGCGGGCGCGACAGCCGGTCGAGCAGTCCGCGTCATACGCGGTCACGGCGGTGACGCAGTAGCCCTCCCCCCGTGCGAGCGCTCGAACGAGGTCAAGACCCGGGCCGGCGCCGCGCAGGTAGTCGATCAGGATGTCGGAGTCAAGGGCGGGTCCGTCCGCCACGCCGACCACGCCTCCTTGCGAGCCCGCTCCCAGTCCTCGACGTCTGTCTGCGACCACGCGCCCTCGGCCTCGGCCAGCGCCGGGGGCATGGGGCCCTCGCCCGCGGGCTGGCCGAGCAGGCGCTCCACTGCCTCTTCGACGATCGGGGAGAAGCCGCGCATGCCCCGCTCCGCAGCCTCCGCCCGCAGGCGCTTGTAGGTCGGGCCGCTCAGCTCGATCGTCGTGCGCACACATGCATCCTGGCATTTCGGTGATCCCGCTTCGCGCCCAGGCAGCGCGGCCGCAAGGACGCCGAGAAGCCGTCCGTGCCGCGGGAGTCGACCCCCACGGTGGCCGCCGGCGCCCCCACGGTGGCCGCCGGCGCCCCCACGGTGGCCGCCGGCGCCCCCACGGTGGCCGCCGGCGCGAGTGTGGGCCGGAAAAGCTGCCTATACGCCGAGTAAGACGGCCCACACTCGCGGTGCGGTGCGCGTCAAGCCGCGGTTCCGCGAAACGGCCGCCGGAACCCCTGACGGGAAAGGCGCTAGGCGGCCGAGCCGCAGCTCGGCGCTTCCTCGGCGATGCGAAACGAGGAGCCACAGCCGCACGAGGCGACGACGTTCGGGTTGATGACCTCGAAGCCCGAGCCCATCAAGCTCTCGGTGTAGTCGACCTTCGAGCCGTCCACGTAGCGCATGCTGGCCGGGTCGACGATCAGGCGGATGCCCTCGAAGTCGAACACGTGGTCCTCCTCCTTGCGCTCGTCGAGCGCGAGCGCGTACTGGAACCCCGAGCAGCCGCCGCCGCGAACGCCGACACGGAGGCCGACCTCGCTCTCGGACTCCTGGGTGTCGAGGAATCCCTTGACCTTCTCCGCTGCGATGTCGGTGAGCGTGACCATGCTTCAGGAAATATAGCGGTACCGGCAAGCGGCAGTCGGCGCTATCGTCAAACACGTGCCTCACGCCATCGAGCTCGAGCAGCGCATCCAGCAAGCCTTTCCCGGAGCGAACGTCCACGTGGACGACCTGACGGGCGGCGGCGACCACTTCCGCGCGGAGATCGTCTCCGACCGCTTCGAGGGACTGAGCCGCATCGAGCAGCACAAGCTCGTCTACGGCGTGTTCGGCGACGAGGTCGGCGGTGCGATCCACGCCCTCTCGATCAAGACTTCGACACCGTAGGAGGAAGCGGCCCAATGGAAAGCAGCGAGATCCGGAAGTTCATCGAGCAGGCCATCGCCGAGAACGAGGTGATGCTGTTCATGAAGGGCACCCCCGAGCAGCCGAGGTGCGGCTTCTCGATGCGTGCCTCGGGCGCCCTGAACGAGCTCGGCGTCCAGTACGCGGCGCTCGACATCCTCCCCGACCCGCGCATCAAGCAGGAGCTGGCCGCCGTGTCCGGGTGGCCCACCTCCCCCCAGCTGTTCGTGGGCGGCGAGCTGATCGGCGGCTGCGACATCGTGCTCGAGATGTATGAGTCGGGCGAGCTGGCCGAGCGCCTCGGGGTCGAGATGCCCGACGAGGACGAGGGGCCGGCGCCGTCCGTGGAGATGCCGGTCAGCAAAGGCCCGATCCCGCTGGAGAACCGGCTGGGCTGAGCCGCTCGGCCAAGCCTTTCAAAACTGCTCGGGGCGGACCGGCACGCCCAGCAGCACCCGTCCGGCGACCTGCCACGACGGCGGGCCCACCATCGTGTGCTGCGTGGCGACGTGGATGTCGCGGAAGCGCCGCTGGAGAGAGTTGTCGTCGTAGATCGCCGAGCCTCCTGCGAGCGAGTACATCTCGCCGACCACCTCCGCCGAGGTGACCATCGCATGGCTGGCGGCCATCCTGAGGGCGGCGCGGCGCTCGAGCGTGACCCCGCCGTCGTGCTCGGCCTCGGTCCACGCCTCGCCGATCGCCTCGCTCACCAGGGCGCGCGCCGCCCTCAGCGAGGCCTCGGCCTTCGCCACGCGCAGCTGGGTGTCGGTCTGGGAGGCGAGCGTCTTGACCTGCAGGCTCGGAACCTTGCCGCCCGCGAGCTCGACCAGGTCCTGCACGGCGCCGCGGGCGATGCCCAGGCCGACCCCGGTGATCGCCAGCGCCAGCAGCCCGAACACGGGGAACGCGTAGAGCGGCCCCGTCTCGCGGGGGGTGTCGCCGTAGAGGGACGCGGTGCGCCCGGCGGGCACGACGAGGTCGGCCACCTCCATGTCGTGGCTGCCCGTGCCCCGCAGGCCCGACACCGACCACGTGTCGATGACCTCTGCCTCCGAGGCCGGGAAGAGCATCAGCCGGACGTCCGGGGTGCCGCTGTCGAGCGTGCGGATCTGGCCCTGCTCCTCGACGAAGCAGCCGCCCATGAGCCAGTCGCAGTGCTCTACGCCGGTGGCGAAGGGCCAGCGCCCGCTCACCGAGAACCCATGGTCACGCGCCACCGCCAGGCCCTTCGGCGCGAAGACCCCCCCGACGCAGGAGCTCCTGTCGCCGTAGACCTCGCGCGCGTCAGCCGCGGGCATGTAGGCCGCGAAGGCCCCGCCCGTGGATGCGATCGCGGCGCACCACCCCGCGGACCCGTCGGCGCGGCCCAGCTCCTCCAGGACATCGACCAGCTCGGCGACGGTGGCCTCTGAGCCCCCGAGCGAGGCGGGGACCAGCAGCCGAAAGAGGCCGGCCCGCGACAGGGCTTCCACCAGCTCGGCGGGCAGCCGTCGGACATCCTCGGCCTCGTCCGCGCTCGCGGCCACGAGCGGCGCGACCGCCCGCGCGGCGGCCAGGGGGCTCTTCCTCGGCCCGGCTTGCGCCGATGTCGTCATCCTCCGATCGTAGCCCCGCGCCGCAGCCACGAGTGGACCGCCTCGGTCTGCCGCGACGGCGCCGTCCCGAGCTCAACGACCAGGGCGTGCCGGCACGCTCGGTACTGCGCGAGCGCCGCCGCCACGCTGCCCACGCGCGCGTAGGCGACCATCACCTCGCGGTGGGCCTCCTCGTGGCAGCGGTCGAGCGCGAGGCAGGCTCGTCCCCAGCGGATCGCCGCGACGAAGTCGCGGTCCTCCCCGCAGACCCGGGCAAGCGCGCCGAGGACCGCGACGTAGCGGTGGGCCGAGGCGGGGGGCCATCCCGCCGTCCGGTCGTCGTCGCGGCCCTCGGGCAGGGGGCCTCCCGCCCACACGGCTGCCGCATTCTCCAGCAGCGCGCGGCGCGCCCCGTCGCGGGCCGCGAGCGCGATCTCCGCCGCGACGTCGAACGCGGCCTGACCGATCGCCTCGGTTCGGCACGGGGCTGTGGGGCGCACCCGGGACCCGCAGTTCGGCCGGCGTGCAAGGCGGGGCGACGGGGACGCTCTCACAGCGAGGATCCTCCGCCGTGCGCCGTCGTTTCGCATCGGCGGGGACCACTGATCTTTGGGTGTCCCACCACTGAGAAGCGGGCCACAGGACGGTACGCTGAGTGCCGTGGGAACCCTCCCGAACGAGGCTCTCGCCGACAGGGGGGCCGAGCTCGAGACGCTCGTCGGGCTGGTCGAGGGCGCTCGCACCGGGGTGGCGGGGGCGGCCGTCGTCGAGGGGCCTCCGGGCATCGGCAAGACGGCCCTGCTGAAGGAGGTCTGCGCCCACTCGCGCCGGGCCGGGATGGGCACTCTGACCGCGCGAGCCACGCCGCTCGAGCGCAACTTCTCCTTCGCAGGCGTTCGCCAGCTCTTCGACCCGCTGCGGGCCGCGTGCTCGGCTTCGGAGTGGGAGAACCTCCTGGACGGCGCCGCCGCGCTCGCGCGACCGGCGCTGGACCTCGGCCGGGGCGAGGACCGCGGCCCGCGCGACGACGTCTCCAACGCGACGCTCCACGGGCTCTACTGGCTCACAGCGAACCTCGCGAGCCGATCCCCCACCCTGATCGTTCTCGACGACGCGCACTGGGCCGACGCCCCGACGCTGCGCTGGCTCGCTCACCTGCTGCCCCGTATCGAGGGCCTGCCCGTGGCCGTCGTCACGACCCTACGGCCGGCCGCCGACGCCTCGTCGGACCGGCGCTCCCTGCGCGAGATCGCGGCCTGCGCCGACCACGTCCTGCGCCTGAAGGCGCTCGAGCGCGCCTCCACCCACCGGCTCGTCGAGGGGGCGCTGGGCGCGGGCACGGCGGAGGTATTCGCAGACGCCTGCCACGCGGCCACCGGCGGCAACCCCCTCCTGCTGAACGCGCTGCTCGGGTCCCTGCGCACCCGCGAAGTGACCCCCTCGGCGGCATCCGCCCGACTGGTCGAGCGCTTCCCGGCCGAGGGCGTGGCCCGGGCGGTCGAGCGCGACCTCGCGGAGCTGCCCGAAGGCTGCCAGCGCCTGGTCGAGGCGGTCGCCGTCCTCGGCGAGAGCGCACGTCTGCGCCACGTGGCCGAGCTGGCCGGCATGGACGCCGATCGCGCGCTTCCGCTCGCCGACGCGCTGGTCGAGGCCCAGGTGCTCGATGACTCGCGCCCGCTGCGCTTCGTGCACCCGCTGGTCCGGGCCGCGATCTACGAGGGCATCGCGCCGGGTCGCAGGGCCCGCGACCACGCGCGCGCGGCGGCCCTGCTGCGCGACGCCGACGAGACGCCCGAGCGCCTGGCCGTGCACCTGATCGAGACCGAGCCCGACGCGGACGGAGAGCTGGTCGCGACCCTGTGCAGCGCCGCGCGATCCGCGGCCACGCGTGGCGCGCCCGACGTGGCGGTGACCCTGCTCGAGCGCGCGCTCGCCGAGCCGCCGGGCGCCGAGGAGCGGCCGGGGCTGCTGCTCGACCTGGGCCTCGCCGAGACCGCGGCTCTGAGCGCGGGCGGCCCCGCCCGCCTGCGGGAGGCGGTCGAGGCGATGGCCGGCCGCCCCGAGCAGCCTCGTGCTGCCCTGCTGGCGGCGAACGCGCTCGGAGCGGCGGCGATCGGGGTCGAGGCGGTGCGCCTGTGCGAGATCGGCCTCGCCGCGGTGCCGGAGCCGCCGCCGGAGCTGCGCATCGCGCTGGAGGCGGTGCTGGTCACGAGCTCCTGGTACCACCCCGACACGGCCGCCGCCGGAGCCGTGCGCTTGGACCGCCTGGATGCGGTGAGCGCGGCGAGCGGGCCGATGTCCATCTGCCTCGCCGTGCGCGCGGCCCGGCGCGGCGAGCCGGCGACAGACGTGCGACGCCTGCTCGACCGCGCGATGGCTGCCGAGCGCCCCGGGGGGGCGGGCTCTCAGCTGGTGGTCATGTGGGCGCTCGTCGCGATGTGGGTCGAGGACTACGAGCTGGCCGCCCAGCTGTGGTCCAGGCTGATCTCGCTGGGGCGCGCGAACGGGTCCTTGAACAACGCCCGCGGCAGCTACACGTGGCGCAGCCACGTGCACTGCCTCAGCGGCGCGCTGGCCGAAGCCAAGGAGGACCTCGATAGCGGACTGGCGCTCGACTGGGGTACGGCTCCCGCCCTCCCCTACGGCCTGGCCCACACCATCGACGTCTCACTGCTGCGGGGGGAGGGAGAGTTCGCGCGGGCGCGGCTCGCCGACGTCGATCTCCCGTCGCTGCTCGGCCCGGACCCGGGAGGGGCGTGGCTGCTGGAGGCGCTGGGTCGCCGTGACCGCGCGGACGGAGACCTCGAGGCCGCCGTGGCCACCCTGCGCGGGGCGGGCGAGCGCTTCGCGGCGCTCGGTTTCGAGAACCCTGCGCTGGCCGGCTGGCGGGCCGATCTCGCGCTCGCGCTGGTCGGCCTCGGCCGAGCCGATGACGCGCGCGCCGTGGCCGAGGAGAACCTCGCCCTCGCCGAGCGCTGGGGTGCGCCGCGCACGCTGGGGGTGGCGCTGCGCGTGGCCGGCTGCGTGAGGGGCGGAAGCGAGGGGCTCACTCTGCTGCGGCGTTCGGCCGCGACGCTCGCGGAGTCAGCGGCCAGGCTCGAGCACGCCACGGCGTTGGTGGAGTTGGGCGCCGCGGTCCGGCGCTCGGGCCGCCGCGCCGAGGCGCGCGACCTGCTGCGCTCGGGGCTCGACGGCGCCCACCGCTGTGGAGCGGGCCCGCTGGCGGAGCGTGCCCGCGAGGAGCTTCTGGCGACGGGCGCGCGCCCGCGCCGCCTCGTGCTGAGCGGCGCGGACTCGCTGACGCCGCGCGAGCACAAGGTCGCCCGGCTGGCAACCGAGGGCAGGACCAACCGCGAGATCGCCCAGGAGCTGTTCGTGACCGAGCGCACGGTGGAGACCCACGTCCGCCACGCCCTGCACAAGCTCGGCGTGGACTCGCGCCGTGAGATCGCCGCGGCGCTCGGCGGCGCTGCCGCGGCCGCCCGGGCCTGAGCGCGAGGAGCGCAGCCCGATCGTCCGCGAGGAGCACAGCCCGACCGCATCGGGCGAGCACCGAAGCGAGATTCTCCTTCGGGCAAGGACCTTGAAAGGGTCAGCCGCGGCCGCCGGGCCGCCGTGCGCGCAGCGTGCGCCGACCGCGGTCGGCGTACTCGCGCGCCTGGCGGCGGTAGCGTTCCTTGTCCTGCTCCGGGAGTGCCTGCCAGCGCTCCCAGGCCATGAGCAGCAAGGGCCACGCGCGGCGTCCCGCGGAGCTTGCGCGGGCCAGGCCCGTGCGCGAGATCCGGGGGGACATCAGGCCGGCTCCGCGCCGGCGGGCGCACCCGCGCGCGTGCTCTCGAGGTGCTCGAGGTACTCGAGGATCCGGTGGGAGTCGGCGATGACCTCCTCACCATGCACCAGGACCGGCACCCAGCGCTGTCCGGTCAGCTCGGCGACCTCGGGGCGGTCGCGCTTGAGGAAGGGAACCCGCACCTCGGCGTACCCGATGTCCAGGGAGCGCAGGCGCCGGGCCACCTTGCCGCACCGGCAGACCAGGTCCGTGGGAGCCTTGCAGCGATAGAGCACCGCCATGCCGCGACCCAGATTAGTGATCGTCGATCAGCGCCCGCGGAGGCCGAGGCCGCGTAGGACACGCCCGGCGCTCGACAGAGCCTGCTCGGAGACCGAGATCGCGGCGCCCGCGAGCTTGTACTGCAGCCCGAGCGAGTGGCGCGAGCGCACGATCCGGTCGTGCTCGCGCTCCAGGTACCAGGCCACGGTGGCCTCCAGCGTCTCCTCGTGCGGGCGCGCCTTCCACCCGAGCTCGCGCTTGGCCTTGCCCGAGCGGTAGGTCCAGAACTGACTCGCGGCCAGCACCTCTTGCGGCGTCAGCGTCGTGCGCCCGGGACCGATCTTGACCATGCTGGCCACCCCGGTGGCCAGCGTCCGCGGAACCTTCAGCGGTGGGTCCACGCCGCTCAGGCGGCCGAGGTCCGCAAAGAGCCGGTCGAACGTGAAGTTGCGCCCCCCGAGGATGTAGCGCTCTCCGGTCTCGCCGAGCTCGTCGGCCAGCAGGTGGCCCTTCGCGACGTCGCGGACGTCGACCACGTTCAGCCCTCCCTCCGCGTAGGCGGAAACGCGGCCGAGCAGGAAGGAGCGCACGAGACGGGTGGAGGTCACGTGCACGTCGCCGGGCCCGAAGGCCACCGACGGGTTCACGCAGACCAGTGGCAACCCCCGGGCCGCGAGCCGGAACGCCTCGGCCTCGGCCTCGTGCACCGAGTTCACGTAAGGGATGCCGAGAGCGCCGGCGGTGAACAGCTGGCCCTCGTCGGCCGCGCCGCCGCGCTTGGCCGGCCCCAACGCCGCCGCGCTCGAGGTCAGGATCACCCGGCTCACGCCCGCGCGCAGACACTCGGCGACCACGTTGCGCACGCCGCCGAGGTTGACCTCGAACAGGCGCTGCGAGTCCTCGGGGCGCATCGAGGTCATGCCCGCAGCGTGGAAGACCTTGTCAGCGCCCTTGAGTGCCCGGCGGAGCGAGCGGCGGTCGAGGATGTCGCACCGAACCCGCTCCACGTCGAGGCCCTCGATCTGGCTCGTGTCCGACCCCTCGCGGACGGTCACCCGCAGCTCCTCGCCCCTCTCCACCAGAGCGCGGGCGACGTGGGAGCCGATGAACCCCGTCGCGCCGGTAAGGAGGGTCTTGGCCATGCGCCGGGCGAGTCTAGGGGCCGGACGGCGGGCGGAGGCCGCGGGTAGGCTGCGGCGCCCGTGCCACCCGTAGCCGTCGTCACCGACACCACCGCCTACCTGCCGGCCGGAATGGCCGCCGAGCTGGGTGTGACGGTCGTGCCTCTCTACATCGTCTTCGGCCCCGACCGGGTCGAGCGCGAGTCCGACATCACCGACTACCACGCGTTCTTCGAGGAGCTGCGCGGCGCAAAGTCCCTTCCCACCACCTCGCAGCCGTCGGTGGGGGACTTCATCGCAGCCTACGAGCCGCTGCTGGCCGAGGGGCGGGAGATCGTCTCGATCCACATCTCCGCGGGGCTCTCGGGCACAGCCGGATCGGCCACCCAGGCCGCCGAGCAGCTCGCCCGCGAGGGCCGCGGGGGCGAGCGCGTGAGGGTCGTCGACTCGACCACCGCCGCCGGGGGGCTGGGCATGCTCGTGGTGACCGCCAGTCGCGCGGCGGCGGCGGGTGCGACGTTTCACGAGGTCGAGGCCCGCGCGCGCGAGACGCGGGAGGAGCTGAAGATGTGGTTCGCCGTCGACACGCTCGAGTTCCTGCGGCGCGGCGGGCGGATCGGAGCGGCCAGCGCATGGATCGGCTCCACCCTGAAGGTCAAGCCGATCCTCACCGTGGAGTCGGAGATGTCGCCCGTGGAGCGCGTGCGCACGAGCGCGCGGGCGTTCGAGCGGCTGGTCGACTACGCGCGCCGGCGCCACGAGTCGGGGGCCGACGCCTGGGTCGTCCAGCACATCTCGGCCCACGAGCAGGCCGAGCGCCTCACCGACCGCTGCCGGGAGCTGTTCGGCAACGAGCCGCTGTTCGTGAGCGAGATCGGGCCGGTCCTGAGCGCGCACACCGGGCCGGGCCTGCTCGGCGTGGGCTCGATCCCGGAGCGCCTCCTGCACTAGCGAGAGGAGCGCAGCCCGATCGTCCGCGAGGAGCGCAGCCCGATCGTAGATCGGGCGAGCACCGCAGCGAGGGTCTCATTCGGGCGAGCACCGAACGAGACTCTCAGCGAGCACCGAACGAGGCCCTTCCGCCGTCCGACCCCGGGCACAGAATGCGGGGGGCCATGGCCTCGTCTGAGACTCCCGCCGTACGGGTCGTCGTTCGGACCGTGCTGATCGTGGTGGGCGTCGCGGTGACGCTCTACCTGCTCTATCTCGTGCGCCGGCCGATCAGCTGGCTGCTGATCGCGACGTTCCTCGCCGTCGCTCTGTCGGGCCCCGTGAACTTCCTCGACGCGCGCATGAAGCGCGGATTCGCCATCACGATCGTGTACCTGGCCCTGCTGACCGTGCCCTTCCTCCTCGGGGCGCTGATCGTGCCGCCGCTGGTCACCGAAGGCAACAACCTGGCCGAGAACGCGCCGCAGTACGCGGACGACATCACCTCGTTCGTGAACGACAACGAGCGCCTGCGCGAGCTCAACCGCGACTACGACATCACCGCGAAGCTCGAGCAGGAGGCGGGCAAGCTGCCGGAGAAGCTCGGCGGCGCGGCGGCCACGTTGCGCGACCTCGGCCTCGGGATCGTCAACTCGATCTTCGCCCTGGTCACGATCCTCATCCTCACGGCCTTCATGCTCGGGAACGGGCGGCGCTGGGTGCACACAGCTCTGCGCTTCATCCCCGAGGACCGCGCCGAGCGGACCGAGCGGGTGCTGAGGCGTTCGGCATACGCGGTGGGCGCGTATGTCGCGGGGGCGCTCGCCCAGGCCACGATCGCCGGCCTGCTCTCTTACTTCGTGCTGCTGGCGCTCGGCGTGCCCTTTGCCGCACCGCTCGCCGTGATCATCTTCTTCCTCGACCTGATCCCGCTGATCGGCGCGACGATCGGAGCGGTGGTCGTGGGGATAGTCACCCTGTTCACCGACTTCCCGACCGCCACGATCATCTGGGCGATTTGGTCGATCGTCTACCAGCAGGTCGAGAACAACCTGATCCAGCCGCAGATCCAGAAGCGGGCAGTGGACATCAACCCGTTCCTCGTGGTCGTCGCGGTGCTCTTCGGCAGCGCGCTGCTCGGGGTCCTCGGGGCGCTCGTCGCGGTCCCCGTGGCCGCGTCGATCCAGATCGCCGTGCGCGAGTACGCCGACATGCGCGGCATCACGCCACGGTCCGAGCCACCCGAGGAGCCGCCCCCTGAGGATCCGCCCAACGAGGAGCCGCCGCCCAAGCCGTCCTCCGAAGCGCCGGCGCCCGCCTGACCGCCGGGTCGGGAAGGGTTTGGGGCCTATATGAACCCAAAGGCTTCCCGGCTCCTGGTGTCGCTAACCGCGCCGGCGGCGCAAGAGGCTGATCCCGGCCGCGACCCCGCCGCCGATCACGAACCCAGCGACGGCGGCGCCCACCAGCGCGGCCTCGCGGTTCTCCGCCAGGCTGCGGCGCCAGTTGGTCAGCTCGGTGACCTTCGAGCGCAGGTCGTTGACCGAGAAGGCCAGCTCCCGGCGCGTCTCCTCGATCGAGCTGCGGATCTGCTCCGGGCTGCGGTCGGCGGGCAGGCTGGACATTGGTGGAAACCTACTCGCCCCGTCGCCGCGCGTAGGAGCGCCCCAGCTGGTCGCGCTGGACGTTCTGCCCCTCGAGGGCCTGGCGGGTGATCTTTGCTTCCTCGATCGCCTGGTCCGGCGTGGGCGCTCCGCTGGAGAGCCACTTCTTGGCGAGGAGACCGGCGGCGGCGGCGAGCACCAGCAGCAGCAGAGTCACGATGCCAAAGCCGAGCCAGGCTGAGCTGAACAGGTCGGCGAGCAGCCAGGCGAAGGTCTGCAGCGCCATCACCACGGCGAAGATCCCGAAGACCCCGGCCGCCGCCGCCACGGCCGCGCCCTTGCCGAGCGTCTTGACCTTGGTGGTGACCTCGACCTTCGCCAGCTCGATCTCCTCGCGAACGAGCAGCGAGGCCTTTTCGGAGACCTCCTGGACGATGTCGCCGAGGCTCTTGTCGGCGTCGCCGGGGGGCGGTGGCGTCACTTGCCGAGCACCCGCAGGAGCGCGGCCAGCACCAGCCCGCCCGCGAAGGCGGCGCCCACGTAGAGCTCCGGGCGCTCGGCGAACGCGTCGTGACCGGCCTCGTCCCCGCCGGCGGGCGAGCCGGCCGGGGCCGAGTCGGTCGGCGACCAGGGCCTGCGCTGCTGCGAGGCCTCCATCAGTCGAAGCCGGGCGGTTCCTCGTGGAACACGCGCTCCCAGATGATCCCGGCCACGCGGTTGGCGACGATCGTGGTGAGCGCCCCCACCCCCGCGAGCAGGCCGCTCCACATCAGGCGCTTGACGAGATCGTTGTCCATCGCGCGGAGATTCAACCAGACACGACGGGAGCACCCGGCGCCGGCGACTCAAGGCCCCCACAGATGGCGTCGACGACGAGGCCCTTCGAGCGCTCGAGCTCCTCCTCGGTGCGGGGCAGGAGGTCGAAGATCCAGGCCGAGAGCAGCTGCTCGATCGCGCCGTAGAAGCACATGGCGGCGAACTCGGAGGTGATGTCCGACCTGAAGCTGCCGTCGGTGCGCGCTCCCTCCACGATCTGGGCGATGCCGTCATAGGCCTCGCGGATCTTCGCGAGGTGCAGGCGCCCGAAGGAGTTCGCCGCGCGCGTGACCTCCACGATGATCACCTTCATGAGGTCGGGCTCCTTCGCGTAGGAGTCGATGATGAAGCCGGCGACCAGGTAGAGCTTGTCGCGCACCGGCACCTCCTGGCGGGCGTCGATCTCCGATATCGCGTCGAGCATGATCTGCCAGCGCTCGAGGAAGAGCTCGTTGAGAATCTCCTCCTTCGAGTCGAAGTAGTGGTAGACGAGGCCGTAGGCCACACCGGCCTCGTCGGCGACGTCGGACACGCGGCAATGGTGGAAGCCCTGGCGGGCGAAGACCGTGACCGCGGCGTCGAGGATCATGCGGCGCTTGTCCGGCGCGTCGGCGCGGGCGCTCGACGCCATCAGGCGTGCATCTCCTCAGGCCACTCGTAGGCGCTCGGGACGCGGTTGGCGAGGCTCGGGAGGCTCTCGCGCACCGCGTCCTGGCGGGCGAAGTCGAGCTCCGCGGCGACGAACGCCTCCTCGCCGGGCGCGCGTGCGAGCACGTCCCCCCACGGGTCGACGATCTGCGACGCCCCGAAGCTCTCGTTGTCCGGCGGGTGCGTGCCGATCTGCCCGGCGGCGACCACGAAGGCCTGGTTCTCGATCGCCCGCGCTCGGACGAGCGTGTCCCAGTGGGCTTTGCCGGTGTGCTTCGTGAAGGCCGCCGGCACGGTCAGGATGCGCGCGCCGCGGACGGCGAGGATGCGGTACAGCTCGGGGAAGCGCAGGTCGTAGCAGACGGTCAGGCCGAGGCGCGCGCCGTCGGCCTCGGAGGTCACGACCTCGTCGCCCGCCTCCTGGGAGGTGGACTCGCGGTAGGCCTTGCCCGCCACGGTCACGTCGAACATGTGGATCTTGCGATACACGCCGCGCAGCTCGCCGTCGGGGCCGACGTGCACGCTCGTGTTGGCGAGCTTGTCGTGACCCTCGCGCCGCTCGACGAACGAGCCCGCCACGAGGTCGATGCAGAGCTCACGCGCCAGGTCGCGCGCCCACCCGACGGTGGGCCCGTCGAGCGGCTCGGCCTGCGCCTCGTAGGCGTCGTGGCGCCCGAGCACGTTGAACTTCTCGGGCAGGACGACAAGCTCCGCGTCGTCCGAGGCCGCCGCGCGGATCAGCCGCTCGGCGCGCGCGAGGTTGCGGTCCTTGTCCTCGTTCGAGTTGAGCTGTACGGCGGCTGCGCGCATCGTCCCCCCGGTTCCGGCCAGACTGACTGGTCAGTCAGGCGAGTGTACCGTGGGGTGGGGAGGGCACCGCGGCGCGGCGGCGCAGGGCGGGGCTCGGCGCAGTTCGCCGCGCTTGGCATCCTGACCGCCGGCGGCGGCGCAGCAGCCGCCGGCGGCTGCCGCGGTCGCCACCGGCGCGGTCAGCTAGCTCTTCGCGTACCGGCCGCCGGCCGCCGCGGTCGCCACCGCCACGATCAGCTAGCTCTTCGCGGCCTTCTTCTCGAGCTTGGAGGTGTCGCGCGGCTCCAGGAAGGGCTCGTCGAGCGGGGCGCTCTGGCCGGCCTCGCGCTGCTGGCTTCGCTGCAGCTCGGCGTTGAACTCGGCGCCGAAGAGGATCGCGATGTTCGTGATCCACAGCCAGACGAGGAAGACGATCACGCCGCCGAGGGAGCCGTAGGTCTTGTTGTAGGAACCGAAGTTCGCGACGTAGAACGCGAACAGCAGCGAGGCGACGATGAAGAGCACGAGCGCCACGACACCGCCCGGGCTGACGAACTTGAAGCCCGGCTGCTTGACGTTCGGGGCCGCCCAGTAGAGGAAGGCGATCATCAGGCTCACGACCGCGAGGATCACCGGGATCTTGACGAGGTCATAGATCGTGGTGGCGGTGCTCCCGAGGCCGATCAGCTTGCCGACCTCGTCGGCCAGGGGACCGCTGATGGCCACGCCGAGCACGACGATCAGGAGCAGGATGATCAGCACCAGCGTGGTGCCGATCTGGGCCGGCTTGAGCTTCCAGGTCGGTCGGCCCTCCTCCACATCGTAGATCGAGTTGGACGCGCGCGAGAAGGCGGCGATGTAGCTCGACGCGGAGTTCAGCGCCAGCACGAGGCCGATCACGAAGGCGAAGCCGGCAGCGCCCTGGCTGCTGGCCAAGCCGCTGATGGTGTCGGTCAGGATCTCCTTCGCCGGGCCGGGGGCGACCGAAGAGAGGTTCTCGATCAGCGGATCCGTCGCTGACGGACCGATCAGTCCGACGATGGAGACCAGGGCGATGAGCGCGGGGAAGATGGCCAGCACCGCGAAGTAGGTGAGCGCGGCCGCCCAGTCGGTGATGTTGTCGGCCGAGAACTCCTTGAACGTGCGCTTGAGCGTCTCCTTCTTGGAGGTGCCGCCCAGCTCGGTCGGGCTGTCGGGCGCGCGCCCGTCGCGCGCCCCCCGGCCGTCGCGCTTCGCGTCGAGCGTCTGGCGCTCGTCCTCGTGCTCTATAGCCACTGTGTTCCTCCCGCCGCCGTGGTTGTCAGTCGCCCGGCCAGACGCCGGTCAGCCGCTGAAAGCCCTGCGCGCCCTTGCGGTCGAGCGTGGCCTTCACCACCGCGAAGATCGCGCCCTGCACGGCCGCGGCGGGGAGGATCTCCTTCCAGCCGTACTCGCTCTCGCGGGCGCCCGGCGCATCCTCCTCGCCGGCGGCGAGCTTCCAGATCTGCTTGAAGATCGCGCCCCCGATGAGGCCGCCAATCACGCCGAAGATGATCCCGAAGGGCGTGTAGAGAGCCTTCATGACTTCCTCCTGCGCAGGAGGAGGATCAGCAGCAGGAGGACCGCGCCAGCCGCGGCGGCGAAGGGCATCGGGTTGTCCTTCGCCTTCTGCTGGACCTCGTCGAGCTTTAGCTTGGCCTGCTCCTGCTGCTCGCGCACCTGCTCCTTGCGCTCGTCGACCTTCTCCTTGACCTGGCCCTTGACGTCGGCCTTCGCGCTCAGCGCCTCGACCGTGTCGCCCAGCTCCGAGCGGGTCTCCTCGATCTGCTGGCGGAGCTGATCGGGGTCGTCGGGCATCTGCGCCTGGTCGGGCGCCGCCTCGACGCCCACGGGGCCCGGCGTGGCCTGTGTGCCGTCGGAGACGTTCGAAGGGTCCTTGTCGAAGTCGGCCTTCACCTCATCGGCCGAGCGGTTCTCGTCGTTCGGACTCATGCGCCTCCTGCCCTTCCCTTGACTTCATCGATGTCCCGTTGCGTGCTGGCGATGGCCTGCTCGGGCTTGGGCGGCGATCCCTCGTCGACCTGCTTCTTGCCGACCAGACCCATCACGCCGGCCGCGGCGAACAGCACGACGGTCACGATCAGCGCGGCTACCCACGGCTCCAGGAAGGTCGCGAGCACGAGGATGAGGGTCGCGATCAGCGCGCCGACGGCGTATGCAGCCACCAGTCCCGCTCCGCCGAAAAGCCCGCCGGCCATCCCCAGGCGCTTGCCCTTCTCCTTCATCTCGAGCTGGGCCAGTTGCAGCTCTTGGCGCACGAGCGTGGCCGTCTGCTGAGACAGCTGCTGAACCAGCTCCCCTATTGGTCTGTCGTTCAAGTTCTGTTGGGCCATGCGTCGCTACCTATCCCCATCTGGTCGGCGGTAAACCGGGCGTCCTCGTCTTAGACAGGCACTGGTCGCGGAAAAAGTTACGGGCGCGGATCCTACGAGAACGGCCAGGAGATCAGCGTCGGCGGCGTGCGGGGTGAGATCGTGGCGATCGAGACCGCGGCGACCGTGTTGCGCACCCCTGAGGGCGAGACCGTGCGGGTCCCCAACGGCACCGTGCTCGCCTCGATCGTGACGGTGCACTCGCCAGCCCGCGGCGGCTCCGCGCTTGCCGTGAGCGGGGAGTAGGGTCGCGCAGGATGGACATCGAGAGCATCGAGGGATGGACGGGGACGCAGGTAGTCGACCGCGATGGCGAGAAGGTCGGGAAGCTCGAGGACGTCTACTTCGAGGAGGGCTCCGAAGAGGCGGCCTTCGGCTGCGTCAAGACCGGTCTCCTGGGTCGGAGCCTCTCCGTGGTGCCGCTGGAGGGGGCGAGCGTCTCGCGCGAGCACCTGCGGATGGCCTACTCCAAGGACGAGATCAAGGGCGCCCCGGCCTCAGAGGCCGGCGCCGCGCTGGAGCCCGACGCCGAGGCCGAGCTGGCGCGCCACTACGGGCTCGAGCGCCCCGGCCCCAGCCGCCGGTACGAGAGCGGCGGGGCGAGGGCGCAGCGCGAGGCGCGCGCTCGCGAGGCGGCGGAGCGGGCGTCCGAGCTCGAGCAGCTGGCCGAGGCCAAGGGCGATGAGGCCCGGGAGAGCGATGCGAGCGCCGACGAGGCGAGGCGGCGCGCCAAAGAAGCCAAGGACGAGCGCAAGCGCGCCCTCGACGAAGCCGCGCAGGTGCGCCGAGACGCCGACGGGGGCAGCGAGTGAACGCTCTGGCTCGAGCACGAGGCGCGGCGCGGCGGGGCTCAGCCGCGGCGAAGCTCACCCGCGGCGCTCGCGCTCGCGGAGAGAGCCCCGTTCGGTGCTCGCCGATCGACGATGGGCTGCGCGCCTCTCGCTGAGCTCCTCGACCATCAGCTTCGAGTGCAGCGCGGCGATGAGGTCGTGCAGCGGCTCGGCGCCCGCCTCCATCAGCTCCACCACGCGGTCGGGTGGCAGCTCGCCCGCCAGGCGCTCGAGCACCACCTCGACCTCCTCGCGGACCAGCTCCTCGAGCGCGCGCTTGTAGCGCAGCGTGTCGTAGACGGTGAAGCCGATCTGCTCGTCATAGCCGCCGGCGCGAAAGCGCGAGATCGCCTCGATCACTCGCACGTCGAGCTCCGAGTAGCCGCGGCTGTCCGGCGTGAGCAGGCCGATATCGGCCAGGCGCTCGAGCACCTCGGAGGGCATCTCGTAGAGGCGCTTGACCTCAGCGGCCGAGACGCGGCTGTGCTCGGTCTGCGTCGCCCGCTCGAGGATTCGGTCCTCGAGCTCGACGAGCACGCGTGCGCGCTCGGGACCCTCGTCGAGCACGCTCTTGATTGCCTTCAGGGGCATGAAGCGCTCCTCCTGGAGCTGCTTGATCAAACGGATTCGCTCGACGAACTCAGGCGGGTACCAAGCCATGTTGCGCGATGTGCGCACGATGCGCTCCCCCCCACCCAGCAGGCCCTCGCGCAGGTAGTGCTTGATCGTGCCGGCGCTCACCCCGCTTTGGTCAGCCAGCTCGCGCATGCGCATGAGGCCGTTGTCGGCCGCCTCCGGGCTCATGCCATGAACGAGCCCTGCGACTCGCCCGCCGGGCCCGCCACAGCACCCGCCTGCTCCAGCGCCGCCGCCTCCTCGGGCGTGTAGCCCAACGCGGCGAGGACCGCGGCCGTGTCGGCGCCCAGCGCGGGGCCGGGGCGGCGCGGGTCGGCGGGGGTCCGGCTCATCTTCACCGGGCTGCCGAGCAGCCGCACGGGGCGGTCGGCGCCCGGCTGGTCGAGCTCCACCACCATCTCACGCGCGCGCACGAGCTCCGAGTCCAGCGCCTCGTCGAGGTCGAGCACGGGCTCGAGGCAGCAGTCGTTCTCAGAGGCAAAGCGCTGCCACTCGTCGCGGGTCCGCTCGCCGAACACGCGCTCTACCTCTGTCCGCGTCTGCGACTCGGGCGGGTCGAACTGGCGCTCGACCAGGTCCTCGCGGCCAACGCCCGCACACCACGCCTGCCAGAACTTCGGCTCGAGCGCCCCCAGGGTGACCCAGCCGTCCTTGCACGCGTAGGGCCGGTAGCAGACATAAGCGCCGGCCAGCTCGAGCCCTCCGCGGCGCGGCACCGTGCCGTCGGCGAAGTGGCGCGCGGCGACCATGGCGAGCCAGGACAGAGCGCCGTCCGCCATCGAGACGTCGACCAGCTGGCCGAGGCCCGAGCGCTCGCGCTCGCGCAGCGCGGCGAGGATCCCGAACGCGCCCATCAGCGCCCCGCCGCCGAGGTCGGCGATCTGGCCCGCCGCCTGGATCGGCGGCCCGTCGGTCTCGCCCGTGAGCCCCAGCAGCCCCACGAGGCCGAGGTAGTTCATGTCGTGCCCGGCGCGGTCGCGGTAGGGGCCGTCCTGGCCGTAGCCCGAGATCGCGCAGTAGACGAGCCCGGGGCTCTCCTCGCGCAGGCGCTCATAGCCCACGCCGAGACGGTCCATCACCCCCGGGCGGAAGGACTCGAGCAGGACGTCGTGCTCCTTCACGAGCGCGAGCAGCACCTCGCGCCCGCGCTCCTCCTTGAGGTTCACCCGGATCGAGCGCTTGCCGCGGTTCAGCGCGAGGAAGAGCGCCGAGCCCGCGGACTGCTCGACGCCGTCGTGGTGCGGGGGCGCCCAGCGCACGTAGTCGCCCATGCCGGTGTCCTCGACCTTGAGGACCTCGGCGCCGAAGTCGGCCAGCAGCAGCGAGCAGAAGCCGCCCGGGAGCAGGCGCGAGAGGTCCAGGACGCGGACGTCTGAGAGCGCGCTCACCCGGGCGCCCTCACGCGGCCGCCGGCTCGCGGCGCGGCACTTCGAGCAGCTCCCGGGCCTCGGAGACCGTGGCCGGGCGGCGGCCCACGTCTTCGGTCATCTGCCGCGCCTTGGCGATCAGGTCGCCGTTCGAGCGCGCCATCTCGCCGTCCGGCAGGTAGAGGTTGTCCTCGAGGCCGACGCGGATGTT
>Ga0136624_1000105_pt1 | contig 24883 bp, 24 predicted proteins | sample AntDrymUQ4692206_2_FD_104802 | JGI IMG/M metagenome (GOLD analysis project Ga0136624, IMG submission 104802) | Polar desert sand microbial communities from Dry Valleys, Antarctica - metaG UQ469 (22.06) | ecosystem: Environmental > Terrestrial > Soil > Desert | place: Antarctica: Dry Valley... | reverse complement strand
TCGAAGAAGCCGCGGATGTGGATCTCGTAGAAGACCGACGTCTTGAACCACAGCGGGTCGGCCTCGAACCAGTGGCCGGGGCCGTTCACGCCGTCTCCGCCCTGAGGATGTGCGCCTGGCGCGCCCATGGGTCGAGGCGGACGTAGTTCGGGCCGATGCGCCAGTCGAAGCGCTCACCCGACAGCAGGTCGGTCACCGCGAACGCGGGCGGAAGACCGAGATGCGCAGGCACGGTGGCGGTTCCCTCCTGCGCGTGCTGGGGGTCGAGGTTGACCACGCAGATCACGGCGTTGCCGGCGTGCTGCTTGACGTAGGCCATGAGCTGCTCGTTGTGCGTCTCGAGCCACGCGACGTTCGACAGGTGCTGCAGCGCCGGGTTCTCGCGCCGGATCTGGTTCACGCGCGCGATGAACGGCAGCATCGGCCCGTCGAGCGCCCGCTGCTTGACCTCGTACTTCTCGGAGTCCAGGTACTCCTCCGAGCCCTCGCGCAGCGGCGTGCTCTCGTAGTGCTCGAAGCCGGAGTAGATCCCGTACGCCGGGCTGAGCGTGGCGGCGAGGACGAAGCGGGTGTAGAAGGCGGCCGGCCCGCCTCCGACGAGGTAGCCGTTGAGGATGTCGTGGGTGTTGGCGAAGAAGTTGGGGCGGAAGTACTCGCGCTCCGGTCCCCATGCCAGCTCGTCGACGTACTCCGTGAGCTCGTGCCGAAAGTTCTTCCAGGTGAAGTACGTGTACCCCTGCGTGAAGCCGATCTTGGCGAGCTGACGCATCATGGCGCGCTTGGTGAACGCCTCGGAGAGGAAGATCACGTCGCGGTCGACCTTGTGGACCTCGGCGATCAGCCACTCCCAGAACGGGATCGGCTTGGTGTGCGGATTGTCGACGCGGAACACCTTCACGCCGAGCTCGACCCACATCAGGACGATCCGCTCGAGCTCGTCCCAGAGCGCGCGCCAGTCGGGTGTGTCCCAGTTGACGTTGTAGATGTCCTGGTACTTCTTGGGCGGGTTCTCCGCGTACTTGAGCGTGCCGTCCGGGCGCCGATGGAACCAGTCGGGGTGCTCCTCCAGCCACGGATGGTCCGGTGAGGCGTTGATCGCGAAGTCGAGCGCGATGTCGATGCCGTGCGCGGCGGCGGCGCTCGTGAGGCTGCGAACGTCGTCGTAGGTTCCGAGCTCGGGGTGGACGGCGTCGTGGCCGCCGGCCTCCGAGCCGATCCCGTACGGCGACCCGGGGTCCTCCGGCGCCGCGACGAGGACGTTGTTGGCGCCCTTGCGGTTCGTCTGCCCGATCGGATGGATGGGCGGGAGATACAGCACGTCGAAGCCCAGCTCGGCGAACTCGGGCAGCCGCTGCCGCACTCCCGCCAGGCCGCCCCACGAGCGCGGGAACAGCTCGTACCAGGCGCCGAAGCGCGCCACGACCCGATCGACCTCCAACGGCAGCGGAGGCTCGAGACGCGTCGCGCCGTGGCGCTTGGCGGCGCGCTCGACCGCGGCGTAGAGCTCGGGACCCAGTGCGGCGTCGTGCTTGGCCGCCTCGGGGATCTCGTCGTCGGCGAGCACGCGCAGCGCATGCTCGATGAGCTTGCGGTCCGCGCCGCCGGCGTTCGCGGCCGCGTCTTCGAGCAGGAGCACGCCCTCGCTCAGCTCGCCGGAGAGGTCGTGCTGGCCCGCCTCGAGCTTGCGTCGCAGCTCGTCGCGCCAGGTGGCGAAGACGTCGGTCCAGGCCTCGACCGCGTACTCCCAGCGCCCGGGCTCGTCGACCACGAACGAGCCGCGCCAGCGAACGCCGTTGAAGTGGGCGTCGACCGGATGCAGCTCGGCCTCCGACCACTCGGCGGCGCCCGCACGGCGGTACACGACGACCGCGCGGAGCTTGTCGTGGCCGTCGCGGAGGACGTCGCACGAGACCTCGACGACGTCGCCGACCGTGCGCTTGGCCGGGTAGCGCCCCGCATCGACGGCCGGCTGCGGGTACTGGATGTGGATCCGGGCAGGCGGCGGCTGCTTGCGCTCGGGCGTCGGCATCTCCGCGGGAGTATCCGATAGGGCACGGGTCAAACGTTCGGTCGTATGCTTGCGCCGAGTGCGACTCCCGCGCTCAGCCGGCGTCCAGCTCCATCCGACCTCGCTTCCCGGAGGGCGCCTCGGCCGTGAGGCGTACGCGTGGGTGGACTGGCTGGTGGACGCCGGGCAGACCTGGTGGCAGATGCTGCCGCTCGGCCCTCCGGACCGCTACGGCTCGCCCTACAAGGCGAAGTCGGCGTTCGCCGCGTGGCCCGGCCTGCTGGCCGAGCCGGCCGCGCCCGTCGCCAAGGGTGAGGAGCTCGACTTCCGCGAGCGCGAGGCGAGCTGGATCGAGGACTGGGCGCGCTTCGCCGGCCGGAGCGCAGTCGCCGACCAGGTGCGCTTCGAGCGGGAGTGGACGGCGCTGCGCGCCTACGCCAACGAACGCGGGCTGCGGCTGCTCGGGGACGTGCCGATCTACGTCGCGCCGGGCTCGGCCGACCATCGCTCGCATCCCGCGCTCTTCCGCGACGACGCGGTGGCCGGCACCCCGCCGGACGCCTACACCGACAAGGGGCAGTTGTGGGGCAACCCGCTGTACGACTGGCCGGCGCTGCGGCGGCGCGGCTACCGCTGGTGGATCGCGCGGCTCGCGCGCACGTTCGCGCTCTACGACCTGGCTCGCATCGACCACTTCCGCGGCTTCGTCGCCTACTGGGCGGTGCCGAACGGCGCGCGCCATGCGCTGGCCGGACGCTGGCGGCGCGGACCGGGGCGCGCGCTGTTCGACGCCGCCGCGAGCGCGCTCGGCCCGCTGCCGATCCTCGCCGAGGACCTCGGCGTGATCACGCCCGCGGTCGAGGGGCTGCGCGACGATCTCGGGCTGCCGGGGATGGTGGTGCTGCAGTTCGGCTTCGCCGCCGGCGCGCCCGACAACGTGCACGACGTCGCCAACCATCGCGAGCACCGGGTCGCCTACACGGGCACGCACGACAACGACACGCTGCGCGGGTGGTACGCGGCGCTGCCCGGCGAGACGCGGGCGATGGTCGACGCGGCGCGGCCGCACGCCGAGCCGGAGGTCTGGTGGGACCTCATCGCGCTGACCTTCGCCTCCCGCGCGCAAGTCGCGATGGTGCAGGCGCAGGATGTGCTGGGGCTGGGCACCGAGGCGCGCATGAACCAGCCGGGCACCGCGGCCGGCGCGTGGCGATGGCGCTTGGACGCGCTGCCCGGCCCCGACGTCGCGCGCCGGCTGCGCGCGGCCGCCGAGGCGGCCGGGCGCGCGGCGTGAGGGGTCCCAGGAGGTCGCCGGCTTCTTCACCACCCTCCTAGACTCCGCCCCGCCCATGGCGAGCACCCGGGAGATCCTCGACGTCAACCGGCGCTATCACGACGTCGCGGCCGCCGGGTACGACGCCAAGTGGGGCGTGGACTTCGGAGAGGTGGGGCGCGCCCAGGTGCTCGGCAAGGTGGAGAAGCTGCTCGGGCGCCGCCCCGGACCGTTCGCGCGCTCGCTCGAGATCGGATCGGGCACGGGCTACTTCACGCTCAACCTGATGCAGGAGGGCGTGGTGGAGGCGGGCGTCTGCACCGACGTCTCCGCCGGCATGCTGACGTCGCTGCGCGAGAACGCCGCGCGGCTGGGCCTGACGGTCGAGACGGCGGCGTGCGACGCGGCGGCGCTCCCGTTCGCCGACGAGTCGTTCGACCTCGTGCTGGGCCACGCCGTGCTGCACCACCTACCCGAGCTGAACCGCTCGTTCGCGGAGCTCCGGCGCGTGCTGCGACCGGGCGGCGTGCTGCTGTTCGCGGGAGAGCCGTCGCGCCACGGCGACCGGATCGCCGCCGTGCCCAAGCGCATCGGCCTCGCGGCCGCGCCCCTGTGGCGGAGGCTGGTGCGCGCCCGGGCGCTCGGAACCGACCGCTGTGCCGATGGCTCGGACGGCCCTGACGACCACGCGCTGGAGGGCGTGGTCGACGTGCACGCCTTCGCGCCCGCCGACCTCGAGCGCCACGCCGCGGCCGCGGGCTTCGACCGGGTGACGGTGCGCGGCGAGGAGCTGCTGGCCAACTGGTTCGGCTGGTTCAACCGCACCGTCGAGGCCAGCGCCGTGCACGCGGACATCCCGTTCGCGTGGTTCCGCTACGCCCATCGCGGCTATCTCCTGCTGCAGAAAATCGACGCCGCGGTGCTCGAGCCGCACCTGCCGGCGGCGGGCTTCTACAACCTGATGCTCACTGCGCGCAAGCCGGGGTGAGCACCTGTCCGCGCGCAACCTGAAGGTGCCGGGCACTTCCGGGTGGCCGGAACCACCGGTGTCACCAGGTCTGCGCGAAGCGGTCGGGGTCCAACGGCGTCGGGTCGACGACCGGTGGCTCGCCGCAGTAGAGCTGGGCGAGGAGGCGCCCGGTGACCGGGCCGAGCGCGACCCCGGCGCCCTCGTGGCCGGTCGCGATCCAGAGGCCGGGAACCAGGCGCGACGGGCCGATCGCCGGCCGGTGGTCCGGGAGCCACGGGCGCAGGCCCGCCCATTCGGCGGCGACCGGCAGCCGGGACAGGACGGGAAACAGCCGGGCGGTGCGCTGCACCATCGCGCGGCTCACCGCCGGGTCGACGTTCGTGTCGAAGCCGCGCCGCTCGCGCGAGGAGCCGACGAGCACGTCGCCCTCCCACGTCGTCTCGACCACCGTGGACACCTCCAGCCGCGCCTCCGCGCTGCGCACGGAGAGCAGGTAGGAGCCGTCGACCACCTTGTGGCGGACCAGCCCCGGAAGGGGAGCGGCGAGCCGGACGAGCTGGCCCTTGCGCGGCTCGAGCGGCAGGCGCAGGCCGGCGCCGGCGGCGAGCGCGCGGCTCCACGGGCCGGCCGCGACCACGACCGCACGGGCGGAGATGGCGCCGCCGGCGGTGCGCACGCGAGCGGGCCGCGCGTCGTCGCTTGCCATCGCGATCGCCTCGACCGCGAGGCCCTCGCGCACCTCCGCGCCGGCCCGCGCCGCCTCCCGCGCGAGCGCTCGCGTGATCGCGCGCGGATCACATTGGAGATCCTCCGGGAACAGACTCGCGCCGTGCACGGTGGCGCTCGAGAGCTCGGGCTCGAGCTCGAGCAGCTCGTCGGGCCGGACGAGGCGGGCCCCGGCGATGCCCATGCGCTTCAGGCGCGCCGGCTCGGCCGCCCACGTCGCGGCTTCGCGATGCACGATCAAGGCGCCCTTGCGACGGATGCGCGCCTCGTCGCCCAGCCGCTCCTCCAGCTCGCCGAACAGCGCCAGGCCCGCCTGGGCCAGGTCGAGCTCCGGTCCGGCGTCCTTGTCGGAGCAGAGCACGTTCCCCTCGCCCAGGCCGGTCGTGCCGCTCGCGACGGCCCCGCGGTCGATCAGGGTCACGTCGACGCCGCGGATGGCGAGCTCGCGCGCGACCGCCGCGCCGACGATGCCGGCGCCGACCACGACGACATCCGTCACAGGGAGAAGCCCGCCGGGAAGGGGTCCTCCGCGTCGAGCAGGTACTGGCCCATCGCGGTGATCCACGCACGGCCGGTGATCTCCGGCACGATCGCCGGGCGCCCCGCGACAGTGGTCTCCTCCACGACCCGGCCCGTGAAGCGCGTGCCGATCACCGACTCGTTGACGAAGGAGTCCCCGACGCCCAGCTCGCCACGGGCGTGCAACTGCGCGAGCCGCGCCGACGTGCCGGTCCCGCACGGTGAGCGGTCCAGCCAGCCCGGGTGGATCGAGGTCGCCGCGCGGGCGTCGGCCCCGTTGCGACCGGGTGCGTGGAAGACGACGTGGGCACAGCCGGCGATCCGCGGGTCCTCCGGATGGACCGGGCGATCGGCCTCGTCGATCGCCGCGATGATCGCCAGCCCGCCGGCGATCAGCGCCTGGGACTGCGCCGGGTCGACCGCCAGGCCGACGTCGGCGCCGGGCACCAGGGCGTAGAAGTTGCCCCCGAACGCCATGTCGTACCTGACCCGCCCGAGGCCGGGGACGTCGACCTGCTGGTCGGCCGCGTGCAGGAAGCTCGGCACGTTGCGCAATGTCACCGACCGCGCGCTGCCGCCGTCGACCGCGACGCGCGCCTCGACCAGACCCGCGGGCGTGTCCAGTCGCACGACGGTCTCGGGCTCGGTGACCGCCACCATCCCGGTCTCCACCAGGACGGTGGCGACGCCGATCGTCCCGTGGCCGCACATGGGCAGGCAGCCGGAGACCTCGATGAACAGGACGCCCCAGTCGGCGTCGTCGCGCGTGGGCGGCTGCAGGATCGCGCCGGACATCGCCCCGTGGCCGCGCGGCTCGCGCATCAGCAGCAGCCGCAGCTCGTCGGACTCGTCCTCGAAGCGCAGCTTGCGCTCCAGCATGCTGGCGCCCGGGATCGGTCCCACCCCGCCGGTGATGACCCGCGTGGGCATGCCCTCGGTGTGCGAGTCGACCGCGGCGAGATAGCGCGCCGCGCGCATCAGACGACCGCGGGCGCCCGCAAGGCCGCGAGCGCGGCGTCGAGCCGGGCCGCGTCGGCGTCCTCGAGCGGGAGCCGCGGCGGCCGGACCGGCCCGCCGACGAAGCCGAGCGCGTCCTGCGCTCCCTTGAAGTACTGCACGAGCTTCGGCGTCATATCGAGGCGCGCGAGCGGCAGCAGCCGCGTGTAGATCGCGCGGGCGCGCTCGAGGTCGGCCGCGCGGCAGGCCTCGTGAAGCTCGACGCACTCAGCCGGCGCGCAGTCGGCCACGCCGCTCACCCAGCCGGTGGCTCCGGCGCAGAAGCCCTCGAGCGCCCAGTCATCGCCGCCGACGAGCACCTCGAGGCGCGGCGCCGCGTCGAGCAGCGCCGAGATCCGGCGCGCGTCGCCGGAGCACTCCTTCACCGCGACGACCTGCTCGACCTCCAGCGCGATCCTCGCGATGAGCGCCGCGCGCATGTCCGTGCCGCTCGCCTCCGGGTTGTTGTACGCCATCACCGGCAGGCCGGCCGCCTCGCCCACCGTGCGGAAGAACGCGACGATCTCACGCTCGTCCCCGCGGTAGCCGAGCGGCGGCAGCAGCATGATCGCCTCCGCGCCCGCCTCGGCGGCGTCGGCCGCAAAGGCGATCGAGGCGGCCGGGGTGCCCGACGACACGCCCGCGATGACGGGCACGCGCCCGCCGGCGGCCCGCACCACGGTCACCACGACGGCACGGCGCTCGGCCGGGCTCAGCGACCCCGCCTCGCCCATCGTGCCGGTCGCCACGAAGCCGTGCACGCCGGCCTCCAGCAGCGCGCCGACGTTGCGCTCGAGCGCGTCGTGATCGACGCCGCCCATCGCGCCGAAGGGCGTGGTCACAGCGGGGATGATTCCGGGGAAGCGCACGTCAGCTCTCCTGGTCGTTGGTCATGTAGCGCCGCACCCGTTCGAGGTGCTGCGTGGCGTAGAAGGAGGCGGCGTCGCTCCTGCCGTCGACGATGGCCTCGTAGATCATGTGATGCTCGGCGGCATGGATGCGCGCCCGGCCCGGCTGGGCGATGGAGTCGTCGCGCAGCCGCTGCCAGAGCGGCTGGTCCATCAGGGCGGCGACGCGGTCGGCCAGCTCCAGCAGAACGAGGTTCGCGGTCAGTGCGGCGAGCTGGCGATGGAAGCGGCGGTCACCGTCGTTCCAGGCCTGCCGGTCCTCCTCGGATTCGGCGGCGTCCATGGCGGCGAGCAGGCGCTCGGCGTCGGCGTCGCGGCGCCCGCGACGCGCGGCGAGCGCGGCGACGCCGGGCTCGAGCGTGAGGCGTGCTTCGAGCAGGTCGAAGGGCCCGGCGTCGTGCGCGGTCAGCTCCACGCCCGGAGAGAGCAGCTCGAGCGCCTCGGCGGCGACGAACGAGCCGGAGCCCGGCCGGGTCTCCAGCGCGCCCCGGAGCACCAGGGCGCCGATCGCCTCTCGCACCGAGGCGCGGCCGACCTCGAGCCGCCGTGCGAGCTCGCGCTCTGACGGGAGCCGATCGCCGGGCGCGAGCCGCCCGGCGCGAATGTCGGCGGCGAGCCGTGCGGCGATCCGCTGGTACCGCTGCTGCTCGGCGAGTGGAGCCAGTCCCTCGTGCATCTCAACGCCTCGCAGAGCAGAGCGGTGCCGGCCATCGCTCAGACTGCCGGGTCATGCGAGGTACCGCTTAAGGCGTAGAGCGGTCTGCTCATCGAACCAGTACCGTACACGACATGCCCGTGACCTTCAACTCCGTCGATCCCCGCACCGGCACGCCGGGCGCCGGCTTCACGGAGGCGACCGGCGCCGATGTCGCCGCCGCGGTGGACGCCGCCGAGCGTGCGTTCCGCGATCCCGGCCTGCGCGACCGGAACACGCGCGCCTCCGCGCTGCGAGGTGCGGCGGCCCGGTTGCGCGCAGCCGGCGACGAGGTCGTCGGCGTGGCCGGAAGCGAGACCGGGCTTCCGGAGGGGCGGCTGCGGGGAGAGCTCGAGCGCACCGCGGGCCAGCTCGAGGCGTTCGCGGCCGTGCTCGACGCCGGCGACTACGTGGAGGCGATCATCGACTTGCCCGATCCCGTGGCCAAGCCGATCCCACGCCCCGACGTGCGCCGCATGCTCATCCCCATCGGTCCGGTCGCGGTGTTCGGCGCGAGCAACTTCCCGCTCGCGTTCTCCACGGCCGGCGGCGACACCGCGTCGGCGCTCGCCGCCGGCTGCCCGGTCGTCGTCAAGGGCCATCCCTCGCACCCGGGCACCGGCCAGCTGGTCGCGCGCGAGCTCGACGCGGCGATCGCGGAGGCGGGGCTGCCCCGCGGCACGTTCGCCCACCTGCTCGCCGGCGGCGTCGAGATCGGGGAGCAGCTCGTGGATGCGCCCGCGATCGCCGCCGTCGGCTTCACCGGCTCGACGGCGGGCGGCCGGGCGATCCTCGACCGCGCCGCGCGCCGGCCGGTGCCGATCCCGGTGTACGCCGAGATGGGCTCGGTCAACCCGATAGTCGTCACGAAGGCCGCGCTCGCCGCGCGTGCGCCCTCGGTCACCGAGGGCCTCGTCGCGTCCGTCGCGAGCTTCGGCGGCCAGTTGTGCACCAAGCCGGGCGTCGTGTTCGTGCCGGATGGGCGGGAGGGCGACGACTTCGCGCAGACGATCGCCGCTCGGCTCGACGGGAGCGAGCCCACCGTGCTGCTCAACGAGCGCCTGCGCGAGGCGCTGGCCGCGGCGGTCGCGCGCCTCGCGGACCGCCCCGACGTGGAGCCGCTGGGCTCCGCGCCGGCGTACGCCGGCGACGGCTTCCGGCACCAGCCGGCCGCTTACCAGGCGCCGGCGACCGCCGTCACCGAGGGGTCCGCGCTGCTCGAAGAGCACTTCGGTCCCGTCGTCGTCCTGCTGCGCTACGCCGACCGGAACGAGCTGCTCGCCGCCATCCACCAGATCGAGGGCCAGCTGACCGCTTCGGTGCACGCCGAGCCGGAAGCGGACGGCGAGCTGCTGGGCGAGCTCGCCGAGGCGCTGGCTGCACGCTCGGGGCGGATCGTCTTCGACGGCTTCCCGACCGGCGTCGCCGTCACCCACGGAATGCACCACGGCGGCCCGTATCCGGCCACCTCGGCGCCGGCGCACACCTCCGTGGGTATGACCGCCATCCGCCGCTTCCTGCGACCCGTCGCCTGGCAGAACGCGCCGGCGACCGTGCTTTCGCCCGAGTTGCGCGACGAGAACCCCCTGAGGATCTGGCGGCGGGTGGATGGCGAGATGACGCGCGATCCGCTGCCTCCCGACGGGCGCGCCGGCGGCCGCAGGGGCTGACGGCAGCGAGAGCGCCAGGGTCGCACGCGGCCCGATCCGCGGATCCCGGCCTCAGGTTCGGCGCACCCGCGTCCCGAACGTCCGCAGCGCCTGCTTCGCCTGCCGGTAGGCGTACGTCGCGTCCCCACGCAGGCGGCGCCGGCGATTCGTCTCATAGGCGATCAGCGTCCGCGGGCGCACCCGCACCGCCATGCCGTCGGCGGCGAGCACGTCGAGCGCGCGCTCGGCGATCGCGATCTGGCCGAGCGCGGTCGGGTGCACCGCGTCGACCATGATCAGGTTCCGCGCCCCGAACCCGCGCAGGTCGACCACGAGAGCGCCGAGCTGAGCGGCCGCGCGCTCGATCAGCGCGTTCGCCTCCTCCACCCGGCGCCCCGCCCGTGGGCGTCCGAGGTCGCGCGGGATCGTGCAGGCCAGCCGGCGGTCGCAGCGCTCGCTCAAGAACGCGAGCGCCACCCGCAGCTCGCGGTCATAGGTTGCCGGATCCCAGGCGGGCGCACGGACGTCGTTGGCGCCGACGTACAGGCAGCCGACGTCGTAGCGGGCCTCGGGCGCCGCCGCCGTCGCGCGGAAGCCGGCGATCTGCGCGCGGACGACGTGCTCGGCGGTCGCGCCGTCCACCGCGCAGCCGGTGAAGGGCAGACCAAGGCCCCGCGCGGTCCACAACGCCCAGGATTGCAGCGCGACGCCCCACTGCAGCTCGCCGCCGCCGTTCGTGATCGAGTCGCCGAAGGCGAGCACGCCGAGGCGTGGGTCCATCGCGCGCAAGCTAACTCATGCCAACATGCGGGACCGATGCTCGACCCCACCCGCACCGCGATCGGCACCTGGAGCGGCGGCCGCTTCATGCACTTCGGCGAGCGGCTCGACGACGACCGCATGATCGCCCTGCTGCGTCCGGACGAGCGGTTGCGCACGGTCATCACCGCCGATGCGTACGGCGCGGGGGAGGCGGACGCGCTGCTCGGCCGTGCGCTGGCGGGCCGCGACCGCGGCGGGTATTGCCTCGTCGGCGCGGTCGGCCACGACTTCTACGAGGGAGAGCGCGAGGGATCCAAGGGCTTCCCGCGCTTCACCGACCCGCGCTTGCGCGCCGAGGACGGGTACGCTTCCTACCTGCGCATGGCCACCGAGCGCTCGCTGGAGCGCATCGGCGCCGACTCATTCGACCTGCTCCTGCTGCACAACCCGGATCGCACGGGCTACACGAGCGAGGCGGTGTGGGCGGGGATGGCGGCGCTGCGCGAAGCCGGGCTGACCCGCCGCCTGGGCATCGCCCCGGGCCCCGCCAACGGCTTCACGCTCGACCTGCTCGCCTGCTTCGAGCGCTTCGGCGCCCTGCTCGACTGGGCGATGGTGATCTTCGGGCCGCTCGAGCCGTGGCCCGGCGCGCTGGTGCTGGAGGCGGCCCGCCACCACGACGTCTCGCTGATCACGCGCGTCGTCGACTATGGCGGCCTGTTCCACGACGACGTGCTGCCGGGGCACCCGTTCCCGCAGCACGACCACCGCGGGTTCCGGCCCGCCGGCTGGGTGGAACGCGGGCGCGCGAAGCTCGAGCAGATGCGCCCGGTCGCCGAGCGCCACGGCCTCACGGCGTTGCAGCTCGCGTGCCAGTGGAACCTCGCCAATCCCCCGGTGCGCTGCGTCGCGCCCACGCTGATCCAGGAGCCGGGCGCAGACGCGAAGCCGATCGAGGCCAAGCGCGCCGAGCTCGCCACGCTCCCCGACGCCGGCCTGCTCGACCCCGACGAGGTCGCGGCGCTGCGCGCGATCGGCGACAACACCGGCTCGATGGTCTTGAAGGGCGCCGCGCCGGACTTCGCGGGCGAGCCGCGCCCGGATCGCTGGGGGCTCAACCCCGAGCTGGCCGAGCTCGCGGCCCGCTGGGGCATCGAGCCCGCGCGCGACCTCCAGGCGACGCCCCCGCCCGACCTCGTCGGCGGCCACCGGTGACCGACTCGCTGCGCGGCAAGCTCCTCCTCGCCGGGCCGGGCCTCAAGGATCCCAACTTCGATCGCACGGTCGTGCTCATCACCGACCACTCCGAGGAAGGTGCGATGGGACTGGTGCTCAACCGGCCGTCGGACGCGCCGGTGGCCGAGGCGGTGCCCGACCTCTCCTGGGCGGCCGACCCCGGCGAGACGGTGTTCGTCGGCGGTCCCGTCGCCCCGAACGGCGTCATCGTGCTGGCCGAGTGGGAGGACCCGTCGCAGGCGATCGTACTGGTGGGGGACGACCTCGGCTTCGTTCCGGGCGACGCCGACGACACGGACGCCCTCGAGGCGGCCGTGCGCCGTGCGCGCGTCTACGCCGGGCACTCGGGCTGGGGTCCCGGCCAGCTCGAGGACGAGCTGGAGGAGGAGGCGTGGATCGTCGAGTCGCCGCGGCGCGAGGAGCTCTTCAGCGACGATCCGGAAGGGCTGTGGTCGGCGGTGCTACGCCGCAAGGGGCGCGAGTTCGCTCTCCTCTCGACGATGCCGCCCGACCCGTCGTTGAACTGATGGTCCGTCTCCCCGCGCGGCCAGATATGCCCGGATGGGTCAAGGCTCCCGCCGCCGCGCCGATAGTCGCGGTGTATGCGACGCACGCTCCTCGGCTTCCTGCCGGCGCTCATGGTGACCGTCTTGGGCTTCGGTGCCGCAAAAGCGGAGGGAAGCGTGGCGGACGAGATCATCGTGCTGCGAGACGGCGGGCTCACCCGCGCCGAGCGGGCGCAGGCGGGCGTCAGCGGCGCGCGGCCGCTGTCCCTGGCGGGCGTCGAGGTGGTCCGCGCCAGGGACGACCGCCCCGGCGCGCTGGCGGCCCTGCGCGCCGACCCCGACGTCACGTGGGCCGAGCCCAACCGGCCGCGCAGGATCGCGGCCGAGCCGCTCGCCGGCCTGCTCTGGGGGCTCCACAACACCGGCCAGTCCGTGTGGTGGCGGACGGGCACGCCTGACGCCGACATCGACGCGCCCGAGGCATGGGCGCTCACGCGCGGCGCGGGCACGACGGTTGCGGTGGTCGACACCGGCGTCGACGCGCAGCATCCCGAGCTCGCCGGCCGGCTGGTCGGCGGGTACGACTTCGTCGACGGCGACGCCGACCCGCAGGACGCCCACGGCCACGGCACGCACGTGGCCGGCACGATCGCCGCGGGCGAGAACGGCATCGGCGTGATCGGCGTCGCGCCGGATGCGCTCGTCATGCCGCTGCGGGTGCTCGACGCCTCGGGCTCGGGCAGCTCGGCCGGCGTGACGGCCGCGTTCAACCATGCCGGCGACCAAGGCGTGAGCGTGGTCAACGCGTCGCTCGGGTCGCAGTATCCGTCGCGCGCCGAGCGCGACGCGATCCGCAGTCATCCGGAGACCCTCTACGTGGTGGCCGCCGGAAACGGTGGCGCGGACGGAGTGGGCGACGACGTCGACGGCGCGGCGCCCGAGTACCCGTGCGCGTACGACGAGCCCAACCTGGTCTGCGTCGGCGCCACCGACTCGCGGGACGCCCGCACCTCCTTCTCCAACTACGGCGCGGCGAGCGTGGACCTGTTCGCGCCGGGCGCGAACGTCGTCTCGACCTTCCCGCGCGGGCGAGCCACCGTGCTCGGAGCGAGCTTCCCCACGGGCGACGGCTACGAGATCATGCAGGGCACCTCGATGGCCTCCCCCCACGTCGCGGGCGCCGCGGCGCTGGCCGGCGCGCTTCGGCCCGACTGGAGTCCCGGCCAGGTGAAGGCCGCGCTGCTCGAGGGCGCCGATCGGCTGTCCGCGCTGACCGGCGCGTCCGTCACCGGTGGCCGGCTCAACGCCGCCGCTGCCGTGCGCATCGCCGGCGGCGTACGCGAGACGCCGCTCAGCACCCAGGCACCGCTCGAACCGGAGGCGGCGCAGCCGGTCGCGCCCCTCGCGCCCGTCGCGCCGGACCTGCCCCTGGCGCCGGCAGCGCCCGCCACCCCGGCGTCGGCCCCCACCCTGAGCCGCGTCGACATCGCCGGAACGCCGCGCGTCTGCCGTAGAAGGGGCTGCCACGCGCGCACCGCGACGCTCTCCTTCGTGCTCGCGGCCGAGGCCGACGTCACCGTGCGCCTCGAGCGCCGACGCTGTGTCCGCACGCGATGCGGATGGCGGAGCGCGGGCATCCGCAGCCGGCGCGCGCCCGCTGGACGGGCCCGCTGGCGCATCGCCCCGCGCCTGCTCGGCATGCGCCTCGAGCGCGGAGCCTGGCGTGTGACGCTGGCCACGGAGGCCAACAGCGCGCGGCGCACGTTCCGCGTCCGCTAGAACCCGCCGGGCTCACCGCCGCTTGCGTTTCTTCCTCCCCGACGCCGCGGCGCCGATCGGCCCGGGCTCGCGCGGCTCGGGCACCTCACCGCGCCGCTCCGCCGCCGCGCTCCGGCGTGCCTCGCGGATGTCCGCCGAGCTCGGCCACGGCTCCGCCCGCCCGGTGCGCCACGCCGGGGGCGTGCCGTTCGGCCAGCGACCGAGGAAGAGGAGGCTCAGCATCAGGAGCCAGAAGGACTGGACCACCGGCAGCGGCCCGCCGAACGGCAGGATCTGGAGCGCGCCGGTGATGATGCCCAGCACGCCCATGAAGCGGGTCAGCAGCCCGACCTTCATGGCATTCAGGCAGATCAGCACAAGACAGAGCGCCAGGCCGAGCGCACCGGGCAGCCCGAGCAACGAGGCGAAGACGCCGAGGCCGCTCGTGCTGATGTCCAGCGCGGCGTCGACGGTCCGGCCACCGGCGAGGAAGTCTCCGATCGCCGTGTTCGTCGCCAGCGACGAGAGGACGGTCGAGATCGCCTGCAGGCCTCCCGCTACCAGCGGCACATACAGGATCAGCTTCGGGAACGCGGGCCGGCGCGCGCGCGTGGCGACCGCCAGGTAGGTCAGGGCCCAGCCGAGCGCGAGGTAGCCGACGGCCACGACGAGACTCGACAGCAGCACGGCGGTCGCCTGGTCGTCGTAGAACTCGAACGTCGGAACCCGTAGCGACTCGAGCGCGCCGACGGGCCCCGGCTGCTCGGCGCGCGTGAGCGCCTCCAGCACGCCGTTGCGCGGCAGGTCGGCGAGGATCAGGCCGCGCCAGACCGTCCCGACGAACGTGAGCAGGGCCGCGAGCGCGGCCGCGAGCGCGGCCGGGTTGCGCTGGCGCGCCTCCCAGGCGAGGTGGTCTTCAGGTCCCTCCGCGGCCACGAAGCGCTGAATCGTAGCCGGGAAGACGATCACGCCGGTCGGGGCCGGCGCCGACCGCGGCCCGCGGCGCGGCCGGCAGGCTCCGGCGCGGCGGGTCGGGATCGATCTCGTCGCGCCCCGCGACGCGCGAGACCCGGTCGCCGACGGCCAGCACGAGGTCGAGCGCAGGAGCCACGATCCGGAGCACGCTTTCGATCCGGCGGCGGTTGGCGAGCTGGGCGGGACTGCGGACGGCCACGGCGGTCGATTGTATGTGCGACGACCCGCCCGAGTACCATCAACGTCCATGGAGGGCTTTGGCTTCTTTCAGGATCCCGACTTCCAGAAGCGTTTGCAGGAGATGGCCGAGCAGATGCAGGCCACTCAGTCGCTTGCCTGGGCCGACAACGCGATCAAGCTCGCCGTCGACATGACGGTGGCGGCGATCAACCGCGTCAATATCCAGGGCACGACGGAGCAGCAGGCTCAGCAGATTCGCATGGTCATGGCAACGGTCTTCCCGGAGGCCGTCACGCTGGTGCGCGAGGCTCGACAGGGGCTCTCCTAGCCGCCCGGCCCGCCGCGATCACCTCCTTGAACGACCGGAAGCGGAAGATGAAAACGAGGGCGGCGAAGCCGCACGCAAAGGTCGTCGCCCCGATGGCGATCTGCTGGCCGACGGAGTAGGCCGCCACCGTCGCGCTCGCTGCCGAGCCTGCGAAGACCTGGACCAGCAGCGCCTGTTGCACGCCGGCGCCGCCGGGCGTGAACGGCACGAGCGCCGCCACGGCGTTGACGCCGAGGACCAGCAGGACGTTCGTCACCGAGCCGCCGACGTTGAACGCCGACAGCAGGAACCAGAACGCGGTGAAGCGCAGCGTCCATGCGACGAGTTGGATCAACCAGACCTCTCGGAAGTAGCGTCGCCGGTCCGAGAGGATCGTCAGACCCTGGCGCACGCGCTGCCAGAACGCCCGGACCCGTGCCGACAGCAGAGCGAACGCGGCCAGCGCGACGAGGGCCAGCACGGTCAGCAGGAACAGCGTGAAGCGCGGGTGCGAGGCCAGGAACGCGAGGTCGAACGCCGGCAGGCTGGAGAAGTCCGGCGGCTTCGGGAACGCCCCCTGGGTGAAGGCGAAGATCAGGATCGGGATCGCCAGCGTGAGGTCGAAGATCTGCTCGACGAAGAACGACGACCCGACTGCCGGGTAGCTCGACCTGGGCACGGAGGTCCGCGTGAGGAACAGCCGCACCACGTCTCCCCCACGCGCGGGAACCACGGAGTTGAAGCCGTAGCCGGCCAGGTACGCGCCCCAGATGTGGCGGAAGTTGAACTGCTCCTCGGGATACGCAGCGCGCAGGATGTGGAACGACGCCCGCGCGCGCAGGCTCAGGTAGGCGACGAAGATCGCCATGCCCAGCAGGAGGGCGCCCCAGTTGACCGCCGCGAGGTTCGCCGCGAAGTCGCCGACCGCATCGAAGAAGGAGGAGAAGGAGTCGCCGATCGACGCGAGAGGCACTGCTCCCAAGCCTAGGCAAAGGCGCCGAGCGCGGCCAGCACGACGTCGTCGTGCGTCTTCGGAGACGCCTTCTCGATCACGCATGCGACCGTGCCGTCGGCGTCGAGGATGAACGTCGACCTCTGCGCGCCCCAGTACGTCCTGCCGTAGATCGACTTCTCCGCCCAGACGCCGTAGAGCGCGCATACGGCGTGGTCCTCGTCGGCCAGCAGCCGGAAGTCGAGCGACTGCTCGTCGGCGAACTTCTCGACCGCCCGGACGGGGTCCGGGGAGACGCCCAGCACGACGGCGCCGACCGCCTCGTAGTCGGCGCGGTGGTCGCGGATCCCGCAGGCTTGCCTGGTGCAGCCCGGGGTGTCAGCCTTGGGGTAGAAATACAGTACGACGGGCTGCCCGCGAAAGTCCGACAGCGTGACGTCCTGCCCCCGCTGGTCGGGAAGGGTGAAGTCGGGTGCTGCGGCGCCTTGCTCGATCATCGCTACTTGAGCAGGCGCGAGAGCCGGCGATCCTTCAACACCCGACCGTCGGTCTGGTCGCGCGGGCAGTAGCTCATCACGTAGTCCTCGTAGAAGACCGCCTCGAGCGTCGTCTCGCACCGTGGGCAGGGCTCCCCCTGACGGGCGTGCACGCGCGTCGGCTTCGGGAACTTCTCGGGCAGCGGGAGCGCTACCGCCTCCTCGTAGACGGCGATCACGCGGGCGAGCTCGGACACCATCGCGACCCGGAGCGCCTCGGCCTCCTCCTCGCTCAGGTCGTCGCCGCGCTTGAAGGGCGAGAGCCCCGCGACGTTGAGGATCTCGTCGACCCACGTGCGGCCGATACCCGTGATGACCTGCTGATCGCGCAGCAGGGAGTGCAGCGGGCGCGGCGCGTCCAGCAGCTCGCGCAGCGGAGGTGGATCCGGCCACGCCTCCGGTCCGAGCCCCTGCAGCGCATCGTCGGCCTCCAGCTCCGGCGCGCGCAGCACCTTGACCCAGGCGGCCTGCTTGGTGCCGAACTCGCGCACGCGCAGCTCCCGGTCTCCCGCGAGCCGGAGGAGCAGACGCGAGGTCTTGTCGCGCGGCGTCGCACGCTTGGGATGGAGCTGCAGGCGGCCCGCCGACATCAGGTGCGCCAGCACGACCAGGTCGTCGAGCTCGAGCAGCAGCAGCTTGCCGCGCCGCCGCACACCGGTGAACGAGCGGCCCTCCAGCGCGTGCAGCGGTGGGTCGAAGGTCTTGAGCGCGTTGATGCCCGGCGCCAGCGCGGACTCCACCGTCTCGCCCGGCAGGACTTCGGCGAGCCGGCGCGCGACGATCTCCATCTCGGGCAGCTCGGGCATGTCCCGGAACTCTAGAGTCCGCGGGCACCATGGATGCCTGGGTGCAGCGGGAGGCGCTGGAGATAGCGCGGCGCGGCGACCGCGAGCTCGAGGCGCTGGTCGCCGTCTCCTCGCCCTCGGGCGACGCGCACGGTGCGGAGGAGTGCGCCGCCATCTGCGCCGCCCTGCTGCCCGCCGACGCAGAGGTGGAGCGGCTGCCCTGCTCGTCGCCCGGCCATGCACCCGACCTGCTGGCACGCCTGCGCGGGAGCGGGACCCGGCGGATACTCCTGCTCGGACACGTGGACACCGTCGTCGCCCACGCGCACCACAAGCCGCTCAGACCCGATCCCACCCACCCAGACCACCTGCTCGGCTCCGGCACGGTCGACATGAAGGGAGGCGTCGTGCTCGCCCTCGGCGCGCTGCGCGCGCTCGTCCAGCGGCGGCCTGAGTTCGCCGAGGCGGCACTGCTCATGGTCTGCGACGAGGAGTGGCGGACCGCGCCGTTCGGCCACGTCGAGCGCTTCGCGGGCTGGGATGCGTGCCTGTGCTTCGAGGCCGGCGAGCTGACGCCTGACGGGCACGACGGCGTGGTCGTGCGCCGCAAGGCGGCCGGCACGATCAAGGTGACCGCCCGCGGGCGCGCCGCGCACTCGGGCTCGGCACCCGACCGCGGCCGCAACGCGCTGCTGGCGCTGGCGACGGCGGCCCAGGCGGTCGCGGCGTGCCACGCGCCCGACGGGAGCGAGCGCCTGACCGCCGTACCCACGGTGCTGCACGCCGGCGACGCGTTCAACGTCGTCCCCGGCCGCGGGGAGCTGACCTGCGACCTGCGCGCCGACTCGGACGCCGCGATCATCGGCGTGCTGGATGCCATCCCGCGCGAGGTCGGCGGCGTCTCGCTCGAGCCGGAGTTGATGCGGCTGTGGCCCGGCATGCGCTGCGAGGCGGTCACGGCCCCGCTGCTCGAGCGCGCGGGTGCCGCGCTCGGCCGCCGGGTCGTCGGGGTCCGCCGCGGCGGCGCCAGCGACGCCAGCCATCTCGCCGCCGGCATTCCGCTGACCGTCGACGGCCTCGGGCCACGCGGCGGCAAGGCCCACAACCCGGGCGAGTTCGTGCTCCGCACGTCGCTCGCCAGCCGCGCCGAGGTGGCGCTCGCGGTGATCGACGCGACGCTGGACAGCTGACGCAAGACCTCTGACCGGTTCAGGATTCGCCACCCGGGTACCCTGCGGGCCGCATGGCGCAGCAGCAGCTCTGGCTCCTCCGGCACGGCGAGGCCGTCCCGCACGACTCCAAGACCGACTTCGACCGCGAGCTGACTCCGCGCGGCGAGCGCCAGTCGGTCGCGGCGGGGGAGGCGCTCGCCCGCCTTGGGCTCGAGTTCGCCGCCTGCTACACGAGCCCGCTGGTCCGGGCGCGCAACACGGCGGCGCTCGCGTGCAAGCCGCTGAACGTGACGCCCGGCGAACGCGACCCGGTCGGCAAGGACTTCGACGTCGACGCCGTGCGCGAGCTGCTGGCCGAGAACGGAGACGGCGACCGCGTCCTCGTCGTGGGCCACAATCCGGCGTTCGAGCAGATCGTGTGCGACCTCACCGGAGCGCGGGTCGACTTCAGGAAGGGCGGCGTGGCGGCGATCCGCGTCGGCGCGGCGCAGGGCGAGCTGCTCGCCCTCCTACGCCCGCGAGAACTCGAGTCGCTCGCGGTCAGCGCCCTGCCGGGCGCCTGATCGGTGATTTCACGAGCCCGTACCGCGCCTTCGCGGAAGAACGGCTCGAACACGCGCTCGCGGTCGTGCGCGTCGATGCCGTCGCCCGTGTCGGCGACCTCGATCTCCACCGCGTCGCCGCTCGACTGGGCGCGCACGACGACCGAGCCGTCCGCGGGGGTGTGGCGGATCGCGTTCTGGATCAGGTTGAACAGCACGCGCTGGAGCTTCTCGGGGGTCGCCGTGAGCCGGCCGCTGGCCGGGCGGGAGCTCGGCGCGCACCTCGACGTGGCGAGCATCGGCCTGGACGCGCATCGCGTCCACCATCTCGCCCACCAGCTCGTCGAGCCGGACCTGCTCCAGGCTCCACTCGATGTCGCCCGCCTCCAGCCGCGACAGCTCGAAGAGGTCGTCGATGAGCGCGGAGAGCGCGTTGAGGTGCGTGCTCATCTGCGCCAGATAGCTGCGCCTCGTCTCCTCTTCCACCACGTCGTCGGAGATCGCGTCGGTGAGCAGCCGCAGCGACGTGATCGGGGTGCGCAGGTCGTGCGAGACGGCGGCGACGAGATCGCGCCGCGTGCGCTCGGCATCGTCCATCACACCGCCGCCCATGAGCTGCACGGCGCGCAGCGCGATCACGACGGCGAACGCGGTCACCGCGGCGACGACGAGCGCCGGGACCCCGAGCGCGACCAGCAGCGCGAGCGTCAGGACGCCGTCGCGCAGGCCGTAGACGGCGGCGATCGCCCCGGACGCGAGCAGCGCCACGCCGAGGCCGAGCGCTGCGCGCTCATGGCTGGAACCGGTAGCCGACGCCCCACACGGTCTGCACGTGGCGCGGGTCGGCCGGGTCGGCCTCGATCTTGGCGCGTAGCCGGCGCACGTGGACGGTGACCGTCGAGGTGTCCGTGTAGAACGCGTACTGCCACACGGCGTCCATCAACTGCGTGCGCGTGAACGCCTGGCCGGGGTGCCGGGCGAGGAACAGGAGCAGGTCGAACTCGCGCTGGGTCAGCGCCACCTCCTCGCCGCGCACGAAGGCGCGCCTTGCTCCCGGATCGATGACGAGGTCGCCGTGCTCGAGCGGCGGGGCCTTCTCGGGCGCAGGGTCGACGCGGCGCAGCACCGCGTCGACGCGGGCGACCAACTCGGCGGGCGAGAAGGGCTTGACGACGTAGTCGTCAGCGCCGAGGCGCAGCCCGATCACGCGGTCGGACTCCTCCCCCTTGGCGGTGAGCAGGATGATCGCCACGCGCTCGCGCGGACCCGTCTCCCCGAGCTCGCGCAGCCGCCGCATCACCTCCAGGCCGTCCAGGCCGGGGAGCATCAGGTCGAGCACGACCAGATCGGGGCGCCGCTCGCCGGCCAGCTCGATCGCGTGCGGCCCGTCGCCGGCCACCCGCGTCTCGTAGCCCGCGCGCACGAGGTAGCGCGAGACGACCTCGGCGATCGTCGGCTCGTCGTCGACGACGAGCACGGAGCCACGATTGGACATGACGTGATTGTCCGCGCCGCAGCCCTCGCGTTACAAGGGAGGCACCGCAGCGTTCCGCGTTCAGTAAGGCCGGATCGGGGGCCCCGTGACGGTCCTGCCGTCCGCGCGCTTCCACTTGGCCCGGTAGCGCTGCTTGGCGCGATGAGCGGTTCGGAAGCCGTAGACCCCGCTGGTCGTGACCGCCGTCAGGCGCTTCCATCCCCGCCCGGGGACCCGGTGCTGGATCGTCACCTCGGTGGGTCCGACGGCCGCGCGCACGCGGCCCCACAGCACGTCGCTGGACCCGTACTGCGTGGCGGCCAGCGGAAGCATGAAGCCGTTGTAGCTGGGCTTCCTGCGTCCCGACGAGGTGCGCAGGCCCGTCTCGAACCCGGAGTAGCGCTCGAGCCGGGAGCCCTTGCGCGGCTTGTCGTCGCGCATCAGGTACTGCGAGAACGCCTTCACGCGCGGGTTGGCGTACGCGATCCGCTCGGCGATGGCGAGGTACTCGGCTTGCCGCTTGAGCCCCACTCCGGCGATCGGATCCGGCTTGCTCTGGATGCCGAACTCGGTCAGGTAGACGTCCCGGCCGGGGGCGACGGCGCGCGCCCGGCTCGCCCGGTCGAGCGCACGCACCAGCCGCGACAGCGAGCCGATGGTCACGTCGTCGGAGTCGTCGGGAGCGAACAACGGGCCGTCCTTGCGCGTGTAGGCGTGATGCGCGTAGCCGTCGATCCGCAGCCGGCCACAGCCCCGGGCCTTCCGGTAGCTCGTGTTCAGGCACATCGCCCCGCGCAACAGGGCGAGCGGGGAGACGACGTTCGCGTTGCCGATCGGCGCGGTCTCGCCGAAGAGCACCAGGTCGCGCCCGCCGCGGGGAACGCCGTGGATCGCCCGCTCTCCGGCCCGGTAGAGCTTGCGATAGAGCCGGGGCGTGTGCGGCCGGCCGGCGCGATACTGGGGGCCGAGGAAGTCCGGGTGGTTGGGCTCGTTCCAGATCGACCACAGGTCCACGCGATCGCCGTAGCGCGTGGCCACCGCACGGGCCCAGCGGCCGTACTCCCGCGCGCTCGGATTCTTCACGTAGCCCCGCTTGCGCCTGGTGGCCCACTTCGGCACCGGACCCGTGAGCGTGAGCTGAACGGACATCCGTCGCCGCACGATGGACTCGACGAGCCGGTCCAGGCGATCCCAGGTGCCGGCGGGATAGGCCAGGTGATCGGCGCGATCGAAGCGGGGGCGCCGCCTGGAGCGCTCGCGGGCGCTGAAGTCGCGCCAGTAGACCAGCGCGCGCACGCGGTTGACGCCGAAGGCCTGGATCTCGTCCAGCGTCCCCTCGCGCGCGCCGTCGTCGAGCAGCTCGTCCGGAGCCTCGAACGTCATCACCTGCGTGCTGGCGGCAGAGGCGGAGGCGGGGGTGAGCAGCGCGACGCAAGCGAGCAGCGTGAGCAGCGTGAGGAGCAGCGATCGGGACACAGGGACACGAACCCCTGCGAGGTCGCACGGTTTCGGTGGCGCCGCCGATCACCCGGCGGCTAGCGCCACGACCCCGACCAGCGTGACGAGCACGCCGGCGCTCTGCGAGCGCGAGAGACGCTCGTGCAGGACGAAGCGCGCGAGCACCACCGTGATCGCCGGGTACAGCGAGCCGAGCACGCCGACGACGCTGAGCAGCCCGCGTCCGGCGGCGAGCACGAAGAGGAGATTGGCCAGCAGGTCGAACACGCCGATGGCGGCGAGCGGCCCGAGCGCGGAGGGAGCGGTCGGCAGCCGAGGGCGAAACACCGCGGCGGCGACCACGAGCAGCGCCACGGTGGCGACGCGCGCGACGAGCAGCACCCAAGCGACGTCGGCCGTCTCCTCCGCGCGATCGATGCCGGCGAAGAACGAGCCGAAGCCGACGGCCGCGAGGAGGGCGAGCAGCACGGCGGTCCGGCCGGTCCGGCGTGCCTCGGCGTCCGCGGCCGGCGGCTCGCGCGCGGCGAGCACGACGCCGGCGCACGCGAGCGCCATGCCGACGAGCTGCAGCGCCCCCGGTCGCTCGCCGGACAGCAACCCGACCAGCACGGGGATGGCGACGCCGGTGGCGGAGATCGGGGCGACGATGCTCATCGTCCCGATCGCGAGCGCCCGGTAGAACGCGACGAGGCCGAGCAGCCCCAGCGTCCCTACCGCGGCCGCCCATGCCGTCGACTCCGCGTCGTGCTCGGTGGGCGCGCCGGCCAGGACCGCGACCACCAGGAGGGTCAGCGCCAGGCCCTGCGACAGCAGCAGCACCGCCAGCAGCGCATGCCGGCGACTCTGGAAGCCGCCGAGGAAGTCCGACAACCCCCACGCCAGCGAGGAGGCGAGCGCGAGGACCGCGGCGAGCAATCAGATCAGGTGAGGTCGGCGGGCACGAACCCCGGCTCGACGCCGAACGCGCGTCGATAGCGCCGGCGCACCAGCTCGTAACGGCGGAGGGCGTCGGAATGGCGGCCGCGCCGGAGCATCATGGCGATCAGGTCGCGCTGGACCTGGAGGTCCAGCGGCTCGAGCTCGGCCAGGCGCTGCAGGTGCTCGGAGGCGGACTCGTCGTCACCCGCGGACCGGGCGAGGCCGGCGAGGGCGCGCAGCACCTCAGCCGCCAGCTCCCGCAGGCGCGCACGCTCGGCCAGCGCCCACTCGGCGTAGGGCTCGTCGGCCAGGAAGTCCCCGCCGTAGGCGTGAGCGGCGGCGGCGAGGCAGGCGCCGGCACGCTCGGCGGCGCCACGCTGCAGGGCCTCCAGGCCCGCGCGGGCCTGCGCCTCGAAGTCGTCGGCGTCGATCGAGACACGGCCCGGAGCCAGCTCGTATCCCCCCGTGCGGGCGACGACGTAGCCGGATGGCTTTCCCTTGGGGCGACCGGGCTCGAGCCGGTCGCGCAGCGTATGGATCGCCTGGCGGACGCTGGTGGCGCCGGCGCGGCCGGCGTTGGGCCAGAACACCTCGAGCAGCTCGTCGTGCGGGACCACGCGGCCACGCTCGCAGATCAGGTACTTGAGCACCTGGCCGGGACGGTGCCCGAGCCACTCGTCGGCCACGGGCACGGCGTCCGTCTCCATGCGCGTTCGCCCGAGGGCGCGCACGTGGAGGCGAGGCGGTAGATCCTCCGGAGGCAGGCCGGCGGGACCGGCGAGCCGGTGCAGCATCGCCACGACCTGCCCGGCGGCGCCGACCGGCGACGCCGAGAGCCATGCCGCGGCGCCGTCGGGAAGCGCCACCTGGCGCTCGGCGAGCGGGCCGTCGCCGTGCAGCACCAGCTCGGTGACGCAGCCCGCTGCCGGCCCCTCGCCGGGCGGGCGGCAGCCGAGCAGGTCGCAGCAGCACGCCCCTACTCGGGCAGCGGGGCCGAGCAGCACGTGGGCGGCGGGATTGCAGAACAGCAGCCCGCCGTCGGGACCGAGCACGATCGTCGCGGCGGGCAGTGCCGCGAACGCCGCCTGCCAGGCCACGCCCGCGGCGGCTTCCACGCCCGCGGCGGCTTCCTCCGCGCTGCGCGCGCGATCGAGCGACTCCGGCTGGGTTGGCGTGACGTTCACGGAACTGAGCGTCCCAGCCTAACTCAACCCACCCAACCGAACATGTGTCCACGGACACCGTTTAACGCTCAGTTGATCGGACAGGTAACACCGGGTTCACCACCTCCCTCTAGCTTGCTCGTTCCATAGGTCCGCCAGGGGGGCGCGCCCTACTTGTCGGAAGATCGGACAGCCGGATGCTCAGCACCACCGCAGGCGCCCAAGGGGCGATCCGCCGCGAGGCGGACCGGATCGAGGCGACGGTCGGTCGGGGACGGTTCCGCCGCCGGCGGACACTGGAGCACTCGCCCGAGACCGAGCGTCTCGTGCTTGCGGCGGCCGCGCGCGCCAAGGAGGGCGACGCCGACGCGCTGCGCTTCCTCTACCTGCGCTACGCCGACAACGTCTACGGCTAC